>Ga0187892_10004119_pt1 | contig 24999 bp, 22 predicted proteins | sample MA1701073metaG_FD_139345 | JGI IMG/M metagenome (GOLD analysis project Ga0187892, IMG submission 139345) | Bio-ooze microbial communities from a basaltic lava cave in the Kipuka Kanohina Cave System on the Island of Hawaii, USA - MA170107-3 metaG ... | reverse complement strand
CTGGGCCTGACGTGGCGTTGCTCGTATGACGGGGGGGTCGGTCCTCAGCCTCACCGCCCAGACTGACCACGAGAGCACCTCCGTGACCGCCGAGCTCGATCGTCGCGGTCCGCTGGCCGTTGTCGCGAGTATGACCGGAGTCGGCTGCTTCATGGCCTTCTTTTTCGGCGCAACCTTGGCGAACAATCTTGTCCCGGGCTTCGAGCCCGCAGGAGCGCTGCTCGGCGTCGCCGGTGTGCTCGCGGTCGCACGCAGCTATTGGAGGTCATCGACAAGAACGGCCCGCGATCGACTGAGTCGCGTCACGGAATCCGTCAGCCGATTCCTCACGCGGCCAGGCAACGTAACCGCCGGCGGAGAGCGAGCTGCACCAACAGGAGCCGAAAGCGACCCGGCCTCCAACGCATGACACCGCGGTTTCTGAGCCGGTGGGTTCTGAGGCGAGGCATGGTCATGCCGTTGCATCGCAAGCGCAGCCCGTCGGGTCAACCGCCCGACTGTTGAGTCGCGTCGGGAGCCATCGACTTCACGAGTCTTGCGCACGACATCGGTGTGCGCGTCCGGCCTATTCCGCTGCCAGCGCGACCTGCGGATCCACGCGTGTCGCCCGGAGCCCAGGCATCAAGCAGCCCAGCCATCCTGCCGCCAGCAGCACGACGAGGACACTTCCAAACACGAGCGGATCGAACGGCCGGACGTCGAGCAGTCCGGTCCGGAGCAGCCACGCGACCGGAACGGCCAGAAGGATGCCGGCGACCAGACCCGCGGCGATCTGGGCGATCCCCTGCCGCAACACGAACCGGATGATCGTTCCGCGTCCACCGCCCAGAGCCATGCGCACACCGATCTCGCGTGTGCGTTGCGTCACGTGGAACGCCATCACACCGTAGAGCCCGATGGCCGCAAGAAAGAGAGCGAGCCCGCCACACAGCAGGAAGAGTGCGCTGAACCAGGCGTACACCGTGTTTGCCGAGCGAATGGCCGCCTGCATTGTGTTCATCATGAACAGGGCCACGTCGGGATCGACACCGGCCGCCGCCTCGCGGATGGATTCGGCCGTGGAATGGCCGGCCGGGCCGGAGCGTACCGCAAGTTGGAAGCTGGCCGGCGGGTCCTGCGCGACCGGGTGGTACACGGCCTCTTCCAGTTCCCTGTCCAGGCCACCAGCAAGCAAATCAGGCACCACGCCGACGATCGTCAGCCACTCCGAACCGCGGGCATCGGTGGGGAAGGCGACACGTCGTCCAATGGCGCCGTCGGCGAAATACTTGCGCGCGAACGCCCGATTCACGACGGCAACGGGTAGCCCATCCAGGTTGTCACGCGAATCGAACGTGCGTCCCGTCAGGACGGACGCACCGAACGTCGCGAAGTAATCCGGCGTGACCGCGATGTGGCGAGCTTGCGGCAGGTCCGGGTCCTTCGGGTCATGCACGCTTTCGACGGCGACCGGTCTGAGCGCTCCGCCGAAGCCGGGCATCACGCTCGCGACCGTGGCTGATGACGCTGCCGGAATCGCGGTCAGCGCGTTGACGAGTCGATCGATGAGCGCCGCCCGATCCGGCGGGCTCGCGTACCGCGCATCGGGCAGGCGGACCCACGACGTATGGACACCCTGTGGATTGAACGGCAGATCGATGCGCCGCACGTTCAGCGCGCTGCGCACGAACAGGCCGGCCGCCACGAGCAGGACGAACGACACCGCCATCTCGATGCGAACCAGTCGGCCCATCAGGGGGCCAAGTCGCCGGCTCGAGGTGCCACGCGTGGCGTCCTTCAGCAGGTCGTGCGCGTTGCCACGGGATGCGTGAACCGCCGGCATGACACCCGCCAGCATCGCGGCCACCACCGCCCCCGCCGCGACGAAGCCGAGTACCGGCACGTCGATCCGAATGTCGAACCAGAACGGCGTCAGCCACGAAGGTACGGCATTTCGCACCAGCTTCACGCCGACCGCGGCGAGAAGGACGCCTCCTGCCGCGCCGAGAATCGCCAGCAGCGAAACCTCGATCCAGAACTGCGTGGCAATGCGCGCGCGCGATGCGCCGAGCGCAGCCCGCACCGCTACCTCCCGGCTCCGCACCGCGGCCTGCGCCAGCAGCACGCTCGCCGCATTGGCGCACGCCACGAGCAGCACCAGGAACGCGACACCCAGCATGATTCCGGCGAGCTGCTGTGAGCGACCCGGCGGATTGATGATGTCCGTGTATCCCTTGACCACCACGGGCACGCGGAACAACTCCGCAGCAGTTCGGGGACGCTGCGTGTCCAGGTCGTTCAGTTCCGCCGCCGCAACGCGAATGGATACGCCTTCGCGGAGCACGCCGAATACGGAGAGGCTGGCGGGGTTGCGATCCGGACGGAGCGCGTCCAGGTGCAGCGGCGTCCACAGCTGATGGTTCATGGGAAAGCCGAATCCTTCCGGCATCACGCCAATGATCTCGGCCGGCTCGCCATTCAGACGCAGTGTGCGCCCGAGAACAGTCGGATCACCGTTCAGGCGGGTACGCCACGTCTCATGACCCACCAGTACCACGGCCGCCGCTCCCGGCCGGGCATCCTCCAGCGTGAACAGGCGACCGAGTTGCGGCACTACCGACAGCAGTGGCAGCGCAGTCACGGTCAGCGCCGCGCTCTCGAGCGGCTCGCTTCGCTTTGGCTCAAAAACCACGTTCGCCGTTCGCTCAACCCACGCGGCGAGCCCCTCGAACGAGTTCTGTCGCTCCACCCAATATTCGAACGCTTCAGCGGACAGCCGCGCGCCTTCCACTCGCTGCACTCGAACGATCCGCTCACCCGCCGGGAACGGCAGCGACGGCAGGAGCGCGCCGTCGATCAGGCTGAACATCAGGGCCGACAGGCCGATTCCCGCTGACAACGCCGTTAGCACCGTGAACGTCGCCGCTGGCGTCCGCAGCAGCCGGCGCAGACCAAACCTGACATCGGTCCGGAACTCGCCCACCCCGAAGGACAGCCTGCCGGCGCGGCCGCTACGAGCCAGCCGCACCCCATGAACCAGACGCAGCCCGAGCACGCTCGCGACCTCGCCAACCCAGGAACGGCGCCCGCTCTCCTCGAGGTCCCCCAGGTAGAACTCCCGCTCCGACTCCGGCAGAAGCAGTCGCAGCAGCCACCGTACGAGCGCGGGAGGTCCGGACGTGCGCTGACTCACTTGACCCCCAGCCGCGGCTCGAGACCCCTGGTGAGCCGCCTCAGGTCGGACAGCGAGCCTCGTACGGCCGCCAGACCGTCCGCGTTCAACCGGTACAGTTTCCTGCGACGACCACCCCGTTCGCCCGTTGGCGGCGCCACTGTCACAACGACCAGACCCTTCGACTCCAGCCGGCCCAGCGTCTTGTAGATCGCGCCCAGCGTGACCGTGCGCGAGGTCCGTGTCTCGAGCACATCCCGCACGGTCATGCCATACGCGTTGTCACCAAGCTGCGCAATCGCCAGCAGCGTCAGCAGCTCGAACTCACCCGGATATCCCATGCTGTCTCCGTCCATTAGTACGTCATTGTCATACTAATGGACCCGGAACGTTCGGGCAAGCGGCAATGCGGAGTGCGCCAGTCTCTTTGTCGAGGATTGCCTGACACATCATCTGCAACGCAACCTGCGGCGCCAGCCGGAGGCCAAATGAGTCAGCCGATGCTACAGGCGCGAGATGACGCGACGCGCTGCGGCGACGAACGTGTAGATTGCCGGGTCCTTTGCCGTCCGAGGTTCCATGACCTCCAGTACGAGACGCCGGCTCAGAATTGCCATCGTGCCAATGATGGTGTGCATACCGGTCTCCCTGACCTAGGCGTACATTGACTCGATGCTGGCCTCGGGTCTGCCTGCGCGACTTTCGGGAATCGGTGCGATCGTTGAAGCATTTGACCACCGATCGGCTGAAGGAGAAGCTGGGCGTGCAGGTGTGACCGGAATGGCATCACCGAGGCCAAACCGACGCGGTCCGTCATCATCGCGCTGAACGGCTCGGCCAGTTTCTCGGCGGGCACGTTGCTACAAGCGGACGCCCTCCCACATCACGGTCAGGGCCTGCTGCGTCGCACGCAGCGCATCGCGCGCCTCGGGCAGCACGCGAAAGTATTTTTTCGCGCGCCCGCCGCGCTCCGGCGTCGCTTCGCCCAGGCGATGCGTGACATATCCCTTCTGCTCGAGCCGGTCGAGCGTGGTATACACGGCGCCATACGAGATCTCGCGGCCGGTGCGCGTCTCGATCTCCTCACGCACTTCCATGCCGTAGGCGTCGTTACCCAGACGCAGGAGCGCGAGCAACACGAGCTGCTCGAATTCACCCATGCCGGTTACGCATTCTCAATCGGACCGGAGCGCGCACACGGGCGACACCCGGCTCGCGCGCCCGGCGGGAACCACCGAAGCGATAACGGCGACGAGCGTCATGGCGAAGCATCCGGCGAGGATCGTGAGCGGATCGATCGCTTGGATTCCGTAAACGAGTCCCTGGGTCAAGATCGTGGACGCCCACACGCCGGCCAGCCCGATTGCGACACCCCAGAAGGCCAGGCGCAGTCCGCGGCGCACGACGAGCCCTACAATGCGAGCGACTGCCGCGCCGAGCGCCATGCGGATCCCGATCTCGCGGCCGCGTCGAGCGACGAAATACGAAACCGTCCCGTACACGCCCGCGGCGGCCAGGAACAGCGCGGCCATGGCGAAGAGCGTGATCAGCGTCGTATAGAAGCGGCGCTGCGCGAACGTTCGGTCGACGCGCTCGCCCATCGTTCTCACGTCCGACGGTGGCTGCGTCGGATCGGCAGCGAGCACGGCGCTCCGGATCGCGGGCACCAGCGCCGTGGGATCACTGGCCGTGCGCGCCGTGAGGAAGCTGCCGGTTGTCCAGCCGCGCGCGTGCGGCGCGTACATCTGCGCAAGCGGCGCCTCCTCCGGACCCCACTGGCGCACATTGCCGACCACGCCCACTACGGTGATCCAGTTGGGCGGCCTGTCGTCGAAGCTGAAGCGCTTCCCGATCGGGTCCTGGCCAGGCCATCCGGTCTCGGCGAAACGCTGGTTGATGATGACATTGGTTGCGCTGGAGACGGAGTCCGCGGGGTGCAGCAGCCGGCCCGCGAGGAGCGGGATCCCCATCGCCTCGAAGTAGTCGCCGTTCACACTGGTCACTTCGACGAGCGTGCCGTCTCCGGCCTTCTGGCGCGGCGGTGTGCCCTCGATCCACACCTGCCCGTTGGTGCCGCCGAAGAGCGGCAGTCGCGTAATCGTACCGGCACTCACGACGCCCGGGATGGCGCCCACGCTTTCGAGCACTTCATCATAGTAGGTCTGGTAGGCGGCACTGTTCGCGTAGCGCGGGCCTGATGGGTTGAGCGACATCGTGATCACGCCCTCGGTCGTGAAGCCGAAGTCCTGGCTGCGCAGTGTCGCGTAGCTGCGCACGAGCAGCATGGCTCCGTTTGCGAGCACCAGACCAAGCGCGATCTGCAGGACGATGAACGCGTCGCGGAGCCGCTCGCGGGCCGGCGCCAGCGTCGCGTACCCGCCCTCCTTCACGCCGGACGCAAGATTGACTCGAGACGCGAGCAGCGCAGGCACGATGCCGAACACCAGAGCAGTGCCGGCGGATGCCGCAAGAGCGAACGCGAGCGCCCATACATCGACGCGGATATCGCCAATGCGCGGAATCGTCGGCGGCAGGAGCGCCCGGAAGCCATCCACGGCGGCGAACGCGAAGAGCATTCCGAGCAGGCCGCCGCCGAGCGCGAGGACGAGCGCTTCCGAGAACAGGAGCCGCGCCATCGCACGCCGGCTTGCGCCGAGCGCGACGCGCACGGACAGCTCGGTGTCACGGGCCGCTGCGCGGGCAAGGAGCATCGCGGCCACATTGCCGCATGCGATGAGCAGCACCACCGCGGCTGCGCCCAGGATCAGCCGCAGCTGCCCGCCCACTGCGCCGAACAGGTAATCGTGTATCGTGAAAACCTTCGCCTTCCAGTCCGCGTTGGTTTGCGGGTTCTCCTGCGCGAGCTCGCGCGAAACACGCTCCATGTCCGACTGCGCTGATGCCTTCGTCGCATTCGCTGCCAGCCGCCCGATCACCGGCCACGAGTGACTCCCCCGGTTCCCACGGAGCCGCTCGCGCTGGAACGGAAGGTACAATCGATGCGTGCCGTACTGCGCCCAGGGCGACGGCACGTCGAAACCCTCGGGCATCACGCCCACAATCGTGTGCGCACTGCCGTCCAGCTCGAGCGTCGAATTCAACACGTCTGACCGCCCGCCCATCTGACTACGCCAGAATGCCCAGCTCACCACAACCGCGCCCTCCGCCTGCTCATCCTCCGCGAGCAGCGCGCGGCCCATGTGCGGCTCAACGGCGAGCATGGGAAAGACGTTCGCCGTCACCGCTACACCGAAGATGCGCTCGGGCTCCGCCATTCCCGTGAGCGTGTAGCTCCGCGAATTGAGCAGTGCCAGCGCCTCGAACGATCGGTTGCGCTCGACCCAGTCGACGTAATCCGGTCCGGACGCAGGGCCACAGCAACCAAACGTGCCTTCCCCCATGACTACCATCAGCTCGTCCGACTCCGGCAGCGGGATCGGCTCGAGGAAAACCGTGCGATAGATCCCGAACAGCGCCGTCGTCGCACCAACACCGATCGCCAGGATGATCAGCACTGTGGCAGAAAACCCGGGCCGTCGACGAAGCGCCCGCATCGCCATCCGAATGTCTGTCAGCCACGCGCCCATCCGCTCCGCCTTCCATTCGCTTCGCCACGCCGCGCGCGCATCGCCCACCCTGTGCCACAGCGCCGCAGGCACCGAGCGTACCGCCTGCCGCCGGTACCACCGCCGAGCCGCCGCCTCCCCGTCACGCCCAACCCTGCGCCGGAACTCCTCCTCCGCATCGCCCAGCACCGCGTCGCGCTGCGCGGCCGGCATCAGCCATCGCAGCACCCGCTCCCAGGACCGGGGCGGCCCGCCCGCCAATCGTCCAGCGTCGTTCACGATTAATCATACGATGTGTGATAAATCGACGCAAGACAGGGCTTCGGGGACGTCCGGCGCAGCGCCGACTCTTGCGGCAACACGCTTCTTGCCCCGTATCGTGTAGCAGGGGGCGCCGAACGCAGTCTGCGCAGCGCGAGCGGCTGTTACGCTCGGATCCAAGGCGCGCGGAGCGCTTCTTGTCGAGCATACGCGGCAGCGATGCGGAGGCGAGATCATGGACGAAGCGGAACACGATCTCCAGAGCATCTCGGACACGGCATTGTGGGTAGCCGTGTACCGAGCTCGCGAGACGGAGCGCAGGGACGCGCTCTTCCGGGATCATCTTGCACGCCGCCTGGCCGGCGTTCGAGGCGAGCGGATCGCTCAAAGCCTGACGCCGGGTCGCCGGGAGGACTGGCCGTTCGTCGCTCGGACGCATTTGTTCGATCAGTTCATAGCGGCGGAGCTCAAGGCGGGCGCCGACATGATCGTCAACCTCGCTGCCGGACTCGATGCGCGACCGTACCGAATGGAACTGCCGGCTTCTCTGCGGTGGGTCGAGGTCGACCTGCCTTCCGTGCTCGACTACAAGGAGACAGTTCTGCGGAGTGAGCGTCCACGGTGCCAGGTCGAGAGGATCCGTCTGGATCTGGCGGCCCGTGAGCAACGGCGCGAGCTGTTCGCGCAGCTGGCCGAGGGTGTTCGACGAGCCGTTGTCGTCAGCGAAGGGCTCCTGGTGTATATGGAGCAAGAACAGGTGGCAACGCTCGCTGAGGACCTGGCAGTCCCCGCGACATTTTCCCGCTGGATCCTCGACATCGCGTCACCAGGCCTGCTCTGGATGCTGCAGGAACGGTGGAGCCAGCAACTCGGCCGGGCTGCAGCACCGCTTCAGTTCGCTCCGGAACAAGGACCGGAGTTCTTCGTGCCATACGGTTGGCGCCCTATACGGGTGGAGTCCATGCTGAAGACCGCCGCCCGACTCAAACGGGTTTCGTGGTTCATGCGTTTATTGGCCCTGTTGCCCGAATCGACCGGCAAGCAGGGCAACCGTCCATGGTCTGGTGTCTGCCGCATGGCTCGCGCGGGCTCTGCGCAGACACCGCACACATCCGGGAGCCCGGTTGCACGCGACTGAGCGCGCCGTACGCGCTTCGAGCGCTCCGCGTTGGCCCATTCGAAAGGCAGGTGAACCGTGAAAGACTCGAGTGCACTCGTGTTGAGCCGACTGGGCCTGCTGCTGCTCTTGGTCGCGTGCAGTACGTCGGCCCGTTCGGCCGGAGGCGATGCATTCACTCCATCACCTGCACGACAAGCGGAGGGAATCCTGATCGATGGAAGGCTCGTCGAGACGCGCGGCGTCCCGTCGTTGCTCGAGCTTCTGCGCCGTCATACGGTTGCGCAGCGGCTGCTCCACGAGGCGAACCGGGCCGGTCGCCCGCCGCTTGTCATCGTGGACGACGTCCCTGTGGCCAACGGCCAGCAGGTTCTGGAGGGCATACCCTTGACCGACGTGGCCGCGGTCACGCTGATGCGAAGGACCGACGCGGTTGTGCAGTGGGGGACGGAAGCATCGAGCGGCGCGATCCTGATCGCGACGAAAGGCCGACGGGGCACGTTCTGAACTCACCGGCGGCGCGGCCGCCGGATGCAGCCGGTTCCAGTCAGTCCGCAGGCGAGCATTGACATCGAATCGCATCGCGGCGCGGAGGATGACGATGCGCAAGGAATGGAACAGTGCGCAGTACCTGCCGATGCTCATCCTCGCCGCCTCGTGCACACCCGACGGCTCGGGGGGCACCCGACCCGCTTTTACCACCACATTCGATACGGTGGGCGATACGATCGTCGCAGCCACAGCGGGCGACGTGCCGGCGAGCCTCGTGCGGCAGTTTGTCGAGGATTGGCGTGTCCTCACGGACACTGCGGCCGAGATCATTGGTGACGTGCACAGCATGGCCGTCGGCACCGACGGGCGAGTTTGGGTCTGGGACAACACTGCGCCGGGTCTCTGGCTGATCGAAGCCGACGGAGCGTCGATGCGACGCATCGGCAGACGCGGCAGCGGCCCCGGCGAGTACAGGAGTGCGAACGACATTGTCGTCGCGCGGGACGGCGGCCTCGTGATGTGGGATGAAGGCAATGCAAGGCTGAACTTCTTCAACCCCGATGGCGCCCGTGTTGCCCGGTGCGGATGCCCGGGTCAGTGCGCTGATCATCACGCCCACCAGCTTCGGCGGGTCGATGCGAGAGGTACCCTACCGGGCTTACGCGCGGTACGCGGTGAGTCCGCTCGGCCACGTGGTTTCGGCCCTGCTGCGTCCCTATGCAGTGCACACCGAGTCCAGCGGCAGACCCGTTCGAGTCACGCGCGAGTTCGTGCCGCCGCCCGTCGCCGATGCCGAGCGCGCGCAGCTGCGCACCAACATCGAGTTCAGCATGCGCCGAGTGGTATCCGATTTCGAATGGAACGGTCCGGAGATTCCAAACGAGAAGCCACCGATCGCTGATATCGCGGTCGGGCGCGACGGCAGGATCTGGGTCCAGTCGAGCACGCTATCCGAAGAGTTCGAGCCCGAGGAACCAGGCGGACCTCCTGCGGACCGTCCGCCGCCAGTGAAGTTTCGATCCGGACAGAAGCTGTGGGACGTGTTCGAGCGTGATGGTCGCTACCTCGGCCGCATCGCGGCGTCGCGAGCCGTCAGCCTGTACGTGATGCGAGGCAACCAGGTCTGGGGCGTGGTCCGCGACGAGGACGACGTGCCGGCGCTCGTCCGAATGCACATCGAACCGGCATTCCAGCAGCGATAGCAGTAGCCTGACGATGGTTGGCGCGTCTCCATCTGCGGCGTCCCGCCCGCAATAGAGCCTGGCTGAGCCCTGGCCGAAACGCCGGCCGCGCGCACGTCGTACGGACAGGACCATGCCCAACGACCCGGCTGATCCGCTGCACCGGTTGTTCCTCGAGCTGGCAGACCTGCCGGCTGACGAGTGGCGCTATTTTGCCGGCTTCGTGCACGAGCGCCGTTTCGCGCCCGGCGAGCACCTGATCCGCGAAGGACACGATGCGGCGACGATGCACTACATCGTCCGCGGCCTCGTCCGGCTCTACCACACGGGCGATGGCGTGGAATACGTGCGCGGCTTCGACTTCGAGGGCCGCTTCGCCGCAGTCTACGAGTGTGTGCTGACCGGAGACCCGGCGCCGTTCAGCATTCAGGCACTGGAACCGACCCACACGCTCACGTTTCCCGGCAACCTTCTGGCCCAGCTCTACGACCGGCATGCCGCGTGGGACCGGATCGGCCGCAGGATCCTCGAGCAGCAGTGGCTGCGCGGCCGCGACAAGGAGACGCGATTCCGGCTGTACAAGGCCGAGGATCACTATCGACTGCTCATCGCGCGCGACTCACCGTTGCTTGCGCGTGTGCCGCTCAACCAACTCGCGTCCTATCTCGGGATAACGCCGGAAACGTTGAGTCGGATCCGGGCGAAGCTGCGGTCGGAGTCGCTTGATTCCGATCAAGGCGGAACCGTGAACGTCGATGCAACTTGACGGTTCCCTCTTCCTGTGAGGAGCCGTGCAGGACGTGAACGGAAATGAAACCAGGCGAAGCCGTCGCGCATGCGCGGTATTCACACTGGCCGTGCTGATCTCGAGCGTGGCGCCGGCTTCCGCGCAGCAGGCGGCGGCCGGGCCGTGGCGGCAATATGCCACGCCGGAGGAGGCGGGCTTCAACGCGACGAAGCTCGAAGCCGTGCGCCGACACGCGGACAGTGTGCGGTCCGGCGCGGTCATGGCGGTCTATCGCGGGCGTGTGCTGGTCGCGTGGGGCGACGTCGCGCGCGAACTCGAGCTGCACTCCGTGCGCAAGAGTCTGGTGAGTGCGCTGTACGGCACTGCGATCGCCGAAAACCGCATCGACCTGGGTCGCACACTCGCGGACATCGGTATTCAGGATCGCGATCCGCTCACCGACGCGGAGCGGCAAGCGCGCATCCGCGACCTGCTCGCGGCACGCTCGGGTGTCTATCTGCCGGCCGCCTATGCCGCAAGCGATCAGGATGAGTCGCGCCCGGCGCGAGGCAGTCACGCGCCCGGCACTCACTTCTTCTACAACAACTGGGACTTCAATGTGGCCGGCGTGATCTACGAGCGGCTGGCCGGCGAGAAACTGTACGAGAGTTTCGCGCGACGCATTGCGCGACCGATCGGAGCGGAGGACTTCGGGCCGGAGGATGGCTTCCCGGTGTACGAGCCGAGCAGCTCGATTCACCCTGCTCACACGTTCCGCATGTCGACGCGCGATCTGGCGCGTTTCGGCCAGCTCTTCCTGCAGCGCGGCCGATGGGCCGGCCGGCAGATCGTGCCCGCTGACTGGGTTGCGCTCAGCACGCGGCCCGTCTCCGACTTCGGCGACGGATCCGGTTACGCGTTCATGTGGTGGACGCGCGCGGCAGGCTCGACCGGCGCACGCTACCCGCAGCTCAGCCGCTACGGCAACTATTCCGCGCAGGGCACGGGCGGGCAGCTCGTACTCGTCGTGCCGGATGCTGAGCTGGTGATCGTCCACCGTGGTGACACGGACCAGAACCGCAACGTCGCCGGCCGCGATGCCTGGGCGATTGCCGAGGGCATCCTGGTCGCACGTGAAGGCGAGCCCGCAGCCGAGCCTCGCCTCGTTCCACTGCAGCCGACGCCGCTTGCGAGTCAGGCGCCGCCACGGCCCGCGTTGAAACCGCTCGCGCTCGATCGCGCACTGCTGGCCGAATACGCGGGCGACTACGAGATCGCACCCAATGTTGTCGCGCGCGCCTTCATCTGGTTGGACCGCCTGTTCATGAACTTCCCCGGACAGGGCGAAGCCGAATTGCTGGCAGTGACGCCGGCCGAGTTCACGATCATGCCGGTGGCCGGCGTGCGCGTGACGTTCGTGCGAGACGCTAACGGCCGTGTCAGCGAGTTCAATGCGAGCCTTGGACCGCAGCGGTTCCACGGCCGCAAACGCTGAATCGGATCGTCACGATTGCGCGAGCCCGGCCGAGGTCGGCGCACCGGTGGCGGCAACGGACGCAGGCTCGCTGACCTCGTGTTGCGATCGGCGGTAATGGCCTTCGTAGCCGAAGAAATGACCCAGGATGGTGTTGTGGATTTCGACGCGGATCCTGAGCGTTCCGTCGGGCTCCTGCCACTCGCGCACGTGGGGTCGACCCTTCAGCCATCCCGGGATCGAGATTCGCAGGGGACCCAGGCACAGCCATTCGCGGCGCGAAGTCACAACGATCGACTGACCCTCGACGCGCGGACACAGTTCGACCTGCAAGCAACGCCGCGCGCCAAACCAGTCCACGATGGCTCCGCGGTCCCGGCTGAAGCGCATGAGCGCATCGAACCGTCGGGCGGCTCGCTCGAAATGGAACGTACGGATCCACGTCATGCAGAGGCTGCCGTCACCGTTGATGGAGACAGCGTGCTGCATCTCGAACCCGATATCCTGGCCCGTTTCGGGAAACATCGTGTTGATCCCGGCGCCGGCTCGCAGTAACCAGCCTGCGACCCTGCCCTTCCAGCCGCCGTCGCGCCAGACGCGCACGCGTCCGCGGTAGGTTACGACCGTGCCGGGAGCCTGCAGGATGTGCTCCCTCACCTTCGGAGCGAGGGACTCGACGGCGTCGCCCAGAGCCCATTGGAACGGAAAGCCTGTGCTGGATTGAGCCTGGGCAAAGCCCTGTGACTCGACCGCCACCGGACTCACAGACGATATCGGATGCATCGCACAATTCCTGTCAGGCGCAAGGTTCCCGCGGTCAACAGCCCGATTTGTCCGCACCCGTCAGTGGGTCGCCGCCACGGTTGCTGCGATGCTTCCGATCGCCACACCCAGCACGAGCACGCCAGCGCCGACAGCGGCGACCGCATCCGCGTCACCGGCAAGCAGCATCATTGCCAGGCCTACGCCCATGATGCCCAGGCCGCGCCATGCCCATTTGATGGCGGAAGCTCGAGTGTCATCGCTGCTGGCCTGCAACAAGGGCGCGGCGGTATTCCAGTCCGCTGCAGTCACGAACCCATCGGCAACGGCATGCACGCCTGGCGATTCGCGGCCCGGCTGTTGGCGAACAGGTCCGACTGCGGCGGGCCTCGATGCCGTTTCCAACGCGCCGTCACGGACTGCGGTTGCCGGCACCCGAGACGGTCTCAACAGAGCACTTGTAAGGCTCTGGCCGTGAGTGGTGGATGGGATTATGGAGCTGAACACGAGCGCAAGACCGAGTGCGACAACGTTGATTCGCCCGCGCATGCTGATGCCTCCGGTCCCTGTTGTATGTGGGTCCCGCCTACATTGACGCGTGGATCGGTTGTTGCTCTGCTTTTTGCACGCAAGCATTCGTGTTCGTAGACTGACGGCGGCCTCAGCGCGCCGGACAGCTCGGCCAGTTTCTCGGTTGGCCGTTCGCGCCAGGTGGCAGAATCGACTGGTCGCGGGGTACACGCGTGGGATCTTCCGATGCACGATACGCGAGCATGGCGGCGAGTGTCGCGTTGTTCTTCAGATCGTCAATGACCACCTTGTCGTAGGTGTCGCGGTTCGTGTGCCACGTGTACTGCCGGTACTCCGTGTAGTTCGACTGCAGGCGGAACGCGGGCACGCCGCGGCAGATGAACGCGCTGTGATCGCTGCCCGCGTTTTCCTGGTTGCCCGGCACATCGAGCTTCAGGTTCGATGAGATCTCCGTCGGCACATGGGACAGCCAGCTGGCCAGGTTGGCGCCGGCCGCAAGGAAGCCCTGTCCCTCGATCAGCTCGGCGCGCCACGTGCCGTTGTCCTGGTTGAACACGACCTGCATGCCGTCGATCACGTCGGGATGCATGTCACGAAATCCTGTTGACCCGCGCAGCCCCTGCTCCTCGCCGCCCCAGTGGCCCACCAGGATCGTGCGCCGCGGATTGGGATACGCGAGCTTCAGGATGCGCATGGCTTCCAGCATCATGACTGTGCCGGTACCGTTGTCGGTCGCGCCGTTGGCGCCGTGCCAGGAATCGAGGTGCGCGGAGAGCAGCACGTACTCGTTGGGCAGCTGCGTGCCGCGCAGCTCAGAGATCACGTTGAACATGGGCTGGTCCGGCCGCGCCTCGGCATCGGCCGTGAGCCGGACGCGCGGGCCCTGGTTGTTGCTGGCCAGGCGCCAGATCATGCCGTAGTGCTCGCAGGACAGATCGATGCTCGGGATCCGATCCGTGTTCGAGCCGAAGATCTTGTTGACGCCCCAGCCGCCGGACCAGTTGGTGGTGACGACTGCGGCCGCACCCGCGTCCTGCAGTTTGCGCGCGAGCGCGGCCGCGTTACCGAGAAGCGCGGTCCGCGTGACGTATTCGCGCTGCACGGCCTGACGCTGCGCGGCGATGTTCTGCACAGTGGCCGGACGCGCGTAGCGCTCGAGCTCCTGCGGCGCCCGGCACATGATCTCCGGCGGGGAGACCAGCACGAACTTCCCGCGCGTCGTGCTGACCCATCGATTGGCCTCGAGCGAATCTGCCATGACCGGTACGACTACGGCCTCTGCGTCCACCGGCCGGCTGCCCGTGCCAGGGCTGAACGCCAGCAGCTGCGCCTCGAGCGTCTGCACGTGCGGCGCGAGCAGCGCGGCAGAGACCGCGCCCATGCGCCAGCCCCGCGTCGTGCCATACTGCTCCTGCCGCGCCGTGATGCCCCACGAACGGTACACTCCCATCAGCCACTCGACCGCGGACTGGAATCCGCTGGTACCGGAGAGGCGCATGCCGATCGAGTCATCGAGCACCTGCGCCAGTCGCGCGACCTGCGAGCTGTCCATGCCCAGTGACCAGAGGCGGCGAATCACCGGATCGTCCACGCGGAACGTCTGGCCTGACGACGGTGTGGCGAAGACGATCGCCAGCATGGCGATGGCGAAGGCGCGAGTCGGCTTCATGGGTCTCCTATCGTGGGGTCTTCTCCACAGTTTGATCCGGCGGCCGGGGCGAGGCAAGTAGCAGGTCCGGATCCCGCGGCGGCAAGTGTCCCGGCACGTCACCGAACTTCCGGTCGGGTGTACCAGTCCATTGCGGCAGGCGGCCCGAACGATGCCGATGGGCGGGCCTGTGCAATGATGGGAGCTGGCACGATATGGACACGCGAGGACTGCTTTTCATCCCGGACATCAGCGGTTTCACGAAGTATGTTACGGAAACCGAAATCAGTCACAGCCGGAACCTGATCCAGGAGCTGCTCGAAGTGCTGATCGATGCGAATCAGATCGGCCTCGAGGTCTCCGAGATCGAAGGCGACGCCGTGCTGTTCTTCCGATACGGCGAGCGGCCCGACCCGTTGCAGCTGAACGAACAGGTGGAGCGGATGTTCCGCGCGTTCCACGAACGGCTCAAGGCCTACGACGTTGCCCGCTTCTGCCAGTGCCGCGCCTGTGTTTCGGCCAGCGAGCTGACACTCAAGATCATCACGCATTACGGCGAGTTCACGAGCTACAATGTCAAGCAGTTCAACAAGCTCATCGGGCGGGACGTCATCGTCGCACACCAGCTCCTGAAGAACGACATCGATCACCACGAGTACTGGCTGGTCACGGCCGCGCTGCTGCCGGAGCCGCCGCAGGCCGGACTGCCCCGGCCGACCGACTGGAACCCGGGCGTCAAGCACACGGAGAGCGGTGATGTCGCATACCACTACACGTCGCTGGGCGACCTGAAGAGGAACCTGCCGCCAGCGCCCGCGCCCGACCTGGGCATCGCGCGAAGCACCCGCGTGCTCGCCGCGTCAAGGGAGTACGAGGCGCACCTGATCACGATGCTGCACGCCGTGGGCAATTTCACGTATCGCAGCCGATGGCAGGACGGTGTGCGCAGCGTAGAAGAGGTGGGCCACTATTTGCCGCGAATCGGGACGCGGTGCCGGCGCGTCATGGACAATGGCGAAGTTGTAGTCTATGCGAGCAGCTACTCGTTCCGGCCCGATCGCGTCGTCTTCAGCGAGACGGACGAGAGCCGGACCGCAACGTCATTCTTCACGCTCGAGCAGATCGAGCCGTACCGGACGAGATTGACGGTCGAGCTCCATATCAGGAAAGGCGCGTTCCGCGAGCTCCTCTTCAAGCTTCGGCAGAGCAACGCGCAGGCGGCGTCGCTCCAGAAGTCGCTCGCCAATCTCGAGAGCGTCGTCAAGGAGATCAACGTACCCGTGGAATACTGACACCGCCGCTCAGGCCCGAACGCGACCGGGGGCATCGGAAGCGGGCCACGATCACGGACCGACTGTCGGGTCAACCTGATGTGGAGCGTTCTTTCTGTGTGGCCACCATCAAAAAACGAGGTGCCCGGTGCTCCGCTTCAGGTTTGCATTGAATGCACTCCTTCTGGCGATCCTCACAGCTGGTTGTACGGATGTCCTGGGTCCCGGCTACCTGAGTATCCGCGTCCGGAACGCCGGCCCGGTGGCGTTCGATGTGGCGACGCTTGGTTTCAGGGACCAGACCGTGCAGTATGGCCGATTGGCGGCCGGCGAAGCCACGAGTTATCGGAGTGTGCGGTTCGCGTACTCGTACGCGTATGTCGAGGTCGAGGCGGCGGGCCGGCGGTTCACGCGGGTGCCGATCGACTATGTCGGTGAGACGCCGCTCGCGCGCGGCTCCTATACCTTCGAGATCGCGCTCGATCTCGAATCGGGAGAGCTGACGCAGCGGGCGATTCGAGACTAGGGCTCCGGTCGCGTCGCGGCGAAAGCCGCCTGCGCCGGCCGGAGCTGCCTGGGCTCAACCAGGGCAGGCATGACCATGACCACTCCTGCGCGTCGCAGCCACCAGCGGCTGCTTCTGGCCTGCACGGTGCTGCTGGGCGCCTGCGATACGCGCTCGCCCGTGGATTCCAACCCCGAGGAGCTGGCCGCCGGCACATGGGGCGGCGATAACACTGGCGTTATCGTCAATCAGGAAGTAGCGCACGTCCATATCGGCTGCACGTTCGGTTACTTCGCTGCACCGGTCCTGCTGGACGATGATGGCCGCTTCAACGTGCCCGGCGAGTACCTGCTGCGCGCCTATCCCGTTGCCATCGGGCCGAGCCTGCCCGCGCAGTTCGCCGGCGTACTGCGCGGCAGTGTCCTGACGTTCACGGTGGCCGTGAATGACACGGTGCAGAAGAAGCTGGTCGCGCTCGGGCCCGTCACGGTAACGTTCGGCCGCGATCCGAAGATGGGGCCGTGCCCGATCTGCCGGGACGCCTCCGGCCAACCCATGGCTGCACGCTTGCCGCGAGCCTCGTGGCGCAGCATCCTGCCGGAGCGGTGACGCTCTCGTCCGGACCCGACAGGACAGGATGGCACGGATCGCTCCGACCTTGCGCGATGCCGGCCGCGGCGCGAGCTCGCTCGTGGCGCTGGCCTGGGCGGCAACTCTCGCCGAGCCGCTGGCGGCACAGCGGAACGAGCCATCCACCCTCACCGCCCTCGCCGTTACGCAGCCGATCCGAATCGATGGGCGGCTCGACGAGCCCGCATGGCAGCAGGCACAGCACATCTCGAACTTCACGCAGCGCGAGCTGAACTTCGGCGCACCCGCAAGCGAACGCACGGAAGTAGCCATCCTGTTCGATGAAGCCGCGCTCTACATCGGCTTCTGGTGTTACGACAGCGACCCGAGCGGGATCCGCGCGCCGGCGATGGCGCGCGATTTCAGCTTCGGATCCGATGACAACGTCGAGATCGTGCTCGACACGTTCGATGATGACCGGAACGGTTACCTGTTCGTGACGAACCCGAATGGGGCGCGGAGCGACGCGCTGGTTGCGGACAATGGCGGGGTAGTGAACCGCGACTGGGACGGCGTCTGGATGGTGCGGACGAGCCGCTCGCCGGAAGGCTGGTTCGCGGAATTCCGCATTCCGTTCAGCACGCTGCGGTTCCGTCCGGGCTCGGAGCAGGTATGGGGCCTGAACCTCGAACGGAACATCCGGCGCAAGCGCGAGCAGGTGCTCTGGCAGGGCTGGTCCCGCGACTACAACCTCGAGCAGGTCAGCCGGGCCGGAGCGCTTGCCGGACTGCGGCCAGAGCGCGCGGCACGGCCGTTCGACGCGCGGCCGTTCGCGATTGGCGGCACGGAATGGCAGCGAGGTCAGGGTCGCGAGAACGTGGGCCACGCGGGCCTCGACATTGCGTGGCTGCCGAGCGCGAACTGGAAAATGAACCTGACGGTCAATCCGGACTTCGCGCAGGTCGAATCGGACCGCGAGGAAGTGAACCTGACCCGCTTCTCGCTTTTCTATCCGGAGAAGCGGCCGTTCTTTCTCGAGGGGCAGGAGTTCTTCCAGTTCCAGATCAGCGATGACGCGCGGCCCTTCTACAGTCGCAGGATCGGGCTGGCCGAGGACCGCACCGAGCTGCAGATCCTGGGTGGTGCACGCATCCTGGGCAAACGGGCGGGCTCGACACTGGGTGCGCTGCTGATCCGGAGCGAAGAGGAGGGTGCGGAACCGGCGAGCGATTTTGCAGTCGTGCGCTGGAAACAGGACGTGCTCGACGAATCGGCGGTGGGTGTGATCGCCGTCGGCCGGCACGAGCCGGGCCGCACGAACGCGGCGTATGGCGCGGACCTGCGCTTCGCGACGACATCGTTTCTTGGCGAGCGCGAATTCGAGGCCGGCCTCACGGTCGCGCAGACGTTCACATCCGATTCGACGGATCGGTTCGGCCTCGCGCACCGCTTCTTCGTCGGATACCCCAATGACCTGATCGACATCAGCGCATCATGGACGCGCGTCGATTCGAATTTCAATCCCGAGGCGGGATTCCTGCGCCGCTCCGCGTTCCACCAGGTTTCCTCCGAGTTCGTGCTGGCGCCGCGGCCGGCGTTCCTGCCAATCGTGCAACGGTTCGAGATCAAGCCGTGGGAGTTCTCGTGGTACGGCGATGAGGCGACGGGCGACCTGCAATCGTTCTATGCGGAAGTCGTGCCGCTCGCGTTCACGCTGCGATCGGGCGACTCGTTCGAGTTCAATGTGCAGCGGCGGGCGGACGCGCCAACCGAGCCGTTCGAGCTGATCGAAGATGTCGAGATCCCGGCTGGCACGTACTGGTTCACACGCTGGGCGGCCGATGCGTCATCGTACTCGGGCCGGCCGCTCCGCGGCAGCGTGGAAGTGTCCGGCGGCGACTTCTACACGGGCACGCGCAGCGAAATCGCGTTGTCCGCAACGTGGAAAGCCAACCGCCACATCGGCCTCAACGCGGACTGGGCCCGCAACCGCCTGAGCGTCGAGGGCGAGAGCCTCACCGTCGATGAGGCGGGCGGCCGCATCGACTTCGCCATCTCGCCCGACCTCTTCGGCGCCGTCGCCGGCCAGTGGAACAATGAAGACGACGAAGTCATCGTGAACGTGCGGCTGGTCTGGATCCCGTTCCCCGGATCGGACGTGTACTTCGTCTTCAATCAGCTGGCCGAGCACGCCGGCAGCCGCTGGCTCGGCGCTCGATCGACGGCTGTATCGAAGATCGTCTGGCGTTTCGCGTTCTGAAACACGGCCTTGGATAAGGACAAACGGTGATGAAACGACGGCTCCGATTCCTGGCTCTGTACGTTCTGCCGCTGTTCATGCCGGCATGCACCGATTCGCGGGGCGGAGGTACGTGGGCCGGCACCACGGAAACCCTTCCGAACGGGGCGGTCCGCGTCAGGAACCCGGCGGCCGCGCTCTGGGGGCCGCAGAACGCGTGGCAGCTCGAGGCAGAACTCGTCCTCGGCCAGGTCGAGGGGGATGGCGCGGATGTCTTTGCGTCGATCTCCGGGCTGCAGGCCGATGCAGCGGGTCGCATCTACGTGCTCGATCGACAGACGAACGAGCTTCGCATCTTTGACGCAGCAGGCCGCCACGTCCGGTCGGTTGGCAGGGCCGGTGAGGGACCCGGGGAGTATTCGGCGGCCAACGGGCTGCTCTGGATGTCGGAGGACACGCTGCTCGTCGTGGATCAGCGCGGCGGCCGCTACACCATACTCAGTTCCGAAGGAGACTATGTCCGATCGGTGCGCCGGCGACTCGGCTTCTACGCCTGGGCCTTCGATGGCGGTATGGATGGCGACCGCGTGTACGAAGTCTCGACCGTCGGGCAGAGCGAAACACCGCAACTGGCACTGCTGGGTACACGCGTTCGCGGGGCGGAAGTCGAGGGCGGCATCGCAATGACCGAGCAGGAAGTCGAAACTGGCCCGCGCTTCATCGCGGACACCATCATGCTCCCCAGCCCGGACGGCCCGCTATACGAAGCGTTCAGCGTGAGGACGCCCCGGCAGGGCATGGTCATTAGCGTTCCCTTCAGCGGCGCTCCAGTGCACTACCTGGATGGGAAAAGCGGAGTGTGGTACGGGCATGGCCGTAACCCTGCCGTTTACCACGCCACCGTGCGCGGCGATACGCTGGCGGAGATCCTGCTGGGTACGGAACCGGTTCCCGTCAGCCCGGACGAAGTCACGGAATGGCTGGCGCAGCCGTCCATTGAACAGTTCAGGACGCTGGGTGGCAAGCTGGATGCCGATCGCATCCCGAGAACGAAGCCGTATTTCGACCGCATCACATCAGACGCCGAGGGAAACCTCTGGCTGACGGTGCCGGCAGGACCGCAGCAGGTGTTGTTCGCGATCCTGGACCCGGAGGGTCGCTATCTCGGTCAGTTGAAGGTCGACGGAGTCAGGCGTGACGCGTATCTCTCGCCGCTCGTACGCAATGACCGACTGTACTTCGTCGGCCGGGACGAACTCGATGTCCAGCGCGTATACGTGTATCGCGTGAACAAGTCGTAGAGTGGGCGGCCGCACCTACGGTGTCGTGATCTCCTCGTAAGCGCAGGTCAGCGCATCGCGCGGGTTCGATTGCCCGAAGCGGCCGTAACTCTCGAAGCCGGCGAGCGGATCGCGCATCGCGAGAATCTCGTCGCGGGAGCGGCCGGCCTTGACGTGCGTCTCCACGAACGCGAGCAGCGCACCGAAGTAGTTCCGGAACGCGGTCAGTTCCGCACGGCTGCCCGTGACCGGTAATCCCGTATTCGCGTGGCCGAAAATGTACACCGTGTCGTTCGCGTGATCCTGCACGGTACGGTCCAGTACAGTCATCCAGTTCCGGATCGTAGCGCCGGCCGCCCGATCGACTACAGGGTGGCGCTGATTGAACATCAGGTCGCCCATGTGCACGACATTGGCGCGCTCGAACGTGATGACGGCATCGCCACTGGTATGGGCGCGGCCGTAGTGGCGGGCCGCGATGCGCTCATCGCCGACATCGGCCGACCAGCTCTCGGTGAACGTGGTGTCCGGGAACAGCTGGTCCGCGGGCGGCTGCGCGCCGGGCGGCTGCCGCATGTGCTCATCCGCCTTGACGTGCGCGACGACTTTACGGGCCGCACCTCGAAACGAAAGGTTGCCGCCCGAGTGATCGCCGTGATGGTGCGTGTTGATCAGGAAATCGACGGGGCGGTTGCCGGATCGCGAGTTCAGCCCATCGAGGCACGCCTTGGCTTCGGCCGGGAACTGGCTGTCCACGACGACGACGGCGCCCGCGTTCACCAGGTAGCCGATCGTTCCGCCGCGCATTGTGAAGTAACCGACATTGCGGCGGATCGGCGTGAACACCGGCTGCGGAGCCTGCTGCTGCCACGCGCGCGTCAGGCGTGGTGCGCCGAGCGCTGCGGCAAGGGCGGCGGCGGAGCTGGCGAGAAAATCCCTGCGGTTCGTGGCCATACGGGCTCCCGTGTCTGCGATCCGTCCGATGCGCGCCGCATCGGCCGCTGGAACCCCCAGAATACTGCGCCCACCCGCCGCCGCCAATGGCCTCAGTGACGGGGATTTCACCGCTGAGTGCGCGAAGCACGCGGAGCGGCGAGCGGCAGTTGTCGTTCTAATACAAGTACGGCTCTTCCGGGTTTTGCATGGGTCATCAGGCGCGTGGTGAGTTCAAGGCAGTGCGCGATGACGGATAACGCCGGTAGAACTCGACATCGGCCCGTTTGCCGGCGGCCATTGTCGAGTTCCGGCTGCGCGTGGCCGCGTGACAGGGGCGCGGCGGTCCATATCAGTGCATGGCGCCAGAGCCACCCGCGCCGAACCCTGAACACCCACCAATACTCAGTGCAAGTGGAAATGGCCCCGCCGCCGCGTCAACGCCGCCTTGAGTGGTGGCTCAGCGCCCTTCGCGTCTCCTGCGGTGAGAAAAACGTTTCCTACAGGATGCCCAGACCGCTCAGCAGGATCCACAGCACCGCGGCCGGTATCACGAACTTGATGATCGGGAGCCAGACCGCCGGGATCCTGACGCGCCCGGCCCCAACGTTGGTCTCCTCCCGGAACCGGTCGAAGCCCCAGACCCACCCGGCATAGACGACGATGAGGAGCCCGCCGACCGGCAACAGGATGCTGCCGGAGACGAAGTCGAACAGGTCGAAGAAATTGCGCCCCTGTACCTTGATGTCGGCCCACGGTCCCTGAGAGAGGATCACGGGGATCTGCAACAGGAGCAGCGCTCCGGTCAGCACCCAGACCGCCGCTTTTCGGCTCCACTTGAACGCATCGGTCAACGTGGCACTCAGCACTTCCATCAGCGCGATCGCGGAGGTGATCCCGGCCAGCAGCACCAGAATGAAGAAGGCGCCGCCAAAAAGAGAGCCTGCCGGCATCCGGTTGAACAGATTGGGCAGCGTGACGAACAGCAGGCCAGGTCCTGCGTTGGGCTCGAGTCCCGCTGCGAACAACGCGGGGAACAGCACGAGCCCGGCCAGAAACGCGACAGTCGTGTCGAATGTCACGACAATCGCGGCGTTCCCCAGCACATCGCTCTCCTTCTGGTGCAGATAGCTGCCGAAACCGAACGCGCCGGCCGTCCCGATCCCGATCGAAAAGAAGCTCTGACCCAGCGCCGCCAGCACCGAAGCTCCGGTGAGCTTGGAGAAATCGGGTTTCAGGTACCAGGTCACGCCCTCCATCGCACCGGGGAGTGTGATCGAACGCACCAGAAGCAGCAGGAGGATGACGAACAGCATCGGCATCATGATTTTCGAGACCCGCTCCACACCCTTCTGCAACCCGACCGACACTACGGCGCCGCTGAACAGCGCCACTACGACCGTATAGATCATGACCGTGCGGGAATCTCCGGTGAATGCGGGGAGCGCGGCGCTGATCGCTTCCGGTGAAGCACCCACGAACTTGCCCGACGCCGTCATTACGACGTACGCCAGAACCCAGCCGATCAGCATCAGGTAGTAGGCCATGATCAATGTGGCTGCGGCGATTCCCACCCAGCCGATCAGGTTCCACGGATTCGTCGGGCGTCCCGTCAGCTTGCGCATGCCCGCAATCGGCATGAGCTGCGCTTTACGCCCCAGACTGATTTCCGCCGCGAACAGCGGAATCCCCACGAGGAATGCGCACAGCAGGTAGACCAGCACCCACGCTCCACCGCCGTTCATTCCGGTCAGATAAGGAAACCGCCAGATGTTGCCCAGGCCGATGGAGAATCCCGCAGTCGCCATGATGAACCCGAACCGGCTGCCCCAGCTCTCGCGCATTTGTCCGTCCTCCGCTGCATCGGGAGCGACCACCAGCCGACCGCCGTCTCGTGGATCCGCCGGTGCTGTGGAACACGTGGGAGAGCGAATCGACACCAACCGGCAGTCGTTGACAAGTGCCGGTGCCCTCGCGATGCGGGTCTCGAGGTGGCGCCCGTTCATCTGCCGGCCGCCGGCGGCCTGACGGGGATTTCACCGCTGAGTACGCGAAGCACGCGGAGTGGCGACCCGAAGCTGCCGTTTGAATACAAATACTTTGTGCAACTGGAAACGGCATTGCCGCCGCGTCATCGCCCCTATCTGGCGTTCAGTCGTGGCTCAGCGCCCTTCGCGTACCCTGCGGTGAGAAAAAAAGCTGCGACCGAAGTGCGCGGTGCGCGCGAGGCCAATGCCTCACATCGTCACGAACGTGCTTTCCGCGATCGTGCGGTTGCCGTTCGGGCCGATCGCGAGAATCTCGATCTTGTACTCGGTGCCGGGGCGCAGGAACTGAGGCGGCACGTTCAGGCTCGTGACGGAACCCGGGACAATGACATCGAACACGTCGCCAAAGTCGGGCTGCTCGATGATCACCTCGACTCGGGCCGCGCCCGGCGCGTTCCACGTGACCACTGTGCTGTTGCGGTTGACGGCCTGGCCGTTGGCCGGTGAGAACGTGGGCGGCGTCAGAAAGCTGTGGGACAGCATCGCCCGGCTCAACAGGTTGTCGCCCTCGACCGTGCGGCCGCGAAACTCGTAGACGCCGGGCCGGAACATGGCGAGCACCTCGGCCGGCGACGGCTCCGCGCTCTCGAATCGCAGCTCCGTGATGCCGAGCTCCGCGAGGTTTCCTTCCGCTGTGATTCCGACGATCTCGCGCCGCCGCGGATCGCTCACGCTGAGTCGTTTCCAGCCCTCGGCATCGAGAAAGACCTGGAGCCCGAGATCGTTCGCCGTCGTGTTGAACTCGAAGAAGACCTCGGCATCATCGAAGGGAATCGTGCTCCGATTGCGGTCCTCATCGTCGTCGCCGTCCTTGCGGTCGAACGCTGTCTGCGTTGCCGCAGCATCGGTCGGGCGCGTGGGGTTGTCACACGCCGTGAATCCCAGGGCCGTGAGCGCCAGTGCCCACCGCGCGAGCCGCCAGTTCTTGCGCATTGGAACCTCCGCGAAGAGGAATTGAGGTGTGCGCAAGTGGAGCCGGCCAGGCGCGTCGGTTGTGACGAGATGGACGGCCGATACCCGGAGGGTCAATCGGGACCCCGGCCGGCGAAGACTTGGCGGGCGCCGGGCATCCCGCCCTATCATGCCGCGTGTACGGATCGCCGCGGGCACTGAGATCGGTTCATCACAATGAAGCGGAGGCTGCATGAAGACGCGTGTCGAGATGTTGAAGGAGATGGGAGTATCGAGTGCGGATGCCGAGCAGTACATCCACGATCTCGAGACGACGCTGCCGAAGTACGGG
>Ga0187892_10004118_pt1 | contig 24999 bp, 15 predicted proteins | sample MA1701073metaG_FD_139345 | JGI IMG/M metagenome (GOLD analysis project Ga0187892, IMG submission 139345) | Bio-ooze microbial communities from a basaltic lava cave in the Kipuka Kanohina Cave System on the Island of Hawaii, USA - MA170107-3 metaG ... | reverse complement strand
GTCATGGTGTGCGGCGACCTCGCGGCGCTCGAGGGGGTGCCGGGCGTGGCCCCGGCCGCGATCCAGATGGGCCGCCGCGCCGCGGGGAACGTGCGGCGCGCGCTCCGCGGGGAGCCGCTCGAGCCGTTCCGCTACCGGGACAAGGGCTCGCTCGCGACGATCGGGCGCAGCTCGGCGGTCGCGCAGCTCGGGCGGCTCCGGCTCTCGGGGTTCGCCGCGTGGGTGGCTTGGCTGGCCGTCCACATCTTCTTCCTGATCGGCTTCCGGAACCGCTTCATCGTGATGTTCGAGTGGGCCTGGGCCTGGTTCACCTACCAGCGGAGCGCGCGCGTGATCTGGGGGCGCCCCGCCGCGGGAGCGGAGTGCGCGCCTCCCGCCGGGGAAGCGCGCACTCCATGAAGGCTCAGGGAACGATGTCGATCCGGTGGTCGTTCGAGATGTTCACGATCCCCGACGGCGCGGCCGGGGAGAGCGTGACGAAGACCGTGTAGAACGCGACTCCGGCGAGCTGCGAGACCGGGGGGAACGCGATCTGGGCCAGGGCCGCGCCGTTCGCGCCCGTGACGCCCGTGTATCCCTGGAAAACCGTGGGGAGCGAGAGCGAGAGCAGCGTGAGCGCGTCCGGAACGAGCGGGATGTTGCGGCTGTCCACGGGAACGCCGGGCGCGTTCGAGAAGGCCGAAGCGAGCTGATAGGGGAGGCCCGCGCCGTCCACCTGCAGGCGCAGGGTCACCGTCGAGCCCGGCCGCGGCACGCCCGTCGAGCTCAGCACGCCGTCGAAGAGCGCGAAGTCGTCGATGCCGGACGAACGCGGATTCGGGGTCTTGAAGACCGACGAGCAGCCGTTGCCGCCCGCCGCGAGGAGCGTGTCGAGGGGCGTCCCGTCCGAGATGTCCCACGTGCCGTTCCGGTCCGTGTCGACCTGCACGGTCGCGGAGCCCGCGGCGACCAGCAGACGGACGCGGGCGGCGATGAAGGGGATCAGCGGGAACCGGAAGACGACCCCCGACCCGCCCTGCTCGAAGAGCATCAGCGCGTTGAAGGAGCCCTGCGCGAGGTTGTCCTGGACCATGGCCAGGATCATCCCCATCTCGGTGTTCGACCCGTTGTGACGTGCGGTGAGCCCTCCGCCCTCGATCAGCGGGATCGGTCCCTCCCAGGTGACCAGGGCCTCGCACACGCTGTTCCGGAGGTTGAAGCCGTCCTTGGTGATGAAACAGAGACCGTTCCCGGGCGTCCCGAGGTGCAGGCGGTTGTTCGCGATGACCCAGTCGCCGCGCCGCTCGGTCCACCCGGGGACCACGGTGCCGTTCGGATAGTTGAAGGGATCGCGGTAGATCTGCGCGCACGCGGCGCCGGCGAGGGCGAGCACGAGGGGCAGCGGATTCCGAGTCATGGGGTTCCTCCTTCGCTTCGCAAAACATGTCCCGAGGACCGTGCCCACCCGAGCCGCCATGCTATCCGTGGATGCCGGAGCGTCGAGAGCGCGCCTTGACCGTGCCGCCCGACCGTGCTTGGCTAGCGGCCGGCATCGACAGTCCTTCACCCCGCAGGGGATGCTTGGAAAGGACGGAAACCATGACACGGACCGCGCGCGCGCTCGCCCTGCTCCCGCTGTTCACGGCCTCCACCCGTGCGGCCGATCTCTGGGTGGACGCCATCCGCGGAAGCAACGTGACCGGGAACGGGAGCCAGGGAGCGCCCTGGCAGACGATCACGTTCGCGCTGTCGGGCATCTCGGGCACCAACACGGTGCACGTCCTCCCGGGCCTCTACCAGCGGTCGCTCGGGGAGAACTTCCCGCTGAACCTCCCGACCGGCACGACGCTCTCCGGCACCTCGCCCTGGGAGTGCGTGGTGGACGCGGGCGGGACGGCCAACGTGATCGTCCCGCGCAACGACTGCGCGGTGCTCAACCTGACCGTGCGCGGCTCCTCGCACGGCTGGTACGACGGCGGCATCGCGAACATCGGGGGCGTCGTGAACGTCCGCGTCGAGGGGTGCCTGATCACCGGCAACGAGCGCGGCATCGTGTTCCACAACACGGCCTTCACCTCGAGCAACGTGCTGATCCGCAACAACGTCGTCCACGCCAACCTCAACGACGGGATCTCGCAGTTCGCCGGGAACAACGTGGTGGTGATCAACAACACGCTGGTCGGGAACCTGAAGGGCGTGGTCTTCATCGACAGCGGCAACCCGCCGGTGGCGGTCTCGGGCGCGCTCGTCAACAACATCATCCAGGCGAACCTGGGCGGGCAGGGCTACCCGGGTCTCGGCATCGACATGAGCCCGCTCTCGGCCGCGGCCACCACGCTGACCCGCAACAACGTGTTCGGGAACACCGGGAACTACGGCATCAACGTGACCCCGGGGGCGACTGATCTCTCGGTCGATTCGCTCTTCGTGAACCAGGCGGGCGGGGACCTGCATCTCAGCGTCGGCTCGCCCTGCCACAACCAGGGGAACTCGCTCCATCCGAGCACGCCGGCCTACGACTTCGACGGGTCCGGTCGGCCCTACGGCGGCACTCTCGACATCGGCGCCGACGAAATCGAGTATCCCGACCTCGTGAACCCGGGCGACCTCTACGCCCAGGGCGAGTTCGTGCTCGGGAACACGATCCATCTCGTGGAGGTGGGGAACCCCGCCCAGGCCGCGATCCTGGCCTTCAGCCCGCTCCCGCTGCTGCCCGCGCCGATCCCGCTCGGGAGCCTGGGGGACCTCTGGCTGAACCCGTCGTTCTTCTTCTTCCTGTTCAACGGCGCGTTGAACGCGCAGGGGGTGAGCGACGTCGGGCTCGCCGTTCCGACCGCGCCGCCGCTCATCGGGGTGGAGGTGGCCGTGCAGGGCTTCGTGCAGGCGCACCTGACGCGCCCGATCCCGATCCGCATCCACTGATCCGGCGCCGCGCGGGGACGAGGGTGGACCGGATCCTCGTCCCCGCGGATATGCTCCGCGGCGCCGATGGCCTACGACCGCCACTTCTATCGCGACCGTGGGGTGGCCCGGAGCTACGAGTCGGAGCGGTTCGGCTCGGCCTCGGGCCGGCGCAAGCACCGCCACCACGTGCGCGTGCTGCTCCGCGCGCTCGCGTCGCTTCGGGGCGTGCGCCGCGTGCTGGACGTGCCGTGCGGGACGGGGCGGTTCCATCCGGCGCTCCGAGCGGCCGGCTACGAGGTGGTGGGGGTGGACCTCTCGGAGGCGATGCTCGCCGAGGCGCCGCGGCCGGGGCGGCTGGTGTGCACCGACGTGGAGCGGGCGGGGGTCCGGACCGGCGCCGCGGACCTCGTGATGAACCTCCGGCACCTCTCCTACGTAGACGACCCGCCCGAGCGCTCGCGCATGCTCGCCGAGCTGGCGCGGATGGCGGGGCGGTGGGTGCTGGTCGAATACTCGCCGTGCGCGTGGACGCTCCGGGCGCGGCTCCGGCGGCGGGCACGCGCCTTCACGCGCGAGGACGTGGATCGGGAGCTCGGCGCCGCCGGCCTCCGCCTGCTCGCGCTCCACCCGCTGAGCCGTCTGTTCTCGGAGAAGTGCTTCGTGGTGGGGGAAAAATGGTGTCACTCTTCATTTCCGCAGCGGAAATGAAGAGTGACACCATTTTTCCTACTCGCGGTGCCACATGCGGCCGGAGAGGACCTGCCAGGGGAGCAGGTGATCCCGGGCGAGCGGGACGTGCAGGCGAAGCCACTCGTCGCGCACCGTGACCCGCCACTCGCGCTGCTCGGGGTCGGGCGACAGGTCCGCGCCGCTCATCACGCGGACCGGCGCCCGGCACCAGGCGTCCACGCGCCGCCCGAGGGCCTTCGCGAGCGTCTCCGCCTCCTCCGAGGCGCGGCAACGCACTGTGGTCCAGGTGGAGCCGTGGATCAGCTCGAGGCGTCCCCCCTCGCCTCCCGCCAGGAGGACCCCGGCGAGCGTCGGAACCCCCGGCCCGGGTGCCTCGCGCGGGGTGAGGGCGCAGTGGCGGTCGGCAGCCATGGGGGTCACCCTCAACTCGAAGAAGCTCCCGATGCGCCGCAGCCGGAAGGGACCGGCGCGGCACCACCCGGCCTCCTCCACGGCGGCCGCCCCCACCAGCCGCTCGGCGTCGCCCCGGCAGGCGCGGAGCGTGGCCGCGGCGGCCGCCTCGCTCGGGAGCTCGGCCACGAGCGGGATCTCGCCCCCCAGGAGCTCCTGGCTGAAGCGGTGCCCCCGGAGGAGAAGCGCCTCCCACAGGTGAAGAGGAGCCTCGACGACGCGCGCGGCGAGGTCGGGGGCGACCCGCCAGCGCTCGTCCTCGCGGTCGGCGCGCAGCTCGAGCAATCCGTCGAAGGCGCCCGGGTCGAGCAGCCGCCGCTCCAGGCGGCCGTTCAGGACGCCCGGCAGCGTCTTGAGATCGTGGGCGGGCGCGGCGCCGAGGCGCTCATGGAAGACCCCGGCGTCCTGGTCCACCAGGATCGCGCGGTCGATCTCGGGACCCAGGCAGGCGGCCACCTCGTCCACATACCAGGCCCGTTGGGCCGGGCCGCGGGCGATGAAGACGGCGAAGACGGGAGGGCGGCCGAGCAGCGGCCCGACGTCCGCGAGCCCGTCCAGGGCGAGGAGCTCGGGCCGGACCACGGTATCTGGGTCCACCTGCCACGCGCCGCGCGCCCAGAGCCGGAGGTCCTCCTCGTGGGAGCGGGCCACCGCGTGCTGGAGGATCTGCGCGGTGAGGAGATCGATCGGATGGCGCGCCATGACCACGTCCCTGAGGAGGGCGGCATCGTAGCCAGGGGATCTCGCCCCTGCCACTGGGCAGAATCCCGCCCGGGGCGTGTCCTGGTATGAGATCGTTCCGGCCGGGGGGGGCCTCATCGGGAAACCGGCCGGGGGCCCGGGGCTTCGGGCGTCTCCGGCGTAGACTTTTCCCGTCCGGCTGGAGATCATTGTCCCGGCCAAGAGCCCGTTTCCGCTCTTGTGGCGGAATGTGCAGGGTCTGGAGACGACGTGACGCCGGTTCCCGGAATCGTGCGAAACTCGGCTGAGACCGCAGGGTTCCAAGGCTGGCCCTTCTCGATTCAGGACACCGACCAGTGACGAGCACTCTCCCGAGAACGACGGTACTCCTCGCTCTCGCCGCCCTACTGACCCTCGCCGCCTCCGTTCCAGCGCACTCGTTCGGCGCACCCGCCGGCCGCTCCGGCGCGCCCGGGGAAACGACGTGCGGGCAATGCCATACGTCCTATCCCCTGAACTCGGGGTCGGCGAGCTTCCAGGTCCTGCTTCCGAGCCATTGGCAGCCCGGCGAGCAGATTCCGGTGACGATCGGGTTCTTCAACAGCCGGACCACGACCCACGGCTTCCAGATCACCGCCCGCACACCGGGGGGGACCACGGCCGGGTTCTTCCAGTCCCTGGACAACTCCACGCAGACCCTCACCCCCGGGAGCTGGCAGACCCATACCGGACTCGGAACCACCCGGAGCTGGTGGACGTTCCTCTGGCACCCCCCGGCCACGCCGGACGGTCCGGTGACGTTCTATGTGGCGGGGAACGAGGCAAGCGGCGACGGAACCAACCTCGGGGACTTCATCTACACGATCTCGCGGACGGTCCCGATCTTTCCGCTGGTCCGGATCGGGACTCCGAGGATCGGAACCACGATCACCCTCGAGCTGAACGTGCCGGGGGACGCGGGGCTGGGCTACATCATGGGAGCCTCCCTGGAGCGATACGGGCTGTCGCTTCCGGACGGGAGACCGGTCCCCCTGTCTCCCGACCCGCTGCTCGTCCTCTCGCTCTCGGGGTACCCGGGCTTCCAGAACTTCATCGGGGGGCTGGACACCGCGGGGCACGCCACGGCAAGCGCGGCGCTGCCCAACGACCAGAACCTCGTCGGGATTGCGTTTCACTTCGCCGCCCTGACGCTGGATGGCGCGGCTCCCTCCGGAGTCCGCACGATCACCAACGGGCAGGCGGCGACCTTGGAGCTCTGACGGAAGAATCGGCGGAATGACGCCCGGTGCAGGGGCGTCGGTCCGCGGACCACGATCGCTGGGATCGATTGAGGGACCGATCTGCGCGCGTGCAGGCGCGCAACCGTAGGAGGGGCCCGACGACGGTTCCCTCCGCCCAACGGGACATCCGGAGGTTGCTCATGTTGCAGATACGAAGAGGCCCCGTGCTCGCGACGTTGGTCCTCTTCCTGGGCGCGGCCGCGTGGGCGCAGACGACACGCGTCTACCAGGAGGGGGCCCAGGGAGGGACGTTCGGGGACACCCGGGCGACCTACTACCGGCTGAGCAACACGCCAGCCCAGCAGGAGACCTACGAGACCCCCCAGCTCTGGCTCGGGGGGGATCGCGCGAACCCGGCCACGGGCTATGCCGCGATCCTGGACTGGCCGAACCTCTTCGGCCCGGCGGTCGGCCAGATCCCCTACGGGTCGCAGATCGTCTCCGCCCGGCTGGAGCTCTTCTGCTTCCAGTTGGACGGGAACGACGCGGTCCGCGGGATCACGGCCTACATGGTGAGCGACCTCGCGGGCGCCGGGACCTGGCATGAGCCGACGGTCCCGAACAACAGCCTGAACCAGGGCGTGGGCCACCTCGGGCGCGACACGCGGCCCTTCATGAACGCGCGCTGGACGACGGCGGGCGGCGACTACTGGACGCTGCCCGGGACGTTCACGACCATCGGGGTACCGCTCGGCCGCCTGAACATCTTCCACAGTTTCGACGTGACCTCCCACGTCCAGCTCTGGTCGTTGGGACTCGCGAACGAGGGGTGGATCGTCCGCTCGGACAGCAGCTCGCTGACCTACTTCTACTCGGACTCGCACCCGGTCCCGACCCAGCGGCCGCGCCTCACGGTGACCTACAACGCGGGCGCGGTCTTCAACCGGCCTCCGTCCTGCACGGACGTCAACCTCGCCACCCCGCAGGGGATTCCGCTCCCGATCGTGCTCACCGGCACCGACCCGGACGCGAACGCGCTCACGTTCACGATCCGCAAGGGGGCGGAACACGGGCGGCTCGAGGGGCTGGCGCCCTACTTCACCTACTATCCGAACAACGGCTACGTCGGCCCGGACACCTTCACGTTCGTGGCCTTCGACGGCTACGCCGTCTCGAACATCGCGACGGCCAGCATCAACGTGACGGCCGATCCGGGGGTGACCACGCTCTCGTTCCAGGAGGGGAACCTGGGCGGGGCCGCGGGCGCCACTCGCTCCTGCTACTGGCAGGTGTCGACCGTCTCGACGAGCTGGATCACCTTCGAGGACCTCACGCTGCTGATCGGCAACACGCGGCACACGATCCTCGACTTCCCGAGCCTGATCGGCGGCGGCGCCGGCCAGGTTCCTCCCGGCGCGAACGTGATCTCGGCCGTGCTCGAGCTGAACTCGCCGGCGGCCGCGCCCGCAGGAACGGTGACGATCTCCCGGGTCGTCGATCCGCTCGCGCGGGGGACCTGGTTCGAGCCGGCGGCGCAGGGCTCGGGCCTGAACCTCGGCGTCAGCCACGGCGCGCGCGACGGGCGCGTGGGCCAGAACATCCTCTGGCAGACGCTGGGGGGTGACATCACGACGTCGGGCCAGGCCGCGATGGTGAGCGGCGACAGCGGGGCGGCCTGGCGGGCGTGGAACGTGACGCCGTCGCTCCGGGCCTGGCTGGGCGGCGCGCCGAACCAGGGTTGGATCCTCAGCAGCACGAGCAACACGAACTTCAACTTCGTGTCCGACCGGGGCACGGACCCGACGGTGCGCCCGAAGCTGACCGTGCAGTACCGGGTCGGCCCGCCGGCTGGGAACGTGCCGCCCGTGGCGCTCGCCGGCGTTGACCGGGCGGTCACTGAGGGGCAGGTCACGGCGCTGGACGGCAGCGGCTCCTATGACCTCAACGGTGACCCGATGGCCTTCTTCTGGCTGCAGACGGCCGGGCCGGCGGTGACGCTGACGAACCAGGCCACGGCGACGCCGTCGTTCACGGCGCCGCAGGTCGGGACCACGCCGGTGCGGCTCGATTTCGTGCTGGTGGTCATCGACGCGGCGCTCTTCGGGCTCGACGTGGTGTCGATCACGGTGAACGACACCCCGAACAACGCGCCCGTCGTGAACGCGGGGCCGGACCAGAACGTCCAGGAGAACGTGCTGGTGACGCTGGCGGGCTCCGGGAGCGATCCGGAGCTGCAGCCGGTCACCTTCCTCTGGACGCAGACGGCGGGGCCCGAGGCGCCGCTCTCGAACCGGACGGTGGCGGGGCCGACCTTCACGGCGCCGCTGGTGACCGCGAACACGGTGCTCACGTTCTCGCTAACGGTGAGCGACGGCGTGCGGACCGCGACCGACACGATGAACGTGACGGTGACGAACAACCCGGCGCTGCCCAATTTCGCGCCTCTGGCGAACGCGGGGCCGGACTTCACGACGATCTCGGGGCTCCAGACGACGGTGACGGCGCGGGCGTCGCGCGATCCGGAGGGCGGAGTGCTCGCGTATGCGTGGCTCCAGACCGGCGGGTCGCCGCTGGTGCCGCTGAGCAGCGCCGCCTCGGTGACGGCGGTCTTCACCGCGCCGGTGGTGGGCGCGCCGACGCAGCTCACGTTCCAGGTGACGGTGACCGATCCGGGGAGCCTCTCGGCGCAGGACGGCGTGATCGTGACGGTGCTGCCGCCGCCGAGCGAGTTCGTGGGGGACGACACGCTGAACCCGTATCGCGACCAGTTGACCGAGGCCGAGGCACGGCATCTCTACCGTCGGGCGGGCTGGGGCGCGAACCCCGGCCAGATCACTGCGGCGGTGGCGGGCGGGTTGAACGCGACGGTGATCGGGCTGACGACGTTCGTGCCCACGCCCGCGGTGGACGCGGAGGCGTCGCTGGTGCTGCCGCCGGTGCTGAACGGCGACGTCTACCCGCGCGCGGAGTTCGGGGAGTCGCAGGTCTGGTGGCTCACGCACATCCTGAAGAGCCCGAACCAGCTCAAGGAGCGCATGGCCTACTTCCTGCACGACCGGTGGGCCACGGGGGGCGTGAACCTGCTCACGAACGAGTACCACTGGAGGATCAAGCACGTCGATCTGCTGCGGAACTCGGCGCTGGGGAACTGGCGGCAGTTCTGCATCGACATGACCAAGGACGAGATGATGCTCGAGTGGCTCGATGGGTTCACGAACACGAGGACGGGCCCGAACGAGAACTACTCGCGCGAGTTCTGGGAGCTGTTCACGCTCGGGGTGAACCAGTACACGGAGCAGGACGTGCGTGAGGCGGCCCGGGCGTTCACGGGCTACGAGAAGTTCAACAACGCGACTTCGGGCAGCCGCTACCAGCGGTTCAATTCCAATCGTTTTGACAACACGCCGAAGACGATCTTCGGGATCACGCAGAACTTCAATGACGTGGGCGTGATCGACCTGACGCTGACGCGGCCGGCGGCCGCGACCTACCTCGCGACCAACCTGCTGACCTTCTTCGTCCGGCCGGATCCGACGCCGGCGCAGGTGACGGACATCGCCGGTTTCGTGGTGGCGAACAGCTGGGACCTGCGCGCCACGGTGAACCGGATCCTCCGGTCGAACGCGATGTTCTCGGCGGGGGCGCGGAAGAGCCAGGTGAAGGGGCCGCTCGATCTGGCGGCCGGCTTCTACCGGCTGACGGGGATGAACATCGAGATCTCCCGCAACCTGGTCGGGACGCTGAACACGCTCGGCCATTCGATGATCAACCCGCCGAACGTGGCGGGTTGGGAGGAGGGCGAGCCGTGGCTCGGCGAGTTCCCGCTGATCGGCCGGGCCGGCATGGTCCAAGCCTATGCGGCGTCGCGGGCGCTCCAGACGACTCTGGACTTCTCCCCGATCCTGCCGCCGCCGGGTCAGCGCACGGCCGAGAACACGGTGACGACGCTGGCGCGGCACATGGACGTGCAGCTCACGCAGGAGGAGTTCCTCCTGATGGTGGGGTACCTGAACACGCGAACGAGCGGTTCGACCACGATCACGCAGCCCTTCAATGGCGACCTGGCGGCGGACCTGGACATGAAGTTCCGGGGTCTCCTGGTCCTGATGTCCATGCACCGTCACTACCAGCTCAACTAGGCAAGGAGCGAAGAGAGCCATGGATCTGAATCGTCGTCAGTTCCTGAAGACCGGTGTGGCGGGGCTCTCCGCCCTGGCCTTGGGCCCGATTCCGAAGGCGCGCGCCTGGATGCGCCTCGCCTGGGGCGGAAACGGGCGTTCGACCGTCATCATCAACCTCGCGGGCGGGTACGACGGGCTGAACATCGTCGTGCCTCACACGGTGGCGGAGTACTACACGCGAAGGCCGACCATCGCGGTGCCTGCGGTCAGCACCCTGCCGGTGAGCCCGACGGAAGGCTTCAACCCCGCTTTCGGCGAGCTGCACACGCACTGGCTCGCGGGCCGGATGAACGTCATCCGGCAGGTGGGCTATCCGACGCCCGACCTCTCTCACTTCAACAGCACGGACATCTGGTCCACCGGGTCCCGCCTGGGCTACTCGGCCGCGACCCGGAGCGGATGGATGTCCCGCATGGCCGTCCTGAACGGCTTCACGGACGCGATCGAGATCGTGGGCATCGGGACTGGCAACCGGCTGGACTTCACGGGAACGACCTTCAAGCCCGCCGTCTTCACCTCTCTCGCGGCGTTCAATTACCCAGTCGATGCGGCCTTCACGGCGGACAGCAATCTCCGAAACCAGATCCATCGCACGGGCCTCCAGACTCCGCTGCTCCTGACGGACGGGAGCCTGGAGAAGAAGATCCACGACAAGTACCAGTCCACGTCCGCCCTCATCGATATCATCCGCAACGCCATCCAGACCTACCCAGCGCTGGTCACGTACCCGAACACCTCGCTCGGGCGGACGCTCCAGGACGTGGCGCGGCTGATGTACGCGAACCTGGGCACGAAGATCTTCTACGTGCAGCAGGGCGGCTTCGACCACCATGCGGCCGAGGGGACGGCCCTGCCCAACCTGCTCACCCAGGTCTCGCAGGCCGTCGATGCCTTCATCCGGGATCTGATCGCGATGAACCTCTACGATCGGGTCACCACCCTCATGCTCTCCGAGTTCGGCCGGCGGAACTACGAGAACGCCTCCTTCGGCACCGATCACGGACACGGCAACCACATGTTCGGGATCGGCGCCGGAGTTCGGGCGGGCATGAAGGGGCAGGAAGTACGCTCAATCGATGTACAAGCGGACTACTTGTCGAGCAAGCTCGATTTCCGGATCCCCCTCAAGGATCTGATGGAACAGTGGTTGGGGCTGAACATGCAGGGCATCTTCACCGAGCTGTCGCCAGGATCCAGCGAAGAGACAGGGTCCGCCTTCTTCCACGGCTAGTTGGAACGGAGTTCGAACTGGAGGCCCGGAGGCCCTTCTCCGGGCCTCATTACGTAGTTGAGACTGACGCTCTCTTGACGAAGCACTGGCTCCAGAGTGAAGTGGATTCGGAGGATCGCCGACATGAAGGGTTTCCTTCTGTTGCTCACTTCAATCTCGGTTGGAGATCAAGGCTCCCGGATCGAGGACCTCAAGGACCTTCTTGTCGAGGCCAACTGCCTAGGGAATCGTCAGCAGAAAGGAGATCTTCGGGAAGCGCTTCGTCTATGCCAGATTGCCCTGGTCGAGTCCCGACAGGCAGGGTCAACCAAGATTGAGGTTGAAGCCCTACTCGGGATTACCGTTATCTCGAATAGAGTCGGCAGTCCGCGCGAGAGCCTGATGGCTAGCGCACTCGGGTTGGTCATGGCCAGTGAGTCCGGCGATCAGGTGCTTGAGGTGATGCTGCGGGAAGAACGGATCATGGCGTTCCAGGATCTGCTGGACATACCTCTAGCAAGCTGGGAAGCGGACAAGTTGTGGGAGGCGATGAAGCGCTCGAGGATTGAGCGTGGCGAATCATACTTGCAACTGGGGTATGTCGCATCGATGCAGGGAGAGCGGGAAAAGGCCTATCGCTGGTATAGGAGAGCTCTGTCCGCTGCCCGACAAACAGGTAATACCGAAGTGGCGATAGATGCACTTGTTGAGATCGGGCGATCAAGAAGTCGCCTAGATGGAAAGGAGGAGGCCGCCTCTTGCTTCTCTCAAGCTCAGCGTCTCGCACACGAGAACGGCTTGGTAGAGAAGGAGGCTCGCGCACTTGCTTTTTGGTCACAGATCGAAGTCGGCGAGCGGGCGGTAGCTTTGGCCAAGAGGTGCGTCGACATAGCTCGGAGCGGGGGTCATGAGACTCCCTTCATCAGTACCCTCATGACCACCCTGGCCCTTGCGCAGCGAGCAAATGGGAACCTTCGTGCCGCAAGGGCTACGGCACATGACGCACTGAGAAGGGCGAAAGCGCTGGCCCATCCTGCGTGTATGTTGGAGGCAATGTTGGAACTGGGGAGATGTGAGCTCGAATGCCGAAATTGGGCGGCGACCGAAGCCATCATCGATGAAGCTTCGGCATTGATTGAGAGAACTCAAGGCGATTCTAGACTCCACCTAGATCTCGTGAGCTTGAGGGCAGGCCTCGCGTGCGAAACCCAACCTCGAAACAAGCTGATGGATGTAGTTACTAATGCGATCCGGCTGGCCGACGTCAGTGGCCAGAATCTCCGAGCGCAGTTTTACCGACTCTGGGCCATAGACCTGATGATCGAGGAGGGGAACACCCTCGAGGCCAAGCGTGAGCTATCGCAGAGCTGGGCGGTTCTTCGTAATAGCCCGCAATCGGAAGAATGGCCTCTCATTGTGGCCGAATGGACATATCACAGTGCGCGCGTCGGGGAACTGGAATTGGCCAGGAAGGCAGTGGAGTCATTGGGTGTGGGGCCATTCTCTCCGCTTGCCACGATGTGGATCAATAGGGCAAGACTCGAGTTGGCGATCAGAAGCGAAGACCGTGTAGCAGCTCAAGCTGCATACGGAGCACTTAGAGACGCTAGCGTCACAACCGTCAGAGAAGCACCCCGTCCCATGATCTACGGTTGTCTGGCACGAGCAGCCAGCGAGCTGAGGCTTCCAGAGGCCATCGACTGGTATGAGAAGGCGTTGAAGTATTTGGACGAAGGCCGCTACGGACATTCTCTGGACCGTTGGAAGAAGGCCTGGACGGCGAACGCCAGGGAACTCTACGCGCCTTATGTAGTTTGTCTTCTGAGATTCGGTCGAATTGAGCGCGCAATTGAGGTTGCAGAAGCAGCGCACGCGCGGGCACTCTTGGATCTGGTCGAAGGTCGTCCGTTCCAGAAAGGTCAATCCGAAAGTCGATCTGGAATAGAGCGTACGAACGAGCAAGCTGAGGCGAACGCAGGAGAACGGGGTAGCGCTGCCGCCCGAGAGAGAATCGCCCAGCTTCCTTGCGAACAGCCTGACATGGCGTCTCCGAACCATGTTGCGCCTCTTGAATTGATGGGAATCACCCGGTTGGCTTGCCATGCAATGGAGGTTCTCTATCTGTTCAGCCCGGACGGTCTGGCCATCTTCGGCATTGCCTGCGAAAGAGTACCTGTAGGAGTTCACGCATGGAAGGTGGGACAGACTCTGGATCAGCTGGTTGGCGAGACACGATCTCTCTTAGGTAGGAGAAACCTGTCACCGGATGAAGCCGACTTCCTGCGGCAACGGCTTCGAAAGCTCTATGACCTCCTTATCAGCCCGCTAGAGAACGTCCTCCCGACCGCCGAAGGTGCCCGTGTCCTGATCGTTCCGCATGGACCACTCTTCCTCGTGCCCTTCGATGCGCTCATCGGCCCTGACGGCCGTTTCCTCTGCGAGCGTTTCACTGTCATTCAGGCCCCGTCCATCAGTATCGCCCGCGCCCTTGGGGGCAGCTTGAAGCCCGCAACCGGGGCGCCGCTGCTCATGGGCAACCCGTTAATGCCCGATCGTCCGCTCTGGCCCGGGCTCGAGGCGGCGGGCCGCGAGGTTAACGAGATCGCCGCCCTGCTCGCCAAGGGCCAGCCACGCCGGCACCCCACCGTCCTCACCGGCGAAGCCGCCACCGAGGAGGCCTTCCGCCGGCTGGCTCCCACCGCCTCCATCCTCCACGTCGCCACCCACGGCTATGCCGACTCCATCGACCCCCGTCGCTCCGTCCTCGTCCTCGCCCCCACCGGCCCGGACCCCCGCCGCGACGGTTACGTCCAGATCGGCGACATCATGGCGCTGCGCCTCCAGGCCCAACTCGTCGTCCTCTCGGCCTGCCGGAGCGGTCTCGGACCCATCACGGCCGAGGGAGTGGCCGGCTTCCAGCGCGCCTTCCTCGCTGCCGGCGCCGGCTCCCTCGTCGCCTCCCTCTGGGACGTCGAGGACCAACCCACCGCCCGCTTCATGACCCTCATGCACCAGGAGTACGCCGCCAGCGGCGATATCGGACGGGCCTGCCGAAGCGCACGCCTCGCCATGATCAAAGAGGGCTACCCCCCACGCGCCTGGGCCGGGTTCGTCACCGTCAGCGGGGTGGGGGGGAACTGAGTTCCGACGCCACCGCCCGCACCAGCGACTCCGGCACCCCGATCGGCTCCACCACCCACCCACCCACGTGGGTGGGTCCCTCCCCCAGGAAGAAGCCCGGCTTCGGCCGCACGAAGGTCACCGTCACCGCCGCCCGCACCGCCACCCCCAACACCTCCCCGCTGTCCGCCTCCAGCCCCGACGGAACGTCCACCGCCACCGTCGCGCCCACTCCCTCATTGATCCTCCTCACCACCTCCGCCGCCCTCCCCTCGATCGCCCGCGTCAGCCCCGTCCCGAAGAGCGCATCGATCTTCAGCGTCGGAACCGCCAGAAAGGCCCGGAGAGCGCCGACATCCGCCAGCTCCTCGATCGGAATGCCCAGACGATCCAGGAGCCCGGCATGTAGCGCGGCGTCACCCCCACGCACCCCCTCCCGTGACCCGACCAGGAAGACCCGCACCTCCTCGAACCTCCCATGAAGATGCCGCGCCGCCACGAAACCGTCCCCCCCGTTGTTCCCCGTCCCGCACACCACCGCCACCCGCCGCAGCCCGCGCTCCTCCGCCACGGCGCACCCGTGCCGCGCCACCGCCGCCCCCGCGTTCTCCATCAGGAGGCTCCCCGGAATCCCCACCACCCGGATCGCCCGGTCGTCGATCGCCCGGATCACCGCCGAAGGAAGCGCGGCACCCTCTTGCATGGGCCCGATCATACGTTCCAGCCCCGCCGCGCGGATGTAGCACCGGCGCGATGCGGAAAAGGTTCCCCCGAACAACAGCTCCATAACTAGCTTCCCACCAGAATGTTAGTGATATCAAACCTCGCAGGAATCTCCTGGACCTGGACTGGGACCTTGAAATGGGCGATCCCTGCCAGTAGAAACCCTGCCTCGATCCCGACGCTGCCGCCACAGTTGTGGGGTTCGATCGGCTTGAACAGGTTGGGGTTCCCCTCGGACGACGCCTCAGGAACAGCCTCTGGTTCCTCGCCCCCTAACCACAAGGGGGCCGGCCTGGATCATCGGCGGCAGCTCGGAGGGGAGTGTTCAGGAGCGACAAAGAATGAGTGAGCATACGGGTTCAGCGGTCCTGTCCAGACTCTCGGGGGTCGCCTGGAAGACCTTCCAGGCCATCAACACGCTCCTCCCCGAGGGGAAGTCGATCACACCGAAGTGGTCGGGACAGCCGCTCCTCAAGAGCTACGAACGCTCCCGCCCGCCACTCGGCTTCCCTCGCACGACCGACTCCCTCTGCCCCCGCTGCGTGAAGGAGGTCCGCACTGCCATCATCAACGGCGAGGAGAGGATCGAGACGCTCATGCACGCCCACCCGGGCGAGATCAAGGCCGAGCTCGTCGAAGAGAACGGCCAGATCGCGATGAAGAAGACCTGCCCGGTGCACGGCGAGTGCGTGGACGTGATCTCCACCGACGCCGCCTTCACCCGGCGCATCGAGAGCCTCTTCTACGGTCGCGACTTCCGCATCCACGACGACCCGGGCGTCCACGAGCACGGGACCTCCAGCATCAAGTACGGCCGCGGCGCGGTCCTCACGGTGGACCTCACCAACCGCTGCAACATGATGTGCAACCCCTGCTTCATGGACGCCAACCAGGTGGGCTACGTCCACCAGCCCGAGTGGGAGGACATCAAGGCGATCCTCGACCGCGCGGTCTCCTTCAAGCCGCGCCGCCAGTGCGTGATCCTCTTCTCCGGCGGCGAGCCGACCGTCTCGCCCACCTTCCTCGACGCCTGCCGCTACGCGAAGAAGGTCGGCTTCTACCGCGTGCTGGCCGCGACCAACGGCATCCGCTTCGCCCAGGACCTCGAGTTCACCAAGCAGGCCGCCGAGGCCGGCCTCGACGGCGCCTACCTCCAGTTCGACGGCGCCACCAACGAGACCAACCAGCACCGCGGCGTCTCGAACCTCTTCGAGGTGAAGCTCCAGGCCCTCGAGCACATGCACCAGGCGGGCATGAAGGCCACGCTCGTCGTCACCGTGCTCAACGGCGTGAACAACGACCGCATCGGCCAGATCGTCGAGTTCGCGGTCGACAACCTCGACAAGGTCACCACGATCGCGTTCCAGCCGGTCTCCTTCACCGGGCGCGACGAGGACGTGGACGACGAGACCCGCCGGCTCCGGCGCTACACGCTGGCCGGCCTCACCCACGACCTCCACGACCAGCTCGGCAAGCCCGAGCCGCTCCGCGACTGGTTCCCGCTCTCGTCCTTCAGCGCCTTCACCAGCGTGATGGACATGCTCTCCGGCGCCGACGCGCCCTGGGGCTGGAACTCGTGCAACTGCCACCCGAACTGCGGCATCTTCTCGGTGATGGTGGTGAACAAGCGGACCAAGGAGTGGACCCCGCTCTACCGCTTCTTCAACTACGAGCAGTTCATGAAGGACATCGCGGTCATCACCGACACGGCGCGCGGGAAGAAGCTGACCAAGACCCAGCTCCTCATGTCCATCCTCCGGAACTACGACGCGAGCCGGGCGCCCAAGGACTTCCCGATCACCGAGCTCCGGAACCTGTTCGCGCCCAAGCACGAGAACGCCGGCAAGTTCCGCGACGGACTCATGATCAACAAGATGCGCGAGCAGAACGAGTGGGGGCTCCTGGTGCTCGAAGGCATGTGGTTCCAGGACCTCTTCAACTACGACTTCCGCCGCACCGAGATGTGCGTGATCCCCTACGGCACCCAGGAGGGGGAGATCTCCTTCTGCGCCTACAACACGGGCGTGGGCTGGCGCCAGGTGATCGAGAACATGCACATGACCGCCTCCACCAAGGAGTGGTTCAAGACCAACGGGCGGCACGCGATCTACGCCGGCGGCCACGAGGTGCCGCTCGACTCCAACGCCCACACGCTCAAGCTCCGCGAGTACAACAAGGAGCACGAGACGCCGGCTGCGGTCGGCGGCGGGTGCTGCGGCAGCTCGACGGGCGGGCACGGCGCGGCCGAGCCGGCGGCGGCGGCGCCCAACGTCAAGTTCCGCCGCAACCTGACCAACGCGCTCTTCAGCTAGAACCTGCCCGGGCCGGGACCCGCGTCCCGGCCCGTTCTACGTACTGCGGGCCGCCCGCCGGACGAGCAGGAGCACCGCGAGGACCAACAGGGCCGCCAGCACCTCGCCCGGCACGCCCCCGATGACCGGCGGCGCCTGGGGCTTCCTCCCCTGGTACCAGGCCTGCGCCGCGACCGCGATCCCCGCGATCCCCTCGCCCGCGATGAGCCCCGACGCGCAGAGCACGCCCGGGTCCCCCTGGACCGGCGCGCCCTTCCGCCGCGCCTCGACGAACCGCCGGAGCAGCCCGCCCAGGAAGATCGGGGTCAGCGTCCCGAGCGGGAGATAGAGGCCGATCGCGAACGAGAGCGCGGGGAGCCCGGCCAGCGCGCCGGTCAAGGCCAGCGCCGCGCCGGTGGAGATGAGCCCCCAGGGGAGCGTCCCCGAGAGCACCCCCTCGATCACGGTCCTCATCAGCGTTGCCTGCGGAGCCGGCATCGACGGTCCCCCGAAACCCCCTTCCTGCTTGAAGCTCTCGTGGAGCACGAAGACCGTGGCCGCGACGACCCAGCAGGCGAACGCCGCCCCGATGAGCTGGCCGTACTGCTGGAGGGACGGCGTCGCGCCCACGAGCTGGCCGGTCTTCAGGTCCTGCGAGATGTCCCCGGCCTTCGAGGCCGCGACGCAGACCACGGTCCCGACCGTGAGCACCGCCGCCCGCGCCGAGGGGTCGTTCCAGCCGACCAGCAGGAACACGCTGCTGGTCCCCAGCAGCGTCACCAGCGCCATCGCCGAGGTCGGGTTCGACGAGACCCCGATCAGGCCCACGATCCGGGACGAGACCGCGACGAAGGCCATCCCGAAGAGCGCCACGCCGAGCGCGGCCACGAGCCTGGGGCCCGGCGACATGCCGCCCGCGAAGAGCCCGGGCACGAGCGCCAGCACGGCCACCACCGCCACGACCCCGCCCACCACGAGCCCGCCCGGGACGTCGCGGTCGGTCCGCTCCGCCGTCGCCGCCCCGGCGCCCCCGGTCCGGAGCCCGCGCACCACCGCGGCGAGCGAGGCCCACATGGTCGGCGCCGTCCGGATCACGGTGAGGATGCCGGCCGCGGCCACCGCGCCCGCGCCGAGGTAGCGGGTGTAGACGCGCAGCTCCCCGGCCGACATCAGCTCGACCGCCTTGGTCCCCGGCGCGACCACCCCGTGCCCGAACTGCGCGATCAGCGGAATCAGGACCACCGCGGCGAGCAGGCTTCCGGAGACCATCACGGAGGCGCTCTTGAAGCCGAGGATGTAGCCGACCGCCAGCAAAGCGGGCGCGATCTCGAGCGCGAGCACCGCCTTGGGCAGGAAGCCCAGCTCCCCCTCGAGCGACTTCGGGAGCAGCGAGACCGCGTGGATCAGGATGTAGACGGCCGCCCCAACGCCGAAGCCGATGAAGATCCACCGGGAGCCGGATGCGCCCCCCTGGGTCGCGCGGAGGAGCTCCGCGCACGCGCGGCCCTCGGGGTAGGGGAGCTCCTTGTCGGCCTGCACGATCAGGAGCCGGCGGAGCGGGACCATCGCGAAGATGCCCAGGTAGGCGCCCAGGAGGGCCAGGAGCGCCACCTGGTGGTATGCGGGGGCCGCGCCCCACATGAACAGCGCCGGGATCGTGAAGATGGTCCCTGACGCGAGCGAGGAAGCGGCGCTTCCGATGGTCTGCGAGAGGTTCGCCTCCAGGATCGTGCCGCGGCCCATCAGCCGGAAGATCGCGACCGAGAGCACCGCGATCGGGATCGAGGTCGAGACCGTGAGCCCGACGCGGAGCCCGAGATAGGCGTTGGCGGCGCCGAAGAGCGCGCCGAAGACGACGCCGGCGACCACGGCCTTGAGGGTGAACTCGGCGAGGCGGGGGGCTGGTTCTGACATGGGCGCGGAGACTAATTGACTGTGCGCGGGCGTTCCACTATCCGTAGCCGCCATGTCGAGAACCGCGCTCCTCCTGCTCGCGATCCTGACCGCGTGCGCCCACCAATCCACGCCGCCGCCGGCTCCGCCCGCGACGGCGCCCGCGCCGGCGGCTACCGGCAACCGCGACCCGCACGGCCCCAAGGACGTCCAGGGCTACATCCGCGCGCTCGAGGACCCCAAGCGCGACGCCTACCAGAAGCCGGACGAGGTCGTCGCGGCGCTCCGGCTCGCCGAGGACGCGCGCGTCGCCGACCTCGGGTGCGGGCCCGGCTACTTCACGCTCCGGCTGGCGCGCGCCGTGCCGCGCGGGATCGTCTACGCGGTGGACGTCGAGCCTGCCCAGCTCGACCGCCTGAACCAGCGCCTGAAGGAGTCCGGGCTCCGGAACGTGGTTCCGGTCCTCGCCCCGGTCGACGACGCCCGCCTGCCCCCCGACTCGGTGGACGTGATCGCGATCATCGACACCTACCATCACTTCGAAGACCGCGTGCGCTACATGACCCGTCTCAAGGACGCGCTCCGGCCGGGAGGCCGGCTGGTCGTGATCGACTACCACAAACGCCCGCTCCCCGTCGGCCCGCCCCCGGCGCACAAGATGGCGCGCGAGCAGGAGCTGTCCGAGATCGAGCAGGCCGGGTTCCGGCTCGTCGAGGAGCCGGGCTTCCTCCCCTACCAGTACTTCCTGGTGTTCACGCCGCGCTGAAGTCGATCTGCACCTTCAGCGCCCCGGGCGCCGCGGCGGCCCGGAAGGCCTCGAGCGCCCGCTCCGCCGGGAGCGTCGCGGTCACGAGCGGGCCCACCCGGACGCGTCCGTCGCGGAGCGCCGCGATCGCCGGCGCGAACGGGCCGCAGCGCGATCCCACGACCTTGAGCTCGTGGATCACGATGGGCGCCAGGTTCAGCGGCGCCCCGTGCGCGGCCGTGCTCTTGAGGACGAGCGTCCCGCGCGGCCGCGTGAGCGCGAGCGCCTCGGGGAGCCCCGCGGCCGAGCCCGTGCAGTCCACGACCACGTCGGCGGGCGCGGGCGTGCGCCGCCCGCCGCCCCGCCGCGCGTCGATCCCGAGCCGCCGGGCGCGGGCCACCTTCTCCGCGTGCCGCCCGAGGAGGACCAGGCGGCGGTTCACGAGGCCCAGGACCTGGGCGACCAGGAGCCCGAGCTTCCCGTCGCCGAGCACGAGCACGTCGCGCGCGCCCGCCACGTCCACGTCGTCGAGGATGCGGAAGGCTGCCGCCACCGGCTCGACGAACGCCGCCGCCTCGTCGGTCAGCCTCTTCGGGATCGGATGGAGGTTCTCCTCGGGGAGCGCCACCCAGTCGGCGAAGGCGCCGTCGCGCCCCACGATCCCGAGCACGGTGCGGGTCGGGCAGTGGTTCCCCTCCCCGCGCCGGCACCACCCGCAGCGCCCGCAGCCGCAGTTGATCTCGCCCGCGACCCTCCGGCCGACGAGGGCCCGCGTGGGCGCCGCCACGACCTCGCCCACGAACTCGTGGCCGAGCGTGCCCCGGAACCCCATGTAGCCCTTGGCGATCTCCAGGTCGGTCCGGCAGATGCCGGCGCGCCGGACCCGGACGAGCGCCTCGCCGCGGCCGGGGCGCGGCACGGCGACGCGGGTGGCGAGCCGGAGGCGGCCGTCGAAGCGGAGCGCGCGCATGGGAAAGGGAACGGGCCCGGCGGCGGCGCCGGGCCCGGATGCGGCTACTGGACCGTGATGTTGAGCGCGTTGCTGATCCGGCGGATGCCGGAGGGCGCCGCGCCGTCGAGGGTCACGAAGGCCACGAAGAACGAGAAGCCCACCGGCGTCGCGGCCGGGAGGTTGATGGTCGCGAGCGCGTCGCCGGTCCCGTTCAGCACGCCCAGGAAGTTGGCGAAGATCACGGGCGTGGTCAGCGAGAGCAGAAGCAGCGCGTCCACGTTCAGCGGGATGACCCGCGAGTCCACCGGGATGCCGGGGCTCGTGCCGAACGAGGCCCCCATGACGTAGACGAGGCCCGCGTCGCTGCGGTGGCGCACGCCGATCCGCACGCTGGCGCCGGCGGTCGCGATCCCCGACTGGATCGGGAGCGGGTTGAGCGGCGTGGACGTGTTGTCCATCGGGTTGGTCCCCGCCGTGATCTCCGCGAGGTTCGAGGCGGCGTCGCCGTCGTAGTCCCCCGACGGGTTCAGGTTGCCCGCGTTGTGGAAGCCGGTCATGTCGCCGGCCCACGCGCTGCTGGAGGCCGGGAGCACGACGCTCGTGAGCTGGGTCCCGTCCACCTGCCAGAACTTGGTGGCGCGCGACCCGAAGAGCCAGACGTCGCCGTAGCCGTCGACGCCCGCGCTCGTGAGCGTGCCGAGCCCCGTCGGGGGGATGGTCAGCACGACGGTCCCGGTCTGATCGACCTTGTGGAAGCTCCCACCCTGGTTGGCGACCCAGCAGAAGTTGAGGCCGTCCGCGTAGCAGCCGCGCGGCAGGCCGCCGCCGGGGAGCGGGGTCTCGTTGACGAGTCCTCCCGCGCTGTTGATCTGGAAGAGCGACACGCGGGTCTGGTGCGCCACCCAGATGTTGCCGTTGAGACCCACGGTCGGGAACGAGAAGCCGAACCCGGCGGGCGAGGGGGTGTTGAACGACCCGACGATGTTCCCGGCGTTGTCCAGTTTGACCATGTTGTGGCTGGCGGCGCTGCCGAACCCGGAGACCCAGGCGTTGCCCCCCTGGTCCACGGTGATCCCGATCGGAGTGGCGGCGGTCGGGACCGGCGTCGTGGTCAGGATGTTCCCGGCCGTGTCCAGCTTCATCACGCTGTTGCTGGTCCGGTTCGAGACCCAGATGTTCCCCGAGGCGTCGGAGGCGATGCCCTGGGGGAACGAGCCGACGGTGAACGTTCCGATCAGGTTGCCGGCGCCGTCGAGCTTGGCCACCTGGGTGCCGTTGCTTCCGGCCCAGACGTTCCCCGAGGGATCGACGGCGAGGCAGAACGGGAAGGCGGCGGCCAGCGGGGTGGTGGTGAGGACCTTCCCCGAGGGGTCGATCTTCATGATCGAGTGCACGGACCCCGAGAAGTTCACCACGTTGATCGCGTTGCCGGGCTGAGCCCAGGCCGCGGCGGCCAGGACGAGGAGGGAAACAGACCTGCGCATGACGAAGACTCCTTTCAGTGGGTCGTGCGCACCGGGCCCCTCTCGAGTGCGCGGGCGCGAAGTTACTTCCCGGGGCAGGTCCTGGTCAAGCTCACTGTCCCCGGGCGCGTCGCAGCGCATCGCAGTCGCAGCGGACCCCGAAGCCGTGCTCGAGCAGGTCGAGCACGCCGTCCGGCGCGAGCCCGAGGCGTTCCGCGGCCTCGCGCGCGCGCGCGAAGTCGTGGCGGCACCCGTCCCCGAGCAACCCCTCGAGCGCCGCGCCGAAGCGGCGGTAGGCGGCGTCGGTCAGGCCGGCGGCGCGGTAGCGCGCGAGCAGCGCCTCCACCGTTCCGCGGCCCGGCCGGGGATAGCGGCCGCGCGGATCGAGAGCCTCAGCCCGCATGAGATAGCGCCAGCCCGACTCCAGGCGCCGCATCTCGAGCACCAGCAGCGACGCGGCATGGGCGCAGAGCCGCCCGGAATCGGGGTTGGCGCGCATCCCGGCCGCGAGCGCCTCGGCGACGGCGTCGTAGTCGCGGAGCGCGAACAGCGTGTCGGCGCGGAGGCGGTAGAGCCCGGCGCCGGCCTCGCCGGTCCGCTCCAGCTCCTCGAGCACGTCGAGCGCGACGTGGAGCAGCGCCTGCCGCTCGGAGCGGTCCGGCTCGCTGGCGCCGCGGAAGAGTGCGCGAGCGGCGGACTCCAGGATGGGGGAGTGACGCTGATGCGAGACTTCCGGCATGGGGCCCTCCTTCGATCGGAGGGCGGGAGCGGGCCGCGAACATACCCGCAGGCGCGGAGCGGGAAAAGGGGTCACGTGAAATGGTGCCACTCTTCATTTCCGCGGCGGAAATGAAGAGTGGCACCATTTCTCACGGCAGGATGCGGGAGACGTACCGGGGCGACACGCTCTTCACCCGCTCGGGCGCGCCCGGGCCGAGCGTGACCGCGCAATACGAGAGGTCGAGGCCCGCTAGCCCCGGCCGCGCCGGCAGCGCGACCGTGAAGCCCGCCCGGCCCGTCGCACCCAGGCTCCCCACGAACCCCGACAGCCCCCCGGCGGACCCGGCGAGCGCCGTGAAGGTCAGCCCATCAACCACCAGCGGGAGCACCCGCTCGGAGAGCCGCACCCCCGCGTCGTAGGACCCGCCCGAGCACCCCACGCCGACCACGTAGGCCGCGCCCGGATGGTAGGGATCGACGAAACTCATCGTGTGCCCCGTTCCGACCCGCTGGTCCGCGACCCCTTCGATCCTCCCGGCGTCCCCGTCGAAGCGCTGCGAGACCGCAAGGCCGAACGGCTCGGAGACGCCGTCGAACTGGAGGCGCGTGAGGCGCACCGTGTAGGTGCCGCTCACCGGCGCCATGAACTGCGCGACCCGCCACGCCGCCGCCGGATGGCTCGCCACCGCCACCGGGGTCCCGCCGCCGGGCGCGAGCACCGTCAGGTCGAGGCGGGCCTGGAGCACGTCGGAGGCAAAGGTGGGCGGCCCCGAGGCGTTGGAGTTCCACGAAGCCGCCACCCGGGTCAGGTTCCCGGCCTGGAGGTCGAAGGCGAAGTCCCGGTTCCCGGCCGTGTCGAAGTCGGCCGCCGTCAGCGTCCCGTGCGCGATCCGCCCCGCGCGCACCACGCGCCACGCCGCGGCCGCGTCCACGCCCCCCGCCCCGTCCGCGTCGGAAAGCGCCGCGCCGCCCTCGAGGTTGTGCCACGCGCTCGCGAGCACCACCGCCTTGAGCGCCTCGGGCTTCGTGCGCAGCACCGGGTCCTCCTCCATCAGGAGCGCGAGCAGCCCCGCCACGTGCGGCGCGGCGTAGGAGGTCCCGGTCCCGATCGCGCCCGTCCAGGGCAGGGCGGCGATCGTGGAGTCGAGTGAGGTCCCGGGCGCCGCCACCTCGGGTTTGGGGACGCCGTTCGCCGGGTCGCGCGTCGAGGACGAAACGTTCATCACGTCCCCGTTCCAATCGGCGTCGCCGCGGTCGTCGAAATTCCCCACCGCGATCGAGTTCCACCCCCGTCCCGGCGAGGTGACGAAGTTCCCGGCGCCCTGGTTCCCGCAGGACTTCACCATCAGCCGGCCCAGGTTGCGGACCACGTAGTCGAAGCCGCGGTCTCCCAGGTTCACGAGCCCGGTCGCGTCGGCGGGCACCTGGAGGCTGACGTTCACGACGTGGGCGCCCTGGCCATAGGCCCACTCGGCCGCCGCGATCATCGTGGCCTCCGTGCCCCCGTAGCCGCTGCTCAGGAGCGACGCGCCGGGCGCGACGCCGGCGATCACCGGGTGGCGGCTCGCCACGATCCCGGCAACCGCGGTGGCGTGCGTCTGGGGCTCCGGCGCGCCGCGGACCACGGTGTCGAGCGGGAGCCAGGGGTTCGCCGTGCTCACGGTCCCGGCGTCCACGATCCCGACGCGAACCCCGGCGCCGGTCGGACCGCCCGGCACGGCGCACACGCGGTCGGCGCGCAGCGTCGGGACCGAGCTGGCGAGCTCCGCCGCGCCCG
>Ga0187892_10004117_pt1 | contig 25006 bp, 16 predicted proteins | sample MA1701073metaG_FD_139345 | JGI IMG/M metagenome (GOLD analysis project Ga0187892, IMG submission 139345) | Bio-ooze microbial communities from a basaltic lava cave in the Kipuka Kanohina Cave System on the Island of Hawaii, USA - MA170107-3 metaG ... | reverse complement strand
GGGCGCGCAGCGAGCCGCAGGCGAGCGGAGTCCCCGGAAGTGCCCGAAGGGCGCGCAGCGAGCCGCAGGCGAGCGGAGTCCCCGGAAGTGCCCGAAGGGCGCGCAGCGAGCCGCAGGCGAGCGAAGCCCCCGGGAGTGCCCGAAGGGCGCGCAGCGAGCCGCAGGCGAGCGAAGCCCCCGGAAGTGCCCGAAGGGCGCGCAGCGAGCCGCAGGCGAGCGGAGGCCCGGGGAGTGCCCGAAGGGCGCGCAGCGAGCCGCAGGCGAGCGGAGCAGCGCGTCCAGCGGTACCGCCTCGATTCGCCGGGGCGGGCGGGTGTGTTCTCGCGCAGCGACCGGTGATCCCCCGGAACGCGGTGCCCGAGGGTTGGAGCCCGGGAGAGCTGGCCTACCCGATCCCGTAGACGCGGGCGGCGTTGTCGCAGATCACCTTGCGCAGCACGTCCGGGCCGTGGGACGCGAGGGCCGACTCGGCCAGCACCTTGCGCGAGTGGGGCCAGGTGCTGTCGCCGTGCGGGTAGTCCGAGGCCCACATCACGTTGTCCTCCCCGATCTCGGGGATGAGCCGCACGCCCAGGTCCTCGTCCTCGTAGGTCACGAAGACCTGGCGCCGGAAGATCTCGCTGGGGAGGACCGAAAGGCGGTGGTCCCGGGTCTTGTCGTAGTACTTGTGGTGCTCGTGGTCCATGCGTTCGACCACGTAGGGCACCCAGCCGAGGCCTCCCTCGCCCACCACGAACTTCACGTTCGGGCGCCCTTCCAGCATGCCCGAGAAGACCATCCCGACCAGGGCCTCGTCGAGCTGCATGGGGATGATGGCCACCATGGCAGGCATGCGCCAGGAGCCCAGCTTCGGCTGGATGGTCCGCGGCGCGGGTCCCAGGTGGGCGTGGATCGGGATCCCGATCTCGTCAGCCGCGTCCCAGAAGACGCGCCAGGAGTCGCCGAAGATGGGCTCCGGGGCCTCCTGCTGGCCGAGGATCGCACCGCGGTGGCCGCGCTTCGCCACGCGCTGGAGCTCGTCCTTCGCCGCCTTGGGCTCGTGGGAGGGGAGGTGGGAGAGGAGCAGCAGGCGGTCCGGCGCCACCGCGTTGAACTCCGCCGCCCAGTCGTTGTACGCGCGCAGGCAGGCGGCCCGCAGCTCCGGGCCCGCGATCTGGAGCTGCGTCGTCATCGGGCTGTAGATGATCTGGGCGTAGACGCCATCGCGGTCCATGTCCTCGAGGCGCGCCTCGGGCTGGCCCGGGCGGAAGCCGTGGTCCTCGGAGCGGATGTAGCCGGCGGCCTTGCGCCCGCTCGGGGAGACGAGCCTCCCCTCCGCCTGCCAGAAGGGCCCGTCGGCGGTCTCCACCACCCGGGGTCCGGCCTCCCGGTGCTCCCGCGGGAGCCGCTCCTGGAAGAGCGACGGGGGCAGGACGTGCACGTCCATGTGGTCGTCGGCGGAGATGATCCGCTGGTCGGGACTCAGGGGCATCGGTCCTCCCTCCCTGCGTGGATTCCTGGGCCCTGGCGGGTCCGCGCCCAGCATAGCGCCGCTGGCACCCTTACTGGCGAGTCAGTAATCTCCGACCGGACCCCCGGGACCGAGGCCCCGATGCCGACCCCCCCGCCCCGCGAGACGCGCTCGACGCGCACCCGCGCCATGATCCTCGCGGCCGCCGAGCGCCACTTCGCCGAGCGCGGCTTCAGCGACGCGCGCCTCGAGGACATCGCCGGCGACGTGGGCGTCCGCCGCGCGGCCATCTTCTACCACTTCCGCGACAAGCGGGAGGTCTACCGCGCGGTCCTCGACGCCGTCTTCGGCGAGCTCCTGGCCCGCTCGCGGTCGGCCCTGGCCGGCGACGAGCCCCCGGCCGAGCGCGTGCTGGCCGGGGTCGCCGCCTGGGTGGACTTCGTGGGCGAGCGCCCGAGCGTGGCGCGGCTCCTGTTGCGCGAGGCGGCGGCCGCGTCGCGCGGGGCCCCGACGGAGGTGGCGAAGGCGAGCGCCCCGATCCTCGCCGCCTTCCACCGCCTGCTCGAGCAGGGGCGTCGCGAGGGATCGCTGGCGCCGATCCGCTCGGATCCGTTCCAGTTCGTGAGCGCCGTGGCGGGCATGACGCTCTTCTACGCGGCGGCCATGCCGGCGCTCACGCCCGGGGCGCCCGCCGACCACCTGGGTCCCGCCGCGCTCGGCCGGCACAAGCGCGACGTGCTGCACGTGGCGCAGCGCCTGCTCGGCCTCGAGGAGCGCGGCAGGACGGCACGTCCGGCCCTGGCCGTCGCCGGCGCGGAGGCGGGGCCCCTGCAGCGCAGGAGCCGAGGAGCGAGATGGACTTCGAGCTGAGCGAGGAGCAGGTGGAGCTCTGCCGCTCCGTGCGGAGCGTGCTCGAGCGGGAGTGTCCCGTCTCGCTGGTGCGCCAGATCGTCGAGGCCGGGTCGCTGCCCGACCAGCCCTGGAGGAGTGCCGGCGAGCTGGGCTGGGCCGCGATCGCCGTGCCCGAGCGGCTCGGGGGCCTGGGGCAGGGCTTCCAGGAGCTCGGCCTCGTGGTCGAGGAGCACGGCCGCGCCCTGGCACCCGGCCCCTTCCTGGCCAGCGCGACCCAGTTCCTGCCCCTGGTCCTCGAGGCGGGCACCCCGGAGCAGCAGGAGCGCTTCGCCGCCCCGGTGGCCGCCGGCGAGCGGACGGGTGCCCTCGCGGTGGCGGGTCCCTCCGGGCGCAGCCTCGCCCTGGACGACTCGCTGCGCGCGCGGCGCGACGGGGCCGGCTGGATCCTCGAGGGCTCGCGCCACTTCGTGCTCGACGGCGACACGGCCGACGAGGTGGCGCTCGCCGCGCGCGTGGAGGAGGGCGACGGGGTCGGTCTCTTCGCCGTGCCGCGGGAGGCGCTCAAGACCGAGCGGATCGTGGGCCTGGACGCCAGCCGCCCGCTCGCCCACCTGACCTGCCCGGCGCTCGCGGTGGGCCCCGAGCGGGCCCTCGGGAGCCCCGGCCGCTCGGCTCCCGCCCTGGCGCGCGCCCTCGAGGCCGCGGTGGTGGCCCTGTCCCTCGAGATGGTGGGCACCTGCCAGAGGCTCCTCGAGCTGAGCGTGGAGCACGCCAAGCAGCGCGAGCAGTTCGACGCGCCGATCGGGAGCTTCCAGGCGGTGCAGCACAAGTGCACGGACATGTTCACGGCGGTCGAGAAGGCGCGCGCCACCGCCTGGTTCGCCATGATGGCGATCGGCGAGGACGACCCGCGCCGGAGCCTGGCCGCCTCCATGGCCAAGGCCTCGGCGGGCGCCTGCCAGCGGCGGGTGGCGAAGGAGGCGATCCAGATCCACGGCGGGACCGGCTTCACCTGGGAGTGCGACGTGCAGCTCTTCGTGAAGCGCGCCAAGACCGGCGAGGCGCTGCTCGGGACCGCCGCGGAGCACCGCGCGCGGATCGCGAGGCAGCTCGGGCTGTGAACCCGGGGGTCGCGAGGCCGCGGGAGACGCGATGAGGCTCCAATACGACGCCGAGACCGAGGCCTTCCGCCGCGAGCTGCGCGCGTGGATCGCGGCGAACCAGCCGGACGTGGAGGAGATGCGCCGCGACCCCTCCACCTCCTCGGCCCACATGCCCCTCTGGGCCCGGGAGTGGCAGCGCCGGCTCTTCGACGCGGGCTGGCTCGTGCCGGGCTGGCCCCCGGCGCTGGGCGGCCGCAACGCCACCTCCGTGCAGCAGCTGGTCTACTTCGAGGAGATGGACCAGGCCGTGGCCCGGCGCAGCTACAACCCCCAGGGTCTCTCCATCATCCTGCCCTCCCTGCGCGACTTCGCGAGCCCCGAGCTCCAGGAGCGCTTCGTGCTGCCCACGCTGCGGGCGGAGATCGCCTGGTGCCTGGGCATGAGCGAGCCCGGCGCCGGCAGCGACCTCGCCGGGCTCTCGACCCGGGCCGAGCTCACGGACGACCATTTCGTGGTGCGGGGCCAGAAGGTCTGGACCTCCGGAGCGCATTTCTCGGACTGGTGCTTCTGCTTCGTGCGCACCGATCCCAAGGCCCGCAAGCACCGCGGCATCAGCGTGCTGGTGATCGACATGAAGACGCCGGGCATCCGGGTGCGGCCCATGGCGGAGCTCACGGACAAGGACCACGCGGACTTCAACGAGGTGTTCTTCGACGACGTGCGGGTACCCCGGGAGAACCTGGTCGGGGAGCTCAACGACGGCTGGGCCATGGCCACCGGGTCCCTGGCCCACGAGCGGGGCATGCTGTGGATCCACCTGGTGACGCGGCTCGAGGGGATGCTCGAGAGCGTGGCCCGGGTGGCCCGGCGTCCCGACGGGCGGGGCGGCCGGATCGGCGACGACGCCCGCTTTCGCGACGGGTACGCCGCCTTCTACGTCGACGTGCAGGCGCTCCGCTTCATGGGCTACCGGGGCTTCGCCAAGTTCGCGCGCGGCCAGGTCTCCCCGGAGCACTCGGTGCTCAAGCTGGTGGGGAGCGAGCTCGAGCAGGGCCTGGCGCTCCTGGCCCTGGAGGCCCTGGGCGCCGAGGGGCTGGACGTCGACTTCCACTCCCGCAGCCACTACGATGAGTTTGCGGAGTACCCCTGGGCCCGCCAGTACCTGCGGTCGTTCGGCCAGACGATCGCCGGGGGGACGTCGGAGATCCAGCGGAACATCGTCGCCCAGCGCGTGCTCGGGCTGCCGCGCCGCTGAGGGCACCAAGAGAGAGGAGACCCCATGAAGCTGGAAGACATGATCCTGGTGAGCGTCGACGACCACGTCTGCGAGCCCGCGAACATGTGGGAGAAGCACCTTCCCGCGAAGTGGAAGGACCGCGCGCCGCGGCTCGTGCACAAGCCGGACGGCAGCGACGTGTGGGTCTTCGAGGGCCGCCAGATCCCCAACGTGGGCCTGAACGCCGTCGCGGGTCGCCCCCCGGAGGAGTACGGCATGGAGCCCACCTCCCTCTCCCAGCTGCGCCCGGGCTGCTACGACATCCACGCCCGCATCAAGGACATGAACGCCAACGGGGTGCTGGGCTCGATCTGCTTCCCCTCGGTCCCCGGCTTCACGGGCGAGCTCTTCGCCAAGCAGGAAGACAAGGAGATGGCGCTGGCGATGCTGCGCGCCTACAACGACTGGCACATCGACGAGTGGGCCGGGACCTATCCCGGCCGCATCATCCCGCTGTCGCTGCCGGTCATGTGGGATCCGAAGCTCATGGCCGAGGAGGTGCGCCGGGTGGCGAAGAAGGGCTGCCACGCCATGAGCTTCGCCGATACGCCCACGGGCCTCGGCTACCCGAGCCTGCACAGCGACCACTGGGAGCCCTTCTGGCGCGCCTGCGACGAGGAGGGGACGGTCGTCTGCATCCACATCGGCTCCGGGACCGGCATGAACCTCCAGGACACGATCGCGCCGGTGGAGATCATGATCGCCTCGACGCCGATCAGCCTCTTCAACTGCGCCATGGAGCTCGTCTACTCGAAGTGGCTGCGCAAGTACAAGAACCTGAAGATCGCCCTCTCGGAGGGGGGGACCGGCTGGGTGCCCTACTTCCTGGAGCGGATCGACTACGTCTACGAACACCACCGGCACTGGACGCACCAGGACTTCGGGAAGAAGCGCCCGAGCGACGTCTTCCGCGAGCACATCATCACCTGCTTCATCGACGACGAGGTGGGGGTGCGGAACCGCGACCTGATCGGGATCGACAACCTGACCTGGGAGTGCGACTACCCGCACTCGGACTCGACCTGGCCCCGGGCGCCGGAGATCCTCTGGAGGTCCTTCGAGGGCGTGCCGGACGAGGACATCCAGAAGATCACCCACCAGAACACCATGCGCCTCTTCCAGTACGACCCCTTCCAGCACATCCCGCGCGAGCAGTGCACCGTCCGGGCCCTGCGCGCGCAGGCCAAGGGCTGGGACGTGAGCCAGAAGTCGGTGGCGGGCAGCAAGCCGCCCTCCGAGTACGAGCAGGGCTTCGTGACGGTCGCCGACATCATGAAGCAGATGGCGACGGCCTTCGCGACCCCCTTCTCGAGCTCGGGCCAGGGTCCCGCCGTCGATCCGATCACGAACGCGCGCCGGCAGGGCGCGCCGGGCCGCTAGCCCTTGGCGGGGATCCTGGAAGGCGTCCGCGTCCTCGAAGTGGCGCAGTGGTGGTTCGTGCCCTCGGCGGGGGCGGTGCTCGCGGACTGGGGCGCGGACGTGATCAAGATCGAGCACCCGGAGGTGGGCGATCCGCAGCGCGGCCTCATGACCTCGGGCATGGTCCCGGGCGGGGGCGGCGGCATCAACTACATGATGGAGCAGCCGAACCGCGGCAAGCGCAGCGTCGGGATCGACATCAAGAGCGAGGGCGGCCGGGAGGTGCTCTACCGCCTGGCCGAGTCCTCGGACGTCTTCCTCACGAGCTTCCTGCCCGACGCGCGCCGGAGGCTCCGGATCGACGTGGAGGACCTGCGCGCCCGGAACCCCAACCTCGTCTACGCGCGCGGGAGCGGCCAGGGGACGCGCGGCCCCGACGCGGAGAAGCCGGGGTTCGACGGCACCTCGTTCTGGTGCCGGGGGGCGATCGCCACCATGCTGACCCCCCGCGACCGGGAGCAGCCCGTCGCCCCCCGCCCGGCCTTCGGGGACGGGATCAGCGGCATGACCCTGGCCGGCGCCGTGGCCGGCGCCCTCTTCCGGCGCGAGCGGACGGGCGTGGCCCCGGTCGTGGACGTGTCCCTCCTGGGCGTCGCCATGTGGGTGCTCTCGCCCGACATCAACATCAGCGCCGTGACCGAGGCGATCCCGATCCCGGGGCGCGGCGCTCCCGCCAACCCCCTGGTCAACAACTACCGCGCCCGCGACGGCCGCTGGATCCAGCTCTGCATGCTCCAGGCGGACCGGGACTGGCCGGACTTCTGCCGACACATCGGCCGGCCCGATCTGGTCGCCGACCCGCGCTACGCGGACCTGCGGCGGCGCGCCGAGAACGCGGCGGCCCTGGTGGAGGAGCTCGACGCCATCTTCGCCGCCCGGCCGCTGGCCGAGTGGCGCAAACAGCTCGCCACGCTCCAGGGTGCCTGGACGCCGGTGCAGACCCCGCGCGAGCTCCACGAGGACCCCCAGGCGCTGGCGAACGGCTACCTGCGGGACGTGGAGGCCCCGGACGGCTCGAGCTTCCAGCTGGTGGCCAGCCCCGTGCAGTACGACGAGGCCCCGCCGGAGCTGCGGCCGGCGCCGGAGCACGGGCAGCACACCGAGGAGGTCCTGCTGGAGCTCGGCCTCAGCTGGGACGAGATCGTGCAGTACAAGGAGGGCCGGGCGATCCTCTAGGATCGGGTCGGCGAGCAACCGAAGCCGCCGCCCGGAGGCGGGACGGCGCGAGAGGCGCGGAAGGAGCGAGAGCGATGCAGAACCTGCTCGGGTACCAGGGCAAGCGAGTCGTCGTGACCGGGGCCGCCTCCGGAATGGGCGAGGCCACGGCACGCGTGGTGGGCGGCCTCGGCGCCGAGGTGGTGGCCATCGACGTCAAGAAGCCCAGGCTCGATGGCGCGCGCTATCTCGAGGTCGACCTGCGCGACACCCGAGCGATCGAGTCCGCCGCGGCCGAGATCGCCCGGGGCGGCCGGATCCACGCGCTCTTCAACTGCGCGGGCCTCCCGGGGACCTCCTTCCCCGCCGTGGACGTGATGCAGGTGAACTTCGTGGGCCTCCGCCACCTGACAGAGACCTGCATCCCCCACATGAAGAGCGGCGACGCCATCGGCAGCATCTCGTCGGGTGCCGGCGTCGGCTATCTCGGCAACATGCAGAACGTGAAGGCGCTCCTCGCGATCTCGGATCCCGCCAAGGCGCGGGCCTGGGTCGAGGAGCACCAGAAGGACGCCTGGTTCGAGCCCTACTCCTTCTCGAAGCAGTGCATCATCGTCTACACCCTGCACCGGGCCGCCTCGCTCACCGCCGAGACGGGGATCCGCATCAACTGCATCAGCCCGGGGCCGACCGACACGGCCATGATGCCCCACTTCATCAAGAACGTGGGCAAGGACTTCATGGAACGCTACCCGAAGCCGATCGGCCGCAACTCGACCGCCGAGGAGCAGGCCTGGCCGCTCGCCTTCCTGTGCAGCCCGGCCGCGAGCTACGTGAGCGGCGAGAACCTCTTCACCGACGGCGGCACCTGCGGCGGCCTCATGACCGGCGCCATCGACCCCGCCATCATGATGGGCGGCGCCCCGAAGAAGTAAGAGCGTCCCCGAGCTCAGGCGGGCTCGGCGAGGGACTTGACCTCGAGGAACTCCTCGAAGCCCTCGCGGCCGAACTCGCGGCCCAGCCCGCTCTGGCGGTAGCCGCCGAAGGGGACCTCCGGCCCGTAGTAGATCCCGCCGTTGACCATGACGGTGCCCGTGCGCAGCCGCCGGGCCACCCGCTTGGCGCGCTCCAGGTCGGCGCTGTTCACGCCCCCCGAGAGCCCATACTGGGAGTTGTTGGCGATCGCGACCGCGTGGTCCTCGTCGTCATAGGCGATGATCGAGAGCACCGGCCCGAAGATCTCCTCCTGGGCGATGGTGGCCTCCGGGTCCACGTCGGCAAAGAGGGTAGGCTCCACGAAGTAGCCCCTGGGCAGGTGGGCGGGACGCCGGCCGCCCGTCACCAGACGCGCGCCCTCCTCCTGACCCTTGCGGATGTAGCCCTCCACCCGCTCGCGCTGGCGCGCGCTACAGAGCGGGCCCATCAGGTTCTGGGGATCCGTCGGATCCCCGTACTTCACCGACTCCATGGCGGCCCGCGCGATCGCCACCGCCTCCTCCAGGCGCGCGCGCGGCACGAGGAACCGGGTCAGCATGGCGCAGCCCTGCCCGGCGTGCCCGCAGACCATGGCGCCGGACGCCCCCGCGACCCGCGCGAGATCCGCGTCCTCGAGGGCGATGTTGGCGGACTTCCCGCCGAGCTCGAGCGTCACCTTCTTGACCGTCGGGGCTGCGGCCGCGAGGATGCGGCGGCCCGTCGCGGTGGAGCCGGTGAAGGTCACCATGTCGACGCGCGGGTCGGAGGTGAGGGCCTCACCGATGTCGTTCTGCGAGGAGGTGATGGTGTTCACGACACCGGGCGGGATGTCCGTGTGTTCGGCCACGAGCTGGCCCAGGTTCAGCGTCGACCAGGGGGTCGCTGGCGCGCCCTTCAGCACGACCGTGTTCCCGGCCGCCAGCGCTCCTCCGAGCTTCTTGAGGTTGAGCTCGATGGGGAAGTTCCAGGCGGTGATCGCCGCCACGACGCCGATGGCCTCGCGCTCGATCCAGCGGTGGCTCTTGGAGCCGAAGGCCTCCGCAACCCCCAGATCCTGGTGGAAGTCGTACCCCTCCAGGAACCCGATCAGCCAGCTCATGGCGTCCACGGGGGTGTTGAGCTGGGGCCCGTAGGTCAGGAGCACCGGGGTCCCGACCTCCGCCACCAGCATGGACCGGAATTCCTCGAGGCGCTCCCGGATCGCCGCCTGGAGCTGGCGCAGGCAGCGCGCCCGCAGCTCGGGATCCCGCGACCAGGAGGTCTCGTCGAAGGCGCGGCGCGCCGCGGCGATCGCCCGCTTCACGTCTTCCACCGACGCGTCGGCGGCGAGGCCGATCACCTCCTCCGTGGCGGGGTTCACGTTCTCGTACTTCCGGCCCCCCGACGCGGCGACGAGTTCGCCGTCGATGAGAAGCCTCTCCTCGTGCCAGAGCGCGTCGGCCATGGGGCCCTCCGGGGTGGGAACGCTGCGGGCGCCAGTCTACCGGAGCTGGCATGCCTCTGAGAAGGGCTCCATGGGCGGCGCCGCCCATGCGCACAAGACGCCCAGGCCGTCCACCCCCGATCCCTGTCAGGACTCCTCGCTTCCCCTTGCGCCCCGGGCTCGCGGGCGGGCACCCAGCGCGAGCCCGATCAGCGTGGCGGCCGTGAGCGGCACGACGAACTCGAGCATGACAGCGCTGAAGCGGGGGAGCGCGGCGTGCTCGCGCGCAGCGAGCACCAGATACGCGGTGTACGCCGTATAGTAGCCCAGGAAGAGGACTCCCTCCCAGCGTCCGAGCCGGTGCTTGCGGGCGAGGATCGGCGCGCACGCCACAGCGACCGCGACCATCACCGGAAGGTCGAAGTTCTCGATCGACGCCGGGATGACGAGACCCCCTCCGCTGACGAGCGATGCCAGGCCCACGACCACCAGGACGTTGAAGATGTTGCTCCCGACGACGTTTCCCACCGCGATGTCCCGCTCCCCGCGAATCGCGGCGACGACGGAGGTCGCCACCTCGGGGAGGCTGGTTCCGGCCGCCACGATCGTGAGCGCGATGACGGTCTCATCCACCCCGACGGCACGGGCGAGCGCAACGGCGCCCGCCACGAGCCAGCGGGCGCCGACGACGAGGAGTGCGAGGCCGGCGGCGACGAGCCCGACCTCTACGAGTGCGCCGCCCCATCCGGCCACCGCAGGGATGGCGACCTCGTACTCCGAGCGGATCTGCGCGCTCTCGCGCCGGCTCGCTCGCACGGAGTCGACCGTGAAGAAGACCGCGCCCGCGCACAGGAGGAGGCCCTCGCCCAGGACGACCCTGCCGTCGAGGCCCAGGAGAAGCAGGGCCAGCGATACCCCGATCATGATCGGGACATCGCGGAATACCAGCTGCTGTGCCACGACGAGGGGCCGGGCCAGTGCGCAGAGCCCGAGAATGAAGAGCACGTTGAAGATGTTGCTGCCCACGACGTTTCCGACCGCGAGCTCGTCGCGGTCCTCGAGGACGGCGGTCGTGCTCACCACGAGCTCTGGGGCGCTGGTGCCGAAGGCGACGACGGTGAGACCGATCACGAGCGGCGATACTCCGACGCGGCGGGCGAGGCGCGACGCCCCGCGCACGAGTCCCTCGCCGCCCGTGAAGAGCAGGAAGAGGCCCGCGCCCAGCTGGAGCCACGTGATCCCGTCCATCGGCGAACCCGTGCCCTCAGAGCCGATCGAGGGGCCACTTGAGCCGGAACTCGATCTCCTGGCCGGTCGCACCGCGCTCGTGCTCGATGCAATCGGCCAATCGCCGTAGCTTGGCGATGAACTGGTTCGCGGGCTGGTCCTCCTCGATGTCGCGCCTCGCTCCCACCTTTCGCCGTGCCACGTCGCGACCTCCGCTGGATTGCGAATCCGGGAGCCGCCTACGCGCTGCCCCCGAGTCGCGAAGGGACCCGGCCGTTCACGCCGAGGGGACCGGCGGCTCGCCCGCCGGGGGCGCGGGCGCCGGGCGGATCAGGACCTTGCCTCGCGCCCGCCGCTCGGCCACCTCGCGCAGCGCGCGGGCCGCCTCCTCGAGCGCGTAGACGGAGCCGACGCGGGGCCGGATCCGGCCGGCGGCGAGGAGTGCCAGGAGCTCCTCGCGGTTGCGCCGGCCCTCGTCCGGGGCGTTGGCCAGGAAGGGGCCGATCGAGAGGCCCAGGATCTGGGCGCCCTTGAGGAGCACGAGGTTCAGGGGGATCTGCGGGATCTCTCCGGAGGCGAAGCCCACCACCAGGTAGCGCCCGCGCCAGCCGGTGGCGCGCAGGGCGGGCTCGGCGTGGCGGCCGCCCACCGGGTCGAAGACCACGTCGGCGCCGCGCCCGCCGGTCAGCTCCTTCAGGCGCGCCTTCAGATCCTCCGCCTCGTAGTTCACGAGCTCGTCGGCGCCGGCCGCGCGGCAGGCGGCGAGCTTCTCGGGGCTCGAGGCGCACGCCACCACCCGGGCCCCGAGGATCCTTCCGAGCTCGACGGCGGCGAGCCCGACGCCCCCGGCCGCGCCCAGCACCGCCAGGGTCTCCCCCGCCGCGAGGCGCGCCAGGCTCTTGAGCCCCGCCCAGGCCGTGCCGTAGGCGACCCCGAAGGCGGCGGCTGCCTCGAAGTCGACCGCGGGCGGGACCCCGGTCAGCCCTTCGGCGGCGACGGCCAGCCTCTCGGCGAAGGCCCCGACGAAGACGGCGCCGAAGACCCGGTCCCCGGGCGCGACCCGGGTGACCCCCGGGCCCACCTCGCGCACCACGCCGGCGAACTCGCTCCCGGGCGTGAAGGGGAGCGGCGCCGAGAGCTGGTAGCGGTTCCTGAGGATCAGGAGATCCGGGAAGTTGACCGCGGCGGCGCGCACCTCGACGAGTGCCTGGCCCGGTCCGGGCCGCGGGTCCGGAAGCTCCTGGAGGACGAGGCCCTCCGGCGGCCCGTACTCCCTACAGACGATCGCTCTCATGGCGACATTGGTTGGCTCGTCGACGAACCCAGGGAGCCCTGGCTCGGACGGGAGCGCGCCGGATTCGTCAACGAGTCGACCAACGTCCCCTACGGACGTCCCCTACGGAAGCAAGGAGCGGACGGAGGCAGGCATGTCGCGGGCGACGCGGATGATCGGGATCCCCGTCTGCACGTTCTGGTACATCTCCTGCATCGCGCGCGGAAGCTCCTCGAAGGCGTAGATCTCCTTGTGGACCGTGGGCCGGAAGACCTTCCCGTAGAGCTGCGTCGCGGCTTCGACACCTCGAAGGGTCTCGAAGTGGGTGTGGTCGAGGGTGAGCTGCTTCACCGAGGCCCCCGCCGAGTCGTAGCCGATGCTCTTGTCGAGCTGCCATCCGGCGCTCACGTTGACGCCCTCCCGCGCCGACGCCGTGATACCGGCCGCGAAGACGGGTCCGCGCAGCATGTCGCACACGACGTGCATGCCCTCCCCGCCCGTGAGCCGCTTCACCTCCTTGCCGAAGGCCTTGACGTCGTCGCGCCCCGCGAAGCGGTGGAAGGAGCGCTGGTCGATCCCCGTGATGCCCTGCTCCTCCAGGTGCGCGCGCCGCTCGGGGCTGCCGGAGCAGAAGAAGGCCTGGTGTCCCTCCGACCGGGCCAGCATCAGGAAGAGCTCCGAGACGCCGCCGCCGAACCCCAGCACGTTGAGGCGCGCCAGCTGCTCGCGAGAGACCTTGACCCGGAAGATCCCGTAGGCTCGGCGCCACAGGTGGTAGGCGGTGGGTGCGCGCAGCGGCAAGGCCGCGATCTCCCAGAGGTTGAGCCCGCAACCCAGGGGCGCCTTCACGACCTGCCAGTCGCCGACCACCGCCTCCTCGGCGTACCAGCCGATGGAGTCGGGCTGGTCGTAGGCCCAGATGCGCAGCGGGTAGCCATAGGCGTCGGCCTCGCCGTTGCAGTGGGTCACCACCACGTCGCCGGGCGCGAGCTTCGAGACGCCGGTCCCCACCTCGACCACCTCGCCCACCGCCGAGTTCCCGGGATAGATCTTGCCGCCGCGGATCTCGGCGATGTTCACCGTGTCCGCCAGGGCCGCGTGGTCGACGTTGTGCTCGGCGGAGGCGGCCAGGATGCGCAGCCGCACGTCCTGCGGCCCCAGCTTGCGCAGCTCGACCTCGTCGAGCTCGATCACCCTCGAGATGTCGACCTGGGAGAGGTCGTCCTTCACGCGCTTGCGCTCGGCCGCGATGGCCTCGGCCCTGATCGAGAACGCTCGGGTCATGGGGTCTCCTGGCCGCCGCGGGGCTCGGGCCCGGGGGGCGCCCGCATCTTACTCACGGGTAAATCGCCGGGCAAGCCGCGCCCGCCGGGCGCGTACCGCGCCCCGGCGAGGTGGGGTACGATGCAGAGCGCGGCAGCCCGGCGCCCGGCTCGGGCCCGCCCCACGCGCCGGGGAGCGCACCTGCAGGAGGCCATCCGAGCCATGAGCGAAGTCAGCGACGACCGCCTGATCCGGGTCGACATGACCACCCAGCGCGTGAAGATCGAGCCGTTCCCGTCGGAGTGGAAGCTCCTGGGTGGCCGCGCGCTCTCCGCCCGCATCCTGCTCGCCGAGTGCGACCCCACCTGCGACCCGCTGGGCCCGGCGAACGTGCTGGTGCTGGCACCGGGTGTACTGGCGGGGAGCGCGGCGCCGACCTCCGGGCGCATCTCGGTCGGCGGCAAGAGCCCGCTCACCGGCGGGATCAAGGAGGCCAACGCCGGGGGCAACCCGGGCCAGGACCTGATGAAGCTCGGCTATCGGGCCGTGGTGGTGACGGGCCAGCCGGCGGATCCCGAGAGGCGCTACGCCCTCGACGTGACCCGGGAGGGCGCCCGGCTGAAGGAGGTGCCCGACTGCAAGGGGCTCTGGAACTACGCGCTGATCGAGCACCTGGCGGAGAGCTACCCGGCCACCGCCTCCTTCCTCTCGATCGGCCCGGCCGGCGAGATGCGGCTCAAGGGCGCCTCGGTGGCCTGCACCGACCAGGAGCAGGCCCGCCACCCGGCGCGCCACGCGGCCCGCGGGGGCCTGGGCGCGGTGATGGGGAGCAAGGGCCTCAAGTACGTGGCCATCGACGCCGGGAAGTCCCCGGTGCGCCCGCCGGCGCTGCGCAAGGAGTTCACCACCCTCTGCAAGGGAAAGACCAAGCAGTACCTGTCGGGGCCGCAGCCCTTCAAGCATGGCACGAGCACCTCGGTGCCGATGGCGAACATGCTCCAGACCTTCCCCTACCGGAACCGCACCCAGGGCCAATCCCCCGACGCCGCGACCCTGGACGGCGCGCGCATCGTGGAGAGCTTCGAGACGCGGGGCGGGGGCATGCACAACTGCCTGACGGGCTGCATCGTGCAGTGCAGCAACGTGGTCCACGACCGCGACGGCAACTACAAGACCTCCGCGCTCGAGTTCGAGACGCTGACGCTGCTGGGCTCGAACTGCGGGATCGCGAGCTGGGAGGACGTGGCGGACCTCGACCGGCTCTGCGACGAGGTGGGACTCGACACGATCGAGACCGGCGCAGCGATCGCGATCTACATGGACTCCGGGGCCATGGAGTTCGGCGACGCGGCGGGGGCCAAGGGCCTGCTGCGCGAGATCGCCGAGGGCACCGACCTGGGGCGCGCCATCGGAAACGGAGCCGCCAGCATCGGACGGCGCCAGAAGCACCACCGCGTCCCGGTGCTCAAGGGCCAGGCCATCCCGGCCTGGGACCCGCGCCCCCTCAAGGCCACCGGGGTCACCTACTGCACGAGCCCCATGGGCGCCGACCACACCGCCGGCCTGGTCGTGAACCCGGGGCTCCCTGCGGAGCAGATGCCGCGCGCCTCGCAGAAGAACCAGATCATCAACGCGGTGTGCGACTCCTCGGGCTTCTGCATGTTCCTGATGCCGAGCCTCGACGACATCCGCGCCTTCTACGGCGCCTTTACCGGCGAGGAGGTGACGCGGGAGGAGATCGCGGCGATCGGCTGGCGCTGCCTCCAGGACGAGTGGGAGTTCAACAGGCGCGCCGGGCTCACCGCCGCGGACGACGAGATGCCGGACTGCATGAAGGAGGACGCCATCGGCCCGGCCAAGGTCGTCTTCGACGTGCCGCCCGAGATCGTGGCGCAGGCCTACCAGCGCATGGAGCCCTCCGAGGACTGGTTCACCTCGCCCGGCACGGCCTGAGGGGATGCTCTCCCGACACGACGATTTCCCGATCCACCAGACCCCGGAGCCCCTCGCCCACCCCGCCACCGGCGATCGGAACTTCTACGATCGCTATTGGTTCAACGGCTTCGCCCGGGACGGCGAGTTCCTGTTCGGGATCGCCCTCGCCCTCTATCCGAACCGGGGTGTCCTGGATGCGGCGCTCTCCCTGGTGCGGGACGGGGAGCAGCACTGTTTTCGCGCCTCGCGGCGGCTGCCCCGGGAGCGCAGCGAGACCCGCGTGGGCCCGCTCGCCCTGGAGGTGCTCGAGCCCATGCGGCGGCTCTCGCTGCGGCTCGCGCCCAACCAGACGGGGATCGAAGCCGACCTCCGCTTCGCGGCGCGCACCGCCCCGGCCGAGGAGGCCCGCACCAGCGTGCGCCGCGACGAGCGGCTCCTCATGGACACCACGCGCTTCACCCAGTTCGGGCACTGGGAGGGCTGGATCCGCGCCGGGGGGCGGCTCACCCGGGTGAGCGCGGACCGCGTCCCGGGCGTGCGCGACCGCTCCTGGGGTGTGCGCCCGCTGGGGGAGCCCGAGCCCGGGGCCCCCGCCTCCCCCCCGCAGGTCTTCTTCCTCTGGGCGCCGCTCCACTGGGAGGACGTCTGCACCCACTTCGGCGTCTTCGAGACGCCGGAGGGCCGGAAATGGCATTCGGACGGAATGATCCTGCCGGCCTACGACTCCCCGGACGGGATTCCCGGCGGCGAGGACCCGGGCCTCGAGCGGCTGGCGGCCCTCGAGCACCGCATCGCCTTCGAGCGGGGGACGCGCTGGGCCCGGTCGGCGGAGCTCCTGCTCACGCGACCGGGCGGCGAGAGCTGGACGATCGAGCTCACGCCGCTCCTGCGCTTCCACATGATCGGCATCGGCTACGGCCATCCCGAGTGGGGCCACGGCAGGTGGAAGGGCGAGGAGGCGCTGGCGGGGGAGTCCTGGAAGCTCTCGGAGGTGGACCCGCGGGCTCCCCATTTCCAGCACGTGCAGCAGCTGGTGCGAGCCCGCCGGGGCCAGCGCGAGGGGGTGGGCGTGCTCGAGCAGATCTGCTTCGGGCCCCACGCGCGCTACGGGTTCGAGGCCTTCCTCGACCCGGCCGCCTGAGGCCCGCGCCGCCGCGGGGCGAGCCCCAGGAGCGCCGCGCTGGCCGCGATCAGGGCGAGCGCCAGGGAGGACAGCCCCCGCGTTCCCAGGGCGGGCACGGAGACCGGGAAGCTCTCGGGGTCGTTCGGATCGGTCCCGACCGCCACCTCCACCCCGTCCCGGAAGCCGTCGCCGTCCGTATCCGGGTGGAGGGGATTCGTTCCGGTGTCGGTCGGCGAGACGTAGACGCCGGTCCCCGTCTCATACACGTTCAGGAGCCCGTCTCCATCGGCGTCCTCGCTCTCCCAGGCGCAGGCCGACGAGCAGCCGTCGCCGTCCACGGCGCCGCCGTCGTCGCACTCCTCGCCGGGCTCGAGGAAGCCATTGCCGCAGATCGCGGCGGGCGCGCAGGTGAGCGCCACGTCCTCCAGGAGCGGCGTCGCCGCCGGCTCGCCGGTCGCGAGGTCCGCCCGGTACTGCGCGTAGCGCCCGGCCACGCCGGCGGGAGCGCCGGGCGCCGGGATCGGCGCGAACGGGCTCCAGGAGGCGTCCGGCGCCGGGCTGTAGCCCGCGCGCACCGAGATCGCGACGCTCGTCCCGGCGGGCACCTCGGCGGACCACGTCACGGCCCCGAAGCTCGAGGTCCCTCCCGCGTCGAAGATGCGCGAGTCGAAGCTCCCGGTCGCGGGATAGGGGCTCATGCGCAGCCAGCCGACGCTGACCGCGGGCCCCCCGGCCGCGAGGTCGCTGGCGAGGGGGCGCATGCTCTGCGCGATCGACACCGCGTGCGAGGCGACGAGGGCGCCGTCCACGTAGAAGGCCACGCTCGACGCACCCCACTCGATGCGGAAGCGGTGCGCCGAGCCCAGGAGCCCGGCTCCCAGGGGCGTGTCGCTGGATCCCCCGCCCGCGCTGCGCGCCAGGAGCGACGTCCCGGCCGTCCCGGTGCTGAAGATCGCCCAGGGAGCTCCCTCGAAGGTGTCGCCGAAGCCCACGTGCTGGAAGGGAGCGGCCTGGAAGGTGGCCGAGAACTCGAGCGCCCGGCCCGGCCCGAAGACGGCGTCGGTCCCGGCGCGGGCGCCGTTCACCCCGAGCACCCCTCCGCTCACGCCGGCGGAACCCCCGGCCTCCCAGGCGGTTCCGGACCAGCCCGCCGGGAGGGCGGTCCCCTCGAACTCGCTGGCCACCGCCGCCGCGAGGGCCACCTCCCCGTCCCCGACCTCCACCAGCGCGGTCCCGCTGCCCGGGCTCCCCGCCCCGAACTCGGCGGCGGTGCCGTCCGCGAAGCAGACCGGGCCCGGCGTCGCGAAGCTCGCCGCCGGGCTCGCGATCGGCGGCTCGGTCGCCGCGTTCGCAAAGGCGTCGGCGGAGGTCGCGCGGTAGTAGTAGGTGGTGCCCGGCAGGAGGCCCGAAAGCGGAACCGAGTGGGCCAGGCCGAGCGCCGGATCCGAGACCTGGGAGGAGAGAGCCTCGGGGTCCGTCCCGAAGTCGACCCGCGCGTCTGCCGGCTCGTCGGTGTCCCAGGTGACCGCCGCGGAGCCGCCGAGCCCCGGCGTGGCGCCGAGGTTGCTGAGGACCGGAGGCGTCGCGTCCGGGGTGTAGCTGGCCAGGTAGCTCCCGGTCTCCGCGGCGAAGACGGCGTAGCCCACGCCCTTCACGGTCTCCAACGAGAAGGCCACCGGCTGCCCGTTTCGCGTGAGCGACGCCAGGGCGCCCGGGGCGGCGCTCGCGGGCAGGAGGGCGCGCAGGTTCCGCGCGGCCGCGTGCCGACTCACCGTGAACTGGAGCGCGCCCCCCGTCCACTCGAGGCTCCCGAACGACGAGGCGTTGCGGCCATCGAGCCACCCGAGGAGCTGCCGCCCCGAGACGACCGGGACCCCGCGGGCCTGGGCGGACGCCACGATCGAAGCGGCGCCCGCGATGGAGCCCCCGGCGCCATCCGTGTGCATGTTCGCCACGAAGGCGCCGAAGTAGCCCTCCGGCCCCAGAGCGCGGTCGAGCAGCGCATCGATGGTGAAGGGGTACGACTGCCCCGACTCGTCGGTCATCTGGGTCGCCGCCTGGTAGACGTCGATCAGGGTGCCGTCGGCGGCCGCGAAGCGCATGGGCATGCCCGAGCCCGTGAAGAGGCCCGGGCGATCCGCCACCCAGGCCGGCGGCCAGTAGTAGTAGTTCGTGTCGAGGCGGATGCCGTGGGCGAGCTCGACCGCGGCGGCACTGGACCAGTCGCTCCAGGCGATGCAGTGGGTGCGCTGGCTGTCCTGCACCGGCAGGCTCGGGAACTGGCCGGCGAAGGCGGCGAGCTGGCTCGCGAAGAAGGCGTCCAGCGCCGCCGGCGTCCAGTCGGCGCAGCCGGTATTCACGTGCACCCCGAGCTCGAATCCCTGGGCGGTGTAGGCCTGCCCCTCCGCGTCGCTCATCCCGCTGCCCGGATACACGTAGGAGCTGCTGCGCACGCACTCCCAGTCCTCCACCGAGCAGCCCGGGGGATCTGCGGCGAGGTTGGCGTCGAAGCGATCGCGCGTGCCGCCGCAGCAGCCGTGCTGGTCGCCGGTCAGAACCACGACCGCGCGCGCGCCGCTCGGGAAGTACCAGAAGCGCGGCAGCGGGAAGCCGATCCGCTCGCGGATCAGGCCCGCCAGCAGGCGCTGCTGCTCGTCCGCCTGGGGGATCGCCACCTTGTCGAGGTCGATCCAGTCGGGCTGGGGATCCCCGGCGGCGTCGCCGAAGAAGAGGTCGTCGGAGCGGCGCGGCGGGACGCCATCGCGCTCCTGGCCCGCCCAGGCGGGATTTCCCTGCCGCGTGGTGACCACGGAACGAGCCAGGTCGTACGCGAACGCCGCGGCGGAGCCCCCGTTCGCTCCGACGGCGCGCCACGTGACGGCGGGGTGGGCGGTGGCCGTGGCGGCGTCGCTGTAGAGCGTCGCCAGGGCGGTCGCCCCCGCGAGGCTCCAGAGGTCGGCGCTCCCGTGGAACTGGAGCGTCTCGCCGACGAGACCGCTGCCCGGAGCCTGCGCGGTATCGATGGCCAGGTAGGCGTCCGAGAGGGTGCCCGAGGGCCCCGCGAGCCCGAGCAGGCCCGCGAGCTGCGGGTCGGGCCGCATCGCGATCAGCTGGCCTCCGGCGTCGACCCAGCCCTCGAGCATCGCCAGCTGGGCCGCGTCGAGCGCCAGCTCGCCCAGGATCACGACCTCGTGGGTGGCCAGCAGGCCCGCGTCGACGAGCGAGGCGTCCGTCACCGTGAAGGCGTTGAGGCCTTCGGTGCGCAGGATCTCGGCCAGGTAGCGGCCGAAGGGGTTCGCGGCGCTGGCCACCACCAGGATCGGGCCGCCGGGGCCCTCGTCGGGGGGCGGCGGCGGCGGATCCGCCGTCGTGAACGACCAGATCAGGGAGACCGACAGCGGATTGCCGGCCAGGTCCGTCACCCCGGCGGCGCCCCCGACCAGGGTGGCGGTGTAGGCGGTCCCGAAGGCCAGGGGTGAATCGGGCGCGAGGGTGGCCGTGCGCGAGGCCGCGGCGTAGCTCACGCCGGCGGCGACCAGGGCGGAGGCCGCGTCGCGCAGCTCGAAGGTCGCCCCCGTCACGGTCGCGGGGTCGATGGACTCGTCGAAGGTCGCCGAGATCGCCACTCCGACCGGGACGCCCGCGGCGCCCGCCGCGGGGGCCACCGACGTCACGCCCGGCGGGTCGGCGTCGAAGGGCGAGTCCGGGGCGAAGCGGACGTCGACCCAGTAGTTGTCCCCGCTCCCGGTCTGGTCCGGGAAGCTGCCGCTGGCGCCGTGGGCAAAGACGCCATTTCCGCCCTCCTCGCCATCGGCGAGGATCCGCAGCGGCCGGTTCTCGAGGCCCGCGCTGAGGCCGCCCACATCGAGGGCGAAGAAGCCCGAGGCCGAGTGGTAGGAGGCCACGAAGGTGCTCTCCGCGGCCACCGCCACCGGGGGGTCGAGTGCCACCTCCTGCCAGCCCTCCGCCGTCTCGTTGGCGAAGGCGGCCTCCGCGAGGAGCGTCCCGCCCCCCGACCACAGGTGCCCCACGTGGGTCCCCGTGTTGGCCGCCCCCTTGTAGAAGCGAAGCGCCCGGATCTCGCCCGGCACCTCGGCGCGGAGCTTCACGCCCACCTCGATCGGCGCGCCGCCCCCCGCCGCCGGGCTCGCCGGGAGCGCGGCATCGTCCCAGACGCTGAAGCTGCCGGGCACCTCCTCGAAGACGACGTCGGCCCAGTAATTGCTGGCCTGGTAGGTCTGGGTCGGGAAGCTCCCGGGCGGGCCGTAGAGGTAGACGCCGTTCCCCCCGTCGACCCCGTCCGCGAGGGCGTGGAGCGGCGGGTTGTCGACGGCGGTCGTGAAGAAGCTGCCGTCGAACGCGTAGAAGCTCGGCGAGTGATACGACGCGACGTAGGTGGAGTCCGCGGCGATCGGGACCGGCGGCTCGAGCGCAACCTCCTGCCAGCCCGACGCCCCGGGGTTCGGGAATGGCGCCGTGGCGAGCAGAACCCCGGCGGAGGTCCAGAGGTGCCCCACGTGGGGCCCGCCGCTCGAGGGACTCCTGTAGAAGCGCAGACCGGTCACGAAGCCGTCGACGTCGGAACGGAACTTGACGCCGAGCTCGAGGGGCTGGCCGTCGGTCTCGCTCAGGTTGCCCGGGGGAACCACCGCGTCGTTCCAGATCGAGCAGGGACAAACGGGCGCCGCAGAGGTGACCGTGACGCCGGGACCCGGCGCCTCGAGATTGCCGCTGTCGTCGACGGCGCGGCTCCGGATCGTGAGCGGGCCCGGAGCCTGCGGGGGGAAGCTCCGGGTCCAGCTCGCGCGCCCCGACGCGGGGTGCCAGGTGGCGCCGCCGTCCACCGACACCTCGACCCCCCCCACCACCCCACCCCCTGCGTCGGAGGCCGTCCCCGAGACGGTGAGCAGGCCTTGTACGGTGGCGCCAGCCGCCGGGGCGTTGATCGTCGAAGTGGGCGCGGTCGCGTCCGTCGACGCGCTGGCCGCAACGAGGCCGGCCTGGAGCGTGCCCGGCTGCGCGCCCATGTCGGCGAGGAGGTTGACCGTCGCCTGCTGCATGCGGGCGTCGACGGGTGTGCCCCCGAGGTCGTGCTGGTCGTCGAGCCCCCACGACCACTGCACGGTGCCGGCCCCGAACACCAGCGCGCCGCTCGGATGGCGGTAGAGCGCCAGGTGGTGCGTCGCCGTTCCCGACGCATAGGTCGAGCCGTAGTCCTGGAGCAGGGGAACGCCGCTCACCGTGGTCGTCGAGAGCCGGATCAGCCCGGGTGGGCGGACGCCGGTCTCGACGTCCTCGTCCCACTCGAAGCCCAGCGTCCCCGTCGGCAGCAGCGCCCCGTCCCCCGGAGCAAGGAGCGCGATGCTCGTATTTCGCCAGAACCGCATCTTCCCGTCGGCCTCGGGTACCGCGAGGGCGTCGTTTCGGATCCCGTTCACGGTGAAGATCGTGCCGGTGAGGGCGTTCTCGGGCTGGCCCCCATCGGCCGGCGGGCTGAAGCGCGGGTCGCGCCACGTGCCGGTCCACACGGTCGGAAGCGGGTCGATCTTGGCGTTGGCGTGCGTCTCCTTGTAGCAGACGAGCGTGCGGTGGGGCGCCGCGGAACCGTCGATGCTGGGCTCGAAGCGGGTCTTCCAGAAGACCTCGTTGCCGCTGAAGAAGGCGAGGTGCACGCCCGCATCGCGCGCCGCCTCGGCGCTCGCGCGCTGGCCGGCCGACCAGTACTCGTCGTGACCGACCGACAGGAAGACCTGGTGCTCGAGGAGCTCGGCCCCGCGCCGGTCGGTGTCGACGCCGGTGGTGTAGCTGACGTCGTACCCGTTGCGCTCGAGCCAGCGCACCATCGCGTACTCGGCGTTGAAGAGCCAGCTGTACGGGGAGCCGGCCGGGAAGGCACAGCAGCGCGTGGTGAACGGGCGGTTGTAGCTCACCTTGTACGCACGGCCCGCCGGAGAGCCGGTGTAGAGGCTGTTGCCGCCGTAGGTGTTGTAGGCCTGCCAGGTCGCGTCCGAGGTCTGGAGCAGGAGGTCGGATCCCCCCAGGTCGTCGCGAACGACGAAGACGACGTGCGAGGCGCGCCCGTCCTCCGGGTCCTCGCGCACGAGCCTCGCGAGGTAGATGCCCGACGTGGCGCCCGCGGGCACGGTCCACGACGCGGACACCGCCCAGTTCCCGCAGTCGACGAGGCCGCTCCCCGCGTCGCTCAGGCAGGCGGGCTGGCCCTGGGGCAGCGCCGCCGAGGGTTGGAGCGTCGCGACCTTGCGCGCCCCGAGGCCCGCGTACCAGCCGAGCCGGTAGACGTCGAGCCGGTAGTCGGTGGCCGCGGTGTCGATCTTGAAGTCGACGGTCTCGCCGGGGGCGTAGCTGATGTCCGCGGCGAATCCCGCGATGCTGGCATCCCCGCCCCCGGCGACGTCCCACTCGGAGGCCGGGTTCCCGGGGAGCTGATTCTCGAGGACGATGGCGTTCTGCCCGAACGCCTCCCGCGCGCCGGGGCCGAGCCCGGCGAGGAGCGACGCGGCGATCGCGGCGAGGTGGGCGCGGGCGGGTTTCATCGGCGGCTTCCGGTCGAGCGATGCGGGTGCAGGGCCCTCTACTGTACCGGCTCGGGAGGTCGCACCCCCAGCGGAGCCCGCGAGCGCACGGCGCCGTCGGTGGACCTGCTCCCGGCAGCGCCGCGCGCCGCGAGGGACCGGGCGCTCGGGGCGGGCCCGGGGAACGAGAGTTCCCGAATCCGGCAATCCGTTTCCACCCCCGGTCCCCCTGCGCGCCGGAACTCCGCGAAACAAAAGAGCCTCGGTTTCGGGCACGGGGGTTGCAGGGAACGGTCCTCACACTCGGGAAGGGGTGTATTCGTGCGCTTTGCGTGTGCGCTCCGCTCGACCTCCTTCGTCTCCCTGGCAGGAATCCTCTTCGCTGCGGCCGCTCCCGCGACGCTGATCGGGCCCACGGCCTACACGGGCTTCGCCGGCAGCCCCTTCGACGGGACGGTCTTCGCGAGCTTCTCCCTCGAGGACTTCGAGGACGGCTCCCTCAACACGCCGGGCGTCACGGCCACGACGGGTGGCTTCGTGCTCGGCCCGGGGTTCGGGCTGACGGACTCGGTGGAGAACTCGCCGGACGGGTGTAATCCCTCGGGAGTCGGCGGCGGTTCCCATTCCTGCGCAGGCTACTCCTACTACGCCGGAGGCGGGGGAAACAAGACGCTCACCTTCACCTTCTCCGGCGGCCTGCCCACCCACGCGGGGATCGTCTGGACGGACGTGGGCTACCTCGACGGAGACTCCCCTCCGGTCTACACGGGGATGGGCAACGTGATCTTCGAGGCGTTCGACTCGGGCGGCTTCTCGCTGGGCACGGTGGGCCCGGTCCTGCTCGGGGACGGTGTCGCCGCACCCCAGTCGGCCGAGGACCGCTTCTTCGGCGCCATGAACGCCACGGGCATCTCACGGATCGAGATCAGCATGCCGGCCAGCGACGACTGGGAGGTCGACCACCTCCAGTACGGGATCGTTCCCGAGCCCGGCACGGGGGCGCTCGTGAGCCTGGGGCTCCTCGGCCTCCTGGTCGGCGGGCGGCGGCGCGGCCGCTAGCCCCGGGGCGCCCCCTTCCGCGCTCCCGGGCGGGTGACCGCGGGTCACCCCGGGGCCCGCTCCACCGTTGCCAGCGCGCGATTTCTGGTACGCTCCGGGCTGGTTGCTCGCGCCGCCTGCCTCCTCGCGCCCGTTGCTCCGCCTGATCCCGGCCCGGAGCCAACCCGACCTCGGAAGGTCGTCCCCAGAAAGGACACGGGAGTCACCAATGCGTTTCCGCCCCCAGCTTGGTCCCATCGCCCTGCTCGCGCTGGGTCTCGTCGCGCCCGCGGCCGCCCAGCAGGAGGACGCGGGCAGCGCCACGCCTGCCTTCAAGGAGGGGGACGTGATCCCCTACGACCAGGTGGCCAAGCTCAAGCCCTTCCTGCCCAAGGAGTTCTGGGACAATCGCGACTTCTTCTTCTACGAGGGAATGCAGCTCGAGATCGGCCCCACCAACGCCGACTACTCCCCCGCCAAGGAGTACGCCGCCGCCACCCAGAAATACCGGGGCCAGCCGAAGATCGGGCCCGACGAGAGCCTCGAGAACTTCCGCGGGGGGATGCCCTTCTCGATGCAGGATGTGAACTGCGCCAAGGATCCCCAGGCCGGCGTCAAGATCATGTGGAACCACAAGTATTCCTGGAAGGGCTACGGCGGAGCACCGGCCAACTTCTTCTACTCCTACTGGGACCGCGGCGAGCAGCTCCCGCTCTACTACCAGGGCGTTGGCCAGTTCATCCAGCTGTCGCGGCACGTGGAGAAGGAGTTCGAGGCGACCGACGGCGACGTCTTCCGCGGCGAGAAGCGCTACAGCACCGAGGGGGTGCAGGTGGACGCGCCCTTCGACGCCCGCGGCATCGCGCTGCTCACCTACCGCTACAAGGCCTCCGACGGGCCGCGCTGGGAGACCAAGAACGACGACACCTGGGTGTACGTGCCGTCCCTGCGCCGCGTGCGC
>Ga0187892_10004116_pt1 | contig 25008 bp, 23 predicted proteins | sample MA1701073metaG_FD_139345 | JGI IMG/M metagenome (GOLD analysis project Ga0187892, IMG submission 139345) | Bio-ooze microbial communities from a basaltic lava cave in the Kipuka Kanohina Cave System on the Island of Hawaii, USA - MA170107-3 metaG ... | reverse complement strand
GGGTTCGACTCCCGGCGGGGGCATTACTGCGCGCCGGTCGCGACAAGGAGAATTCTAACGGAGGTCAATACGTATGTCAACCATTCAAGTCCCCAAAGTGCCAGACCTTGTGTACATATCCTTCATGTCCGAGGTTACGCCTAGTTCTGCCGAGGGCCTGTTGGAGGCGTGCTCGAATCTATCCAATCAAGGCGCGAAGACCATCTATCTGTTGCTCGGTACGCCCGGCGGCTCTGTAACGCACGGAATCCACGTATACAGCATTCTGAGGGCGCTACCGTGCAAAGTGGTGACGCACAATGTCGGCGCGGTCGATTCGATTGGGAACGTCATTTTCCTTGCGGGGGAAGAGCGGTACGCAAACCCCGGATCGACGTTCATGTTCCACGGCGTCGCGCGAACGGTGAGGGATCAGGGATTGAACGAAAAGCAACTGACCGAGGGCCTAGAGAGCGTCCGCAGCGACCAGCGGAAGATCGCTCACATCGTCGCCTCTCGTACGAAGTTTCCAGACCCCGCCGAGATTGAGCAATTGTTCTTTCAAGCCGCCTTCAAGGAGGCCGAGTTCGCGAAGGACCGTGGGATCATCCACGAAATCCGCGAGGCTAAGATAGCCGCGGGCGCACCCATATTTCAACTTGTATTCAAACGGTAGGCCGTCGTTTTCTGTGGCGATCGCGAGTTCCGCGATTCGTTCCGTTAGGCGCGTCTGCTGCATGGCTAGTAAATCCTTCCCCATTCGGAGAATAGTAGTATCGGATGCCTCCATGCACAACTCACAAGCAGTTTATGCCCTCCCTAAGCGCTAATTCTGCTTGTTTTATAGGTCAGCCGGCACCCTGGCGCTAGCTTCAGCGCCGCTTCCGTCCGCTCCGCGTCCGTCGTTTTCCGGTGGTTCCAACGGAACGAGAATTCATCGCAGTAGCGCTGAAGATGCTGCTTGCCGACGTGGTGGAACGTGCCATGAACGCCGCGCTTCAGGAGCGCGAAAAACGACTCCGCCGAATTCACGTGAACACCGTCGCGTTCGTACTCGCCCTTGGAGTGGTTCACCGTTTCGTGTTGCTTGAAGCGCCGCCCGATCACCTTGTAGGCCGTTAGCTCATCAGTGTGCAGCGTGGCGTTGTCGTCAACCATGTCCGCGAGCGAGCCCTTAAGGTTCATTGGTGTGACGCGGCCGATCGCACGCGCCCGCATGTTCCCGCCGCGCTCAACGAGCGCCTGCACAGCGGTCTTATTGTGCGTGTACGCGCGGCCCTTGCCGTGCTTGACCCCACCGACCCAAGTTTCGTCGGACTCGACAACGCCCTTAAGCAGTCCCTTCATTGGTCCCTGCTTCATCGCGTGACGTACGCGGTGGGCAATGAACCACGCGGCTTCGTACGATCCGAGTCCGAGCATGCGCTTGAGTTGGAGCGCCGAGATTCCCTTTTTCGATGAGCACATGAGCGAGAACGCCATGATCCAGTGCCGTAGCTCGATATGCGTGTCCGCGAAAATCGAGTTGACCGTCACCGTAAACTGCTTCCGGCATTCCTTCGCCTTGCACTTGTAGACGCCCGGCCGCGTGGACTTCCCCGCGAGCTTCGTTACGGCCGTGCTGCCGCAATGGGCGCAAACCGCACCGTTCGGCCAGCGTAGCTTTTCAAGATGCTCGCGGGCTTGTTCGTTTGTAAGGCTGCGTGCGGCGTTGAAGTCCATCGGGTTCCCTCACTTTCCGGGATGAAGTCTACCCGATTCGGCGTGGTTTGTCAACCAGATAATTCCGAAACGAACCCAGTTACAAAACGCGCAAGCGTTTGTCGCGACGCGACTTACGAAGAATCGACGCCGTGAAAACAAAGCCAGATCAAAGCCAGTTACAAGGCAGGCTGCCGCGGGGCGGACCGCTCCATGACTGTCGCGGTGCTGATCCCGCCGTGCCTCCGTGCCTAATTAAGTGCCTTCGTATCATGTTCTCTTGAACTGCCGATTGAGGTCGGCTTTGGTGAGGCGGAGCATGGTGGGCCGGCCGTGCGGGCAACTGGCGGATTTTTCGATGAGATGGCGCTGGCGAAGGAGGTCCTGGATTTCGGCGTCGGTCAGCGGGTCGCCGGCTTTGACGGCGGCCTTGCACGCCATCAGGTCGAGCACTTTGTGGATCACGACTTCGGTCGTGCTGCCCGCGGGATGCTGGGCGAGCCGATCCAGGAGGTCGTGAAGAAACGGGGCCACGTCGGTGTCCTTGAGGATCACCGGGAATGCGTGTACGGCCACCGTGTCTCGCCCGAAGGGTGAGATTTCGATGCCCAGGCGGGTGAAAAGCTCGCCATGCGCTTCGATCAACGCCGACTGATCGGGCGTGACCCGCAGGCTCTCCGGCAGCAAGAGCCGCTGGGATTCCAGCGAGCCGTCGGCAATACGGGCCTTGAGCTGCTCGTACATGATCCGCTCGTGGAGGGCGTGCTGATCGACGATGACGATGCCCTCGTCCGTCTCGGCCACGAGGTAGAGGTTGTGCATCTGCACGGCACGGGGAGAAGGTGCCTCACGGCTCACAGAGCCGTGGCACACGGGCCCCCCCTCGCCTCCCCCCTTATCATCAAGGGGGGACGAAAGGGGGGTTGTGCCCTCCGTGCCTTCGTGCCTTCGTGCCTCGGTGCCTCCGTACAGCGATCGCCATATCCGTTCCTGATCGGCGAGCTCCATTCCGCCCGGCGGCATGGAGGCACGACCGACCGGGATAAGGGGTGAGGGTTGAGGGGTGAGGGGCTGCGACGCGGACACGCTGATCGGGGGCGTCGCCTTGAGGACGTCGGCCAGTTCGCGGCGCATGCGGTCTTGCTCTTCCTCGCTGAGCGGCGAGACGGCGCGGTCGGTGCGCAGGCGAGGGGCCAGCTCGCAGCGCTGGAAGGCTTCGCGCAGGGCGCTGAGTACCTGCGAGTGGATGAGGCTGGAGTCGGCCCAGCGGACTTCGATCTTCGTGGGGTGGACGTTCACGTCCACGTCGTGCGGATCGACGTCGATGAAGAGGAAGACGACGCCGTAACGGTTGGGCTCCATGAGCCCGCGATAGGCTTCCTTGACGGCGTGCTGGATGAAGCGGTCGCGGACGAAGCGCCCGTTGACGAAGACGTACTGCCACTGGGCCGTGGCCCGGGACTGCGCGGGCGGCGCGGCGTAGGCGTCGAGGCGCACGCCGCGTTCGTCGCGGTTGATCGACATCAGCGCGGTGGAAAGTTCGGGTCCGTAGAAGCGGGCGATGCGTTCGAGCCGCGAGCTGCACGCCGGCAGGTTGTGCGAGGTGCGCTTGTTCACGGTCAATTCGAACCCGATCGCCGGAAAGGCCAAGGCGGTGCGTGCGAATACTTCGTTGACGTGCCCGACCTCGGTCGACGGCGCGCGGAGGAATTTGCGCCGGGCGGGCACGTTGAAGAAGAGGTCGCGAACTTCGACCGTGGTTCCCTCAGGGGAGCCGGCGGCCCGCGAGGCTTCGATTTCGTCTCCCGCGGCGCGAATTTCGTGCCCTTCGACAGCGCCCGGCAGTCGCGAGACGAGCCGCAGCTTGGACACGGCCGCGATGCTGGCCAAGGCCTCCCCGCGAAAGCCCATCGAGCGGATAGCATACAAGTCGTCCTCGCAGATAACTTTGCTGGTGGCGTGGGGCATGACCGCGAGGCGGAGGTCTTCCGGCGACATGCCGCAGCCGTCGTCGGTGACGCGGATGAGTTGTCGGCCGCCGTCTTCCAGCGCTACGTGAATTCGCGTGGCGGAGGCGTCGATGGCGTTCTCCACCAGTTCCTTCACCACGCTGGCCGGACGCTCCACGACCTCGCCGGCGGCGATCTTGTTAACCAGCAAATCAGGCAGGACGCGGATGCGAGTTTGGGCGGACATGAGCTGCGCTAGACCCTCCGTGTTCGAACGCCTTGCCTGTGACGCGAGTATATTCGCGGCGACCGCTGGGGCCAAGGATTTCCGCGAGGGTTCCTTGACGCGCTGTGAAATCCTGAACAAATAGTCCGCATGACTCGACCCATCCTGCTACGCGTGGAGGCAGCGGACGGCCAAGTCGAGCGGGCGGTCGCCGAAGCGATCAGCGCCGGCTTCGACGGCATCGACTTGCTGCTCGGATCTGCTCCGTTTCAGCTCGATACGAACGCGTCCGGGCGCGTGCTCGCGGTTTCCTATGGCTGTGAAAGTGCGTCGATCGAGCAGGAGGCGGCGTGCATCGCGGGCATCCTGCACGAGGCCGGCGCGATTGGCGCCAGGGTCTTGAATGTTACGATCCCCGCATTGAACCCCGCCGGTTTCGCCCGCTATCAGGATGCGCTCAACTGCAGCTACGAACTGATCCATCGACTGCGCCTGGAGGCCGAGGCTTCGGGCGTGGCCCTGGCCATCGAGGCGCCCGCCGCCGGATCGTTGCGCTCTCCGGTTGAGCTGCGCGAGATCATCGACGCAGCCAACTCGTGGGCCGTCGGGGCTTGCATCGATTGCGCGAGAATCACGGCCTCGGGTGGTTCACCTGCGGATTGGATCGAGACGCTCTCGTATCGCGTCCACGCGGTTCGCGCATCGAGCCAGCCACTTGAAAACTCGTTGGGGCCCATCCCCAGCGAGCGCCCGCTGATTACTTGGTCAAGCGCCTCTGATCGCGACGCCGACTTGCCGAACGGGCCCCGGGGCGGTACCCTACGCGATCGATGAAGCGAGCGATGATTCAGCGTCCTGGGCAGCGTCAGGTATGGATCGCGTTGGCGATCCTTCTCACGTGCGGGTGCAGCAAGAAGGAATCCGGCCCGGAGGTGTTCACCCTCGAAGGCAAGATCGAGAAGATCGATCGTCAGTCCGACACCACGGGCAAGATCACCGTCATCTACTACAGCGAAAAACAGAAGCAGGAGATGTCCGGCACCGGTCAAGTCACCAAGGAAACGGAAATCATGATCGACGGAGCGATAGCCACGTTGAAGGACCTGCGCGAAGGGGAACGCGTCCGCGGCGAGGTCCGCGTGGATAAGCAGGACGGCAAGAAAACACAAACGGTGCTGAAGATCCACGCCGAGCGGGCCAAGTCCGGAAGCACCTCGGGCGGCTAATCAACGCACGGCCACGGTGCGGACACGCGAGCATGGGCTGGGAAGCTTGGACGACCATCGCCGCCGTCCTTCTGGTGCTCGCGTCACTGGCCTTAACCAATGCCGCGCCTGACCTCATCTTCGTCGGCGTCGTCACGCTGTTGATGACCGTCGGCATTCTCACCCCGAAGGAAGCCCTATCCGGCCTGTCCAACGAAGGCGTCATCACCGTCGGGGTTCTGTACATCGTCGCAGCCGGCCTGCGCGAGACGGGGGTGATGTCCTGGGTGGCCCACGCCCTGCTCGGCCGCCCCAAGTCCGTCCGCCACGCCCAGTTTCGCATGATGACGCCGGTGATGGCCATGAGCGCCTTCGTCAACAACACCCCGCTGGTGGCGATGTGCCTTCAGGTCATCGACGACTGGTCGAAGAAGCACAAGATATCACCGTCGAAGTTGATGCTCCCGCTCAGCTACGCCGCGATCCTCGGCGGTGCCTGCACGCTCATCGGGACCAGCACCAACGTGATCGTGTCGGGACTGCTGTTGCAGGAGAAAGGCAGCGGCCTGCACATGTTCGACCTGGCCTGGGTAGGCATCCCCTGCGCCGTCGTGGGTATGCTCTACATTCTGCTCCTCAGCCGACGGCTCCTTCCGGACCGGCGTGCGGCCGTCCGGTCCTTCGAAGACCCCCGGGAATACACGGTCGAAATGCTGGTGGACCCGGGCAGTCCGCTCATCAACCAGACCATCGAGGCGGCCGGGTTGCGCAGCCTGCCGAACATGTACCTCATGGAAATCGAGCGCGGCGGTGAGGTCATCCCCGCGGTCGGTCCGCAGGAGCGGCTGCACGCCGGCGACCGACTGGTTTTCGTGGGGATCGTCGAATCCGTCGTCGAGTTGCAGAAGATCCGCGGCCTCCAACCCGCCACCAACCAGGTCTTCAAGCTGGATTCCCCGCGCGTGCGCCGCTCGCTGGTCGAGGCGGTGGTGTCCAACTCCTGCCCGCTGATCGGCAAGACGGTGAAGGAGGGGCGCTTCCGAACGGTCTACAACGCGGCGATCATCGCCGTCCATCGCAATGGTGAGCGCATCCACAAGAAGATCGGCGACATTGAGCTGCAGGCCGGAGACACCCTCCTGTTGGAGACGCACCCGCTGTTCGCGGAGCAACAGAGCCATTCGCGCGACTTCTACCTGGTGAGCCGCATCGAAGGATACTCCACTCCCCGACACGAGCGGGCGACGATCGCGGGGCTTATTTTCGGGGCCATGGTGCTGGCCGCCTCGATGGATTGGCTGTCGATGCTGCACGCAGCGATGCTCGCAGCCGGTCTGATGATCTTGACGCGATGCTCCACGTCGGTCATTGCCCGGCGCAGCGTGGATTGGCAGGTGCTGGTGGCCATTGCCGCGTCCTTCGGCCTGGGCGCGGCCATGGAAAAAACCGGCGCCGCCAGGCACATCGCCGAGACCATGCTGGCCTTTGCCGGCGAGCGGCCCTGGGCGGCGCTGGCCGTTGTTTACGCCCTGACGGTGATCGCCACGGAGCTGATGAGCAACAACGCCGCAGCGGTGCTCATGTTCCCCATCGCCGTGGCCACGTCGGTGAGTCTGCAGGTCAATCACATGCCTTTCGTCATGGCCACCATGTACGCGGCGTCGCTGGGCTTCGCCACGCCGCTCGGCTACCAGACGCACCTGATGGTCTATGGTCCGGGCGGCTACAAGTTCTCCGACTTCCTGCGCATGGGCGTGCCGCTGGACATTCTCATGGGAATCATCTGCGTGACACTGATCCCCGTCTTCTTTCCGTTCTGAGCGTGAGGCGGCGATCCGCTCCGCATGGCCCAGGACTCCAGAGAGTTTTTTTACGTGACTTTTTCTTTTCCGCGTGTACACGTATGTACCCGCTGGACATCCGTGAAGTAGAAGGGTCAACCTATGCAACCCATCGCAGCAAAATCGTTGATCGTGGTCGCTGTTTTCGCGATGTGGAGCAACACGGCGATCGCCCAATTGTGCTCGCAGGTGAAGGTGATGCCCGATGACGCCCACTGCGGAGGGGTCTTCGGGTCAGCGGTCGCTATCGAGGGCGACGTGCTCGTGGTCGGCTCTCCGGAGAGCGAAGTCGTGCTTAAACAGCCGGGACCTGGCGCAGCTTATGTATTTCGGCGACAGGGCGGGCAGTGGGTGCAGGAGCAACGGCTCAGCCCGGTTGATCTGAGCGACGGCGATCGGTTCGGCGAGGTGGTTGCGATCAGCGGAGATCGTATCCTGGTCGGAGCGTTCTATCACACCGTAAGCGCCGGCGCTGACGGAGCGGCTTACGTCTTTCGTCACGACGGCTCAACCTGGGTTCAAAGAGCAAAAGCTGGTTCCCTCCGATCCGTTGCCCCTGGGGCATTTCGGCGGCTCGGTGGCTATCGATGGCGACGTGGCAGCCATCTCCGCCATCCATGAGACCTTCGGCGGCGGGAATGAATCCGGCGCGGTTTACGTGTTCCGCCGCAGCGGCGGTGTATGGGCTCAAGAGCAAAAACTGACCGGCGCGGATGCCGGCGCTTTCGCCCACACCAGCGCCGTGTCCGTGCAAGGCAACGTGATCGTGTTCGGCGCGCCGGGGATGCAGGCGGCTTACGTCTTCCGCTGGATCGGCTCAACCTGGACACAGGAGCAGAAGCTCACCCCCTCGGACGGGCCGCGACCCTTTGCCAGCGCCACGGCCATCGACGGCGATGTGATCCTCATCGGCTCCGATCGCGACGACGCGCCCTTCCAGGATTCGGGCTCGGCATATGTGTTCCGCCGGATTGCCGGTACGTGGGTCCAGCAACAAAAACTCACGCCCTCTGATCCCAGCGAATTCGGCCATTTCGGCTGGTCACTTGCGATACAGGATACCTTCGGAGCAATCGGGGCTCTTGGAGGCAACGACGAGGCTGGACCCGGAGCGGGGGCCGTCTACGTATTCAGACAGACTGGTGCACCCTGGACGCAATATGCGCGTCTAGTTGCAAACGACGCTACCCAGTACGACAACATCGGGCGCTGCGTTGCTCTTGACGGATGCCAAGTCGTTGGTGGCGCGCCTGGCGACAACGATGCTTGTCTCAAAGACCCTTTTGGAAGTGCGGGGGCGGCGTACGTTTTTGACGCGCCGTTCTGTCCGCAGTGCATTCCGGCGCTGTCATCGGTAGGGCTGGCTGTATTTGCAATAACGTTGGTCGTGGCGGCAACTATGATCCTCGCTCGGCGGCGGGCGAGCGTCGCGAATGGAAGTGCGTTTTCTTTTCAAAGGAGTGAAAAAAATGTCCAAAATGTCCCCCCCCCCGCAACGATTTCCGGCTAGAGCCTCTGCGAAAACCTTCTCCCAACCGCGACCGTCAGGGAGCGGAGCTAGAGAAACCGCTTGCTTACACGCGCGGCTCGGATTTTTGTTGTGGTTGGTTGTTTTGCTTCCCATGCCTGTCGCCCACGGACTTCAGCCCCGCTGGGTGCCGACCAAGCCGGGGGCGGTCGTGGAACCCCAGTTCGACAGCGAGCTCGAGGTGAAGTTCCTGGACAACCTTAAGGTGCGCCCCGCCAATGGAACGGTCACGTCGGCAGTCGGAGCGGACTGCAATGATGTCCCGGACCTGTGCGATCCGCTGGACCCGCTGCGGGCATGCTGTTTTCCGTTCGAAGACCGCTGCTGCGAATTACGCACGCAGGCCTGTGAGGGCGCGCCCGTATGTCAGTGCGTCAACATGGGCCCGCAACCCTGACCGCGTTGGTTCCGGACTGCGTCGCCGCTCGCGCGGTTCTCCCGGTCACACACGGTTCCCGGGGGTTGATTCAGCATGAGGCAAGGGTACGCTTTCCTGGCGTGGAGGGAACCAAGCGACAAGGTGCGGGGCGGGGATCGGAGGCGGTTGCCGGGCGGGGCTTGGGGGGGAGCTACCGCAGGGGACAGATCGTTCTTGACGAGCCGGTGGACTGGCCGGACGGCACGCGCGTGCAAGTCACACCCGTTTCCCCGCCATTGCACGGCGCCAAGCTCGGCGGGCACGTGATCATTGTGGGCTTCGGACTGGCCGGTCGATGCGTGGCCGACCTGCTCGACGGCGGAGGCATTCCCTACACGATTATTGAGCAGAACGCGGTGACCGTGGAGACGCAGCGGTCGCTGGGGCGGCGGGCCGTCGCCGGCGACGCGACGGACGCCCGGACGCTCATCGAGGCGGGCCTTACCGCCGCCGCGATCCTGGCGCTGACCATCCCGGACGAAGAGGCGGTGCTCAAAGCCACATCGCTGGCTCGTCGCCTTCGGCCGGAGATTTACATCATCGCGCGGACGAACTATTCGTCGAAAGGAATGCAGGCCTCGCAGCTCGGGGCCGACGACGTCATCAAGGCCGAGCAGGCCGTGGCTCTCCAATTCTACGACAAGCTGAGCAGACGACTGAGCCAAACGGCGAGTTGATCGCCCCGTCCTTTCGCGCATGGCGGCGCTGCGCTTGGCCATCAACGCGTTGCCAAATGCCGATTTCAAGGCGCGCCGTTCTTGGAAATGAAGCCACAAAGGGCGCGAAAGTAACCCTGCGGGTCGGCCTCAAATTCCAAGGAGTGGCGCGCCGTGGGATAGGTAGTGATGCGCGTGCGCGGCCAGTCCAGGTTGCGAATGAAACTCGTGGTCTTGTCGTTGTCGATGATGCGCTCGTCTCCGGCGATGAAAAGGTGGATGGGTACGGGCGTGGTCGTGGGGAGCTTGGCGGTGATTTTGTCCATGCGACGTGAGGCGAGATAGAAGCCGGCGCTACACTGGCGAAGGGTCAGCGGATCGTTGCGGAAAAACTCCTGCCAGCGCGGCACGGTGGTGAAGAGTTCCGGATCGTTGAGGGGGATGTCGAACAAGCGACGCGGTTCGTAGAGCATGGCAAAGCCGATCTTGGCCATCTCCGGGCGGGAGACGCCGACCGTGGGGAAGAGGCCGGGTGTGACCAGCGACAGGCTTTCGATGCCCGTGGGGTCATGGACGTGCGCGGCGACGACGAGCTTACCGCCCCAGCTTACTCCAACGAGGTGATAGGCATCACGCCCCGCGCGGCGCAGGAGTTCGTCGCGGGCGGCGAGGGAATCGTCGAGAAGTTGCTTGGCAGAGTCGGCATGGCCTCGGTCCTTCTGGTTGCGGCCGCTGCCGCGACGGTCGACCTGCAGTACGGCGTATCCGGCGTCGGCGAGCGTTGCCGCCGACGTTTCGTACCACCCGCAATGCGACTGAATGCCGTGGTGATACAGCACGGCCCCGCGCGGCGCAGCGGGTGTCCAGTAGCGCCCGTACGCCGAATAGCCATCGGGCAGGCAAACGGTGATTTCCTCGAACGCCGTCATCAGGACGCATCGTAGCTTGAACCGCACCCCGGTTCACGCGATATTGTCCGGCAAGGAACAGTGGCGGGCTGGCGGATAACGCGATGCAGCTAACCGACTCAACGATCCGCGAAGTATTGAAGCAGCAACTGCGCACCGAGTTGCTGTTGGGCATAGACAGCTTGCCCGTCCCGCCGCCGCGGTCGCGCGGGGAAATGAACGGCGAGCGCCTGCGGGCGCTGGATGAGAACCAGGTCAAGGGCTGTCGCAAGTGCGCGCTATGCGAGGGTCGCACGCAGACCGTGTTCGGCCAGGGCAGTTCGACCGCACGGCTGGTGTTCGTGGGCGAAGGGCCCGGCTACGAAGAGGACAAACAGGGGTTGGCGTTTGTGGGACCTGCGGGTCAACTCCTGACCAGGATGATCGCGGCCATGGGGTTGACCCGCGATCAAGTGTACATCTGCAACGTGGTGAAGTGTCGCCCGCCGGAGAACCGCACGCCCTTGGCCGACGAGATGCTCGCGTGCAGCCCGTACCTGCACGAGCAGCTTTCCATCATCCAACCGGAGATGATTGTCGCATTGGGCGCTCCGGCGGCCAAGACGCTGCTCAACACGGCCGACTCCATCGGCAAGCTGCGCGGGCGCTTCCACGAGTATTATCCGTCGGGCTTGGCGGGCGCGGGGCAGGCCATTCCGGTCATGCCCACGTATCACCCCGCCTATCTGTTGCGCAGCCCGGACGAAAAGGGCAAGGTGTGGGCCGACTTGCAAATGGTCATGTCGCGATTGGGATTGAAGGCCCCGCCGAAGGCCGGCGCCGGCTGAGACGCATGTCCATCCATTCCTCGGCAATCGTCGATCGACGTGCGGAAATCCACGAGTCCGCGACCGTCGGACCGTTCTGCACCATCGACGGCCACGTGCACATCGCCGGCGGGTGCCGGCTGTATCACGGCGTGTACGTGACCGGATGGACGCAGATCGGAGAGAACTGCGAGCTGCACCCCGGCGTGATTGTCGGACACGCGCCGCAGGACGTGAAATACAAGAATGAACGCAGCTTCTGCCGCGTGGGACCGGGGACCATCCTGCGCGAGTATGTGACCATTCATCGCGGAACGGAACCGGAATCGGAGACGACGGTCGGCGAAGAGTGTTTCATATTGGGGGGAAGTCACGTGGGCCACAACTGTCGCGTGGGGAATCGCGTCACCCTGATCAACAACGTGCTGCTCGCCGGGCACGTCGATATCGCCGATGGAACAACGCTGGGCGGCGCGGCGGGCGTGCATCAGTTCGTGCGCATCGGTGAGTTGACTATGATCGCCGGAAACGCGCGGGTCGCGCAAGACGTCCCGCCGTTCGCGCTCACCGACCCGCAGGGACGAATCGCCGGATTGAACCGCGTCGGTCTGCGCCGCGCTGGCGTTACCAGGGATGATATCGCCGCGCTTCGCGACGCCTATCGCGTCCTACTGAACGCGGCCCTGCCCTTCACGGAACGCGTCGAACGATTGGGCGAGATTGCAAAGTCCGGGCCGTCTCGGCGGCTCCTCGATTTCGTCCGGGCGCCGAGCAAACGCGGCTTGGCGGGACGCTCGCGTAAGCTGACCACCCGCGAGGATGAGCAAGCATGATTCGACTCGTGGTAGCCGGGGCCCTGGGACGAATGGGGCGATGTGTGATCGAATGCGCCGCGCGCGACTCTCGCTTTCAGCTCATCGCGGCAGTGGACCAATCGGACGCGCGAACGCTGCCGGAATGCGACGTGCTGATCGACTTCACCAACGCCGCCGGCACGATGGAGTGGCTGTCGGAGTGCGAGCAGCGGCGCGTGGCGATGGTGATCGGCGCCACCGGACATGATGAGAAGCAGGCGGCCCGCATCGCCCAGGCCGCGAAGACCATCCCCATCGTCAAGGCGGCCAACTTCGGGGTGGGGATCAACGTTCTTCTGGACGTGATCGGGCACGTCGCCGCGGCCTTGGGACCGGGCTACGACATCGAAATCGTCGAAACGCACCATCGCAACAAGGTTGATGCGCCCAGCGGAACGGCGCTGGCCATCGCGGAGGAGCTCAAGAGGCTCCAAAGCCGCGGTTCGAAGGGACCGGACCGCCTGGTCTTCGGTCGTCACGGGCAAGTGGGCGCGCGGCCCGAAGGGCAGATCGCCATCCACGCCGTGCGTATGGGCGACATCGTCGGGCAACACGAAGTGCACTTCGGCGGCCCGGGCGAGACCATGACCATTCGTCACGCAGCGCGTTCGCGGGACACGTTCGCCGTCGGCGCTTTGCGCGCAGCGGCCTGGATCGTCGGGCGACCGCCCGGCGTTTACGGAATGCGCGACGTGCTCACGACGGGGTGATCGGCCGAATCATGATCGGCAGCGTGGCAATGATCTTATTCGGGTTGGCCTTGTTCGCTCTCTTTCTTAACGCTCTTTTGAGCGGCGGGGAGGCGATGCTCTTTGGGTTGCTCGCTCTATTCTGCGGTGTTCCGCTGGTTTTGGCTGGTATTGCGCGCATCTCCGAACAGTTACGCGATCGACCGGCGACCCAGATTAAGCAGCGCATTCGTCAGGGTCGTTGCTACAAGTGCGACTATGATCTCACGGGCAATGTATCCGGTCACTGCCCGGAGTGCGGGGCGAGGATTGAGCGATCCTGAACAGCGTCCTTGCCGCTTACTTGTCCGTCGATACGATCCAGACCAATGTCCTCGGGCACGATTCGACTTCTGATTAGTTGCCCCGATACGCGTGGCATCATCGCCGCCGTGGCCAACTTCGTGGCGGAGCACAACGGCAACATCCTCGACGCCGATCAGCACTCCGACCCACACGACGGACAGTTCTTCATACGCATCGAGATCGATCCGCAGGGTTTCGGCTTGGCGCGACAGACTTTTCAGGGCGCGTGGCGGCCCGTCGCGGAGCGCTTCACGATGCGCTGGCGGGTGTGCTGGGGCGAGGACGTCAAGCGAATGGCCATCCTGGTGAGCCGCCAAGACCATTGTCTTCAGGACCTTCTGTGGCGCTGGCGAATTCACGAGCTTTCCGTAGACCTCCCGCTAGTGATCGGCAACCACGACGACCTGCGAGCCGCTACCGTCGGGTACGGCCTGCGCTTCGAGCACGTGCCGATGACCTCGAAGACGCGCGCCTCGTCCGAGGCGCGCATGCTCGGGCTGCTGAAAGAGGCCGACGTAGACCTGGTGGTGCTGGCGCGGTTCATGCAGGTCTTGTCGCCCGAGTTCGTGGCCGAGTATCCGCAGCAGATGATCAACATCCACCACAGCTTCTTGCCCGCGTTCGCAGGGCGCAAGCCCTATCATCAGGCGTTTGAACGGGGCGTGAAGATCATCGGGGCGACCAGCCATTATGTAACCGAGCAGCTCGACGAGGGCCCCATCATCGCCCAGAGCACGCTGCCGGTCGATCATCGCGACACCATCGACGATCTCATCCGCAAGGGGCGCGATCTGGAACGTTCCGTGCTCGCCTCCGCGGTGCGCCTGCACATCGAAGACCGGGTCTTGGTGAACGGAAACAAGACCGTAGTATTCGCGTGATCTACCCAACTTCGCGTTTTTGGAAGGCTGCCACGGCGATGCCGAGGACCGCGGTGGTGAGCAGCGCGGCGTACGCGGTCACGTAGCCGATGTAGCCCCACGTCACGGTGGTCTGCTCGGATTCGATCATCAGCCCGTCGATGACCCACATCGGTCCGATGTTGGGCACGATGCGATAGGCGGCGGCGGCGAGCGTCGAGGTTTCCGCGTGCTGGCCGAAGGCGTAGTCGGAAATGACGCCCAAACCCAACACCGCGGTGCAGATGACCAGCGTCATCACCGGTCCGAATCGCGTGGAAGCCGCCACGGCGACGGTGGTGGTGAGGATCACAGCGAGGAAAACCAAATACGCGGCGAGCACCACCTGCCCTCCGACATAGTTACTCCCGAACGGGATCACGTTCCATTTCTCGTCGAGCTTTCCGATGGCCAGGACGGCGGCGGTCAACAGGGGAGTGATGATGGCCATGGTCGTGGTAGCGAATCCCGCCCCGTAGAAGTAGTTGCAGAACGCGGCCGCCAACATGGAAACAAAGAGGCTCCCGAATCCAAAGGCCAGCACCGGTCCGTCCCAGGGCGTGCTGCTGGTGACGAGGACGCCGTGGCGCTGCGTCAGCATGAAAACGAGAAAGCCGAGGTAGAAGGCGAGGGCCATGGCCGCAAAAAGCCCCGCGAACTTGCCCAGGATGAACGCCGGGCGCCCGATGGGCTTGGAAATCACCGTCAGGACGGTCTTGTTTTCGATCTCGCGGCTGATGACCCCCGTCCCGCTGAAGGCGGACAAGAACAAACCGCTCAACAGGAGCGTAGACAGTCCCAGGTCCAAGAGAAGCTTGTCGTCGTCATCGGTGTCCAGGGTGTAGCCCGCCAAGCCGACGTTGAGGACGAGGAGCCCGGCCGTGACCAGCAGAAGAACCCCGTAGATCGGCTGGCGAATGGTCTCGACGAACGTGCTGCGAGCAATGGTGTAGAAGCGTTGAAGCATTCCGAGACTGAATGGTCCTTGCCTAGTTTATCGCACGTGTTGGCACATCCCATCACGGATTGTAAGCTGCCGCGGCGCGGGCACAAGGCGAGCGTCGGCGTCGACATCCACGCACTCCATACGACGGGCGGCCCAGTGGGGTTCGCCGGGCGGGCAGGATCGGGCCAGGGCAGGGGCTGACGGGCGATGCCGATTGCGGACACGAGTTCACTGGACGAACGCCGAGCGCAGCACGTGGCTGCGCTGGGGTGCCTCCTGCAACTGGCCGCGTTCGGCACCTTGCTTGGCGTCGCTGTCTGGTCGAAATCGCACGCCATCGCGGCCGCGGCCCGGTTCGCTCTCGCCGGCCTTCCCGTTTGGGCCATCCTCTTCCTGATCTTCAAGCAACTGCGCCGCGTCGGCGCGGAAGAGCTCGAGACCGCGGAAATCCGCCGCGCGCGGGCCGAAGGCGCTGCTGGCGAGGGCATCTTCGAGATGGACGAAGAGGCCCTCTTACTCGAACAGAACCGCCTCCGCTGGATGATCCGTTGGTTCCTGCCAGCGACGACCGTCCTTGTCGCCGTGGTGCTGCTCGCGGGCCATTTCGCTGCCTGGGGATGGTCGCTGGATGGCGCTTTCCGCAGCGACTCGTTCAAACTCACGCAGCACCCGACGATGATGATGTGGTTTCCCGTCACCGTGGGGTTCGCTTGTTTTCTCTATGCACGCGTGGTGATCGCGCTTTCACGGCTGCCCAACTGGCGGTTGCTCCGCGCCGGCGGCTCGTTCATGGCCGGCAATGCGCTGATCTGCTTGGCCCTGGTCATCGCCTTGATGGCGTCCACGTCGCTCGCCTGGGCGGAGCCCCTCTTCGCCTACCTTGTTCGAGTGGTCATGATTCTCCTGGGGATCGAGCTGGTGGCGAACTTCGTCCTCGATTTCTATCGCCCGCACACGCCGGGCGTGGTGGCGCGTCCGTCCTTCGACAGCCGGCTGCTCGGTCTCATCAGCGAACCGGGAGGGCTTTCCAAGTCCATCGCCGACGCGGTGAATTACCAGTTCGGCTTCGAGGTCAGCTCGACGTGGTTCTATCAACTTCTCCAGCGATGGATGTTCCCCATCGTGGTCGTGACCTTCATCGTGGTGCTGGCCTTGACGGGGGTGGTGATCGTCGATGCGGATGAAGAAGTAGTCGTGGAGCGCTTCGGCCGCCCGGTCGGGCAGCAGGCGCGGGTGCTGCCGCCCGGTTTGCACTTCAAGTGGCCCTACCCGGCGGACGTGCTCTATCGCGCCCCGGTCAAGCGCGTCCGCGAGTTGGTCATCGGCGAGGCCACCGAGAAAGAGGATGACCACAAGGAAAAAGTCATCCTCTGGACCGAGGCCCACGACTATGTTCCTGAGCTGATGCTGCTAGTTGCGGCGCCGAAGTCGGGGGTTGAGCGCGTCTTCGAGCCTAAGGCGCCACCCGCGAAAACGCGGGAGAAGGAACCGACCGCGAGCGTCGCCGTCAACCTCCTGATGGTCTCCATGCCCATCGAGTATCGCGTGAAGGACCTGCAGAAGTTCGTGTATGCCTACGCCGATCCCGTGAAGCTGATGGAGGCGATCGCCCACCAGATTCTGTCGGACTACGCGGCCGGGGTCGACGCTAATGATCTCATTGCATCGCAACGGGCGGATTTGAACGTGAAGCTGCGGGAGCTGATCCAAGCACGGCTCGACGAGCTCGACGTGGGCATCGAGATAGTCTTTACGGGTCTGCGCGGTGCCCATCCTCCGGCCAAGGACCAGGTCGCCGCCGCCTATCACGCGGTGGTCAACGCGGAGACCCAGAAGGCGGCCACCGTCGAGGCGGCCCAAGGCGAGGCCCGAAGAATGCTCACCTCCGTGGCGGGAACGGAAACGCGAGCACTGGCGCTGGACGACGCCATCCGGGCGCGGGAGCGAGTGCAAGCGGACGTGAGCGCGGACCCGGCCAAACTCGCCGAGCTGCAAACCGGGGTGGAAGATCTGCTGATGGGGAACCCCGCGAAGGGCATCGCCCCACCCAGTGGCCAGGCCGCGGCGCTACTCGCCGATGCGCGGACCGCCGCCAGCGAGCAGATTAGCGAGGCCGCCGCCAAGGTTCGCGCATTTGCCACAGAGGTCGCGGCATACCAGGCCGCCCCGCGCTTGTACACCCAGCGCAAGATGCTCGAAGTTTTTTCCGGTTTGGACGCGGTTCGAAAGTACGTGATCGTCGGCGATCCCACGAGCGTCGTGATCGAATACGAGACCGCGCAGCAAGGCGGTCTGGATCGCGTGCTGGAAGGACCTGCCGAGGAAGGCCACTGACGGATGCGTCCCTGCCGAGCCGGCAGGACCTGGTAAAGTCGGAGTTTCACGATGAAGAATCTCGGCACGATTGCGGCGGCGGTTTTCCTGGCCGTCGTGCTTGCGATGTACATGTGTACCTTCCAGGTGCGGTTCACCGAGGTGGCCATCAAGAAAACCTGGGGACGCCCCGGCAAGGAAGCGATCACCGAGCCGGGCCTGAAATTCAAATGGCCCGCGCCCATTCAGAGCACCGTGGTTTACGACAAGCGCATTCAGATTCTCGAAGATCGTCCCGAGGAAACTCGCACCGTGGACGGCAAGAACCTCGTGCTCTCCTCGTTCACGCTTTGGAAGATCCGTGATCCGGTCAAGTTTCACACCAACTTCCCCGACGGCGTGGAAGACGGCGAACGCAAGCTCCGCACCACGGTGATCACCCAGAAGCAGGCGGTCGTCGGCCAGCGGGCGTTCGATGAATTCGTTTCCACCGACCCGGAGAAGCGAAAACTGCACGAGATCGAGCAGGCGATCCAGGGCGCCGTGGCTCGCGCCACCGAGGAGGATTACGGCGTCGAGATCGTGGGCTTCGGCATCAAGAAGCTCGGACTGCCGCAGTCGGTGACGGCCTCGATCTTCGAGAGCATGAAGTCGCACGAGCAGGCCAAAGCGGCAAGATATCTCGCCGAAGCCGACGCCAGCGCCGCGGACATCCTCGCCAACGCCAAGGCCACGAAGGAGCGGATCATGGCCGCGGCCCGAAAGAAGGCCTCGGAAATCGAAACCGAAGCGCAGCGCGTGGTCAGCGACTACTACAAGCAATTCAACGAGCACCCCAATCTGCGCATCTTCCTCGACACGGTGCGGACCAACTCCGACGCGCTCAAAGCCCGCACCACGCTCATCCTCGATACGAATGACGAGGACGCTCCCTGGAGGATCTTCTCCGAGGAGGGGAGGCGCTCCTTTTATCGCGACGACGCGACGCCGGATGGGGACCCGGTGAGATCGGCATCCAGTCCCGAAAAGGCAAACGCGGATTCAAAGAACGATTGAGCGGACATCATGCCTTCGCCCAGCGATCACCATCACCACCATCACGATCACTCGCACGACGACGAGCACGCCCATCCCCCGCTCGAGGTCATCGAGGAGCCGTTCGACGCCGCCAATCAGTCGCTGTCCGACGCCCTTCGAGCCAGTTTCCGCATCCTCAAGGGCATCATGTTCGTGCTCGTCCTGCTGTACGCGTTCTCCAATGTGAGGAAAGTGGATGTTCACGAGCAGGCCCTGCAACTGCGCATGGGTCGGCTGTTGCCCAGGGTCTACGAGGCCGAGGTCGTATGGGCACTTCCGTTTCCTTTGGACGAGATCGTCCCGCTGCCGACGCGGCGCAGCAACGACATGCTCATCGAAAGTCACACGTTCCAGCGCCGCGCGGATGAAGTCGGCAAACCGTTGTCGTTCATTGCCCGGGGCATGGAAGGACTGAACCCTGCCCTCGACGGTGCGCTCATGACCGCAGACGGAGGGCTGGTCCACGTGCAGTGGAAAGTGACGTACAAATTCGATGATGTGCGGAGCTACGTCTCGCACATCGTGAGCCGCGAAGTGGAGGCGGCGGAGACGCTCATTCGCCGGATGATCGAGACCGTCGGCATCCACGTCGCCGGCGGGCACACCGCCGAGGAGATGATCCGCACCCGCGTCGAAGACGTGCAGAACGAGATGAAGGCCCAGGTCAACGAGCGCCTCGCGGTGCTGCACAGCGGCGTGATCGTCACCCGCGTGGAAATGTCCGAACCGACGCCGCCCATTCCCGTTCGCAGCGCCTTCGACGCCACACAGCAGGCGGAAAACTCCAAGCAGAGGCGAATCAACGACGCACAGCAAGACCGGACCAAGCTCCTCAGCGGCGCCGCGGGGGCGGCGTACCCCAAGGTCATTCAGATCCTCGATGTCATCGACAAGGCCCCCGCGGGCGACCCGGCCGTCGAGGGAGTCCGCAAGGGCCTCGACAAGATCATGGAATCCGAGGTGGAAGGACAGGCCGGCCGGCTGATCAAAGACGCCGGGGCGCAGATGTCCGTGACCTTGTCGCAGATGCAGGGCGACCTGGAGCTGTATTCCGCGCTCCTCCCTGAATACAAGCGCAACCCCGCCCTCCTGATCGCTCGCTTGTGGGAGCAGACTCGGCAAGAGATTTTCTCCCGCAGCGGCGTCACCAAGTTCTATCGCCCGCGAGGCAGTCCCCTGCGACTCCGCATCCAGTTCGATCCCGATCAGGCCCGCCAAGAGGAAGAGCAACGCCTGGAGAAAACGGAATTCGACGTCAAGAAACTGCGCCCGGAGAAGTGGGTCCCCGTCGGGCCGGAATACGACTAGCGCTCGGTTGGGTGGCATGGCCAAGCGCAGCGCCGCCATGCCATGTGACCCAGGCCCCGTACGTGAGTCGCAAGTATGATTGAACACGCAATGCCGGTCGTGCAGACCGCGGGGCTGTGCAAGGTGTTTCGCGACTTCTGGCGTCGCCCGCGCGTCGAGGCCGTGAAGGACCTGAACCTCGAGATCCAGCCGGGCGAAGTCTTCGGCTTGCTGGGGCCCAACGGGTCGGGCAAGACCACGACCATCAAGATGATGCTCGGCCTGCTGTACCCGACCAAGGGACGGATTTCCCTTTTTGGAAAGCCGCCCACCGACGTGGCGGTGAAGGCGCGGATCGGGTTCCTTCCCGAAGACTCCTACCTCTACCGTTTCTTGGTGGCCGGCGAGACCCTCGACTACTACGGCCGGCTCTTCCGCTTGCCTGCGCGGATTCGCCGCGAGCGCTCCGACCGCCTGTTGGACATGGTCGGCTTGCGCCACGAGGCCAAGCGACCCATCGGCGAGTACAGCAAGGGCATGGCCCGGCGCATCGGACTGGCCCAGGCGTTGATCAATGATCCCGAGTTCCTGATCCTCGACGAGCCCACCGCCGGCCTTGACCCAATCGGCGCCCGCCAGATCAAGGACGTCATCCGCGACCTCGGAAAGAAAGGCAAGACGATCCTCCTGTCGAGTCACGTCCTCGCTGACGTGGAGGACGTCTGCGATCGGGTGACCATCCTCTACGGCGGACAGCAACGGGCCGCTGGCGACATCGGCGACCTGCTCTGCCAGCATGACATCACGCAGATCACCGCCCCGCGTCTTTCGCCAAAGACGCTTGACGAGGTCCGGGCCCTCATCAGCCGGTTGGAGCAGCGCGACGTCCTGACTATCTCGCATCCCCGCGTGAAGCTCGAGGACTTCTTCTTGAAGATCGTGGAAGAGGCGCAGGCCGCCAACGTGCGGACCTACGGCGCCCGTAAGGGTGGCGAGCTGCCCGACTTTCTGCAAAAGCCCGCCGAAACGACGCCGGAGGATTTCGTTGAGTCCCTCGTGGAAGCGTCCTCGCGACGGATCGAAGCGCCGCGTGCGGCGGCGCCGGCGGCGATCGTCAGCTCGCCCAAGCCCGCGCGAGATGTGGTGGACGAGCTGCTTCGCCGTCCTCCATCGGACCCGCACCACGCCGACCGATCCGCCGTGCCCGAGCCGGCCCCGTCGTCCACGGAGGCCGAACGCCTCCGCAGGAAGGCGGATCAAAGCGTGATTGACGACCTCCTCGCCGGCGACGCAAAGCGATCGGGACCCTAGCCGATGCGCAAGACTTGGGCCGTCGCTCGTCAGATGATCGCCGAGGGCGTGCGCATGCGCATCGCCCTGGTATTCCTGCTGCTCATCGCCATGGTCGTCCTGGGACTTCCCTTCTCCATCTCCGGCGACAGCTCACTCACCGGCGCCGTGCAGAGCTTCATGTCCTACGGTCTGACGACGGCGGGATTTCTCTTGGGAATGCTCACCATTTTCCTTTCCCGTTCCGTCTCCGAGGAGTTCGTGCAGCGACAGATCTTCCTGGTGATGACCAAGCCGCTGTCCCGCTGGGAATACGTGCTGGGCAAGTGGTTGGGCATCACCCTGCTCAATGCGATGTTTCTCACTTGCTGCGGACTGACGATTTACGGCATGGTGCACTACGTCAAACGCACCCATCCGCCCGCCGATGAGCGCTTTGACCGCGCGGAGCTGAACAACGAAGTCCTGGTCGCCCGTCATGCGCGCCCCTGCAAAGTGCCCGACTTCGTTCAAGTCGCCGATCAGGAATTTGAGCGCAACGTCGAGGAAGGCGTCTACCAGGACTCGCCGAACTTCCATGTCGGTCAGGAAAAGGAACGCCTGCGGCGAAAATATGAGGCCCGCTGGCGCGTTGTGGGGCCGGGAGATTTCCGCGTCTTTGAGTTTGACGACGTCTTGTGCAAGCGTGCGCCGGAGAACACCATTCAATTACGATACAAGACCGAAGTCAGCGGCTATCCACCGGACGAAGTTTTCCGCGCTTTGTGGCGTTTCGGCGACCCCTACAAGGGCACGCCGGTCTATGAAGTTCCGGTTCGCCACGTCGTGGGCCGCTTTCACACCGTTCGCGTGCCCGCGGATTCTGTCGCCGAAGACCACACCCTCCGGGCTTACTTCTACAACATGAATCCCTTCGAGGGTGAGCCGCAATACGGCAATGTGCAGGAGTTTCGTAGCTCGGACGGGGTGGAGGCGCTGTTCGTGGTGGGGACGTTCGAGTGGAACCTCTTCCGTACGCTCGTGGTGATGATGTGCAAGCTGATGTTCCTGAGCGCCGTGGCCGTGCTCATGGTCACGGTGTTCTCCTTTCCCGTCGCCTGCCTTACGTCGTTTACTATTTACATATTGGCCGGCGCGAGGAGTTTTCTCACCGAGGCGCTGGATACGGCTTCGGATGATCTCGCCGGCATGTTCTCATCGGTCAAGGAATTCCTGGTGCATTCCGTCACCCACATTTTCACCATGCTCCAATGGATCATCCCCGATTTCGCGCGCTTCGATCCGGTGGAGACCTTCGTCAACGGTCGTAACGTCAGTCTGGTTTGGGTATTGCAAGCCGTCTCCGAGCTTGTCTTGGTGAAAGTGGTGATCATTTTGGGGATCGCCGTGCTCCTTTTTCATCGGCGTGAAGTGGCCGAGCTTTCGTTCTAGGGCTGCGATGGACACCCATACATCCCAAGTGTTGCGCTATACGCTCCCGGAGCATTTGGCCGCGCGGCGATCGGCCCGGCGGCGTGAATTCGCGGTCCAAACCACCGCGCTGATGATCGCGGCCGCCTGCATTGCCGCGGCGAGCTTGTTCATCGGACCGGTGAACGCCATCCGGCAGGAGCGACAACTCGTCATTGACCCTCGCTCGGTCAAGGACTTGCCCCCGGACATCGCCCTGCTCGGAAAACTGGGGACGTTCCGCGCTTTGGCCATCGACTGGGCCTCCATTCGTGCCGAGCGTCTCAAGGAAGAGGGCAAGATGTATGAAGCCATGCAGCTTCATGAGACCGTCTGCGCCCTGGCCCCCCGTTTCCCCCGAGTTTGGGCCAATGCCGCCTGGAACATGGCCTACAACATCTCCGTGACCCAATACACGCCCGAGGCGCGATGGAAATGGGTGCAGAATGGGATCAAGATCATCCGTGACAAGGGTATCGTCTACAACCCGCGCTCCGTGACGCTCTTCAAAGAGCTGTCCTGGATCTACTGGCACAAGATCGGCGACTTCCTTGACGACGAGCACCTAAACTACAAGCGGGCCATCGCCGTGGAGATGGAGACCGTCCTCGGGCAGCCTCCGGCCTTTCTGACGGACCAGGAATACCTCGACTGGTTTCGCAAGATCGTCGAAGCCCCCCGCGACCTCAAGGCCTTGATCGACTCGGACGCGGACATCGCGCGGTTTGTGACCCAACTGCGAACCGTCTCGCTGGCGCCCGATGACTCGCTGCTCAGCTTCGTCGCCCGACATTTTCGCGCGGAGCTTCGGCGTGAAGATGTTCTCAAAGACCGGCCAACCAACGACCCGCTCACGACCGGGCGGTTAGAGTTGCTCACGGACGCGGCGAATGCCGCCGTGCTCGACCGGCTCCTCGCGGCCGTACGATCAGCCACACTGCGCGAGCGCCATAAGCTCGATCTCGACTGGATGTACGACCTGATGGTCAATCAGTACGGCCCGCTCGATTGGCGCAATGCCTTCGCCCACGCGCTCTACTGGGCGAGCTGGGGCGACAAGATGAGCGAGGGCATCGCCGCAACCGACCCCGCCGACGCCATGAACACGGCCCGCTTCGTCTTTTTCTCTCTCCAGCAGCTCATCACCCGCGGACGCATCACTCTCTACCCGGATTTCGACGATCCCTTCGAGTCCTACATCGAGCTTACGCCGGACATTCGCTACATTCCCTACCTCTTCGACACGTACCTGCGCCTGGGCAAGAAGCACTTCGGGGACAATCCTCGTTTCAAGGAGGGCACGCCCGGCCCCAGCTACATGACCGGCCTCGTGACCGCCATGCACAACTGGATCGAGTTGCTCTACCTGGAAGGCGGGGAAGAAAACCGCCGCCAGGCGGAAAACTATCTGGCCTGGCTGCGGGAGCACAACAAGCATCCCGACGGCCGAACGCAGGAACGCTATCTCATCACCCTGGATGACTTCGTGATGGGCGACCTGCGCGCCCAGATGCAGAACTACAAGGCGGCGACGGCCATCATCGGAAGCTACATCCGCAAGGCCCTCAAACAATTCGCCCTGGGCCAGACTCGACCCGCGGTGTCCTCCGTTGCCCGGGCCGTGGAGTGCTATGACTTCTGGATGAAGGACACGAGCAAGGACATCAACGAACGGCGCAAGATTCAGCCGCCGCACATCATGCTCCGCGACCACATTGAGGTCTTCATGCAGGACGGCCGGATCGACCCCCTAGCCAAGGCACGCCTCTGGAATGGTCTGCCCCTCCAGCAGCGGCAGATGGTCTACGACCGCGTGGCGCCCGTCTTCGATAGAATCTGCGAAGTGCAGGACCCCCCCTGGGCTGTGGATCGCGCCTTCCCCGAGCCGGCGGGCATGGCCGAGTTCCGAAAGACCGATGTGGACACCGTCGGTAAGCCGCGACAGGAAGGCGTCGAGCAGGGGGAGCGTTACAAACCCTAAGGGGTGGCATGCTCAAGCCCGGCGAAGCCGGGCGCCGGCATGTTGTCCGCCAGCATGGCTGCGCTCCGCTTGGCCATGCCGGAGCTACTTCGCCGGCCGGCAGAGCACACCGAGTTCGTTTCCGACGCGATCGACGGTCGCGTCGAGGACTTCCTCGCGGTCGTAGCGCTGGCGAGCCAGTGCATCCCGCGTTCGGCGGACCTTTTCCACGCGCAGGTCGGGAAGCTCACGCAAACGCCGCTTCCAGTATTCGAGCTTCAAGGCTGGTTCGCCATTGGCTTGCACTGCTGAGTCGATGGTCTTCGGGTCCAACATGGGTCGTCCTTTCACGCCGTTGCCGCTGTCCATTGCGCCTCGCTCATCGGTGTGCCCGGGGGCACGGTTTAGCTGATGCCGCCGTGGGGTCCGGCGGGTAGAGTACGAGCCGCTGAGCGCGCCGGGCGTACTCGGATCGGGTGGGCGGAGCACGGCCTGCGACAGTGCTAAGAAAACCCCTTGACGCAGTGTGCCGATTTCGCCGATAACGTTCCCGGCGTTGGTGAGGCGGTTTCCCTTTCCGGGCTGAGCCCTCCGCGGGAGTTAGCGAATGCGACGGTGGATCATCGGTTTGATGTTCGTCGGCGCCGCCGCGGGCGGCTGCAACAAGCCCAAGACTCGAAGC
>Ga0187892_10004115_pt1 | contig 25011 bp, 21 predicted proteins | sample MA1701073metaG_FD_139345 | JGI IMG/M metagenome (GOLD analysis project Ga0187892, IMG submission 139345) | Bio-ooze microbial communities from a basaltic lava cave in the Kipuka Kanohina Cave System on the Island of Hawaii, USA - MA170107-3 metaG ... | reverse complement strand
GCGAAGCGAGGGGTCTGCATCGTGCAGGAAATGCCGGGAAATGCAGATTCCTCGCCGCCTGCGGCGGCTCGGAATGACAACCTTCTGGTTGTTTCAACCAGCTCTTAGTGATTCGTGATCTCGGGCGAAGCGAGGGGTCTGCATCGTGCAGGAAATGCCGGGAAATGCAGATTCCTCGCCGCCTGCGGCGGCTCGGAATGACAACCTTCTGGTTGTTTCAACCAGCTGCTAGAACCTAGCGCCCAGCACCGGAGCTTAGAGAACCTAGCGCCCAGCACCGGAGCTTAGCAGTTTGTTGAAGAAGTGCTTTTGACTGACATCCGGAGCGAAGCGAGGGGTCTGCATCGTGCAGGAAATGCCGGGAAATGCAGATTCCTCGCCGCCTGGGGCGGCTCGGAATGACAACCTTCTGGGTTTTTCAACAAAGGTGCTAGAACCTAGCAGCCAGCACCGGAGCTTAGAGAACCTAGCGCCCAGCACCGGAGCTTAGCAGTTTGTTGAAGAAGTGCTTTTGACTGACATCCGGAGCGAAGCGAGGGGTCTGCATTTTGCAGAAGAGTCCGGGAAATGCAGATTCCTCGCCGCCTGCGGCGGCTCGGAATGACAACCTTCTGGTTGTTTCAACCAGCTCTTAGTGATTCGTGATCTCGGGCGAAGCGAGGGATCTGCACTGTGCAGGAAATGCCGGGAAATGCAGATTCCTCGCCGCCTGCGGCGGCTCGGAATGACAACCTTCTGGTTGTTTCAACCAGCTCTTAGTGATTCGTGATCTCGAGCGAAGCGAGGGATCTGCACTGTGCAGGAAATGCCGGGAAATGCAGATTCCTCGCCGCCTGCGGCGGCTCGGAATGACAACCACCGGGGTTGTTTCAACAAGCTGCTAGAACCTAGCAGCCAGCACCGGAGCTTAGAGAACCTAGCGCCCAGCACCGGAGCTTAGAGAACCTAGCGCCCAGCACCGGAGCTTAGAGAACCTAGCAGCCAGCACCGGAGCTTAGCACCTAGCGCCCAGCACCGGAGCCTAGAAACCTCAACATGCGGCCAAAGCCGATAACCATTAAGATGGCCGCGTGGCAGGATACGACGCGATTATCGCCGGGGGCGGGATCATCGGGAGCGCGACTGCGTTCGAGCTGGCGCGCGCGGGGCAGCGCGTGCTGTTGCTCGACCGGCAGCAGCCGGGGCTCGAAGCGTCGTGGGCCGCGGCGGGCATGCTGGGACCGGGCGCGGAGACGCCGGACTCGGTGCTGGTGGCGCCGCTGGGCCGCGCCAGCCTGGAGTTGTACCCCGAGTTTGTCGCGGCCGTGGAACGGGCGTCCGGCCGCAGCGTGGGCTTTGAGCTGCGCGCCGGCTTGCAAGTTTTCTTCGGCGGGGATGCGGAAAGGGAGCGGGACCAGTTCATCGCCGTGCAGCGTGGGCTCGGCCTGCCCGCCGCAGCGATCCCCGTGGAGGAAGCGGGCCGCCTGGAGCCGCACCTCAACCCCGAAGCGCGCGCCGTGGCCCGCGTAGAATGCGAAGGCCGCGTGGACAACCGGGTGCTCACCGAAGCCGCGTTGGCCGCCGCGCAGGCCACGGGCGCGGAAGCGCGCGCCGGGGTCGAAGTCACCGGGGTACTTTCGCGCGACGGCCGCTGCGCCGGAGTGAAAACGGCGGCGGGAGAAATCGAATCGCGCAAGGTAGTGATGGCCTGCGGCAGCTTCACCGGGCAACTGGCCGATGTGGCCCGCTATGCGCCGACGCGCCCGGTGCGCGGGCAGATGCTGGCGCTGCGGTCAGAGGAAGCGCGGGTGGGATACGTGCTGCGGTCGTCGCGCGGGTACATTGTGCCGCGCGGCGACGGACGGCTGATCTGCGGCAGCACGTCGGAGCACGCCGGGTACGAAAAGCGCGTCACCCCGGCGGGCATTCAGCAAATCCTCGGCGCGGCCGTCGAGCTGGCGCCCGCGCTGGCTGGCGCCGCGCTTGTCGAAACCTGGTCGGGCCTGCGCCCGGACACGCCGGACCACCTGCCCATCCTGGGGCCCACCGATGTACCCGGCCTGTTCGTCGCCACCGGCCACTACCGCAACGGCATCCTGCTCACGCCGATCACCGCGCGCATCCTGCGCGAGTTCATCCTCGAAGGGAAATGCGGCGTGGCGGGGGTGGAGAAGTACAGCCCCATGCGGTTCGCTGGTAATTGAGTGATTGGGTGATTGAGTGATTGGCGACCGAGGTAAATCCGGCGCGAGCAAGGCAAAGCGCGGCGCAATCGCCCAGTCACTCAATCACACAATCGCCCAATCTAAAACGGGATGCGCTGGCGCGTGGGCTGGCGATTCGGCGGCCCGGCCAGCGACGAAGCGCGCCCCGGATCGGTGAAGTTGATCTGGTCGGAGTCGAGGTAGAGCGGGCGGTTCAACTCGACGTCCAGCGTGGCGCCGCGCGGCAGGTCCAGTTCCGGGCCGCGCGAGAGAAGGATGGTCATCAGCCCGACCGCCGCGCCGATGCCCGCGCCTATGCCGGCGCCTTTTCCGCTGCGCGTGGCCAGCCCGCCGAGTCCCGCGCCCGCCCCAGTGGTCTTTAGCACGGTGCCGGCGTCGCTGGCCTTGTCCGTGTCGCCCTTGATGCGGCCTTCCTCCTCGACCGTATCGTTGGCGCCGGTGCCGGCGCCGGTGGGGATGGCGTTGAAGTCCACGGTGTAGCCGTTGGGCAGGATCAGCGTGTTCATTTTGATCTGCATTTCGCCGCGGCCGGCCACTTTGCCGGGGCGCTTGGCGAAGAGGATTTCTCCGCTGATGTAGGAGCCGGCCGGGATGGCGATGCGCCCTTCAATAATGATGGGGAACGTGGTTTCGAGATAAATGGCGTCGCCGGCTTTGTTGCTGCGGGTGGAAACGGCGTTGTGCAGCACCAGCGGCAGCTTGGTGCCGGAGGGGACCAGCAGGCGTTTGGCTTTTGGTTTCTCCGCAGCGGCGTCCGGAACACCGGCTGGCGCAGGCGGGGCGGCTTCCTGCTTCTGTTCGGGAGGATTCTGCGCGGGCGGCTGCTGCGCTTGTACAGCGCCGGCCAGCGCCAGCGATGCGGCCAGGAGGGAATTGCGAATCATCTTGCCCCCTTCCATCTTGCCTCTCGGATGCCCGGGGCGGAAACGAGGATGCCCTCTCAGACTACGCCCCCTGCCCGGAGGAGTCCAGCGACACTTCCTCGCCAAGTGAACCCCCAAGATGGGGACAGAGTTGCGCGGCCCCTGGGCAAAGCCCGCGGGCTGGGGCCCGGGGGCTACGTTACAGGAGGCTTCAATAAGGAATGGGCAGCGGGACGCGGCGGGTGGAGCGCAGGGGCCTGCGGTTGGGCGGGCCGGAGAGCGTGGAGGCCTGGCCGGGGTTGGTGAAGTCGAGTTGCGCCGCTTCGAGGCACAGCGGGCGCGCGAGCTGAATGTCCACCACGGCGCCGCGCGGCAATTCCAGGTCGGGGCCGCGCGTCACCAGCACCGCGATTAGTCCGGCGACGAGTCCGGCGCCTGCGCCGATGCCCGCGCCGCGCCCGGCGTTGGCGGCGAGGCCGCCGATGATGCTGCCCGCGCCCGCCCCTGCGCCGCCATACACCAGCACCGAGCCAACGTCGGCGTTGCGGTCCGTGTCGCCTTTGATCTTACCCTCATCTCCAACGGTGTCGTTGGCGCCGGTGTCGGCGCGGGTGGGCACGGCGTTCAGGTCCACGGTGTAGCCGTTGGGCAGGACCAGCGTGTTCAACCGCACTTGGATTTCCGCGCGGCCCTTGACGCGGCCGGCGCGCCGCGCGGCGACCAGCTCGCCGCTCACATACGAACCGGCGGGCACGGCGATGCGCCCGCCGACCAGCACGGGGAATGTGGTTTCGAGATAGACCGGGTCGCCGGGGAGCGCGCTGCGGGTGCTCACTGCGTTGTGCAGAACGAGGGGAACGCGCGTCCCTGGCGGCACCACGAGGAGCATCGGCTTCGGGGTTACGGGGGGCGCGGGTACGTCTGCCAGGCTCAGCGAGGCATTCTCGGGGCGCGGCGGCTCCTGTTGCGCTGCGGCGCTCCACGTCGCCAGCAGCACTGCCAGGGCGGATGCGACCAATCTGCGTCTCATAGCGGTTCCTCCCGCGCTTGAGGGTGCACGCGGGCAGCCACCAAGGGCCACGAAAGCGCGTTGCGCGGGAAAGACTTAAGGGAGAGTGACGCGAGCGGGATGCCAGGCGAACCAGCCAGCCGCCGGAAGAGGCCGACGCCGGGCAGAAGGCCGCCGCTACTCCTTTGCCGTTTTGCGCTAGGCCCGGACCCACCACCCGCGCAGGAGGAATCCGAGAATTGCGCCTGCCAGGACCACCCATTGCACGGGCGCCTTAAAGCGAAGCAGGGCCACAAAACTGGCTGCGGCCAGCAAGCACGCCAACGGATCAAAAGGAAGTTCCATGATGTGGACGCGGCCTTCCGGCAAGGGCACGAACCTTCGGACGGGGTGCAGCAGGACGCGAGTCGCAAAGAAGACAGCCAGGTGGAGAATGACGCCGACCACCGCTGCAGTGACGCTGGTCAGGGCTGCTTGCAAGCGCGGGTTGGTCGTGAGCCTCTCAATGTATGGCGCGCCGGCGAAGATGAAGAAGAAACACGGCAGGAACGTGACGTAGGTGGTGACCAGGGCGCCGAGCAGGCCATTCGCCAGGGGGTCGCGCGCGCCGGCGTGGTGCCACGCGCCCAGGAAGCCCACGTACTGCGTCACCATGATGAGCGGACCCGGCGTGGACTCGGCCAGGCCCAGGCCCTGCACCATTTGCGCCGCGTCCAGCCAGCGGTAGTCGCGGACGCACACGTCGGCGACGTAGCTCAGCACGGCGTAGGCGCCGCCAAAGGTGACGAACGCCGCCGTGGTGAAGAAAAACGCCTCCTGGGTGACCACGTCGTCCGTGCCGCGCGCCCACCACAACGAGCCCACCGGCAGCGTCCACAGAAGCACGAATACCAAGGTGACCCGGACCAGCCGCCCGAAGGACGGCTGCGCGTGCGCCGGGCAGCCATCCACCGCGGTTACCTCAGCCGGGACGGCGTTGCCACGAAACACCTGCGGCCAGGAGCGCTCAAGCAGCAGGCCGGCCAGCGCCGCCGCCAGAATAATCAGCGGGAAGGGCACGGAGAAAAAGTAGAGCGCCACGAACGCAGCGGCGGCGAAGAGATACAGCGCGGGGCGCCGCAACGCGCGCTTCCCGATGCGCAGCACGGCCTGGGCCACAATCGCCACCACCACCGGCTGAATGCCGTAAAACAATCCCCTCACCACCGGCGACCGGTGATGCGCCACGGCCAGCCAGCTCAGAAAAAGCAGTACAAAAATGGATGGGATGACGAAGAACGCGCCGGCCACCAGCCCCCCGCGCACTCCGTGCAGCCGCCAGCCGATGTAGGTGGCCAGTTGCTGCGCTTCGGGGCCGGGCAGCAGCATGCAGAAGTTCAAGGCGCGAAGGAAGAGCTCCTCGCTCACCCAGCGGCGGCGCTCCACCAGCTCGCGGTGCATCAAGGCGATTTGCCCGGCCGGGCCGCCGAAGTTGACGCAGCCCAGCCACACCCAAAACCGCGCGGCCTCGCGAAAGGTCGGCACGCTGGCATCCTGCCACACCTGAGCGCGCCCGCAAACCGCGGCGGTTGACACCCGCGCCGTTCCGGCCTAGCGTGTGCTGCTCAGCAACCACTCTGCAAAGCGAGGATCACAATGGCCAAACTGGCGCTGGTGTACGGCATGCGGCTCTTCCCCGCCGAGGAGCTGGCCGAGGTGCAGGAGGCCCCGGTGGTGCTGAAGAGCGGGCGGCCGGCGCGCGTCACCATGCACCTGATCGAGGGCAGCAAGGAAGAAATCGAGCGCACCCTGCGGCAGTCGGTGGAGGCATTCTTCGACATGTACCCGGAGATTTGAGCCGCGCGCGCCTGGAGGGGCGCTGGCCTTCGCCGATCAGTTTTTTTGGAACACGGATGAACACGGATGACACGGATAGGAGATGTCGGGCAGGGGGCCGCGATCGAATGCGGTTTTCTTCTCGCGCTTTCCCGCTCAATTCTCCCTCTGGCCTAATATCGGTGTTTATCCGTGTTCATCCGTGCTCCCAGCGGCTGCACTAGCCGCTGCTGAGGCTTGCGCTAGTGCAGCCCGGAATATAGGATAAGGCCGCTTCGATGGCTCAGATATTCCACCCCAGCACGAACACGATTTCTCGCGTCAGCATTTTCGGCGCCGTGTTCATCCTGGCCGCCATGGGGGGGCTGGTGTTCGAGTTGCAGCGCTCCTCGTACGTCACCGAAGTGGGCGTGGCCCGCGACCAGCCCGTGCCTTTCAGCCACAAGCATCACGTCGCCGGCCTGGGCCTGGACTGCCGCTATTGCCACACCAGCGTCGAGACCAGCAACTTCGCCGGCGTGCCGCCCACCAAGACCTGCATGAACTGCCACTCCCAGGTGTGGAACGAAAGCCCGACCCTCGAGCCTGTCCGGGCAAGCGTGCGCAACGATGCTTCGCTCGAATGGGTGCGGGTGAACGACCTGGCCGACTTCGTCTTCTTCAACCACAGCATCCACGTGGCCAAGGGCCTGGGCTGCCAAACGTGCCACGGCCCGGTGGACCAGATGCCGCTCACCTGGCGCGAGAAGACCCTGCACATGGAATGGTGCCTGGAGTGCCACCGCCAGCCCGAGAAGTTCCTGCGGCCCGCGGAGCAGGTATTCAACATGGCCTACGAGCCGCCCTCTGGCCGGGGCCCGGTGGCGTGGAACGGCCGGGAGTTTGTCACCCAGGCCAGTTTGGGCGAGGCGTTGAAAACGCAGTACGGGATTCGCAATGCCCGGCTGCTGACGAGTTGTTCGACGTGTCACCGGTAGCGGCGCCGCTGGCGCCGGTTCGTTTTGTGCCGGCTTCCAGCCGGCTGCTCTTGACGCATGAACGGCGCAGCGCCAATTCGCAAGGGGCTGGACCTGGCGGCCATCCGCGCCAGGCTCGACGGGGCGCCGGGCCCGCGCTATTGGCGCAGCCTGGAAGAATTGGCGGAGACACCGGAGTTCCAGTCCTTCTTGCACCGCGAGTTCCCGGAGAACGCTTCGGAGTTCACCGACCCGGAGGGTCGGCGCACCTTCCTGAAGCTGATGGGCGCGTCGCTGGCGCTGGCGGGGCTTTCCGGCTGCGCCAAGCCTCCGGAAGAAAAAATCGTGCCATACGTGCGGCAGCCCGAGGAGTTCGTGCCCGGCCGCCCGCTCTATTACGCCACGGCCATGCCGCTTTCCGGCGTGGCCAGCGGGCTACTGGTGGAAAGCCACATGGGGCGGCCCACCAAGGTCGAGGGCAACCCGGAGCACCCCGCCAGCCTGGGCGCCACCGACGTTTTCGCGCAGGCTTCGGTGCTCACGCTGTACGACCCGGACCGTTCACAAGTGGTGTCTAACGCCGGGCGCATTAGCACCTGGAGCGCGTTTCTCAACGTGGTGCGCGCGGAGATCGAAAAGCAACGAGTGACGCGCGGGGCCGGGCTCCGCATCCTGACGGAGACGGTTACGTCGCCGGCGCTGGCGGCGCAAATCCGCGCGCTGCTGGCGCAATTCCCGGCGACCCGGTGGCACCAGTACGAACCCGCGGGACGCCACAGCGCCCGCGCCGGCGCGTTGCTGGCCTTCGGGCAGTACGCCGACGCGCGCTACGACTTCAGCAAGGCCAACGTGGTGCTCAGCCTGGACGCCGACTTTTTGAGCGAAGGCCCCGGCCACCTGCGCTACACGCGCGAGTTCATGGCCCGGCGGCGCGTGCGCGGCGCGAAGGGCGAGATGAACCGGCTCTACGCCATCGAGAGCACCCCCGCGAACACCGGCACCGTGGCCGACCACCTGCTGCGCGTGAAGGCCCGCGACGTGGAGAGCTTCGCGCGCGCCGCCTACGACCTGATCCACAAGGTGAGCGCGACCCAAGCGCCGCCCCCGGCGTCACTGGGCGAGAACCAAGAGTGGATTGAGTTGGCCGACGGCGACCTGCTGCGCCACTACGGCGCCTGCCTGGTAGTTCCGGGTGAACACCAGTCGCCCGAGGCGCATGCGCTGGCCCACGCAATGAACCACGGATTGGGCAACGTGGGCAAGACGGTGTTCTACACCGAACCCGTTGAAGCGAGCCCGGTGGACCAGTTCGCGTCGCTGCGCGAACTCACCTCGGACATGGCCGCCGGGCGCGTGCAGTTCCTGCTCATTCTGGGCGGCAACCCGGTGTACACCACGCCCGCGGACATTCCCTTCCGCGAGGCGCTGCAACGCGTGCCGCAGCGCGCGCACTGCGGGCTGTATGAGGACGAGACCTCCGGGGAGTGCCAGTGGCACGTGCCCGAGTCGCACTACCTGGAAAGCTGGGGCGACACGCGGGCCTTCGACGGCACGGTGACCATCCAGCAGCCGCTCATCGCGCCACTCTACGGCGGCAAGTCGCATCACGAAGTCCTGGCGGCCTTCACCGAGAATCCGTCGAAGACCGCGTATGAGATCGTGCGCGAGTACTGGCGCGCACGCCTGGCCGGGGATTTCGAGAAGGCTTGGCGGCGCGCGGTGCACGACGGCGTGGTGCCGGGCACTGCGGCGGCCGCGAAGAAAGTGACGCTCAAGCCGCTGCCGCCGCCCACGCACGCCAAACCCGATTCCCTGGGCGCGGAAGTCATATTCCGCCCGGACCCGTGCCTCTATGACGGGCAGTTCGCCAACAACGGCTGGCTCCAGGAATTGCCCAAGCCGCTCACCAAGCTGGTGTGGGACAACGCGGCGCTAATGAGCGACCGCATGGCGGGTCAGTTGAGGGCGCGCAACGAAGACATGGTGGGGTTGAAGCTCGAGGGGCGCGCGGTGCGCGCGCCGGTTTTCGTTACCCCCGGCCACCCGCAGGACTCCGTCACGCTCTATCTGGGCGGCGGCCGGGCGCGCGGGGGGCGCGTCGCTCCGGGACACGGCTTCAATGCCAATCTGGTGCGCGTGTCCACCGCGCCGTGGATCGCCGCGGGGTTGACCGGGGCGGCGCTGGGCCACGATTACAAGCTGACCACCACGCAGCACCACCACAGCATCAACACGCGCGACGTGCGCAGCCGCATCGACCTGCTGGTGCGCGAAGGCACCCTCGCCGCCTACAACGCCAACCCGAAGTTCGTCCAGGAAATGGAGCACGCCCCGGCGCAACTCCCCACGCTCTATCCCCCGCACCCTTATGAAGGCCACGCCTGGGGCCTGGCCGTGGACCTGAACGCCTGCACCGGTTGCAACTCCTGCGTGATCGCCTGCCAGGCGGAGAACAACATCCCCATCGTGGGCAAGAAGGAAGTGGAGCGCGGCCGCGAAATGCACTGGATGCGGATTGACCGCTATTACAAGGGCGGCCTCGACGACCCCGAGACGGTGCACCATCCGGTGATGTGCCAGCACTGCGAGAACGCGCCCTGCGAAGTGGTGTGCCCGGTGGCCGCCACCGTCCACAGCGACGAAGGCTTGAACGACATGGTCTATAACCGCTGCGTGGGCACGCGCTACTGCTCGAACAACTGCCCCTACAAGGTGCGCCGCTTCAACTTCTTCCAGTACCAGGACTACGAAACGGCCGTGCTCCAGATGCTGCACAACCCCGACGTGACCGTGCGCAGCCGCGGCGTAATGGAGAAGTGCACCTACTGCGTGCAGCGCATCAACGCCGCGCGCATCGAGGCGGCCCGCGAAAACCGGCCTATCCGCGACGGCGAAGTGGTCACCGCCTGCCAGCAGGCGTGCCCCGCCGAGGCCATCGTCTTCGGCGACATCAACGACAAATCGAGCCGCGTCTCGAAGCTGCGCGCGGAGACGCTTCACTACGGCATCCTGACGGAGCTGAACACGCGCCCGCGCACGACCTATTTGGCCAAGCTGAAGAACAAGAACGCGGAGATGCCGGACGCGGGCGGCGAAAGGGCAGCGCCGGCCAAGCGCGCGCACTAGAAGCGCATGGAGATGGTCCGGGGTATCGCGGATGTGTTGCACCTGGTTTTTGGGCGGCTTGGAGTTGTTGATCCTGGCCGCCGATGTGGCGTATCGCCTGGGCTGGGTGACGAACGATCTCCTGCAGGGCTGGGGGATGATTCTCGTTCTCGGCGTCGGCATACCGCTGGCCATCGCGGCCGTGGCGGCGGTCGGGCTCTCTTTGGCGGGGGCGCGACGCGACCCCGCGCTATTGTTGCCTGGTTTGTTGTTACCGGGGCAGGTGCTGGCGGCCTTCCTTTTCGATGAAGGCGGCCTGATTGTGATCATCGCTTATGTTCTGGCGTCACTGGGATTGGGAATGGCCTGGCTGGTTGCGGAGATGAAGCGGGCGCCAGGCCCGGCAGCTCCGAGCAATGGCTGACGAACACCACAAACACGGCGAGGCCCCCCGGCGGGCGCCGGTGATCGAAGAAGGGCACACCTTCGCCTCGGTCACCGACCAGATCAGCGCCATCACGCTGAGCGGCAAGATGCCGAAGCAGTGGATTATCGGCTTCGGCGTGGCCTTCCTGCTGGTGATGGGGCTGCTCTACACCATCACCATGCTGCTGGTGCGCGGCGTGGGCCTGTGGGGCGTGAACATCCCCGTAGGCTGGGGCTTCGACATCCTCAACTTTGTGTGGTGGGTGGGCATCGGGCACGCGGGCACGCTGATTTCGGCCATCCTGCTGCTGTTGCGGCAGCAGTGGCGCACTTCGATCAACCGCTTCGCGGAAGCGATGACGCTCTTCGCCGTGGCCTGCGCCGTGCTGTACCCCACGTTCCACACGGGGCGGCCGTGGTTCGATTACTGGCTGATGCCCTACCCCAACACCATGGGCCTGTGGCCCAATTTCCGCAGCCCCCTGGTGTGGGACATTTTCGCGCTCACCACTTACGCCACCACTTCGTTCCTTTTCTGGTTCATCGGGCTGATCCCCGACCTGGCCACCCTGCGCGACCGCAGCACCAGCCGCTTCTGGCGCGCCGCCTATGGGATGCTGGCCATGGGCTGGCGCGGCTCGGCGCGGCACTGGCACCGCTACGAGACGGCTTACCTGCTGCTGGCCGGCCTGGCCACGCCCCTGGTGGTCAGCGTGCATACCGTGGTGAGTTTCGACTTCGCGGTAGGCCTGTTGCCCGGCTGGCACGCTACCATTTTTCCCCCGTATTTCGTGGCCGGGGCCATTTACTCCGGCTTCGCCATGGTGATGACCCTGGCCATCCCGCTGCGCAAGTGGTGGGGCCTGGAAGACTTCATCACCCAGCGTCACCTGGACAACATGGCCAAGGTCATGCTGGCCACCGGGCTGATCGTGGGCTACGGCTACATGATGGAAGCCTTCATGGCCTGGTACAGCGGCAACCACTACGAGCAGTACATGATGCGCAACCGCATGAGCGGGCCCTACGGCTGGAGCTACGGGATGCTCATCCTGTGCAACATCCTGATCCCGCAACTGATGTGGCTGCGGCGCATCCGCGAAAACACGCTGGTGCTCTTCATCATCGCGCTGATCGTCAACGTGGGGATGTGGCTGGAGCGCTTCGTCATCGTGGTCACCAGCCTGCACCGCGACTTCCTGCCCTCCTCGTGGGGCATGTACCATCCCACCGGGTTCGATTGGAGCATGTTTGTCGGCTCCATCGGATTGTTCCTGGCGCTGCTGTTCCTGTTCATCCGCTTCCTGCCGGTGATTTCGATCTTCGAGATGCGCGTGCTGGTGTCGGAGACCAAGGGGAAGAAGGGGCATTAGAACTCCGTGCGGAACCGCGCTGACAGCCGACAGCTTACAGTCGACAGCCGGTCCACAACTGTTTGTTGGCTGTGGACTGTCAGCCCCGGCCCGGGTTTGCAATAGTTTCTAAGAGTTTCGGTGGCGTGCTAGGACGGAAATGGCGTTCATCAAGAAACCGCGGCGGCCCACTTACGGACTGATGGCGGAGTTCGACTCGCCGGAGGCCTTGGTTCACGCCGCGAAGCAAACCTACTCTGCCGGCTATCGCCGGATGAACGCGTACACGCCGTTCCCCATCGAAGGGCTGGCCGACGCCATCGGCTTCCACGAGAACCGCCTGCCGCTGATTGTGCTCATCGGGGGAGTCACCGGCTGCCTGAGCGGCTTCGCCATGGCGTACTACGCCTCGGTGATCGCCTATCCGTTGAACATCGGCGGGCGGCCGTTCAATAGCTGGCCGTCGTTCGTGCCGGTGATGTTTGAGATGACCATTCTATTCGCCGCGTTTTCCGCGGTGCTGGGGATGCTGGCGCTCAACAAGCTGCCGCAGCCGTACCACCCGGTGTTCAACGTGCCGCGGTTCGCGCTGGCCACGCGCAACCGCTTCTTCTTCGCCATCGAATCGGACGATCCGCAGTTCGACAGGACGGGGACGAAGAAGTTTCTCGAAGAGTTGAGCGGGCACGAGGTGGAAGAGATCGAGTGGTGATTTGGAGGCCGGAGATTTGAGGTGTGAAATCGACCCGGGCACGAGATCGAACGGTGATCTGGAAGCGGAGATTTCAGAAGTTGTTTCGACCCGAACAGAAGAATTGTGCGGGGATATGAATCTGAGATTTGAGATTGCCGTGAGCGTGATGACCAGACGGATCCATGCGGGGGCCCGCAAAGCGGATCTTGCGCCGGTCCTTGCGAGGGCCGCGCGACCGGCCCTGGCGCTGGCGCTGGCCTGGGCGTCGCTTGGCTTTGCCGCCTGCCAGCAGGACATGGCCAACCAGCCGCGTCACAAGCCGCTGGACGCCAGCGTGTTCTTCGCGGACGGCCGCGCCTCCCGCCCGCCGGCGCCCGGCACGGTGGCCCGCGGGCAGTTGCGCGACGACGATCACCTCTATACCGGAAAGGTAGGCGGCCGCCTGGTGGACACTTTCCCCTACCCGGTGACCCGCGCGGTGATGGACCGCGGGCGCGACCGCTACACCATCTATTGCACGCCGTGCCACGGCGCGCTGGGCACGGGCGAGGGGATGATCGTCCAGCGGGGATACAAGCAGCCGCCGTCGTTCCATATTGACCGGCTGCGCGAAGCCCCGGTCGGCCACTTCTTCGACGTAATGACCGTGGGCCTGGGGGCCATGCAGGATTACTCCGCGCAGGTTTCGGTGGAAGACCGCTGGGCGATCGTGGCCTACGTGCGGGGGTTGCAGCTTTCGCAGCACGCCGCGCTCGCGGATTTGCCCGCCCGCGAGGCGTACATCCTGCAACGGCAGCGCGAACAGAAGACGGGACAGGCCTTGTCCAGGCCGCCGGAACCGGCGCCGGGAGAGAAGCGTCAGCCTTGAGCGACTTCGCCACATTGACACCGGAACTGGACCGCTGGCAGCAGCGCGCGCTCATCGCCGGGGGCGGCGGCCTGGCGGCCTGGCTTATCGGCGGGTTGACGGCCAAAGATGTCTTCTTCCACGCCTACCTGCTGGGTTTCATCTTCTGGGCGGGGATGGCGCTGGGCTGTACGGCGTTCCTGATGCTGCACCACATGGTGGGTGGGGGCTGGGGCTTCGTTATCCAGCGGATGCTGGAGGCCGGCACGCGTACGTTCCCGTTGCTGGCCGGGCTGTTTCTGCCGCTGCTGTTGGGCATCGGGCAGCTCTATGAGTGGTCGCACGCGGAAGTGGTCAACGCGGACCCCATCCTGATGGGGAAGAGAGGCTATCTCAACGTGCCCTTTTTTGTGGCCAGGGCCGGGTTCTATTTTGCGGTGTGGATCGGCCTGGCACACCTGCTGAACAAGTGGTCGCTCGAAATGGACCGCACCGGCGACCGCCAGACCATCCGCCGCCTGCAATACCTGAGCGGCATCGGCCTGCTGCTGTACGGTTTGACGGTGACCTTTGCCGCGGTGGACTGGGTGATGTCGCTCGAGCCGCACTGGTTCTCCACCGTGTACGGCCTGCTGTTCATCGTGGGCCAGGGGGTGAGCACCCTTTCTCTGCTGGTGCTGGTGCTGAGGCGCGCCGGCGAGCACCCGCCGCTGAACAGGGTCATCCGCCAGCAGCACTTCCATGACCTGGGCAATCTGATGCTGGCCTTCGTCATGCTGTGGGCTTACATTTCGTTCTCGCAGTTCCTGATCATCTGGTCCGGGCATCTGCCGGAAGAGAACGTATGGTATCTGCACCGGTTGAGCGCCGGGTGGCAGGCGGTCGCGCTGGGCCTGCTGTTGTTCCACTGGGCCGTGCCGTTCCTGCTGCTGCTTTCGCGCAAGACCAAGCGCAACGTCAGGACGCTGGCGATGGTGGCCGCCGGACTGATCCTGATGCGCCTGGTGGACCTCTACTGGTTGATCGCGCCGACGGTGGGCCAGGGCCACGGGGGGGAAGGGGCGGCGCATGGCGGCTTCCACTGGACGTACGTGGCCGCCCCGGTGGGCATCGGCGGAATCTGGGTGTGGCACTTCCTGCGGCAGTTGAGGACGCGGCCGCTGCTGCCGCAGGGCGACGAACGCTGGCAGGAGATTCTGAGTCACGCGCATGAGCACGCACACTGAACACGAGCACCGGGGCCGCAGTGGCGCCCCTGCGGAACACGGGCACGAAAAGACCGACGTGAGTGTCGGGTTTGTGGCCACGTCTGCGGGCGGCCTGCTGGCCATCATGTTCGCCGGCATCGCGCTGATGTTCGGGCTGTACGCCTTCTTGCAGTCACGCTGGACGCGCCTGGATCAGCCCCTTTCGCCCCTGGCGGCCAAACTGCCGCCGCGGCCGCCCGAGCCGCGCTTGCAGGAGAAGCCGGCCATGGACCTGGGTGAGTTCCGCGCGCGGGAACAGCAGCGGCTGCACAGTTATGGCTGGGTGGAGCCTGCGGCAGGCGTGGCCCACATGCCCATCGAGCGGGCCATCGAGCTCACGCTCGAACGCGGGCTGCCCGCGCGGAAAGAGACGAAGTCAGGAGGTCCAAAGGTCAGGAAGTAAGGATGAACCACCGGGCAAAACACGATGGTGGAAAGGACTGGCGGCGGATCACCTACGCGCTTCGGGCTTCTGCCTTCTACCTTCTGATTTCCGCGTTCCCTGCTGCCGCGCAGCAATCGCCCGCGGAGGTGATCCGCGGGGTGCGCTTCGACCAGCGGTTGAACGCGCAGGCGCCCCTCCACCTCGAGTTCCGCGACGAGGACGGCCGCGCGGTCACCCTGGCGCAGGCCGCCGCGGGCAAGCCCATCGTGCTCTCACTGGTTTTTTACGACTGCCCCATGCTGTGCACCATGGTTCTGAACGGGCAGCTCAAGGCCATGCGCGCCATGAACTTCTCCGCCGGCGCGGAGTTCACCGCGCTCAGCGTCAGCTTCGACGCTCGCGAGGGCCACGAGCTGGCCGCGAAGAAGAAAGACCTGTACGCGCGTCCCTACGGCCGGCCCAGCGCCGCCGCGGGCTGGCGCTTCCTCACCGGGGAGGAGGCGAACATCCGGGCGCTGACCGAAGCGGTGGGCTTCCGCTTCATCTACGACGAGAACACCAGGCAGTTCGCGCACGCCAGCGGCCTGGTGGTGCTCACGCCGGAGGGCCGGGTCTCGCGGTACCTCTATGGGATTGAGTACTCGGCGCGCGATTTGCGCCTGGCGCTGGTGGAAGCCTCCACCGGCCGAATCGGCAGCGCCGTGGACGCGGTGCTGCTCTTTTGCTACCACTACGATCCCGCTGCCGGCAAGTATAGCGTGGCCATCCTGAACGTGGTGCGCCTGGCCGGAACGCTGACGTTCTTGCTGCTGGCGGGCTATGTGGTGATGATGCTGCGCCGCGAACGCCCTGGCGCGCCGCATCCGCGGCACGTGTAACGCGGGGAGTTGGGTTACAGGATATGTGGACGGGCATTCCATTGTTTCCGGAGCAGGCCTCCACCTTCGCGCGCGAGGTGGACCTGCTGTACCTGTTCCTGGTCGGGGTGAGCGGTTTTTTCACGGTGGCCATTTTCACGCTGGTGTTCTACTTCGCGGTGCGCTACCGGCGCCGCCACGCCGACGAGATTCCCCCGGCTGTGGCCGAGTCTGCCACGCTGGAAATCGCGTGGAGCGTCATCCCGCTGGGCATCACCATGGTCATGTTCGGCTGGGGCGCGAAACTCTACTTCGAAATGCGCAAGCCGCCTTCGGAAGCTCTCCAGATGTGGGTGGTGGGCAAGCAGTGGATGTGGAAGATCCAGCATCCGGAAGGCAAGCGCGAGATCAACGAGCTGCACGTCCCGGTGGGCCGCCCGGTGCGGTTGCAGATGATCAGCGAGGACGTGATCCACAGCTTCTACATCCCCGCGTTCCGCATCAAGCAGGACGTGCTGCCCGGGCGTTACAGCGAGCTGTGGTTCGAGGCCACCCGGCCCGGCGAGTACCACCTCTTCTGCGCCGAGTACTGCGGCACCAAGCACTCCGGCATGATCGGCAAGGTCGTGGTGATGGAAGCGGCGGCCTACGAGCAATGGCTGATGGGCACGCCCACGGGCGAAACCATGGAGCAGGCCGGCGAGCGGCTCTTCGTGCAGAACAACTGCAACACCTGTCACCACGATCGCGCCGACGCCCGCGGCCCTGTGCTGCAAGGCGCCTTCGGCAAGCCGGTGCGGCTGGAAAGCGGCCAGACCGTGGTGGTGGACGAGGCCTACGTGCGCGAGTCCATCTTGAACCCGGCGGGCAAAGTGGTGGCCGGGTATCGCCCCGTCATGCCCACGTATCAGGGGCAGATCAGCGAGGAGGGCGTGCTGCAATTGCTGGCGTACATCCGTTCGTTGCGCGAGCGGCCGCAAAAGTAGGAGCCGGTCTTTAGACCGGCCCGTTCGCAGGATTGCCGGGCCTGCGTTGCCGGCAGTGGGCACTGGCCTGAAGGCCGACCTGGGCTTGAGAGGGAAATGACAGACGCAAGACAACCCGCGCTGCCCAAGCTGCACTACTTGAACGCCGACTACGGCATCAAGTCGTGGCTGCTGACCACGGACCACAAGCGCATCGCCATCCTCTATCTCCTCGGCGTGACGTTCTTTTTCTTTGTCGGGGGGTTATTTGCGGTGCTGGTGCGCGTCGAGCTGCTCACTCCGGCCGGCGACTTCGTGCAGGCCGAGACCTACAACAAGCTGTTCACCATGCACGGCGTGTTCATGGTGTTTTTCTTCCTGATCCCCACCATTCCCGCGGTGCTGGGCAATTTCCTGGTGCCGTTGATGATCGGGGCGCGGGACCTGGCCTTCCCGCGCATCAACCTGCTGAGCTGGTACATCTACATGGCCGGCGGCGCCTTCACCATCCTGGCCATGGCCGCGGGGGGCGTGGACACCGGCTGGACCTTCTACACGCCCTACAGCAGCACCTACGCCAATACGCATGTGATGCTCACCGGCATCGGCGTGTTCATCACCGGCTTCTCCTCCATCCTCACCGGCCTCAACTTCATCGTCACCATCCACAAGATGCGCGCCCCGGGGCTGACCTGGTTCCGCCTGCCGCTGTTTATCTGGGCGCACTACGCCACCAGCCTGATCATGATCCTGGGCACGCCGGTGGTGGCCATCACCGTGCTCCTGCTGGCGCTCGAGCGGGCCTTCCGCATCGGCATCTTCGACCCGGCCCTGGGCGGCGACCCGGTGCTCTTCCAGCACCTGTTCTGGTTCTATTCGCACCCCGCGGTGTACATCATGATCCTGCCGGGCATGGGCGTGGTGAACGAGCTGATCACCTGCTTCTCGCGCAAGAAAATCTTCGGCTACCACTTCATCGCGTTTTCTTCGGTAGCCATCGCACTGCTGGGCTTTCTGGTGTGGGCCCACCACATGTTTGTCGCCGGCCTGAGCGTGTACGCGAGCCTGGTGTTCTCGGTGCTGAGCTTCCTGGTGGCCATCCCCTCAGCCATCAAGGTATTCAACTGGACGGCTACGCTCTACAAGGGCTCCGTCTCCTATCAAGCGCCCATGCTGTACGCCATGGGGTTCATCGGGCTGTTCACGCTGGGCGGGCTGACCGGGCTTTTCCTGGCCACGCTGGCGGTGGACATCCACGTCCACGACACCTACTTCGTGGTCGCGCACTTCCACTACATCATGGTGGGGGGCATGGTGATGGCCTACATGGGCGGCCTCCACTATTGGTGGCCCAAGATGACCGGCCGCATGTATCCCGACACCTGGGCGCGCTTCGCCGCGCTGGTCATCTTCATCGGTTTCAACCTGACTTTCTTCCCGCAGTTCGTGCTGGGCTACCTGGGCATGCCGCGGCGTTACCATGCCTATCCCGAAGAGTTCCAGGTGCTCAATGTGATGAGCACCGCGGGCGCTTCCATTCTCGGCGTGGGCTACCTGATTCCCTTCTTCTACCTGATGTACTCGCTGCGCTATGGCGCCATCGCCGGGCCGAATCCCTGGGGCGCCAAGGGACTGGAGTGGGAAACGCCTTCACCGCCGCCCACGGAGAACTTCCCGGTGACGCCCATGGTCACCGAAGAACCGTACGAATACGGCGCGCCCGGCGCGGCCCCGCGCGGCCACGTCCGCCCGCAGGAGGCGCCCGGTGACTGAGCACGGCACAGCGTCGGCGGTGGCCCACCAGTTCGACGACCTGGAGCAGCAGCGCGAGGCCGGCAGCCTCGGCATGTGGCTCTTCCTCATCACCGAGATCATGTTCTTCGGCGGGATGTTCACCGCCTACGCCGTCTATCGCTACGCCTACTACAACGCCTTTATCGAGGGCAGCTCGCACCTGAATGTGCCCCTGGGCGCGGCCAATACCGTGGTGCTGATCGTCAGCAGCCTGACCATGGCGCTGGCCGTTCACGCGGCCCAACGCGGCAAGAAGAAGGCCATGGTCGCGTGGCTGGCGCTGACCATCGTCCTGGGCGGCGCCTTCCTGGGCGTGAAAGTGGTCGAATACAAAGACAAGTACGACCACGGCCTGATCCCCGGGGCGCTGTGGAACCCCAAGCATGAAGGCGGCGTCGCGCCTCCCGCGGAGATGCAGCTCTTCTTCTCGCTTTATTTCGCCATGACCGGGATGCACGCGCTGCACATGGTGATCGGCATCGGCATCATGCTGGCGCTGATGCGCATGGCTTTGCGCGGCCGCTTCTCGCCGGAGTATTACGCCCCAGTGGAAGTCTCCGGGCTGTACTGGCACTTCGTGGACATCGTGTGGATATTCCTGTTTCCGTTGCTGTACCTGATTGGCTTGCACGTGGTGAAGGGGCACGGATAGTACGGTAGCGCCGGCGTCGTGCCGGTGCGTTGAGTTCCTGTGTGCCGGGCCGCGAATCCGCAAGCGGCTCCGGTGGAACGGGGAAGCAAGGACGCGCATGAACGCGCACGCTGAACACGCCGGTCACCACGTCGTCCCGGTGAGTACCTACCTGATTATTTTCGCCGCGCTGATTGCCGGCACCTTGCTCACGGTGGGCGCGGCCTACTACGACATTGACTTCCAGGTGCTCGGCTACACCGTTCCGCTCAATACCACCGTGGCCCTGCTGATCGCCGGCACGAAAGCCGCCCTGGTGGTGCTGTTCTTCATGCACGTCAAGTACAGCTCGCGGCTCATCTGGGTCTTCGCCGCCGCCGGCTTCCTCTGGCTGATCATCCTCTTTACCCTTACGCTAGCCGACTACCAGAGCCGCGCGTGGTAGAGCACCCGGCAAACCGAGATTACGCCAAGACATATTGAAAATACACTATTTAGGATAGGCTTGGCCGCAGCCGCGGGGCCTGGCCTCCCTTATCTCCTTGTTACCTTTCAGGTTAAGGCTCCTTAACAAGTGACTTGCGTTTTGGAACCGCCCTTGCTTCAATGGGCCCCAGCGGCCCGGGGGGTGGTGGGCGGAGTGTTATTCCCTATCAAGCAATCCAGACGGGCCGAAACTCTGCAATGGAGGACGAATGCGAAACTGGAGGGCTTTCTGTCTTTGCGTGGCGCTCCTGGTTGCCGCCGCTCCCGTTGTTTTGGGGCAGTCGCAAACGGGGAGCGTTTCTGGCACGGTGACCGACAAGACCGATGCCATCATTCCGGGGGCCAAGGTCGTTTTGCTCAATGCCCAGACGGGTGAGAGCCGCGAGAACACGACGAACGAACAGGGTGTGTTCTTCTTCGACTTGGTCAAGCCGGGCGAGTACAAGGTGACCATCACCGCCACCGGCTTTACCAAGATGGAGGTGGCCAGCCTGGACGTGCGCGTGGCCAAGAAGACCGACCTCGGCGGCTTGAAGCTGGAAGTGGGCAGCGTCGAAACCACCGTGCAGGTGGATGCCGGCACGGCCCCGCTGGTGGAGACGCAAAGCGCGCAGATCACCGCTTCCTTTTCGAACAAGCAGGTGACCGCGCTGCGTCAGGGTTTCGCCGGTCTGGACTCCCTGGCGATTCTGACCCCGGGCGTCATTCCGGGGATAGGTAACATCAATTCCAACGGGATGCAGGTGGCGGCCAACGGGCAGCGCTCCCGCAGCACCCAGTTCATGCTGGACGGCCACCAAATCAACGACATTACGATCGGCGGCCCCAGCATCTTCTTTGGCAACCTGGATCAGGTTTCCGAGTACCAGGTGATCACCAACCAGTTCGATGCCTCACTCGGCCGCAATCTGGGCGCCACCGTGAATATCATCACCAAGGGTGGGACGAACGATGTTCATGGCGAAGTCTTTTGGGAGCACCGCAACGATAACCTGAACGCCCGAACCTCCCTTGAATCGCAGGCGAATCGGGATAACCCCGAACTGAAGGACAACCGCTTCGGCTTTAACCTGGGCGGGCCGGTGATTAAGGACCGGCTGTTCCTCTATGGCGGTTACCGCGGCCGCCGCCAACCCGGGGCTACCACCTCTACCGGCACCGCGTCGGCGCGGGCGCTGACTCCCGCCGGGATTTCCACCCTGCAGGCTGCCTTCCCGACGTCCGTGCCACTTCAGATTTACAGCCAGGCGGGCCCGTTTGCCATTCCCGACGGGAACCCCACCTGTGCTCCGGGCACCACGACGCTATTGACTCTGGGCGGGACCTACACCAATCCGATTACGGGCGCGAGCACGACGATCCCGACCGTGTCCGGCGTGGAAGCCTGCGGCGTGCTGCGCGTGATTCCATCCAACACCGAGGAGAAGGAATACAGCATTCGCGCTGATTTCAACTCCACCAAACACAACCTGTTTGGCCGGTGGCTCTGGAAAAACAACCAGTTCTGCTGCTCCGGGGGACAGAATGGCTACTTCATTGACATCCCGGACAAGCAGAAGAGCCTGACGCTGACCCACACCTGGTTCATCTCCAACCGGATGACCAACAATTTCAAGTTCTCCTATGCGGAGTTCGGCGTGAGCTTCGAGACCACCAGCGCCGGCAATACACAGCCTATTTCCAATGTGCGGGCCAACCTGGCGAACTTCTCCATGCCCTCCGGATTCTTGGGCTTCGGCCTGGCCACGAACCTTCCGCAGAACCGCTTCCTGGACACATTCCAGTACGCCAACACCTGGTCGTATCAGGTGGGCAAGCACTACATGAAGGCGGGGGTCGAGTTCCACCGCAATTTGACCACGCTGTTCTTCCTGCCCTTCATCAATGGCGCGTATTCGTTCACCAACACCGCCTTGGCGGACTTCCTCAACAACACGCCGCAGACGGTCAACTTCGCAGCCGGCAATGGATCCTTTGACCCGCGGGAGTTTGACCAATTCTACTTCTTCCAGAACGACTGGCGCATCCTGCCCAACCTGACGTTGAACCTGGGCATCCGGTACGAGAACAACGGCCAGCCCATCAACCAGGCTGTGGACGAGATCCTGGCCCGCGAGTCGGATCCCGCCACCGCCTTCTGGCTGCAGTCGGTGGCCATTGACCAGCGCACCATGGCGCGGGTTCCCAATGACAATAACAACTGGGCGCCGCGCATCGGGCTGGCCTGGACGCCGCAGTGGAATAATTGGCTGACCGGCAACGGGCAGACCACCATCCGCGCCGGCTACGGCATCGCCTACGAGTTGTCGTTCTACAATATCCTGCTCAACATGACCACCGCGGCTCCCCGCGTTTTCTCCTTCTCACTTTCGGGGCCCAACGCGATTCCCGTGGCGGGCCAGGGGCTGGGCAGCGACATTGCCAGCGTCATCCCCGTGCCGGTGAATACCATTGACCCGCGGACCCTGTTCCAGTCCACGATGTCGCCGGACTTCCACAACCCCTACGGGCAGAACTGGTCCCTGGGCGTGCAGCGCGAAATCGGGCGCACCCAGGTGTTCGAAGTCCGTTACGTGGGCACAAACGGCATCGGGCTGTTCCAGTCCCGCAATGCCAACCCGCGGTTCACGGTGCAGAGCGCCAATTTCGCCAGCACCGTCCTTGCCAGCCCGCTGTTCCCCAACCCGGTTCCGGGCTGCGCGCTGGTAGCCACGGACCCGCGGAGCGGCCGCTTTGACTGCACCCGGACCGCGATCCGGGAACGCGCCAATTCGGCCCGCTCCAACTACAACGCCTTGCAGATGCGCTATGACATCCGCAACCTCAAGAACCAGTTCACGTCCACGGTCAGCTACACCTGGAGCAAGGGCATTGACAACGTCAGCGAGATTTTCGGTTTCTTCGCCGACGGTTCCATCGCCTTCGCCCAGAACCCGTTTGACCTGATTGGCGGTGAACGTGGCGTGTCCAACCAGAACCTGGGACAGACTCTGGCCCTCAGCTACATCTGGGAATCGCCCTGGTTCCGTTCGCAGAATGGCGTGCTGGGACACATCCTCGGTGGGTGGTCGGTCAACGGAGTCAGCACGTTCCTCTCCGGCCGGCCCTTCACCCCGAACCAGTTGACCGTGGGTACCACCACCGACGTGTGCAACGAAGACCAGGCCTTTAACTCGCCCTTCGCGGGCTTGCTCTCGGTGTGCCGTCCGCTTGCCGGCGGTGGCAGCAATGTCCCACTACTGGTCAACATCGGCGGCACGATGGTTCGCAACGTCGGCTTCGTGGATGCCGCCGGTGTGATCCACCAGGGCAGCGCCACGGGCCCGGCCGTGCAGGCCAACCAGGTGGCGGTGATCCTGAACAGCGCCAATGCCCGGACGCTCTTGTCGCCGACCAACCCGTTCGGCATTGGCCGCAACAACTTCCGTGGCGAGCCCACGTACAACTGGGACATCGCCTTTGACAAGAACACGAAGGTAAGCGAGCGCATCAGCGTTCGATTCCGCGCGGCCTTCCTCAACGCCTTCAACCACCGCAACTACGGCGTGCCACAAATCCGGGCCGATCAAACTACGTTTGGCGACCCGGGGAAAAACGATGTCGGCGGCCGCAGTGTGCGCTTCCTGATGTGGGTGAAGTTCTAAGCCACCTCAGATCAACAAGAAGGGAAAGGGGGGCCTTCGGGCTCCCCTTTCCATTTGCACTTGCCGCGCGATGGCATCAGAATGACGCGCAAGGAGTAGCCATGAGCAAGCGACGGTTTGCCTCGACGATTGCATTGTGGGCTCTTCTGGGGGGCGGGGGTGCGGAGGCCCAGGGATTTGGCGGGCGCTTCATCCTGTCCGGCCGCGTGATGTACCAAGACAATAAAGCCGCGGAGATGGTGCCCGTCAGCCTGCGCAATTTCACGGATATGGGGATGGACCAAACCTCCACCGATGCCTTGGGGAACTTCACGTTTAGCGTCGGTCGAGGAGTGTTTTATGTGAGCGTCCGCGTGGCCGGGTATGCAGAGGCTCAGGAGCGCGTCGAGATTATCAGTTCCTCGGTCACCACCGTCCAACTCTTCCTAAGGAAATTGCCTTCCCGCGCCACGCTGCCCTCGGGGCAAGCCGTGCTGCCGGCTGATTACTTGAAAATCCCAGAAAAAGCCCGCGCGGAGTACGAAGCCGGGATGAAGGAGTTCACCCGCAACGGCGACCTCAACGCCAGCCTTGTGCGCCTGCGCAAGGCCGTCGAGTTGCACCCCAGCTTCGCCGCCGCTCACTATTGGATGGGGATGGTGCAGTTGGATCTGGCGGACTTCGAGTCGGCTCGGGGATCCTTTGGCCGGGCCATCGAGATCAATGAGAAACTGGCGGCCGCTTATTTCCCTCTCGGTTCCCTGCACATGCATTTTCGCGAACCGGCGAGAGCCGTGGAAACCTTGGCCAAAGGCCTGTCGCTTCATTCCGAATACTGGCAAGGACACTACGAACTGGCTCGCGCCTACGCCTCCTTGAACAAGCTTCCGGAGGCTGAGAAGAGCGCACGGCAAGCCGCCGAACTGAAGCCTGACTTTGCCCGCACCTATCTCCTCCTGGCCAATGTCTTGTGGGAACTGGGCCGCAACTCGGAAGCACTGGCCGCCGCCGAGAGATTCCTCAACATGGCCCCGGACGACCCGGTGGCTCCCGAAGTGCGCCAGCGAGTGGAAGAACGAAAGAAGAAATAGCGCTCATCTCCCCCTCGAGCGGTTCGGGTTAAGGCAGGTTCATCACCAGCAGCTTGGGCTCGGTCATTTCTTCGATGGCGTAGCGCAGGCCTTGGCGGCCCAGGCCGGAGTCCTTCGAGCCGCCGTAGGGCATGTGGTCAATGCGGAAGGTGGGCACGTCGCCGGCGATGACGCCGCCGACCTGGAGGCGCTGGAAGGCGCGGAAGATGGCCCCGGCGTCGCGGGTGAAGACGCCCGCCTGCAAGCCGAACGGGGAATCGTTGATGCTGTCGAGGGCGCGGTCGAAGTCGTCATAAGGCTCGATGGTCACCACCGGGCCGAACACTTCCAGGCAATTCACCTTCATCGCCGGGTGGGTATTCGTGAGCACCGTAGGCTCGATGGCGTTGCCCTTGCGCCCGCCTCCGGTAACCACCTTCGCGCCGCCGGCCACCGCTTCCGCTATCCAGGCGGCCACCCGGTCCGCGTCGCTCGGGCGGATCAGCGGGCCCACGTCGGTGGCTTCATCGAGCGGGTCGCCCACCTTCAGTGACTGAACTGTATTTAGCTAGAGATGAGCGGACACCGGGGGAATCCGGTGGCAGCCGATCGTAGCCTAGGCGGCCTGGGGATTCACCTCCTTTTCGAGAGAGTCCAAAGCCCCCTGACAGGTAGAGGAACG
>Ga0187892_10004114_pt1 | contig 25016 bp, 18 predicted proteins | sample MA1701073metaG_FD_139345 | JGI IMG/M metagenome (GOLD analysis project Ga0187892, IMG submission 139345) | Bio-ooze microbial communities from a basaltic lava cave in the Kipuka Kanohina Cave System on the Island of Hawaii, USA - MA170107-3 metaG ... | reverse complement strand
GGCCGACTACCTCGTCCCCGCCCTCGACGCATGCCGGGCGATCGTCGCCGAGGTCAACGACCAGGTGCCGTGGACGCACACCGCGCGGCTTCTCACCAAGGACGACTTCGACCTGGTGGTGGAGTGCTCGCGGCCGCCGGCCACGCCGCCGGCACGGCCGCCTGGCGAGCTCGACCTTGCGATCGCGCGCCACGCGCTCCCTTTCGTCCCCGACGGCGCGGTGCTTGAGCTCGGCATCGGCGCCCTGCCCGATGCGCTCTGCAGCCTGCTCGGACGCCACGAAGGCCTGCGCGTGCACTCCGGCACGGTCGGCGACGGGGTGATCGAGCTGGCGGAGCGCAAGATCGTCAGCCGGATCGACGCCGCGATGCTGATCGGCTCCAGGAAGCTGTTCGACTTCGCCCGCGACAACGAGCGTGTTCGTCTGCACAGCTCCGAGTACACGCACGGCGCCGCGATTCTCTCGAAGCAGCCGCGCTTCGCCGCCATCAACTCCGCCGTGGAGGTCGACCTGAGCGGCCAGGTGAACGGCGAGGCCGCTGGCGAGAGCTATGTCGGCGCGGTCGGCGGCGCGCTCGATTTCATCCGCGCGGCCAACCAGTCGCCCGGCGGGGTTTCCCTGACAATGATTCCTTCCTCGAGAATCGTGGAAAGGCTCTCCGGCCCGGTCTCGGTGCCGCGCAGCGAAGCCGGCGTCATCGTCACCGAGAAGGGGGCTGCGGATCTTCGCGGCTGCCCGCTGCGCGAGCGCGAGCGGCGCCTGCGCGCAATCGCGCGCTAGGCAATCTCTGAAGGAACGCTGAATCGTCGTTCCCGCGAAAGAACGTCACCCCCGAGTGCTTGAGTCGGGGGCGACTTCTTCGGCGCTTCTCTAGCGGAAGTTCCTGAGCGCCGGCACGGTCCAGAACGGCGCGGCGGCGAGGGTGATGAAGAAGAGGGCGAAGGCGAGGCCCACGCGGTAGCCGCCGGTCAGGTCGTGCAGCAGGCCGCCGATGAAGGAGCCGAACGCGGCGCCCAGGGCGTTGGTGGCATAGATCGCGCCGTAGATGGTGGCGGCGTGCGGGCCCGCGAAATAGCGCGTCGATACCGAGGCCACGATCGGGCCGCGCGCGCCCATGCACAGGCCGAAGATCGCCACAAAAAGGACCAGCAAAATCTGGGAAGAAATCTGTGTCAACAGCAAAAGCAATCCCATGCCGGCCGCGGTGCCGACGAAGCTCGCGGTGACGGTCTGGCGGTAGCCGAAGCGGTCCGAGACGATGCCGCTCGCCATGATGCTCGCCGCCGAGAGCATGCCGAGGGCGCCATAGGCGGTCGCGGCGGCGAGCGGCGAGAAGCCGGCATCGATGAAGAAGGCGACCAGCTGCACCACGATCGAGAACATGGCGGTGGCGGTGCAGAAGAAGACCTGCGAAAGCCCCCAGAACACGGGCGTGCGCACGGCGGCCGCGGGAGTCCACCCCTCCCCCGCCCTCTTCATGCGGGCCTCGCTGCGGTGCTCGGGATGGCCGGCTTCGAAGCGCTTCCACGGCAGCGCCAGCAGCACGACCGGCGCGAGGAGGAGGAGCATCCCGCCGAGGATGCGGTAGGCGGTGCGCCAGTCGTAGTTGCCGATCAGGTACTGCGACAGCGGGACGAACACGATCGTGCCGATGCCGACCGCCGAGAAGGCGATGCCGATCGCGGTGGAAAGCCGCTCGCGGTACCAGCGCGCGAGCAGTGCCGAGCCCGGCACCATGCCGTTCAGGCTCACGCCGACGCCGACCAGGATCCCGATCAGGAGATAGAACTGCCACAGGCTGGAGAGCCCGCCGGCGAGGAAGAACGCCGCGCCGAGCGAGAGCACGCCGGCGCCGTACACCCAGCGCGCGCCGACGCGGTCGAACACCATGCCGACCAGCGGCGCAGTGAAGCCGTTGACCAGCAGGTAGACCGAAAAGACGCCGGTCAGCTCGGAGCGCGCCCAGCCGAACTCGCGCTCGAGCGGCAGCAGGAACACCGCGTAGGTGTCGCCCAGCCCGCGCCCGGACATGTTGAGAGCGAAGCACGCCGCGAGGACCGCGGTTGCGGTTTTCAGGCTTTCTCGGTCGGCTCGAGGCCGAACACCTGCCGCAGGTAGCGCAGGTAGCCCGGGTCCTTGCTGATCGTCTTGCCGGGGGAGTCCGATACCTTGGCCACCGGCTGGCCGTTGCACTCGGTCATCTTGATGACGATGTTGATCGGCTCGATCCCCAGGTCGTTGGTCAGGTTGGTGCCGATGCCGAACGAGGTGCGCGCGGCGCCGTGGAAGCGGCGCGCGATCTCGAGCGCGAGCGGCACCGACAGCTGGTCGGAGAAGATCAGCGTCTTGGTGCGCGGGTCGACGCGGTGCTTCCGGTAGTGCGCGATCATGCGCTCGCCCCAGTCGAACGGGTCGCCCGAGTCGTGGCGCGCGCCGTCGAACAGCTTGCAGAAATACATGTCGAAGTCGCGCAGGAACGCGTCCAGCCCGTAGGTGTCGGCGATCGCGATGCCGAGGTCGCCGCGGTACTCCTGCGCCCACTTGTCGAAGGCGAAGGTCTGCGAGTCGCGCAGCCGCGGGCCGAGCGCCTGGCAGGCTTGCATGTACTCGTGCGCCATGGTGCCGAGCGGCGTAAGGTTGTTGCGCTGCGCGAACCATACGTTCGAGGTGCCGGCGAAGTGCTGCGGCACCTCGCGCTTCAGCGACTGCACCACCTCCTCGTGCCAGGCGAGCGAGAAGCGCCGCCGCGTGCCGAAGTCCGAGATCCTGAAGTCGAGCTCGGGCTCGACCGTGCGCACCAGGCCGATCTTCGCCTTCAACCGCCGCCGGCCCTCCTCCAGGTCCGGGCGCGGCTGGGTGCGGCGGAAATAGAGCTCCGACACGATCGCGAGCACCGGGATCTCGTACAGGATGGTGTGCAGCCAGGGGCCGCGGATCGTGACCTCGATCTCGCCGGGCTTGTCGCCCAGCCCGGTGCGCACGTACTTCTCGTTGAACTGGAACAGACCCAGGAAGTCGACGAAGTCCGACTTCAGGAAGCGCAGGCCGCGCAGGTAGGCGAGCTCCTCGTCGCGGAAGCGCAGCCGGCACAGGCCGGCGAGCTCGCGCTCGATGCCGTCGAGGTCGGGCCGCAGGTCGACGCCCTCGGTGCGGCACTTGAACCGGTACTCGGCCTGCGCCGCCGGAAAGTGGTGCAGCACGACCTGCATCATGGTGAACTTGTACAGGTCGGTGTCGAGCAGCGACTGGATGATCATGCCGCGGGCATTGTAACCTCACGAGCATGTGCGGCCGTTACGCGCTGCATGCGCATCCCGAAGTCCTCGCGCTGCAGTTCGGGCTCGATTCGGTCATTGAATTCCAGCCCCGCTACAACATCGCTCCCATGACTGACGTCGTGGTGGTCAGAGGGCGAACTTGCTCGCTCGCGCGCTGGGGCCTGCGCGGGAAGTTCGTCAACCTGCGCGCCGAAACCGCCGCGTCGAAATTCAGGACGAGCGGCCGCTGCCTGGTGCCGGCGAGCGGCTTCTACGAATGGCAGTCCACTGCCGGCCGCAAGCAGCCGTACTACTTTTTCCCGGTTGACGATCCCCTGCTCGGCTTCGCCGCTCTGTGGGAGCGCGACACCTGCACGCTGATTACGACCGACGCGAGCGGCGAAGTCCGCAAAGTCCACGACCGCATGCCGCTCATCGTTCCCCGGGAGAACTACGCTGCCTGGCTCGCCGGCGAGGAAATCGAAAAAAAGATCGAACTGCGTTCCCATCCCGTCGGCACCGCGGTGAACACGGCGGCGAACGATTCTCCCCGCCTGATCGAGCCGGTCGAGCTAGCTCGAGGGCTGTTCGACTAGCCCCTGCACGCGCACGCCGAGCAGCCGCACCGGCCGTTGCCCGGCGTCGGTGCGCGCGAGGAGATCCTTCGCCCAGGACGAAATCACGTCGGCATCCGCGGTCGGCATCGATAGCGTGTGGCTGCGCGTGACGGTCTTGAAGTCCGAGTAGCGGACCTTGATGGTCACGGTGCGCGCCGCGAGCTGCCGGCGCGCCAGCCACTCTGCGTTCTCCCTCGCCATGCGGTCCAGCTCCGTGCGAATGATTTCTATCTCCGTCAGATCTTCCGCGTAGGTGTTCTCGGTGCTCGAGGACTTCGACTCGCGGTCCGGCACCACCGGGCGCGGATCGTTTCCATGGGAGAGCTGCAGCAGCCAGTCGGCGAGGCTGCCCACGGCATCGTGCAATTGTTTTGAGTCCGCGGTCCGCACTTCCACGAGTCGGCTGATCCCGATGCCGCGAAGCTTGCGGGCAGTGACCGGACCAACGCCCCAGAGCGCTTCCACCGGCAATTCCTGCAGGAAGCCCTCGACCCGGTCGGGCGGGATCACGGTGAGGCCGTCGGGCTTGCGGTAGCCGGAGGCGATCTTGGCGAGGAACTTGTTCGGCGCCACGCCCGCCGACGCCGTTAACCCCGTCTTTTCAAGAATGTTCGATTTGAGTCGCCTGGCGACCCGGCTGCCGAAGGGCTCGCCCCAGGCGTTCTCGGTGACGTCGAGGTAGGCCTCGTCGAGCGACAGCGGCTCCACCAGCAGCGTGCACGCGCGCAGGATCTCCATCACCTGGTTCGACACCCGGCGGTAGCGCTCGAAGTCGGGCGGCACGATCACCAGCTCGGGGCAAAGCCTCACTGCGCGCGCCATCGGCAGCGCCGAGCGCACGCCGAAGGCGCGCGCCTCGTAGCTCGCCGCGGCGACCACGCCGCGGGATTCGGGGCGGCCGCCGACCGCCACCGGCCTGCCGCGCAGCCGCGGGGCGTCGCGCTGCTCCACCGAGGCATAGAAGGCGTCCATGTCCAAATGGACAATGCGCCGCATATACTGTATATATTGCCATATGGATGAATTGACAGAGCGGCAGAGCGAGATCCTGCGCCTCGTCAAGGAGCTGACCGAGATCTCGGGGTTTCCCCCGACCCGCGCCGAGATCGCCGAGCGCATGGGCTTCCGCTCGGTGAACGCCGCCGAGCAGCACCTGCGCGCGCTGGAGAAGAAAGGCGCGATCGAGATCTCGTCGGGCGCCTCGCGCGGCATCCGGGTGCGCGACGGCCGCCCGGCCGGCCGCCTCGGCCGCCTGCTCGAGCTGCCGGTGGTCGGGCGCGTCGCCGCCGGCAGCCCGATCCTCGCCGAGCAGCACCTCGACGGCCGCTACCAGGTCGACCCGAACCTGTTCACGCCGCGCGCCGACTACCTGCTGCGGGTGCGCGGCCTGTCGATGCGCGATGCCGGCATCCTCGAGGGCGATCTGCTCGCGGTGCACCGCACGCAGGAAGCGCGCAGCGGCCAGATCGTGGTGGCGCGGCTCGCCGACGAAGTCACGGTCAAGCGCTACCGCCGCCGCGGCCACGCGGTGCAGCTCGAGGCGGAGAATCCGGAGTTCGCCCCGATCGAGGTCGATCTCAGGCGCGATGCGCTCACCATCGAGGGTATCGCCGTCGGCGTGATCCGCAACGGCAGGAGCCTGTAGGGCGCGCAAGACGGCGGGATAATTTCCCGCCCCTTTGCCTATAGAATGGCGCAGGCTTAGTCCTGCGCCGCATGAATCACACCACCACCGCGAACGGCACCGGAAGAGCGCTCGGCACCACGGCCGATGCGGTCGAGTCCGAGATCCGCCACCGCGCCGACCCGCGCCAGGTCCTCGCCGACCGCGTCGCCCAGCTCTACCAGCAGATGCCGATCGCGGTCGTGGCGACCTTCATCGCCGGCACGATCGCCACCTTCGAGCTGCAGGGGCGCTGGCTCACCGAGCTGGTGCTGATCTGGTGGGCGATCGTCATCGTCTTCACCGCCGCGGCGACTGCGCTTCTCATCGCGTATCGCCGCAGCCCGGACAAGCTCGCGAGCGCGCCGGAGTGGCTGCGCTGGCTGGCGATCGCGGCCCTCGGCAACGGCGCGAGCTGGGGGCTCGCCGGGGGCGTGTTCTTCCGCTCGCTGTCGGACGAGCAGCAGGTGTTCCTCGCGTTCCTCTTCGCCGGCATGGCCTCGGTCGGCATCCCCGTGTACGCCGCCTCGTGGCCGATCTTCGCCCTGTACGCCGCCGGCATCCTGGGCCCGTTCTTCTACGTGCTGCTGACCTTCGGCAATCGCCTGTTCGTCGAGATCGCGCTGCTGGTGCCGCTGTTCTACGCGATCAACGTCGCCATCGCCTATCGCCTGACGCAGGTGTTCCACTCCGGCTACCGCCTGCGCCACGCCTACGGCAAGCTCACCGAGGACCACCGCGTCCTCAACCAGCGCCTCGAGCGGCAGCTGGTCGAGCTCGAGGAAGCGCGCCGTCAGGTCGAGGCGAGCGGTCGCAAGCTCGCCCTGTTCGCCGAGCGCGCACCGATCGCGGTGCTCGAGCTGCAGCCCGACGGCTCGGTGACCGAGGTGAACCACGCCGCCGAGATCCTGTTCGGCTACGCCGCCGCCGAGCTGGTCGGCGGCCCGGTCAAGAAGCTGGTGCTGCCCGAGCTCCACGACGAGTTCGACCGCACCTGGCGCGCGCTGCTGAGCTCGCGCGAATCGGTGGCCGGCCTCAAGATCCGCAACCCGCGGCGCGACGGCGCCGAGCTGATCTGCGAATGGACCGTCACGCCGCTGGTCAACTTCCAGAACGAGGTCATCGCGGTGATCGCGCAGGGGCGCGACATCACCGCGCAGCTCGAGGCCGAGCGCGTGAAGAAGGAGTTCACCTCGACGCTCTCCCACGAGCTGCGCACGCCGCTCACCTCGATCATCGGCTCGCTGCAGCTCATCAACGGCGGCGTGATGGGCGAGGTCGACAAGGACATCGCCGAGCTCACCGTGGTGGCCGAGCGCAACGCCCAGCGCCTGCTCGATCTGATCAACGACATCCTCGACATCGAGAAGATCGAGTCGGGCAAGCTCACGCTCGCGCCCGAGGTGATGCCGGTCGACGAGCTGGTGCGCGAGGCGATGGTGCTCAACAAGGCCTTCGGCGAGCGCTTCAAGGTGCGCTTCGAGTCGCACGGCGACGTCGCCGGCCGCGAGGTGCACGCCGACCGCAAGCGCCTGCTGCAGGTGATGACCAACCTGCTGTCGAACGCGGCCAAGTTCTCGCCCGAGGGCGGCGCGGTCGAGATCAGCACCGAGGACACCGGCCCGAACGTGCGCGTCGCGGTGCACGATCGCGGCAGCGGCATCCCGGAGGCGTTCCGCGGGCGCATCTTCGGCCGCTTCACCCAGGCCGACTCGACCGCCACGCGGCAGAAGGGCGGTACCGGGCTCGGCCTCGCGATCTGCAAGCGGCTGGTCGAGCTGATGGAGGGGCGCATCGGTTTCGACGACCGCCCGGGGGGCGGCTCCACGTTCTGGTTCGAGCTGCCGCGCCACCGCGCGTAACCCAGGGGGGAAGGACATGCCCGACCGGCCACTCAACCGCATCTGCTACGTCGAGGACGACGAGGACATCCAGCGCATCGTGCGCATGTCGCTCGAGCGCGTCGGCAAGATGACGGTCGCCGTGGTGAGCGACCCGACGCAGGCGATCGAGGCCATGACCGAGTTCAAGCCCGACCTGGTGATGCTCGACTGGATGATGCCGGTGATGGACGGGCCGACGCTGTTCCGCCAGATGAAGCTGCGAGCCGACACGAGCAGCCTGCCGGTGGTGTTCATCACCGCCAGGGCGGCGCAGCGCGACCTCGACGAGCTGAAGAGCCTCGGCGCCGCCGGCACCATCTCCAAGCCGTTCTCGCCCAAGGACCTGCCCGACCAGCTGCGCGCGATCTGGGCCCAGCTGCCCTAGCTCAGTTCAACTGTTGGGTCTTCTCGAGCGCCGGCGGCGCGCCCTGCTCGAGCTTGCGCGACAGGAACCCGATCACCTCGTCGGCGTTGCGGAAGCGGGCCTCGCGGTCCTTCTCGACCAGCTTCTCGACCAGCCGCTGGTACGCCGACAGGTGCTCGGGTAGCGGCGGCGGCTCGGTGTTGAGGTGGTGCATCGCCACCTCCATCGCGGTCTCGCCGTCGAACAGGTGCTTGCCGGTGAGCATCTGGTAGAGCAGCACCCCGGCGCTGTAGATGTCGGTGCGCAGGTCGAGCGCCCTGCCCTGCACCTGCTCGGGGCTCATGTAGCGCGGCGTGCCGAGGATCTCGCCCTGCCCGGTGCGGTCGGCGGCGGCGATGTTCTTGGCGATGCCGAAATCGACGATCGCGAGGCTGCCGTCGCGCCGGAACATCATGTTCTGCGGCTTGAGATCCCGGTGCAGGATGCCTTTCTCGTGGATGTCGCCGAGCGCGAACATCAGCTCGCGGAAGAAGCGCAGCGCCTCGGCGGGCGGCACCGCCTTGCCGCCGAGGCGCTTCATCAGGTCGCCGCCCTCGAAAAACTCCATCACCAGGTAGGCGTGGTTCTCGTGGTTGCCGTGGCCGAGGATGCGCGCCACATGGCGGCTCTGGATGCGCTCGACCATGGCGTACTCCTCCATGAAGCGCTCGAGCGCCTTCTTGTTGAGCACGATCTCCTGGCGCAGGATCTTCACCACCAGCGGCTCGTCGTCGTCCTCGCGCGAGGCGAGGTAGACGCGCGCGGTGCCGCCCTCGCCGATCAGGTGCAGCACCTTGATGCCGGGGATGCGCACCTTCGCGCCGAGCGAATGGGCTTCCATGCGCGCCGCCAGGTCCGGCGACACGGTGCGCTCGACCGCGGTCGCGGTGAGATCGCGGATCGAGGTGATCAGCTTCTCGCGCGTCAGCTCCTGCTTGCGCTGGTAGTCGTCGGCGCCGGACTTCATCGCGCGCACGGCGATGATCTCGTTGCCGGCGCCGGTGAGGAACAGGATCTTCGGGCAGTCGTCGCGCTGCTTGAGGCTCTTCAGCCACTCCAGGCCGTCGCCGCGGCCGAGCATGTAGTCGAGCACGACGACGTCGTAGTCGCCGAGCGGAAAGGCCGCGCCGGGCAGGTCGCGCTCGAGCGGATCGTAGGCCTCGATCTTGGCGTCGGGCCACTGGCCCCGGATGTAGCGCGACAGCAGATTGCGCAGATCCTCATCGTCGTCGATGAGCAGGATGCGCATCGGCTACGCCGCATTACTCATAGGCGATCTGGACTTTCGACAGGTAGTCGTCGTACTGGCGGATGCTCGCCTGCAGCGAGGCGCGGTCGCCGCTGCGCGCGCCGTCCTCGATGTACTTGCCGATGGTCGAGACGCGGGCGAAGCCGTACGAGTTGCCCACGCCCTTCATGCGGTGGCCGAGCTGGCGCAGCTGGTCGAAGTCCGCTGCGGCGAGCGCGACGCGCAGGGCGTCGAGCTCCTTGTGGCGGTTCTTCAGGAACACCGGAATCAGGTCTTCGAGGTCCTTCGCGACCGTGACCTGGTAATCGTCGTCTCCCATGGGGCGATTATAGGTGGACGCTGCCTCCCGCTAGTCAGGGATTGTCAGATGGGGGTGGATCGAGCGCGCGGCCTGCCGCGCAAAACGCGCGGCGTCCCTCGGCAGCACTTCGGCGCAGTGGAGCATCGCCGCGAAATGCCGGGGTTCGAGCTCGAGCGTGCGGGCGAGGTCGTGCAGGCACTCGGCGTCGCGGCCCGCCAGGTAGTAGAGCGTGGCGCGCTTGTCCCAGGCCTCGGCGTAGTCGGGCACGCGGCGCAGGAGACGCGTGAGCCGGGTCTCGGCGATGTCGTAGCGGCGCGCGGCGATGTCGCTGGCCGCTCGATCGAGCTCTTCGGCCGCCGCGCGGTGCGGGTGGTGCATCCAGACGTCCCAGATGCGCTCTTCGGTCGCCGCCGCGTCGGTGGCGCCGCAGCGCGCGAGCCGGCGGAACAGCTCGTCCAGGAACGCGCTCGTCCGCGCCGGCCGGCGCAGCCGATAGCTGCCGATGAGCCGCAGGATCTCGGTCAACGGCAAGATCTTAGTGGAAATCCCGCGATGGGGCTGCGAGCGGGCCAAGGAGCGCGCTGTAGTCCACCAGGCGCCGGGCCACCAGGTGCACCACCTCGCCGTCGCGCTCGACCACCCCCTGCACCCCCATCAGGCGCGCCCCCAACAGCTCGCGGCGCTGGCGCTCGACGAGAGCGCGCCAGACCACGATGTTCATGCAGCCGGTCTCGTCCTCCAGGGTGACGAACACCACGCCGCTCGCGGTGTCGGGCCGCTGCCGGCAGGTCACCAGCCCGGCGACGCTGGCAGTACCACCATGAGCGATGCGGTGAAGAGCCCTGGAATCGATCAACCGCAACTTCTGCAAATGCTCCCTCAGCAAGGCCAATGGATGCCGGCCCAGGGTGAGGCCGAGGCTCGCGTAGTCGGCGACGATCTCCTCGCCTTCGCGCGGCGCGGCGAGCGCCGGCATGCGCTCGCGCGCCGGCGCGTCGAGCGGCGCTCGGCGCTCGGCGCCCGCGGCAACCCAGTGCGCGAGGCGGCGATGACCGGCGAGCGATTCCAGCGCTCCGGCCGCCGCGAGGCAGCGCAAGTCTTTTCTGTTCAGTCGAAACTCCGCGACCGAGCGATAGGGCCTGCCCTGGGCGATCTGCAAACCCTTCTGCTCGGAAAGCCCGTTCACCATGCGCAGGCCGAGGCGCAGGGCATTGCCCTCGAGCGTGCAGTCCCAGTCGCTCGCCTGCACGTCGGGCGGCCGCACCTCGACCCCGTGCCGGCGCGCGTCCTGCACCAGCTGCGCGGGCGCGTAGAAGCCCATCGGCTGGCTGTTGAGCAGCGCCGCGCAGAACGCCGCCGGGTGATGGCGCTTGATCCACGACGAGACGTACACCAGCAGCGCGAAGCTCGCCGAGTGCGATTCCGGGAAGCCGTATTCCCCGAAGCCGAGGATCTGCCGGTAGATCGCGTCGGCGAATTCCGGCGCATACCCGTTGCGCTGCATTCCGGTTGTAATTTTTTGTTCAAAATGTTCCAAACCCCCTGTTCGCTTCCACGCGGCCATGGAGCGGCGCAGGCGGTCGGCCTCGCCGGGGCTGAAGCCGGCAGCCGCCATTGCGAGCTCCATCACCTGTTCCTGGAAGATGGGAACTCCGAGGGTCCTGCTCAGCACGCGCTCCACTTCGGGGCTCGGATACGTCACCGGCTCCTGGCCGCGCCTGCGCCGCAGGTAAGGATGCACCATGCCGCCCTGGATCGGCCCGGGGCGCACGATTGCCACCTCGATCACCAGGTCGTAGTAATTCGCCGGACGCAGGCGCGGCAGCATGCTCATCTGCGCGCGCGACTCGATCTGGAACACGCCGATGGTGTCGGCCTGCTGGATCATGCGGTACACCTCGGGGTCTTCCGGGGGGACTTCATGCATTTTCATCCCGAGGAAATCCAGTGCCCTGCGGATCGCGGACAGCATGCCGAGCGCGAGGACGTCGACTTTGAGCAGGCCGAGAGCCTCGAGGTCGTCCTTGTCCCACTGGATCACGCTGCGCTCGGGCATCGCGGCGTTCTCGATCGGCACCAGCTCGGCGAGCGGGCCGCGCGAGATGACGAAGCCGCCGACGTGCTGCGACAGGTGGCGCGGAAAGCCGCGCAGCGTTTCCGCCAGGTCCAGAAACGGGCTGGATTCGCCGAGTGCCTTGACCACATCCCGCAGGGCGCTCTTGCGCCGGTAGCAGATTACGGTGGCGGCGAGCGCGGCGCGGCTGCGCCCGTATTTGCCGTAGACGTACTGGATCACCTCCTCGCGCCGCTGGTGCTCGAAGTCGACGTCGATGTCGGGCGGCTCGTTGCGCTCGCGGGACACGAAGCGCTCGAACAGCAGGTTCATCCGGTCGGGGTCGACCTCGGTGATGCCGAGCGCGTAGCACACCACCGAGTTCGCCGCCGACCCCCTGCCCTGGCACAGGATCTCCCGGCCGCGCGCGAAGCGCACCACGTCGTGCACCGTGAGGAAGAAAGGCTCGTATTTCAGCTCGGCGATGAGCTCGAGCTCGCGCTCCACCTGCGCGGCCACTTTCGGCGGCACCCCGGCGGGAAAGCGCCGGCGCAGGCCCTCTTCGGTGAGTTTCCTTAACCAGGTTGCGGGGCTATGGCCCTCGGGCACGAGCTCGGCCGGGTATTCATACCTCAGTGAGTCGAGCGAAAAGGAGCAGCGTTCCGCGATGCGCACGGTCTCGGCGAGCAGCTCCGGCGGATAGAGCTGCGCCAGGCGCACCCGCAGCCGCAGGTGGCGCTCGGCGTTCGGGAAGAGCTCGTGGCCGCACTGCGCCAATGGCCGTCCGAGGCGCACCGCGGTAAGCACGTCCTGCAGCCGCCGGCGCGAGCGCACGTGCATGTGGACGTCGCCAGCGGCAACCATGGTTAAGGAAAACCGTCTGGAGAGCTCAACCAATGCGCTCAACCGCGAACGATCGCTCGAGCCGCAATGCAGCTCGGCGGCGATCCAGGCGTCATCGCGGAAGCATTCGTGCAGCCAGGAGCCTGCGGCGGGATCCTCCCCCGGAACCCACAGGACCAGCGTCCCCGTTCCGGCCAGTTTGCGGACATCGTCGCGGCCGAGCGAATACCGCCCCTTTTTGCTGCGGCGACGCCCCGTGGTGATCAGCGACGAGATTGCGCCGTAGGAGGCGCGGTCGGTGGCGAGCAGGACGAGCTTCAGGTCCCCTTCGACGCGGACCTCGGTGCCGAGGACGAGCTTCAGGCCGCATTCCTTCGCCGCCTGGTGCGCGCGCACCGCGCCGGCGAGCGAGCACTCGTCGGTCAGCGCGAGCGCCGCGTAGCCGAGCGCTTGCGCGCGCTCCACCAGCTCCGCGGGGTGCGAGGCGCCGCGCAGGAAGCTGAAGTTCGACAGGCAGTGCAGCTCGGCGTAGTCAGGCAAAAAGGCCATGCAAATACCATTCGCCGTCTTCGCGGTAGACCCAGGCGAGCGCGGAATCGCCCAGCCGGGCGATGAAATAATCGCGCCTTGCGTCGTCGCCGTCCCACCAGCCCGACTCGATGCGCTCGGGCCCGGCGAGCGGCGTGAACCCGCCTTCGTTCAATTTTTTTTCTTCCAGCAGCCACAACGGCCGCGGGCCCGGCTGGAGGAATTCGCGCGGATCCCATTCGCCGGGCTCGACGCGCCGCCAGGCGTGCCCGGGCCGGTGATCGGGCTGCAGTGCCAGGCCGTGCAGCGCGTCGTGGCCGAGGCGCGCGCGCAGCCGCTCGGCGAGGCGCGCCCAGCTTTCGGCCTCGGCGGCCGCGTCGCCGAACATGCCGGCGCTCCTTCCCGGCAGCGGCGCGAAATCGGCCGCCTCGAGCCGCAGCGCCTCCACGGGTCGAGCCAGGGCGGTTTTTTCCAGCCGCTCCCGCAGCACCCGCATCAGGCGCTCGGCATCGCGGGTGATCGAGGCCAGGCGCACTTCAATCAGGGTCGATTCGTTTTCATGCAGCAAAAAAATCCTGAGCTCACGAACTCCCTCGTGCCTCGCCGCCAGCAGGCCCGCGAGCTGAGCGAGCAGCCGGCGCGCGCCGAACAGGATGCCTTCGGCGTGAACCACCTCGGCGCTCAGCTCGAGCGTCGCGGCGAAGCCCGCCGGCGGCGCGAAGAAGGCGCGCGGCTCGGGGGCGGCGCCGAGCGCCCGGTCGAGGTCCTCGGCCACGCGCTCGCCGCAGCGCAGCGCCAGCCCCTCGCGCGGCAGGCGCAGCAGCTCCCCGACCGTGCGGATCCCGATGCTGCGCAGGAATTCGAGCTCCAGGCGCGTGGCTTCGATCGGCAGCGTCTCGAGCGCTTCGCCTTCGCCGCGCGCGAGCCACAGCGCCGCGCGCGCCGTGGGCGCGAGGGCCGTAGAGGCCTGGAAACCGAGCGCGTCCAGTCCACGGCCCAGTTTCGCCAAAAAATTCCCGATGCCGCCGTGCATGCGCAGGCTGCCCTGCACTTCGAGCAACAGCTCCTGCGGCGGCTCGAGCGAAACCTTAGGCGTGAACTGGCAGGCCCAGGCGGCGATCGGGGCGAGCGCTTGCGGCGGCAGGCACGGGAAATGGAGTGCGACCCAGAGCATGGAAAGGCCTAGGCACCGGCAGGCGCAGCGGCGCCGCCAGCGGCGCGCCGCGGCGCTTGAAGATGCGGATGGAAAGGGCGTCTCCCGCGGGCTCGAGGGCGAGGCGCAGGCAGGCGGGCGAGGATTCCGGCGCCGCCTCGCGAGGGCGGAACAGCGCCACCCACGCCGCGCTTGCCTCGGCCGCGACCGCGAGGCGCCGCAGCTCGTCGTAGCTGCTCTTCCGAAACCAGGCGAGCAGCGCGTGGCAGCAGCCCGCGCACAGCGCCTGCTCGGCGGCCCATAGCGCATCGCGGCGGCCGGGCGCATGCACCACCGCGAGCTGCGCGAGGTTCACCCCTGCGGCCGCCAGGGCCGGCGCGTAAGGCAGGTGCGGCGGCGCCAGCCAGAGGATCCGCTTGCCGGCCCACGACAGCGCCGCGAGCGCCGGCAGGACGAGCTGCAGCTCGCCGATGCCTTTGTGGCCCGACAGGATCTCGGTCAGCGCCCCGGTCGGCCAGCCGCCGCCGGGCAGGACGCTATCGAGTTCTGGATAAGTCGTTGAAACTGCTGGAGAAAGATCGGCAGGGACGCCGCCAAGCCATACCGGGTGCCGCTGCAGGATGTCTTCCAGGGGAGTCATACTGTATTTCCATACAGTATCGGATCAGCGGCCTCCTTTCAAGCGCCGCAGCTGCGCCTGGTAAGCCCCCATGAAATCGCGCCCGAACACCTTGTTGAAGTCCTCCTGGGCGTCGCGCGCCAGCTTCTCCTGCTGCGCGACGAACAGCTCCCAGAGCCGGCTCTTGCGGCTCGCCAGGCTGAACCCCTTGGCACTCTTCTCGAAGCTGCGCTCGAGCACGTGCGGATCGAAGCGCCGCAGCGCGCCGAGGATCGCGGCGCGCATGCCCGCCATCAGCGCGAGCTCGTGCGAGCGCAGGTCCTCGCAGGCGTCGCCCACCGCCTGCACCGGGTCGAGAAAGCCGTCGGTGCGCTCCGCCGGGTCGAACAGGAAGTCCATCGCCTCGTGCGGGTCGGACATGAGCTTGAGCGGGTTGTTGTCGCGCGCCGCCACCATTGTGCGCTCCTCGGCCTCGAACTCCTTGCGCATCTCGGCGCGCGCGAGCAACAGCATCATCAGGCCTTCGACAGCGGCGCGCAGGATCGCGCCGCTGTCGCGCAGCAGCCGCTCGCTCTGCGCCGCCGACAGCTCCTTGTGCGGCAGGCCGGCGCCCTCGAGGAAGGCGCGCAGCGCGTGCGAAGGCGGCGCCGCCGCGGCCGGAGCGGGGGCCGGAGCCGGGGCCGCAGCGGGGGCCGGAGCCGGGACCGGGGCGGGCGCCGGGGGCGGCGCTGGAGCGGTTTTCGTCGTGGGAATGAAGGTCTCTTCGGGTGGAGGCTCTTCCCGCGGGATGAGCTTCTTCTGCGGCGGCTCGTCGCCGCCGAAGAAGGTCGCTTCGTTGAACAGCCGCTCCGCCTCGTCGACGTCGCCGCGGCCGGGCTGCGTCGCGGTGGAGAGAGCCCGCGGCAGCCGGTCGTCCGCGGCGGCCGGCGGCGCGGCCGGCCTGGCAGCCGCCGCCGGAGCGGGCTCGGGCAGCAGCACCTGCACCTCGTAGTCCGCCATCTCGAACGAGTCGCCCGACTTGAGCGTCAGCCGCGTGCCCGGGCCGTAGCGCCGGCCTTTCACCATCACCGGGTTCACCTTGGAGACCACCGACATCCAGTACGTGCCACCCTCCTCCTCGATCTCGACGTGGAAGCGCGACATGTGCTTGTTGGGGTCCTCGAGCGCGATGGTGCAGGCGGCGTCCCGGCCGATGCTCACCGGCAGCACGTCGAGGTCGCGGGTCGCGACCAGCGTCGGTCGGCCGCCCGCCGTGCGCTTCATGATTTTTACAGTGATCGACATCCCCACCCGTGCTCGAGCCAATGGCCGCTCATCATCGCGCAGAACTGCTCCCCGGCGGGCAGGCTCTCGCAGAGCAGCAGCGAGCGGCCGAAGAGCTCGGAGGGCTCGGCGAGCCACGCCGAGTGCGGCTCGCACAGCCGCTCCACCAGGCCGCGCAGGCCGGCGTGCGCCCGCGCTTCGCCGCCGAGCTCCACGCACAGCATCTGCGGCTTGGCGCCGCGGATCGGGTTGGTCGCGTCGCTCGCCTCGGGCACGGAGAGCCAGCGCGCCTCGAAGCGCCGCTGCACCAGCGCGGCGTCGATCGCGGCGGTGTCGGCCCCGGGGGCGATCGCCTCGAGCGCGATTGCCTCGATCTCCTCGAACCAGCGCCCGGCGCCGAGCAGCGTGGCGACCACGTCGAGGCTCGCCGGCGGCAGCGCGCACGCCACCGTCAGCGGGAAGTACCTGCCGACCGCGTCGACGCTCGGCACCATCAGGCCGGCCCAGGCGTTGCCGCCGATCACCCCGGGGCCGAGCGCGAAGCGCCACGCGGGCATGGAAAGGAAGGCGTCGCGCCAGCGCGCGCCCAGGCGCTGCTTGCTGCCCTCGATCGCGCCCTGCAGCCAGCGGTCCCACGGCTCGCTGAAGGAGACGGGCACGCGGCGCGCGATGAAATCGCCGGTGCCGGGGATCTTGCCGTACCAGCCGACGGCGAAGCCCTCGCCCGGCGCGGCGCCGATCACGTCCTCGTCCCCAGCTTGCGGCGCGCTTCCTCGAGGCTGCGGGAGGCGCGCTCGGCCTGCGCCTTGATCTTGTCGCCCTGGTACAGGCCGAACCCGACTACGCCGCGGCCGCGCTCGCCGAACAGCTCGCGCAGCCTGTCCAGCGCGGCGGCGAGCTTCGCCTCATCGCCCGGCTTCGGCTCGCCGAGCCCCTCGAGCTCCTTCGCCGCGGCCGCGGCGCGCTCCGCGGCCTCGGCCACCAGCGCGCGGTTGCCGAGATAGCTCGCGCTCCACGCCGCGGCGAGCGCGACGCTGACGAGCGCCATGGCGGCATAGGCCGCGAGCCGCGCCGTGCGCCGGCGGCGCTCGCGCACGGGATCGACTCCGGCGAGCCCGGACTCGCCGAAGATCACCTCGTGCAGCAGCCGCCGCAGGAAGAAGCTCTTGCCGCTGCCGACGTTGGGCGGCTGCACCTTGCGCTCGAGGTTGAAGCTGCGCGCGAGCGTGCCGAGGACGCGGTCGATCGGGCTGCCTTCCTGCGTGCCGCTCGCGAAGTACACCCCGCGCGCGAGCGGCGGCTCGCCCGGCCAGGCGGCGCCGAAGGCGCTCTCCAGGAACGCGCCGATCAGCGGCCCGGCGACGCGGAACTGCTGCGGGAAGCGATAGATCGCCGCGCGGCGCTGCAGGTCGCGCTCCTCCTGCAGCCGCGCCGGCAGCATGCCGTACAGCCGGCGCTCGAGCCGCGCGAGCTCCTCCTCGAAGCGCCGGGCGAAATCCGACCCGACCTCCGAGTGCGCGAAGGTCGTTCCCCACACCTGGGCGCGCCCTTCGGCGTCGAGGTTGCTGAAGAACTCCATGAAGCCCGCGAGCAGGTCGGCCTTGGTCACCAGCACGTACACCGGCAGCCGGATCGCGAGCCGGCTGTAGAGCTCCCACACGCGCTCGCGCACGTGGCCGGCGTAGCGCGCCATCTCGTCCTCGCTCCAGTGCACGAGGTCGGCGATGCTCAGCGTCACGATGACGCCGTTCAGCGGCTGGCGCGCGCGCGAGCGCTTGAGGAGGTCGAGGAACCCGAGCCAGGCCGCGGCGTCGGCTTCGCGGTCGCTCTCCTGCGTGGTATAGCGCCCGGCGGTGTCGAGCAGCACCGCCTGGTCGGTGAACCACCAGTCGCAGTTGCGCGTGCCGCTCACGCCCTGCAGGGCGCGCTCGCCGCGCGGGTCGCCGAGCGGAAAGCGCAGGCCGGCGTTGAGCAGCGCCGTGGTCTTGCCCGAGCCCGGCGCGCCGATGAACATGTACCAGGGCAGCTCGGCCACCGTGCGCCGCTCGCCGCCGGGCCCGCGGAAGCGCGCCTTGCGCAGCACCCCGGTCGCGTCCTCCAGGCGCTTGCGCAGCACCGAGATCTCGTGCGCGGCGCGCGCCGCCGAATCCTGCTCGACCCCGCCGGCGATGCCTTCCAGCAGCTCCTCGTTCTCCTTGAGCGACTTGCGCGCGCGCCACAGCTCCCACGCCAGCCAGGCGACGCCCACGCCGACGATCAGCGCGAAGCGCTCGAACGGCCCGTCGAGGGCCGGGACCATGTCGCCCGCGAACCAGACCGCGAGCGCGAACGCGGCCCACGCCGCGCCGCCGACCACCCAGCGCGGGTTCATGCGCCGGCCCTGAGCAGGATCGCCACGCGGCGGTTCTTCGCGCGGTTCGCCGGCCCGTCGTTCGGCGCCAGCGGCTCGGAGTCGGCCACGCCTTCCGCGCGCAGCCGCGCCGCCTCGCGCAGCCGCGGCCCCATCAGCGCGACCACCGAGCGGGCGCGCTCGGTGGACAGCTCCCAGTTCGACGGGAAGCGCGCGCTGCGGATCGGGACGTCGTCGGTATGGCCGGTGACCACGATCGCGCCGGGCAGCTTGTCCAGCGCCTCGGCGATGCGCACGATCACCGGGTGCAGCGCTGTGTTGAGCCGCGCGCTGCCCGAGCCGAACAGCTCGTCCGACTTCAGCACGATCACGCCTTCGTCCGACACGGCGATCTCGCCCTTCGCGATCTCGGCGGCGAGCGCGGCTTTCAGCGGACTCGGCGCCGCGGGCTTCGCCCCCGGCGCGGCAGCCGGGACTGTCCTCAGCTGCGCGAGCTGGCGCGCCACCGGATCGGACAGCGCGCCGAGCGAGATGCTGTAGGCGAAATAGATCGCGGCCAGCGCCGCGGCGCACGCCGAGGCCGCTGCCCACAGCGCGAGCGCGCCGGGCACGCGCCGCGCGGGCAGCGCCGCGCCCTGCCAGCGTCCCGAGAGCTCGGCCGAGGCCTGCGGGCGCTGCGCGGCGAGGATCCCATAGAGGCGCGCGCGCGCCTGGGCGAGCGGCTGTCGGCCGCCCTCGCCGCCCCGGTACTTGCCTTCGAAGCCGAGCGCCAGGCAGACGTAGAAGAACTCGAGCAGCTCGAGGTAGTCAGTCGGCTGCGGGAGCATCGGCTCGAGCAGGGCGAAGAACTTTTCGGGGCCGCCCGCCTCGCCGTGCACCTCGGCGAGCAGGCCCTGCGCGGCCCATTCCCGCCCCCAGGGCGTGGCCGACGCCGAGTCGTCGAGCAGTGCGCACAGCGCGTAGCGCGCGACCAGGATGCGCTCGTCGGGCACCCCCAGGGCGCGGGCGCTGCGCTCGAAGCCGTCGATCTGCTCGCGCAGCCGGGCACGCAGGCCGCCCGGGTCCGGGTGGCGCAGCGCGTGGCGGATCTGCGGGACTGCGGCGAGGAGCGGGTTCGCCGCCTCGACCAGGGGATTGAGGCCGCCGAGCCGGGCCAGGTCGGCGGCGGCCGCCTGGCGCTCGAGCGCCGGGGCGTACTGGCTGCGTTTGCGCCCGGGCGTGGGCAGGACTACGGTCGCATCGGCGTCGCCAGAGTCAACAGAATCCCCGACGCGCTCGCTCATGCCTGTCCCCCGAATTTGGCTCCCGCGGGGCCAGCCGGTGCGCCGGCCCCGTGCTGCAAGTTCGCGCTAGCGGCTCTTCGCCATCGGGACGTCTTCGCCGAGCACGCGGGCTGCGTTGTACCACTTGAGCGATTCCGCGTAGTCGCGCGACACCCCCGCGATCCCCTTATCGTAGATCTCGCCGAGGCGCTTCGCCGCCTTGCCGCTGCCGGAGCGGGCAGCGCGCACGTACACCTTGACCGCCTCGCCGCCCTTGCCCTGCGACTCGAGCGCCGCCGCCTGCTCGAACAATGCGTCGCCACCCGCGGGTGCGGCTGCCGGCGCCGCCGCGGCCGCCTTGGCCGCCGCGGCTGCCGCCGCTTTCTCGGCTGCCGCCGCTGCCGCGAGGCGCTCGGCCGCCGCCTTCTCGGCCGCCGCGATGCGCTCGGCCGCGGCCTTCTCCGCCGCCGCCAGCTTCTCCGCCGCCGCCCGCTCGGCCGCCGCGCTCTTCTCGGCCGCGACCTTCTCGGCCGCCAGCTTGGCGGCCTGCGCCTTCTCGGCCGCTGCCCGATCGGCGGCTTTTTCGGCGGCCAGCTTCTCCGCCTTGGCCTTGTCAGCCGCGGCGGTCTTTTCCTGCGCAGCTTTCGTCGCCTCGGCCGTCTTCTTCGCCTCGGCCTCGCGCTGCTTCTGGGCGTCGGCGGTCTTCTTCGCCTCGGCTTCCGCGCGCGCGCGCTCTTGGGCGAGTTGTTCGGCCCTCGCCTTGTCACCCGACTTCCTGGCTTCCTCTTCGGCCTTCTTCGCCTTCTCGAGCGCGAGGTTCGCGGCCTCTGCGGCCTTCTTGGCCTTCTCGCTCTCCGCGGCCTGCGCCGCGAGCTGCTTCTGCATCTCGGCGATCTTCTTCTGCTGCTCGGCGTCGGTGGGCGCGAAGAAGTAGTAGCCGGTGCCGCCGATCGCCAGGGCGGCGACCGCGATGCCGACGAACACCGCCGGATGGGTCTTCTTGCCGCCCGCGGCTGCCTCGGCCTTGAGCTGCGCTTCGCGCTTCTTGAACTCGGCCTCGCGCTTGGCGCGCTCTTCGGTCTGCTTCTTCGCCAGCGCCTCGGCCTCTTTCTTGGCCTTCTCCGCTTCCTGCTTGGCGCGCTCGCGCTCGGCGGCCGCTTCCTGCTTCGCCTTCTCGGCGGCCGCGGCGGCTTCCTTCTTCGCCTTCTCGGCCTCGAGCCGCGCGCGCTCGCGCTCGGCGGCGGCCTCGGCCTTCGCCTTGGCGTCGGCTTCCGCCCTCGCCTTGGCTTCCGCCTGCCGCTTCGCCTCCGCCTCGGCCTCGCGTTTCTTGAACTCGGCCTCGCGCTTCGCCATCTCGGCGGCGGCTTCCTGCTTGGCCCTTTCGCGCTCGGCGGCGGCCTCCTGCTTGGCCTTTTCGCGCTCGGCGGCGGCTTCCTGCTTCGCTTTCTCGGCCGCTTCGGCGCGCGCCTTTGCCTCGGCCTCGCGCTGCGCCTCGCGCTGCTTGAATTCTTCCTCCTTCTTCGCCAGCTCGAGCTCGAGCTTCTCCTTCTCATCGGCGAGCTTCGCGCGCGCATCCGCCTCGAGGCGCGCGGCCTCCTCGGCTTCCTTCTTCTCCTGCTTCTTCGCCTCGGCGCTGGTCTCCTCGGGCGCCGCGCCGCGCAGCTTGGCGATCTTGCGCTTGGCGAGCGCGGCGTAGATCCCGTTCGGGAACTGCTGCACGTAGAGCTCGAAGTCGTCGGGATCGTTGCCGTCCTTGATCGCGCGCCAGAACTCGAGCTCGACTTCCTGGTTGCCGGCCTGCGTGCTGGTCTGGGTCCCGGTGCTGCCCATGGCCGCCTGCGGCCGCGGCTGCGTCGCCGGCCGCGCCGCGGGCGCGATCGTCATCTCGCCGACCACGGTCTTGTCGGAGTCGTCGTCGGCCTCGCCCTGGCCTTGCAGCGCGCGCTTCAGCGCGACGCCGAAGTCCTTCGCCGACTGGTAGCGCGTGTCGGCGTTCTTCGACAGCGCCTTGTTGACCACGGCGTCGAAGAACGGCGTCACCGCGTTGTTGAGCGACGAGGGCAGCGGCGGGTCTTCCTGGATGATCTTCTTCGCGATGGTCCAGGCGCCGCCGCCGGTGAACGGCTTCTCGCCGGTGAGGAACTGGTACAGGATGATGCCGGCCGAGAACACGTCGGTGCGCTTGTCGATGGTGCCGCCGGTGATCTGCTCGGGCGACATGTAGGCCGGCGTGCCCACCATGGTGCCCGCCTGCGTGCGCTCGGCCTGGGTGCGGTCGGAGTCCTGCACGCGCGCCACGCCGAAGTCGGTGAGCTTGGTGCGCGCCTGCGAGTCGAGCATCACGTTCGCCGGCTTGATGTCGCGGTGGATGATGCCGGCGTTGTGCGCGAAGTCGAGCGCGTCGAGCAGCTCGCACATGATGCGCACCGCTTCCTTGATGTCGAAGCGCTCGTTGGCGTCGAAGAAGTTCTTCAGCTCCTTGCCGCGGATGAACTCCATCACGAGGTAGGCGATGTCGCCTTCCTCGGCGAAGTCGTAAACCTGCACGATGTGGGGGTGGTTGAGCCGCGCTACCGCCTGCGCCTCGCGCGAGAAGCGCATCGAATAATCTTTCGCGGTATCCGGGTCGAGGTGGCTCTTGAGGATCGTCTTGATCGCGACCCTGCGGTTCAGCTTCGGGTCGATGCCCTCGTACACGACGCCCATCGCGCCCTTGCCGAGGGTGCGCTCGATGTTGTAGCGCCCTAGCGTTTTCAGTTCGGCGTCAGCCATCCCTTGCTTTCCTGCTTGTAGCGGGGTCGCGACCCCGCCCCTTGTTTCCAATGACCCGACATTATCGAGTCATATCAAGGACCTGACAAGGTGAAAAGCCGCGTTTTGCCTGGGAACTTGCGCACTTGCGCCGGGTCGTGTAGTGGCGACACGGCGACGCGCCCTGCTGGATCTAAGCTTCTGCTTTGCCGGGAATTTTCCTCGTTCCGGCGCGCACGGGCCGGATCGCGGGCGAAACCCGGCCTTTACCTGTTTTTACAACGCTACTCGCAGAAGAACTCGATCACGTCGGTGGCGCCGGTGCGCGACTGGCCGAAGGCGATCCAGCCGTGGCCGCGCAGCGTGAACTCCTCGCGCCGCAGGACGATCTCCTTGTCGCCCTCGATGGTGACGAAGGTGCCGTTCGCGCTGTGGTCGGTGAGGATGAACTTGTCGAGGCGGCGCTCGATCTTGCCGTGCGCGCGCGAGGCCATGCGCTCCTTGATCACCAGGTCGGCGGATGCGTCGCGCCCCATCGCGAGCGACGGGCGCTCGGCCGACAGGATCACCTCGGCGCCCTGCATCTTCAGCCGCAGCGTGGTGTTGCGCGGCTTGAACACCGACTTGTGCGAGGCGAGCGTGGTCATGTCCTCGCTCTGCTGCCACATCAGCTCGTAGACCTGGATCTCCTGCGCCTTGCCCTTCACCTGGATGGTGGTGATGGCGCGCGTGTTGGCCTTCAGCATCGGCGACATCAGCATCACGGTCTCGCGCGCGGTGATGATCTGCCCCTTGGTCGCCACCGCGGCGAGCCGCGCCGCGAGGTTCACCGCGTCGCCGAACACGTCGCCGTCGCGCTCCACCACCGGGCCGAAGTTGAAGCCGACGCGGATCCCCAGCGTGGTGTTGCCGACCGGCGGCAGCTCGGAGATCGCGAGCTGCATCTCGATCGCGGCGTCGGCGGCGGCGTCGGCATTGGGAAAGGCCGACATCACCTCGTCGCCGATGGTCTTGATGACGCGTCCCTTGGCGGTCTGCGTTTTCTGCTTCATCAGGTTCACGCAGCTCTCCACCGCCGCGTGCGCGACCGCGTTGCCCGCCGTCTCGTAGAGCTTCGTGCTGCCGCTCACGTCGGCGAAGAGCACCGCTGCTTCGCTGGACTGTTCCGCCATCTAGAACCGCGTGCCTCCCACGTGGAACGGATTGTACTGTGAAAAAGAAACGGGGCGCCTGAGCGCCCCGTCGCACTGCCGGAAGCTGACCTTATTTGCAGGGCACCCCTTCGCGGCTCTCCTGCACGCACGCCGGGAGCGAGATGCCGCTCTCGTCGATGCGGTGGTCCATCGGCGGCGTCGCGCCGATCTCGCCGGCGAAGCCGTACTCGACGTCCTCCGCGACGCTGTCGGTGCCGAAGGTCTTGTTCGCCTCCTCGACGATCACCGCGCCGATCGACTCCGACACCTGGCCGATGATGTTCTGCGCCTGCTGCTGGCCGATGCTCGCGATCACGGTGACGCCGTTGATCTGGATGCTGATCGCCCCGGTCTGGACGCTGAAGGGCGCCGCGCTCGAGCCGGTGGCGTAGTTGTACAGCGTCGCTGCGCCGGTGTGGTGCAGGTTGCCGGAGAAGATCACCTGCATGCCGATCACGTTGGTGCCGCTGCTGAACAACCCGTTGGTCGCCGTCACGGTCCCCGCCCCGCCGAGGCTTCCGGCGGTCAGGTTGACCGTGCCCGCTCCCGCATTCAGCGTGCCGACGCTCAGGCCCGTCGGGTCGGTCATGTTGACGCTGCCGCCGGCGGTGGTGCCCGACAGGGTGTCCCCTCCCGAGCCGCCCGTCAGGTTTTCCATCGTGTTGAAGATGGTGGTCGTGTTGAGCGTTCCGGCGTTGGTTCCCGTGTACACCCAGGTGTTGGCGCCATCGGTCGCCGCCAGCGTGTCGGTGCCCGCGAGGCCCTGCACCGTACCGGCGAACGTCGTCACGCCCGATGCCAGCGTGAACGTATCGTTGCCGCCGGTGCCGCTGAGAGTCGCGATGCCCGTGAACGAGGTGACGCCCGCAGCGCTGCCCGCATTGGCCCCGGTGATCGTGTAGCTCGTGCTGCCGGCGAGAGTATCGCCGCCGCCCAGGCCGCTGATCACGCCGATCGAGCCGCCGGCCAGCGTGAACGTGTCCGCGCCCGCCGTGCCGGTGAGGTTCTCGATGCCGGTGAACGATGTTACGCCGGTCGCTGAGCCGGTGTTCGCGCCGGTGATCGTATAGCCGGTGCTGCCCGAGAGCGTGTCGGTGTTGCCGAGGCCGTCGAGCGTGCCGATCGACCCGCCGACGTTCAGCGTGAACGTGTCGACGCCCGCAGTGCCGGTGAGGTTCTCGACGTTTAGGAACCCGCCGGTGCCGGTCGCTGTGCCGCCGTTTGCTGCGTTGATGACGTACGTCGTGCTGCCGACCAGTGTATCAGTGCCGCCGAGGCCATCAACCGTGCCGGTGAGCGTACCGCCCGCCAGTGTGAAGCTGTCGTCGCCGCCGGTGCCCGCCAGGTTCTGGATGTTGCTGAATCCGCCAGTCACCCCGGCCGCCGTCCCGCTGTTCGCGCCCGTCACCGAGTAGGTCGTGCTGCCGGCAAGGGTGTTGTTGCCACCCGAGCCGTTCACCGCGCCGGTGAGCGAACCAGTCGTAAGCGTGAACGTGTCATCGAGCGTGCCCCCCGTGAGGTTCGGGATGTCGGTGAAGCTCTGCCCCGTCGAGAGCGTGCCGTCGTTCGCCCCCGTGATCGTCCAGGTGGTGTTCGCGTTCGTTCCCACCAGCACGTCCGCGGCATT
>Ga0187892_10004113_pt1 | contig 25016 bp, 20 predicted proteins | sample MA1701073metaG_FD_139345 | JGI IMG/M metagenome (GOLD analysis project Ga0187892, IMG submission 139345) | Bio-ooze microbial communities from a basaltic lava cave in the Kipuka Kanohina Cave System on the Island of Hawaii, USA - MA170107-3 metaG ... | reverse complement strand
CGTCTTCCCGCACGGCAGCTGTTGGCTGCTGCTCTGCGCCCAGCAACGTGTTGGTCAATGTGGATTTTCCGGCGCCCGACGAGCCGAGCAGCACGACCGTCTGCCCGGGTTGCAGATAAGCCGTCAACGCCGAAACGTCGCCCGGGCAGCGCGCATCAAGCGCGTGTCGATCGATAAAGGACGGAATACGGTTCCGGACTTCATCCAGGCGCGCGTCGAGTTCCATGCACAGGTCCGCCTTCGTAAGCACGGCCACTGGCAGGACACCGCTGGATCGGGCGAGCGCGAGATAGCGTTCGAGCCGCCGGAGGTTGAAGTCGCCATCCAACCCCATCACGAGGAATGCACAGTCGACGTTGCTGACGAGCGGCTGCCGCGCGCCCGAGGGATCGATGCGGCGCAACTCCGAGTAAGGCTCGAGTCGACGTTCGATCCACCGGTCGCCGAAGCGTAGACGCGCAATGACCCAATCGCCCACGACGAGCCGAGCGCCGCTGTCCGACAATTGACGCGCCAGTGCCGGGTGAACGCGCGCAAACTCGCTCGCCTCACCGTCGTGAACCAGTGCATGATCGCCGTGGTATTCGCAGACTCGTCCCGGCGCACGGTGCTCGAGCTCGGGCAGCGCCGCTATCCGGCGGGCCACGAGTGGATTGAATCCGATCGACCGCAGCCGATCGAGCCGTTCAGGGGAAAGCATCATGGTGTCGTGTCCTGTCTTCCCGGATTCGCCCGCGCAGTGCACGGGCAATCGCGTTCCCGGCCTGCGGCGGGGAACACCGAAAAGTCAGCGGCGGTCCTTACTCACGTTCCTCGGAACGCTTCGCGCGGACGCACCGCAATTCAGGCAATGACCGACACAACACACCTGGAAAGGAAGGGGAATGCGCGCGGCATTGTACGCGCGCGCCTGTGGTCTGCAATGTTGGCCGCCGCCATGAGCCTTGCGACCACCACAGTCGCATCGGCGCAGGGCAGCGCGCCCTACGCAAGCCGCGAGCGCCTGCCACATCCCGTTATCTTCCAGCCCGGCACAATTTCGACGGCCGACGACGAGTCGCACCCGGCGTTTACGCCCGACGGCCGCACGCTCTATTTCCTGAAGAACGCGCCGCGCTTCAATCACTGGACCATCGTGACGAGCACGTTCGACGACGGCGAATGGAGCACGCCGGAGGTGGCGCCATTCTCGGGCCAGTACGCGGACGCCGACGTGTTCATCACCCACGACGGGAGTTCGCTCTACTTCATCTCGACGCGCCCGGACGAAGCGGACGGCGAGGCTCGCGAAAACACGGATCTCTACGTGATCCGTCGCGAAGGAAAGGACTGGGGCGAGCCCCGGCGCATTGCGGAGCTCAGCAGCGATGGCAACGAGTGGTTTCCGACGCTCACGGACCAGAACGTCATCTATTTCGGCTCGGAGCGGCACAGGGACAACATGGGGAAGCCCGGAACGAGCGACTTGTGGCGATCGAGACTGGTCGAGGGGCGCTTCACGCGGCCCGAAAACCTGGGCCGGACGATCAACAGCGCGGGCAACGACATCGAGCCTTACATTTCGCCCGACGAAACCTTCATGATCTTTGGCTCGTCCGGCCGTCCGGATTCGCTCGGCGCGTACGATCTCTACGTTACGTACAACTGCGGCGGACGCTGGACGCAGCCGCGCAATCTTGGCGAGCCGATCAACTCGGTGGCCTGGGACTTCTCGCCGCGACTGTCACCGGACGGGCGCTACCTGTTCTTCACCAGCAACCGCGGCTTCGGCGATCGCACGCCCGACCGGCGGCTGGACTACGAAGAACTGATGAAGACGCTGCATGCGCCGGGCAACGGCCTGCGCGACATCTACCAGGTGGACTTGAGCGCGCTGAACCTGCAGCCGGGTTGCTAGGTAATCACCGGGCCAGAAACAGGCCGCAAGTCTCAGTTCCGGCAGGAGAGCCGCGGAACGGCTTGACTCCTCCCTGTAGAAAGCATAATTTCAGAAACGACAGAAATTACGGACGGCACCGATGCGACTGACACCCGTGATGCAGCGATACATCGTCCACTGGGGCGAAATGGGCAGCCGCTGGGGAATGAACCGCTCGGTGGCCCAGGTCCACGCGCTGCTCTATCTCTCCACCGAGCCGCTGCACGCCGACGAGATTGGCGCGACGCTCGGCATCGCACGCTCGAACGTGAGCGTCGGCCTCAAGGAGCTGGTGGCCTGGAACCTGGTCCAGGTGACGCAGGTGCTCGGCGATCGCCGCGACTTCTTCCAGGCACAGCACGATCCGTGGGAGGTGATCCGCGTGATCATGGAAGGCCGCAAGCGTCGCGAGATCGATCCGACCCTCGCCGCGCTGCGCGCGTGCGTCTCCGAGCTCGAGGACGACAAGGAAACCGACGACATCGTGCGCGAGCGCATTACGACGCAGCTGGAATTTCTCGAGACGGTCACGGGCTGGTACGACTCGATCAAGAGCCTTCCACGCAAGACGTTGCTCAAGATGATGCGGCTCGGGCAGAGGATCGCGAAGGCTATCGGCGAATAGGGAGGTTTCATGTGCGGCGCGACGGCGATTGGGCTTTCTGGAACAGGACGATCCGGAAGCGCAGTGGCCCCGCGTGACACGCCGCACCGTGGACTGGAACACCTGCTCGGCGAGCAGACCTGGCACCGGTTGCCTCCGGCTGTTCGGGCTCGTTTTGGCGAACCTGTCGTCGCCGTTGACTACGCAGGCGAATTCGCGATCGTGCGCGCGAGCCTGCTCGGGCGCGCAATCGCGCACCTCTGCCGGCTGCTCGGTTCGCCGGTCGTAGCCAGAACCGGGACCTGCATTCCCGCGATCGTGCGCGTCGGTCCGACGTCGGACGGCGTGGCCTGGAACCGCGAGTATCGCTGGCCGCCCCGCGGCAACAAGTGCCTGGTGCGGTCGACGAAAGTCATCGATCCGCAGGGTCATCTCGTCGAACGGTTGCCGGCACGGCTATGCATGCCGCTGGATGTCTACGAACGCTCGGGTTCGCTCCACTTCGTGAGCCGAGGGTACTACTTCGATTGCGGACAGCGCCGGGATGGTACGACGCGCAAGATGCCATTGCCGTCCTGGCTTTCGCCCGGCACCACGCATGTCGAACATCACGACGAAGCCGACGGCTGGTTCCGCTTCACCATGACCGTGACGCATCCGTATTTCGGCGAGCTTTTTTACCAAACCGGGCGCTTTCGCGCCGCGGGGCAGACCACGTGACGGCTCTTCTCACGCTTCTCACCGTGCAGGCAGTTCTCGGCGGTATCGACAATCTCTGGCACCACGAGATCCGGGAACGTCTGCCCGCGAAGCGATCGGCAACGCACGAGCTGTCACTGCATGCCGCGCGCGAGTTCATCTATGCGCTGGTGTTCCTGGCGCTTGCCTGGTCCGAATGGCACGGTGGCTGGGCACTGGTGCTCGCAGCGCTCGTGCTCGTGGAGATCCCGATCACTCTCGCGGATTTCGTCGTGGAAGATCGCACCCGCCGGCTGCCACCGCTCGAGCGCGTGCTGCACGGTGTGCTCGCAATCAACTTCGGAATCGTACTGGCCGCGCTCGCGCCGGTGCTGAACGGCTGGTGGTCGCTGCCGACGGCGATGATCCCGGCAAACCACGGCGGGTTCTCCTGGCTGTTCACGGTTTTCGCCGCCGGCTTGTTTGCGTGGTCGATGCGCAACTGGCTCGCTGTGTTGCGGCACGCCCGACCTCCGGAGTGGGTTCGTGAGCCGATCGGCCTGCGCGCGGGCAGGAAGGCGCGCACGATACTGGTGACGGGAGCGACTGGCTTCATTGGGCACCACGTCGTCCGTCGCCTGCTGGTGCATGGCGATACGGTGATCGTGCTGACGCGCGACCTGGACAAGGCACTCGACCGTTTCGGCCCACATGTTCGTGCGGTGACCTCGCTGGCGCAGATCGCGAGTGGAACTCGTGTCGATGCCATCGTGAATCTCGCGGGAGCTCCGATCCTGTCGATGCCATGGACGCGTGCTCGCAGGCGGCGGCTGGTGCAGAGCCGCACTGAGGTGACGCAGGAAGTGGTGTCGCTGTGCTCACGTCTCGAAACGGCGCCGCGCGTGCTCGTTACAGCAAGCGCCATCGGTTACTACGGCGTTCGCGGCGATGAGCCGGTGGACGAGCAGGGACTTTCGCAGCCTGCCTTCCAGTCACAGCTGTGCCGCGAGTGGGAGGAAATTGCCTGCTCGGTGGAGGCGCTTGGAGTTCGCGTGGTTCGCCTGCGGCTCGGGCTCGTGCTCGGTCGCGATGGCGGCGCACTCCCGCAGCTCGCGCGTCCCGTGAAACTGGGGCTGGGCGCCATCCTGGGTTCAGGGTACCAGTGGGTTTCCTGGATTCATATTGACGACGTGGTTCGCCTGGTCTCCTTCGCGCTACGCACGCCCAGTGTGCGTGGTGCACTCAACGCGGTAGCCCCGCGCCCCGTGACGCACGCACAGATGCAGCGCGTTCTCGCCGATACGGTGCGCCGCCCCCTGTGGCTGAAAATCCCCGCATTCGTGCTGCGTGCGTTGCTCGGAGAAATGTCACAGCTGCTCGTCGACGGCCAGCGCGTGGTCCCCACTCGCGCCGGCGAGGAGGGATTCACGTTCCGCTTCCCCGACTTGCAGCGCGCGCTGGCCGACCTGCTCACACCGTCGAAGCTCGCGAAGTCGCACCTGGTGCCGGACGTGTACTACAACGGCAATTGTCCGGTGTGCCGCGCCGAGATCGGCCACTACGCCAGGATCTGCGCCGCGAACGCGGTGAAGATCCGGTTCGTCGATGCAGTGCGCGCCCCCGATGATCTCGCCGGCAGCGGTCTGCGCGGCGAGCACCTGGAACGACGGATGTACTTCAAGGACGCAAGCGGACTGATCCTGAGCGGAATGCCCGCGATCCGCGAGCTCTGGTCACGCCTGCCTGGATATCGCTGGCTGGCGAAAACCATGGCGATACCGGTGCTGCGACAGTCCTCGGAGATCGCCTACGACCATGTCATTTCGCCGAGTCTCACCTGGTGGGCAAGGCGGCGGGTCGCAAGGAACCTCGAGACGACGCTCCGTTCAAGAACATCGGGGTACTGACTTCGTTCTTCAGATTTGACTATCGATGAACTCGCGAGCCTTGTCGAATCTCGGAATCAGCTTGCAGCCAAGCTCGCTCAAGCGCTGCTCGATGGAATCCACGAGAAAATCCGTATGGTCCTTGTTGATGAACAGCTTCGGCCGCTTGGCGTCGACACCCTTGAGGTACTGCTCGACGGAGGCAAAGACGATCGCGTCCTGAGGTTCAAGCTTGTACCGCGCGTCAACGGACAAAGCTCCCTCGACGACTTCTCGCGTGAGCGAAGGAACCGTGGAGCACGCGATCAGGCGACGAACGGTGCCTTCCAGCTCCTTCGCCTCACTTGCGACGCTGCTATCGAGGGCTTCCGCAACCACTAGAGAAGTCTGTGCCAGATTGGCGAACCGCTGCGACCTGGCAAGCTGCGTGATCTCGCTGCGCAGTCTCCGGAGAGTTTTCGTTCTCTGCTTGAGGCGACGAGTCAACGCCTCGAATGGTTCCGTCAAAGCGCACGCGGGCACAACCAGCCGAATCCTCTGAGCTTCGGCCAGACTGATGATGTGCTCAGCATCCTTCGAAGTCTCCTGTTGAAGGGCAACCTCGAGAACGAAGTTCGACTCGACTATGACGATCATGACGAGGCGTCAGAACCTCACCTCGCCATGCCTGATCTGTTCATATAGCCCGGACTGGACCAATATCTGGTCTGCCTCGTTGTTGGCCTCGGGGGTACGAACGCCGATGACCAGGTCGCTCAACCAGGAGCAGAGAGCGATTTCCAGGCTCGCTCTTCGAATGTTGGCGTCGTCTTCGGCGGCCTTGCCAAGGTACGTTCTCAATACAGGCTTTGCTGGCGCCGAGAAGGCCGGCAGTTCATCCGACTTTGCCTCGCCCTTCCACAGGAAGAGGCCAGTTGGGAACGCCAGCAGAAAGAAAGGCGCCTCATCCAGCAGTTCGTGCTGCATGAGGTTCCGTCTCAGCCGCGCTGCACTTTCGGGTGAGCTCTCCTTGCTCATCTTGCAGTCGACTACCAGCATGCGGCGATGGTCGCGAGAGTACGCCACGATATCGAGGGAGGTCATGACGGCGGTCCGTGAAAGTAGTGGCCGCATTGTATCGCTCTCGCGATTTCGCTCTCGTGCTTCAGTGTTGGGCATGACCAGCTCCTTCTGAAAACAAACGCTGAAGAGCTAAGACGAACGACCTCGCGAAAACGGCAAGGGAAAGAAAGAAAAAAGGGGCGGGCTATGCAGCGACGCGGTCCTTGCGGCCAGCCCCGACCGAGGACGGGCTGGAAATCCGTTCATCCCATCTACAGTCGCAGGTAGGAAAGAATCCCCCTCGCCGCCTCTCTCCCCTCGAACACGGCAGTGACCACGAGATCCGAGCCGCGCACCATGTCGCCGCCGGCAAACACCTTGTCGTGCGTCGTCTGGAACGGCTTTTCTTTTCCTGCGGTAACGCGCACGCGGCCGCTGCCGTGCACCTTGATGCCGAACTCGTCGAACCACGCGGGCGGGCTCGGATTGAAACCGAAGGCAACGATCACCGCGTCGGCGGGAACAAGCTCCTCGGTGCCCGGGATTGCCTCCGGGATGCGGCGGCCTCGCGCATCGGGCGAGCCGAGCCGTGTGGAGACGACCTTCACGGCCTCGACCCGCTCCGTGCCCATGATCTCGATGGGCTGCCGATTGAACAGAAACTGCACGCCCTCTTCGCGGCTGTTGCGGAAGTCGCGCCGCGAGCCAGGCATGTTGGCTTCATCACGCCGGTAGGTGCAGGTCACCGACTCCGCGCCTTGCCGGATCGCGGTGCGGTTGCAATCCATGCCCGTATCTCCGCCGCCCAGCACCACGACGCGCTTGCCACGCATGTCGATGTATTCCGACGCGTCGCGCTCGAGGCCAAGCTCACGATTGATGTTCGCGACCAAATAAGGAAGCGCCTCGTAAACGCCGGGCAGATCTTCGCCGGTGAAACCTCCCTTCACGTACGAATAGGTGCCCATCCCCAGGAACACCGCGTCGTAGTCCGACATCAGCCGCTCAAACGGAACATCGGTACCGACGTCGCGGCCGAGCAGGAACTGCACGCCCATTTCTTCCATGATCTCGCGACGGCGCTCGACCACTTCCTTCTCGAGCTTGAAAGGCGGGATGCCGAAAGTGAGCAGCCCGCCGATGCGCGGATAGCGATCGAACACGACGGGTTTCACGCCGTTGCGCACGAGGATGTCGGCGCAGGCGAGCCCTGCGGGTCCCGCACCTACGATGGCCACCTGCTTGCCGGTCGGCCGCACGTTCGACATGTCCGGTTTCCATCCGGCCTTGAGCGCTTCGTCCGTGATGTACTTTTCGATCGAGCCGATGCTGACAGCGCCGAGCCCGTCGTTGAGCGTGCACGCGCCTTCACACAGGCGATCCTGCGGGCAGATCCGGCCGCAGACTTCCGGCAACGAGTTCGTTCGATGCGACAGCTCCGCCGCTTCGAACAGGTTTCCTTCCTCGATCAGCTTCAGCCAGTTCGGGATGTAGTTGTGGACCGGGCACTTCCACTCGCAGAACGGATTGCCACACGCGAGGCAGCGTCCCGCCTGTTGCGCGGCATCGGTCGCCTCGTACTGCGAGTAGATTTCGCGGTACGACAGGATGCGCTGCTCGACCGGCAGTTTCTGCGGGTCGCGGCGCGGGATCTCGAGGAATCGCAGGTTCTTGTCTGCCATGTCACGCCGCCCTGCGCAGGTTTTCGATCAGGGTGTCGATCGCAGCCGCCTTCGGCTTCACGACCCAGAACTTGCCGAGAAAGCTGCGGAAATCGTTGAGGATCTCTTCCGCCCACACGCTCGCGGTCTCGCGCCGATGGCGCTCGATCAGCATGCGCAGGTGTTGCAGGTGCGATTCCATGCCCTCGGGTGTGATGCGGTGGATATCGATCAGCTCATGGTTGTATCGATCGACGAAACCGCGATCCTGGTCGAACACGTAGGCGAAACCGCCGGTGAACCCCGCTCCGAAGTTCAGACCCGTGCGGCCAAGTACGCAGACAACGCCGCCGGTCATGTACTCGCAGCAGTGATCGCCCGCACCCTCGACGACTGCGAGCGCGCCGGAATTTCGAACGGCGAAGCGTTCTCCCGCCTGGCCCGCCGCGTACAGCTCGCCACCGGTTGCGCCGTAAAGGCAGGTGTTTCCCATGATGACCGTGTCTCTGTGCACGAAACCGGCCGCCCGTGGTGGCTTGAGCACCACCTTTCCTCCGGCCATGCCCTTCGCCACGTAATCGTTGGCGTCGCCCTCCAGGTAAAGGTGCAGGCCACCTGCGTTCCACGCGCCAAAACTCTGGCCGGCCGAGCCACGCAGGTTCACGGTCAGCGGCGCACGATCCATGCCGTGATCGCCCCACTTGCGCGCGATCTCGCCCGAGAGCCGGGCACCGATGGAGCGGTGATAGTTGCAAACCTCATAGAGGAAGGTCCCACCGTTCGCGCTATCGATCGCGGATCGCATGTCGTCAACCATGCGCTCCGCGAACTCGCCCTTGTCGGCGGGAACGTTGCGCTCGTCCAGGCAGAACTGGGGTTTCTCGTCCGCGAGGCCTGCCGTCGACAACAGCGGGTTGAGGTCGAGGCGCTGCTGGCGGCGCGTCTGCCCGGGCAGGATCTCGAGCAGGTCGGTTCGACCAATGACGTCCGCGATGCTTCGGGCCCCGAGCTGGGCAAGCAGTTCGCGGCACTCCTCGGCCACGAACCGGAAGTAGTTGATCACCATCTCGGGCATGCCGGTGAAGTACTTCGAGCGCAGCACGCTGTTCTGCGTCGCCACGCCCGTCGCGCAGTTGTTCAAGTGACAGATGCGCAGGTACTTGCAGCCGAGCGCCACCAGCGGAGCCGAGCCGAAACCAAAACTCTCCGCACCCAGCAATGCCGCCTTGATCACGTCCAGCCCGGTCTTAAGACCGCCATCCGCCTGGAGCCGCACCTTGTGCCGGAGATCGTTGATGCGCAGTGTCTGGTGCGCTTCCGCAAGCCCGAGCTCCCACGGAGTGCCCGCATACTTGATCGAGCTCAGCGGGCTGGCGCCCGTGCCACCGTCGTAGCCCGAAATGGTGATGAGATCGGCGTACGCCTTCGCGACACCGGCCGCCACGGTACCGACGCCAGGCTCGGCCACGAGCTTCACCGACACGAGCGCAGTCGGGTTCACCTGCTTCAGGTCGAAGATGAGCTGCGCAAGATCTTCGATCGAGTAGATGTCATGGTGCGGGGGCGGCGAAATCAGGCCGACGCCCGGGCGCGCGAATCGCAGGCGCGCGATCATGTCGTTCACCTTGTGACCGGGCAGCTGTCCGCCTTCGCCCGGCTTTGCTCCCTGCGCGATCTTGATCTGCAGCACTTCCGCGTTGACCAGGTACTCCGGCGTGACCCCGAAGCGACCGGAGGCAACCTGCTTGATCTTCGAATTGCGTTCCGTGCCGTAGCGCGCGGGGTCTTCGCCCCCCTCGCCCGAGTTCGAACGCGCACCGAGCCGGTTCATCGCGATCGCGAGCGCCTCGTGCGCTTCGGGCGACAGCGCGCCCAGCGACATCCCGGCGCCGTCGAAGCGCCGCACGATCTCCTCTACCGATTCCACTTCGTCGAGCGGCACGGGCTTCGTCGCAGGCTTGAGTTGCAACAAGTCGCGCAGCGTCGACGCCGGCCGCTGATTCACCAGCTGCGAGAACTCGCGGTACCGCTCGTACTCGCCCGTCATCACCGCCGCCTGCAGCGTGGCGATCACGTCCGGGTTGTACATGTGGTATTCGCCGTCGTGCATGTACTTCAGCAGCCCGCCCTGCTCGATCGTCTCGCGTGGACTCCACGCGCGCGTCGCGAGGTAACGCTGGTCGGCCTCGAGATCCTCGAACGCGGCGCCCTCGATGCGGCTCACGGTGCCCGGAAAACACAGCTTCACGATATCCTCGCCCAGGCCCACGATCTCGAAGAGCTGCGCGCTGCGGTAGCTCGAAATGGTGGCGATGCCCATCTTGGACATCACCTTGAACAGTCCTTTGCGAATGCCGCGACGATACGTGCGGCCGAGTTCCAGCCGTGTGTGCGCGTCCATCTTCACGCGCCCCTTGCGCATCATGTCGAACAGCGTCTGGTACGCCATGTAGGGATACACGGCGGTTGCGCCGTAACCGATGAGGCACGCGAAATGGTGCGCGTCTCGCGCGGTGCCGGTCTCGACGATCAGGTTGCAGCGTGAACGCAGACCCTTCTCGACGAGGCGATGATGGACTGCGCCGGTTGCGAGCAGCGCGTGGATCGGCAGCTTGCCCTTGACGAGATAACGATCCGAGAGCAGCAGCACGAGCTTGCCTGCGCGAACTGCCGTTTCCGCACGATCGCACACGTGCGCGATCGCCTGTCTCAGGCTGTCTGGTGCGTCCGAGGGTTCGTACTGCAGATCCAGGAATTCGTGCGTGATGCCGAAATCCTTCAGGCCGAGGATCTGCCGCAGCTTCCGCTGCGACAGGATCGGCGAGTTCATCACCACCTGGCGCGCGTGCTCGGGCGCCGGCACGAAGATGTTGCACTCCGGCCCGATCTGCGTTTGCAGCGACATCACGATCGATTCGCGCAGCGGATCGATCGGCGGATTGGTGACCTGCGCGAACTGCTGGCGGAAGTAGTCATAGAGCGAGCGCACTTTCGTCGACAGCACCGGCATCGGTGTGTCATCGCCCATCGAGCCGACCGCTTCACTCTCGTCCTCGGCGAGCACGCGGATGATCTCGTCGCGCTCCTCCGCGGTGACGTGAAACATCTTCTGATACAGCGCGAGCGTGTCGCGGTCCATCGGTTCGGCGGCGAGGCGCGCATCGATCAGGTCGGTCTCGAGATAGCGAACACCCTTCTTGAGCCACGTCTTGTACGGATGGCGGTTCTTGAGGAGATCGTCGATGTGCCGGTTCTCCAGCAACTCGCCCGTGGAAAGATCGAGCGCCAGCATCTCACCCGGCCCGAGCCGGCCCTTGCGCACCACGTCTTCCGGTGTGTAGTCCCACACGCCCGTCTCGGATGCGATGGTGAGATGGCGATTGCGCGTAATCACGTATCGCGCGGGGCGCAAGCCATTGCGATCCAGCGTGCAGGCGGCATAGCGCCCATCGGTGAGCACGATGCCCGCTGGACCATCCCACGGTTCCATGTGAGTGGCGTAGTACTCGTAGAAAGCACGCAGGTCAGGATCGATCGAGTCGACCGTCTGCCATGCCGGCGGCACGAGAAGCCGCATCGCGTGCAGCACGTCCAGCCCGCCGGCGAGCAGCACTTCCAGCATGTTGTCGAGCGTTTGCGAATCCGAGCCCGTCATCGCAACGAGCGGCTGGATGTCGGAGAGCTCGGGCAGGACTGGCGAACGGAACAGGGGGCCGCGAGCCACTGCCCAGTTGCGGTTGCCCTGGATGGTGTTGATCTCGCCGTTGTGCGCGAGCAGGCGATACGGGTGAGCGAGCCGCCATTGCGGCAGCGTGTTGGTCGAGAAACGCTGGTGAAACACCGCGACGGACGTGGTCATCCGTTCGTCCTGCAGGTCCGGATAGAACTCGGTGAGATGCTGAGGCATCACCATGCCCTTGTAGACGAGCGTCGCCGCGGAGAGGCTCGGCATGTAGAAGACGGGATCCTTCTTCTCGAGCGCTTTCTCGGTGCGCCGGCGCGCGAGGAACAGCTTGCGGTTGAACGAAGCTTCGTCGATGTCGAGCCGGCAATTGACGAACACCTGCTCGATGCGCGGCAGCGTCTTCAGCGCCTGGTCGCCACAGGCCTCGCTGTTCGTCGGCACCACGCGCCAGCCCGCGACTTCGAGTTCTTCCCGCTTCAGCTGCGCCTCGAGTGCGGCTCGCGCGCGCGCGGCCTGGTCCTCGAAAGTGCTGAGAAACGCGCAACCCACCGCGAACTTCTCGGCGAGCGCGATCGCGCATTCATTCGCGACCGCGCGCAGGAACGCCGTGGGTTTCTTGAGCAGCAGGCCGCAGCCGTCGCCGGTCTTGCCGTCGGCGGCAATCGCGCCACGATGCGTGAGCCGATTGAGCGACGTGATCGCGGTGCGCACGATCCAGTGACTCGCCTGGTCGTCCAGGCTCGCGATCAGCCCGAATCCACACGAATCGCGCTCATACGCGGGATCGAACAGCCCCGCGGCAGGCAATGAATACATGACAGCCCCAGTGAGCCGCACCGGAAAGAGCGCTATGCGCGTCTCCTGCCGCGGGCTCGGTGAAATCGCTCGTCTTGTGTCGTCGTCAGTAAAAGAGGCTGTCGCGGCGCGTCTTCTTTTCCTCGTGGGCTTCGATGGGGCTGACCGTCGAAGCGGAATGGGTGAGGACGCGCACAACGAGCATGGCGCCCGATCATACCGGCGCTTGACGGGCCGTCAATGCTGCAGCGCGATAGCGTGTGTGCGACGCAACAACCTCACGAGGAATAATGAGTTACTGCGGTCGAGCCGACTGGCAATTGCACCCCCGGCGGCGCGTGGACTGCATGCTACGATCCGAGCCCTTCGCATCGCCGTCCAGGGCGTCGACAAACACAACGCGGGGAGCCGAATGAATACTGCTGCCATGATCCTGCTTGCCGCGTTGGTGGCACTGGCGCTCGTTTTCCTGGTGCGCTGGTACATGATCGAACGCGGACGCACCGCCGACGGCAAGCCGCTGGGTTGGCTGCAGTCAGTGACCGGGTTCGTCACGAATTTCTTCGACACGCTCGGCATCGGCTCCTTTGCCTCGACGACCGCAATCTTCAAGCTCTTCAAGGTTACGGCGGACGAGAAAATCCCCGGCACGCTGAACGTCGGCCACGCGGTGCCGACGTTTGCGCAGGCAATCATCTTTATCGCGGCCGTCAGCGTCGATCCGAGGACCCTGATCTCGATGATTGCCGCTTCCGTCCTCGGTGCGTGGCTCGGCGCCGGTATCGTCGCCCGCCTTCCGCGCCGTGCGATCCAGGTCGGCATGGGCGTTGCGTTGCTGGTCGCGGCGACGCTGTTTTTCCTCCAGGTGCGCGAGCTCATTCCGGGCGGTGGCGAAGCTCTGGAATTGCGTGGCGGCCTCCTCGTCATCGGCCTGGCGGTCAATTTCGTACTTGGCGCGCTCATGACACTCGGGATCGGTCTCTACGGCCCGTGTCTCATCCTGGTCAGCTTGCTGGGCATGAACCCGCTGGCAGCTTTCCCCATCATGATGGGCTCCTGCGCGTTCCTCATGCCGGTGGCTGGCCTGCGCTTCATCAAGAGCGCGCGTTACGACCGTCGGGCGGCCATCGGCCTGGCGCTCGGCGGCGTGCCGGGCGTGCTGATCGCGGCGTACCTCGTGAAATCCATGCCGCTGTTCTGGCTGCGGGTGCTGGTGATCTTCGTGGTCCTGTACGCGGCAATCTCGATGCTGATGTCGGCGCGCCGGCAGGGCAGCGGCGAAGCGGTCGCGCCGCAATCGGCACAATAGACCGGCACAATAGGCCAGCGCAGCAGGCGGGCAGCAACTCCAGCGTGCGACGCGTTCGCGTTATCGACTCCCACACGGGCGGTGAACCCACGCGCGTGGTCATCGAGGGCGGCCCGGAGCTGCGGGGCCCGTTTGCCGAACGCGCACGGGTTTTTCGCGAGCAGCACGACGCGTTTCGCTCCGCGGTCGTGAACGAACCGCGCGGCTCCGACGTGCTGGTCGGAGCCCTGCTCTCGCAACCCACCGATCCCGCCTGTTCGGCAGGCGTCGTGTTCTTCAACAACGTGAGCACGCTCGGCATGTGCGGCCACGGCACCATCGGCTTGATGGTGACACTCCACTGGCTCGGCCGGGCGGAACCAGGCGTTCACAAGATCGAAACACCAGTGGGCGTCGTCACGGCCGAACTGCACGATGCCAACACCGTGTCCGTGCAGAACGTGCCGTCGTATCGCCATGCGCGCGCGGTAACCGTGGACGTGCCGGGACACGGCCCCGTGACCGGCGACGTGGCGTGGGGCGGCAACTGGTTCTACCTCGTCGAGAATCACGGGCAGACGCTCGACAGGCGCAACGTCGCGGCGCTCACGGATTTCACGGCCCGCGTGCGCCAGGCGCTGGAGCGCGCGGGCGTGCGCGGCGCGCAGGGCGCCCTGATCGATCACGTCGAGCTGTTCGGCGAATCGCCGCTCGCCGACGCGGATTCGCGCAATTTCGTGCTGTGTCCCGGACTCGCTTACGACCGTTCGCCGTGCGGCACCGGCACGAGTGCGAAGCTCGCGTGCCTGCACGCTGACGGGAAACTGGGCGAAGGCGAGTCGTGGCGGCAGGAAAGCATCACCGGCAGCGTGTTCGAGGGCAGCTTCCGCTTGAGCGGCCAGCAGGTGTTGCCCACGATTCGCGGCACGGCCTGGATCACCGGTGACAACACCCTGTTCCTCGATCCGGCGGATCGGCATTGCTGGGGTATTCGTTGAGTTCACCTCGCACGGTCGTCATCGTCGGCGGCGGGATCGTTGGACTCAGTGCCGCGTGGTACGCGCGTCGTGACGGCCATCGCGTCATCGTCGTCGAACGCGGCTCGCCCGATCGCGATGGCTGCTCGCTGGGAAACTCCGGCCTCGTCGTGCCGAGCCACGTCATACCGCTGGCTTCACCGGGCGCCATTCGCGTCGCACTGCGCTCGCTCTTCAACCCGAGCAGCCCGCTGCGGCTGCATCCACGGCTCGATGCCGAGTATCTCCGCTGGTGCTGGCTCTTCTGCCGCAATGCGAATGAAGAGCACGTGCGCAGATCGGCGCCGGCGCTGCGCGACATCGCGCTGCTGAGCAAGAATTGCTACGAGGAACTCACGCAGGCCTGGGGCAACAGGTTTCATTTCACCCAGCAGGGACTGCTGATGCTGTGCGCGACGACGCACGGCTTCGAGGAAGAAGCGAGTACTGCCGAGTTCGCCAGCCGGCTGGGCATTCCGGCGGAAGTTCTCGACGCCCGCGCGGCGGCTGCGCTGGAACCGGGAATCGACATGGCGATCGCCGGTGCGGTGCGTTACCCGCTCGATTCGCACCTGGCTCCGCAACTGTTCGTTCCCGAACTCACCCGGCAGCTGGAGGCCAGCGGAGTCGAATTGCGCTGGTCGACTGAGACGCGCGGCTGGAGAACGACTGGTGATCGCGTGACTGCGCTCTTAGCGGCCGATGGCGAGATCGCCGGTGACGAATTCGTCCTCGCGGCTGGCTCCTGGTCTGGTGAGATCGCACGAACTCTGGGCATGCGTCTCCCGATGCAAGCCGGCAAGGGCTACAACCTCACGTTGCAACAGCCACGGGTGCTGCCTCGCATGAGTTCAATCCTGCTCGAGGCGCGCATCGCGGTAACGCCAATGGGTTCCACGCTGCGGTTCGCTGGTACGCTGCAGCTTGCCGGTCTCGACGGATCGATCGACCCGCGCCGTGTGCAGGCGATCGTCGATGCGATCCCGCGCTATTACCCGCAATTTTCCGCGGCGGACTTCAAGGGCGTCAAGCCCTGGAGCGGATTGCGGCCCTGCTCACCGGATGGCATGCCGTACATCGGGCGCACGCGGCGCTATTCGAATCTCATCATCGCGAGCGGCCACGCCATGATGGGCATGAGCCTGGGGCCGGGCACGGGATTGCTCGTCAGCGACCTGGTCGAGCGGCGCCAGCCGTCGATGTCGCTGGATCGGTTCGATCCGGATCGTTTCGCCTGAAATCAGTTGCCAGTCAGATGGCGGCGACGATAAGGATCGCCACGGCCAGGCCCAGTCCGACGAACCAGACCAGCGAGCGCAACGACGCGAGGTTGGCGAGGTAGAGCGCCAGGTACAGCACACGCGCACCGACAAAGAGCAGTGCCAGCGTGTCGACCAGCGGCACCTGTCCCTTCGTGATGTGCGCAATGATCACGGCCGCCGCAAAGAACGGAAAGGCCTCGAAGGAATTGAGCTGCGCGGCGTTCGCGCGCTTGCGAAAGCCTTCCTGCTGCGCCAGCCAGGCGCGCGGATCGCGGTTGTCGAAATTCCGCCGACCGCTCTTCGCAATGAGCGTGGCCGCGTAAGGCAGGACACCGGCAACGAACACACACCAGAACGCAATGGTCATCGATCATCCCCCCGGCGCACGCGCCTGGCGCTCTGAAGTTTCCACTCATCATCCACGAGTCGCAGCCGCACGTCGAACTCGTGGACTTCCGCCGCCAGCGCCCAATCGTCCTGCGACTGGTTGCCCAGCATGCCCACGGTCACCTGTGCGTTCGCGACGTCATCGGCGGGAAACTCGATGTTGTCCACGCTTACCAGCAGGTGCACGGACTGGTTGAGCAGGAAGAAGCCGCGCATCAGCCCGCGGATCGACGCCTTGTCCTGTCCCCGCTCGTCGGAATAACTGTCCGCGACCAGTTCCATGACCCTTGAAAGGTCACGTGCCTCCGCACCTTCCTCCGCCGCAGTCACAGTTGCTCGCACGCGGTCTTCCGGTGAGCCGGGATCGCCGCATCCGGTGAGGATTACCGACACGAGCAACGTCAAAACGAGCCACGGTCCGATTCGTCGCATTCTCTTTCTCAGGCTACACTCGTCCACTCGGGGACATTCCCGGGTCGCCACCGCCACAGCGCAGCATTATCCACGGGCCACGATGACAAGGAAACGCAATCCCCAGGCCGAGCAGATGGCCGACGAGTCCATGATTCGCAATCTCGCTGCGCAGGCGAGCGCGATCTGGCCGCAGGAGCGGGTGCTGTTCGAGCGTTATGGGCTTGGCGGGCGCATACAGGTCGCTGACATCGGCTGTGGCAGCGGCGAGATCACAGCACGTCTCGCAGAACGCTACCCCGAGGCGCAACTGGTCGGCATCGACATCCTCGAATCGTCCGTGGCCTACGCGCGCCGCAAGTATCACTCGCTCGCACCGAGGGTGCGCTTCGAGCAGGGAGACGCGTTCGACCTGCAGCTCGGCAACGCCGAATTCGACCTGGCGACGTGTCGGCACATGACGCAGGCGATACCGGAGCCGGAGAAAGTGCTCGCGGAGCTCAACCGCATCCTGAAACCGGGCGGCTGGATGCACGTGCTGAGCGAGGATTACGGGATGTTGCACATGCCGGCGGGCGCGGTGGATCCCGATCGACTGTGGCATGAAGGCGCGATTGCGTACGCTCGCAACACTGGTACCGATGCGCGCGTCGGACGGCGCACCTGGACGCTGATGAACAAACAGGGACTCGAAGACCTGCGCGTCGACTACGTGATCGTCGATACGAACCGCGTGCCGCGCGACGCGTTCGCAAGCATCATCGAGGCCTGGCGCGACGGCTACGCGGGTCATTTCGACAAGGAGAGCGCGCTGCGGCCGGGTGAAGCGCGCGCGCTTTTCGATCATGCCATCGCCACGATTCGCGACCCGGCGCAGTACGCGGTCTGGCACGTGCCCGTGATCAGCGGGCGCAAGCCGAGGCGCCGCTCCACGGAATAAACGGGAGAGACGTCGCGTCATGGCCGGTTACTCGGGCACACCCCTGCCGAAAAAGCTCGGCATTCCGCAGGCGGGGCGCGCGGCGTTTCTTTCCGAGCCCGCTGACTTCCGCAAGCGGGTCCAGCCGCTTGCGCAGGGCCTCCAGGTCACAACGCGGCTCAGCGGGCAGTTCCAGTACATCCACCTCTTCGTGGCGAAACGTTCGATCCTGGAGAAGCAGTTTTCGCGCGCGGCGAAAGCGCTCGACAAGGCGGGAACGTTCTGGGTTTCGTGGCCGAAGAAGGCTTCCGGCGTGACCACCGACGTGACCGAGGGGGTGGTTCGCGAGATCGGACTGGGCGCCGGCCTGGTGGACGTGAAGATCTGCGCCGTCGACGACGTCTGGTCGGGGCTCAAGTTCATGTATCGTCTGCGCGATCGCTGACAGGAGTAGCAACATGATCGATGGCTGCGGATCCAGGGCCACAGTGCACCGCATCTCCGCGTTTGCAATGTTGCTGGCGGTGACAGTCGCTGCGGCCAGTCAGCGTTCGCACGCCGCGGAGCTGTCCGATGCGGCGGCTCGGCAAATGATCGCCGACCTCGGCCTGATCGAATCACCGACGCCGATCCGGGAAACATCCGGATGGCGCAAGCCGCAACGCGTGCTCGCGTGGCGCGCGTCGCCCGAAGTGCGTGCGGCACTCCGGGAAGTTGCGCCCGGTGCTGAAATCGTAACGGCCGAAACGGCTGCCGACTACGCAAGTGCCGCGGCCAACGCGGATGTGGTACTCGGCCCCTGCCAGGCCGCCATGGTCAGCGCGGCAAAGAACGTGAGCTGGCTACAATCGTTCAGCGCAGGCGTGGAGAACTGCGTGAGCCAGGAACCGATCCGCGACGGGCGCATGCTGCTCACGAACATGCAGCGCATCGGCGCACCGGTCATGGCTGACCACGTCATGGCAATGCTGCTCGCCTTCTCGCGCAACCTGCCCGTCTACTTCGACGCGCAAAAGCAATCGAAGTGGCTGGGGCAAGGCGATGCGGGCGGTGAGTTCGGGCTGAGTGGCAAGACGATGTTCATTGCCGGTCTCGGAGGAACAGGCCTCGAAATCGCGAAGCGCGCGCACGGCTTCGGCATGCGGGTGACCGGCACGCGCAACACAAAGCGCGATGCTCCGGATTACGTCAGCTACGTGGGCCTGCCCGACGAGTTGCCCAGGCTGGTTGCGGAAGCGGACGTCGTCGTCAATGCGCTGCCATTGACGGCTGAAACCCGTGGCCTGTTCAATGCAAAGACCTTTGGTGCCATGAAAAAAGGGGCACGCTTCTTCAACGTGGGCCGCGGCGCGACAGTCGTCACCCAGGACCTGGTCGAAGCGTTGCGGAGCGGAAGACTCGCAGGGGCGGGCCTTGACGTGATGGACCCCGAACCCCTGCCCGGCGACCATCCCCTGTGGGGAATGTCCAACGTGATCATCACCCCGCACATGGCCGCGGATGCCGACGAGTTCGGGCACGTGCGGTGGCTCCTGGCGCGCGAAAACCTCCGGCGTTACGTCAAAGGCGACCGTCTCCTGTCCGTGGTCGATCCAGAACGCGGCTACTGATCCCGGCGTTGGGCTCGCCGGCCAGCGGGTCTATACTCGGAGCGAAACTCCCGGCAAAGAGGAGTGCGGGGTGCCCCGGTCGGTGACCGAACTGCTGCAACAGGTGCGAGCCGGAGAACGGCGAGCAACCGAAGAGCTGTTGCCTCTCGTCTACGAGGAGCTGCGCAAGCTTGCCCGTGCTCGCCTCGCCCGTGAAGCGCCGGGCCAGACTCTCCAACCGACCGCACTCGTACACGAAGCGTACTTGCGACTCGTCGGTGCCGACCATCCTTCGTGGGAGAACCGCGCCCACTTCTTTGGTGCGGCTGCCGAAGCCATGCGGCGGATCCTGATCGAACGCGCGCGCCGCTATGCGGCGGAACGCCACGGCGGCGGGCACGTGCGACTCACGCTGGGGGAAGACCTCGCGTCCACGGCACAGCAGGCGGAGGAACTCCTCGCACTCGACCAGGCGCTGGCACGACTCGAAACACACGACATGCAGATGGCGAATGTCGTGAAGCTGCGCTACTTCGCGGGGCTGGAGATCGAAGAGGCGGCACAAGCTCTGGGTACCTCACCGCGTTCGGTGAACCGGCTATGGACGGCGGCGCGAACCTGGCTCGCCCGCGAACTGGGCGCGCTGCAGCCCACCTGAGCACGACGATGTCGGCGTGGAGCCGTACCTGGGAGATCTTCTTCAGCGCACTCGAGTTGCCGCCCGCCGCGCGCGGTGCTTTCGTGATCGACGCCTGCGGCTCCGATGCAGCCATGCGCCGGGAAGTCGAACAACTCCTCGCTGCACACGAGCGCCAGCCCGAATTCCTCGAGCATGCATCCCCGCTCGTTTCGCAGCTGCTCTCGCAACCAGGGACCGGTGAGGACGTCGCCGGCACACAAATCGATCGCTACCGCATCGTTCGCGAGATCGGTGCGGGAGGAATGGGCTCGGTCTATGAAGCCGAGCAGCTCGCGCCGGTCCGTCGACCGGTCGCACTCAAGCTCATCAAGCTCGGCATGGATACGCGGGAAGTCGTCGCTCGCTTCGAAGCAGAGCGGCAGGCTCTCGCGCTGATGGCTCACGGCAACATCGCGCGCGTCTTCGACGCGGGGGCCACCTCCGACGGGCGCCCCTACTTCGTAATGGAGCTCGTCAACGGCGTTCCGCTCACGCAATTCTGCGATGACGAACGGCTTGCCGTTCGCGAACGGCTGGAACTCTTCATCGCCGTGTGCGAAGGCGTGCAGCACGCGCACCAGAAGGGCGTGATCCATCGCGACCTCAAGCCTTCGAACGTGCTCGTGGCAAAGGAAGGCCAGGCGTCCGTGCCCAAGATCATCGATTTCGGCATCGCCAAGGCGATTCGCCAGCCGTTGACGGATCGCACGGTCTACACACAGCTCGGCTCGCTCATGGGTACGCCGGCCTACATGAGCCCCGAGCAGTTTCATCCAGACGGTGCCGACGTCGACACGCGGACCGACGTCTACGCACTGGCGGTCCTGCTGCACGAGCTGCTCGCCGGCGTGGTTCCGTTCGACGATGAAGCGCTCCGGCGGCACGGCTATGCGGAAATGCAACGCATCATCCGCGACAGCGAGCCACTGCGGCCGAGCACTCGCCTGCAACGTCTCGACCGGGAGCGCACTGCTGCCATCGCACGGCTTCGGCGAGCGAGCGCACGCGAGCTGCATCGATTGCTTGCGGGCGATCTCGACTGGATCGTTCTCAAGGGACTCGGGAAGGAGCGCGACCGCCGCTACGCGAGTCCAGGCGAACTCGCCGAGGACCTGCGGCGCCATCTGCGACAACAACCCGTGCTCGCAGGGCCGCCGACGGCTACCTACCGGGCACGCAAGTTCGTGCAGCGGCATCGCGTCGGCGTCGCGATCACGGCTGCGGTGGGACTGCTGCTCGTTGGATTCGCCGTGACCATGGCCGTGCAGTCCCTGCGACTGCAACGTGCCTTGACCCTGGTTGACCAGCAGCGAGCGCGTGCCGAACAGGTCTCCACCTTCCTGGTCGATCTGCTGCGCGAGCCCGATCCCACTCAGGCGCGCGGCGAGGACATCACGGTGCGCGAAGTGCTGGACGCAGGCGCGCGCAAGATTTCAACGGCGCTCGACCGGCAGCCGGAGGTGAAAGCGCGCCTGTTGCTGACGATGGGGAGCGTGTACCGCGAACTTGGGAACTACGAGCGCGCCGGGACACTCGCCAACGACGCACTGGCCATTACGCGCGCAAGGCCGCTCAGCGACTCTCTTCTGCACGGATCCGTTCTCAACCTGCTCGGCGAAACCCGGCATGACGAAGGTGAGTTCGAGGAAGCGGAGAAAAGCTATGGAGAAGCGTTGCAGGCGCTGGAAGGGCACGGAGTCACCGCCGAGCTGGGCGGCGTGCTGTCGAACCTGATGGTCGTGACACAGGATCGAGGCGAGCTTGCAGCTTCAGAAGCCTTCGGCCGCCGCGCGCTGGACGTGCTGACGCGCGCACGTGGTGTCGATCCCACCGACCTCGCCAGTGCGCAACAGGCTTTCGGCCGCACGCTTCTGCAATTGGGCAGGCTGCAAGAGGCCGAACCGTACTACAGAGGCGCGCTCGCCCTCTTCCGGCGATCGTATCCACCAGACGACCCACGTCTGGCGGTAAGCCTGAACCACCTCTCGTCGCTGCTGAATCGCAAGGGTGAATACCTGGCCGGCGTGCAGGCGCTGCAGGAAGCGCTCACGATCTACCGGAAGGTCCTTGGCGAGGATCATTCGTATACCGGATCGACGTACGCCAATCTCTCGCGTCAACTGCATGGCGCCGGGCAATACGAAGCCTCGGAGAAGGCCGGCGCCGCCGCGCTGGCGATTTTCGAGCGCACGGTCGGCGCGACGCATCCGTCCGGCGTCACTGCGCGGCAGAATCGTGCCGTCGCCCTGCTCGCGCTCGGACGATATGCGCAGGCGCAGGGCGAATTCGAGAAAGTGCTGGAACAGGATCGTCGCGAGTTCGGAGACGAGCACCTGAACGTCGCGCGCACGCTCGACTGGTTGGGCATCACGTTGCGCTCGCAAGGCCAGCTGCCGCAGGCCGAAGCCCTCCAGCGCCGGAGCCTGGCCGTGCGTCGGCAAGTACTCGGTGACGAACACCTGGAAGTCGGCATCGGGCAGCGAAACCTCGCCATCACACTCGCAATGTCAGGCAAGCTTGCGGAAGCGCGCCCGATGAGCGATGCCGCCGTTGCCCGCGCGCAGCAGTCTGCGGGCGAAAAGCATCCGACGACGGCAAGCGCACTGCATGCCGCCGCATTCATCGCACGCCTCGCCGGCGATCTGTCGGTCGCTGACCGCTACGTCACTCATGCGGTGCAAGTCCGTCGGGAGTCTTTGCCTGGCGACCATCCGGAAACTGCCGAATCACTCTTTGAGCTCGGCCAGGTGCGGGCGGCGCAGGGCCGCACATCCGAAGCGCAGGTGGCGTGGAATGAGGCACTGCAGATCCGCTCGCGGCGGCTGCCGCCCGAACATCCGGACGTGATCGCAAGCCGGGCCGCCCTCGTCTCGCGTTAGCGCCGCGAGCGCTCTTCCAATTCCTCGATCGACCGGGGCCAGTCGGCCTTGAGCAATCGCGACAACGAGCGGTCGGCGAGAACCTTGCCTCCCGTCTGGTATCGCGGACAGTAGTTGGTCTCATTGCTGGCGTAGCGAATGCGCTGCACGGCGGTGCCACACACTGGACACGGTTTGCCGTAACGGCCATGCACGGCAAAATCCGGACGGAACGCGGTGACACCTTCCGGAAACTCGTCGCCCGCTTCTTCGCGCAGCTTCCGGGTCCACCAGGTCAGGACGTCGACCGTCGCCCGATAGAGGCGCGCGATATCTTCCCCGGTCAGCTTGCCGGTCAACAACACGGGCGAAAGTCGCGCTGCATGCAGGATCTCGTCGGAGTAGGCGTTACCGATGCCGCTGAACAGCGTCGGATCGGTCAGGGCACGCTTGACCGTGTGGCTTTCGCCACGCAAGCGTTGCGCAAACTCATCGACTCCTGCTTCCAGCACCTCGAGCCCGCCGCGCTCGTGGTCCTTCAATCGCTCGGGGCTCACCACGTGAAGCGATGCACGCCGCTGTGTCCCCGCTTCCGTGAGCGTCAGCGTGCCCGTATCGAACTCGAAACGCGCCAGCGCCTTGTGCCCGGAAACGCGCGTACCGCGCGTGAACCAGTGCAGCCGGCCCGCGATCATGAGATGGATCACCAGCCAGAGCCCATTCTCGAAATGGAATGCGAGGCGCTTGCCCAGCCGCCGTACGGACTGGATCCGCTGGCCGAACACGCTCGGGAGGGGTGGCTCCGCCGTGCGCAGCAGGAACGGACTGGAAACAGCGATGCTTTCCAGCTTGTGACCCACGACGCGCGTTTCGAGCGCCGCAAGGTAGACTGAGATGTCCGGAAGTTCTGGCACGACAAGGTTCCGGGATGGCGACAGGAAATATCGATCTGCAATTCCTGCTGATCCCCGGGTTCGGCGGGACGGGCCGCCTGTTCCGGCACCTCGTCGCGCTGTTTCCACCGGGGACGCGCGTCACTATAGCGAGATATCCCGCCGCTGCCGATTCCGTCGTGGAGCTGTCAGCGGCCGCCGCGGAATTCGTGGATGACTGGTCGCGCACCGTCGTCATCTCGGAATCGATGGGCAGCCTGGTCGCGGTCGATCTCTGCCGGCGTTTGTCGAGTCACCCGCGCGCGGCCGTGTTCTGCGCGGCTTTTGCGCAATCGCCGCGCCCCACCCTGGTCAGGCTGGGACTCGCGATTCCATCCGCGCTTCTGCATTGGCTCGCAACGCACTCCCTCATGATCAGGATGGCCGGGACGGCGGGAAGCGGAGAACTGGCCAGCACGCTGCAATCGGTGACCGGCGAGATGGGCGCTCGCCTCTTTCGCAAGCGGCTCGAGATCATCGGCAGCAGCGACATCCGCGCGTCGCTCCCGGCACTGACGATGCCGTCGTTGTATCTGCAGGCTACGGCCGATCGACTCGTGCCCGCTTGCGCGAGCGATGAGTTCTGTTCGCTGGTCCCGGGTATTCGTCGTACGACGGTAGCGGGCCCGCACTTCCTGCTGCAGGCCGCGCCGCGCGAATGTCTACGTGAGATCCAGTCGTTCCTTGCCGGACTCGAGTCGCCCGTCAGCGCCCGGGTGCCGCAAACGTCGTCGCGCTGATCGGCATCTCGGTGACGGGCCCGTACTTCTTCACGGGCTCGCGGATCACGCTCGCATCGCCGATGAGGACGAAAACCAGGTCATCGCTTGCCGGATACACGGTGTCGATGATCCGGCGGGTGGCCGCGACATCCGTGCCGCGAATCGCGCCGAAGTAGCCGTCGATGTATTTGCGGTCGAGTCCGTAGAACTCGAGGTCGGCTATCGTGCCGGCCCAGTCGGCCGCGGTTTCCAGGTTCAGCGGATACTGGCCCATCACGTAGGCCTTCGCCGAGTCGAGCGCGTCGGTGGCGACGCCTTCCTTCTGCAGCCGCCCGTACGTCTGGAGCGCGAGATCGAGCGCTTCGACCGTTTTGTCCGTTTGCGTGAACGAGCTGATTGCGAAGCTGCCCGGCTCGAGATCGCGCTGGAAGCGCGAACGCGCCCCATACGTCAGGCCCGACTTGATGCGCAGCTCCGAGTTCAGCATGGAAGTGAACCGGCCGCCGAAGAGCGTGTTGACGAGATCGAGCGGTGCCCGCTGTTCGAAGCGGCGTGCAACGCCGACATTGCCGATCCAGAAATACGTCTGCACGGAGCCGGGCGAGTCGACCAGCAGCACCCGACGTCCAAGCTCGCGAGCCGGCGGCGGTGCCTTCGGCAGGGCGGCTGAAGAACGGCGCCACTG
>Ga0187892_10004110_pt1 | contig 25028 bp, 27 predicted proteins | sample MA1701073metaG_FD_139345 | JGI IMG/M metagenome (GOLD analysis project Ga0187892, IMG submission 139345) | Bio-ooze microbial communities from a basaltic lava cave in the Kipuka Kanohina Cave System on the Island of Hawaii, USA - MA170107-3 metaG ... | reverse complement strand
TTCATGAAGAAGAAGTGATCGGCCGGCCATGGCGACCAATCCCTACAACGCCCCGCGTTCGCGCGTAGCCGACGTCCCGCAGCAGGAGGCGGTGCCGCTGTGGAATCCCGCCGCCGCCGGCGCGTGGTGCCTCCTGCTCTCGACCATCTTCGGCTCGTACCTCGTGATGCGGAACTGGGCGGCGCTCGGCGACCCGCGCGAGCAGAGCGCGCGCAACTGGCTCTACGGCAGCATCGCGTTCGTGATCGCGGCGATCGTCATCCCCGGCGTGGGGTACGTCGGCCTGCCGTGGCTGATCGTCTGGTACTTCATGGCGAACCGGCCGCAGATCCAGCACGTCAAGGAGCAGTTCGGCGCCGACTACCCGCGCCAGCCGTGGGGCAAGGTGCTGGCGGTGGGATTCGTCGTCCTCGTCGGCGCCGGGATCGCGCTCGGACTGCTCTCGACCCTCGTCTTCGGCACCGGGAAGTAGCCGCACCGCGGAGGGGAGGCGCGCATGCGGGCATCGCTGGCGCTCTCGGTCGGGGCGCTCGCTCTCGTCGCCGGCGCCGCCGCGCAGGAGGCGACCTTCGGCGTGAAGGTGCTCACGCCCGAGACCGCCCTCAAGGCCGCGCAGGCTGCGTTCGCGAGCTGTCGCGCGAGCGGGTTCCAGACCACCGTCGCGGTCGTCGACCGGATGGGGATCGTCCAGGTGCTGCTGCGCGACCGGTTCGCCGGCCCGCACACGGTCGAGATGGCGCGCGACAAGGCCTGGACCGCAGTGAGCTTCCGGACCAACACGACCGACCTCGCGCGGGCGACCGAGAGCGGCTCGCCGCAGAGCGCGATCCGGCTGCGCCCGGGGGTCGTCGCCGCCGGCGGCGGTCTGATGATCGAGGCGGCAGGGTCGCTCCTCGGCGGCATCGGCGTTTCCGGCGCCCCGGGCGGGAAGGAAGATGACGTCTGCGCCGCCGCCGGCATCGCGGCGATCCGGGACAGCCTCGAGTTCTGAACGCAAGCCGAGGAGGGCGACATGCGTGCTTCGTCTCTCGTCATCGCCGCAGCAGTCGTAGTGGCCGCCTGCGACGGCAAGCCGAAGGAGCCTCCGCCCGACCTCATCAAGAGCCAGCGCCAGGCGATGGACAAGGCGAAGGGCGTCGGCGACGTGCTGCAGAAATCCGCCGACGAGCGGCGCGAGCAGAGCGAGCGAGAGAAGTAAGGCGCCGGTTCAACCCTGCGGCGCCGGCGCGAACCCGGCGAGGGGCAGGCGCGCCTCCACCGTCACCCCGCCGCCGCCGTCGCGGTTGCGGGCGCGCACCGCGCCGCCGTGGAATTCCGCGATCAGCCGCACGATGAAGAGCCCGAGGCCGAGGTGCGGCTCGCCGCGCGGCTTCGCCGGCGCGTCCGCTCTCGCCGCCGCCCCCCGGACCGACACCATCGACTCGAAGAGGCGATCGCCCATCGCCTCGGGCAGCGGCGGCCCGGCGTTCGAGACCGAGAGGCGCGCCGCTGCCCCCTCGGCGTCGAGCGCGACGACGATCGGCTCGCCCGGCGTGGCGAAATCGCGCGCGTTGTCGACGAGCTTGTCGAGGAGCTGCGCGACGAGGTCGGGCGAGCCGTCGACCTCGATCCGGCGCTCGGGCAGCCGCAGCTCGAAGCGCGACTGCGGGAAGGCGGCGGTGTAGCCGGCGACGCAGCCGGACACGACGCGCCCGAGGTCGAAGCGCTCGCGCTCGGTCGCACGCAGGGTCTGCTCGAGACGCGTCGCCTCGCTCATGCGGGTGAGCACCGCGTTCAGCCGGCGCACGCCTTCCTCGGCGCGCGCGATGTACACCTGCGCATCGGCCGGGATCGCGCGGGTGCGCAGGTTGTCGAGCGAGGAGCCGACCACCGCGATCGGGGTGCGCAGCTCGTGCGAGAGCCGGTCGGCCATGCGCTCGAGGTACTCGTTGTACTCGGCGAGCCGGTCGACCGCCGTGGCGAAGCTGCGCGAGAGGTCGCCGATCTCGTCCGAGTCGCCGCTCGCGCGGAAGCCGCGCTGCACCCGGCCGCGCGCGTCGATCGCCTGCTCGGCCTCGTCGCGCAGGCGCCGCAGCCGGCCCGAGAGCCGCGAGGCGAAGACGAGCAGCGTCCCCGCGCCGAGCACGAACACCGCGAGCGTGACGGTGAGGAGCTGCTCGAACACGCGGTTGCGGAGCGTGAGCACGCTGTTGGTGGTCTCCTCGGCGACCACCGCGCCGATCACCTCGGTGCCGCTCCAGATCGGGTGCGCCGCGCCGAGCACGACCGCACGAGCGTCGGGCGTCGGCCGCCAGCGCGAGGCGGGGACGCCGGACAGCGCGGCATCGACCTCCTTGCCGCCGGAGAGCAGATCCTCGGGGATCGCGTCGTCGAAGTCCTCCGGCGGGCGCTCGAGGAGGAGCGCCCAGAGCGGGCGCAGGAGCCGCGACTGCACCCAGTTCCACGCGCCGCCCGAATCGGGCGGCTCGGCGGGCGGCTCCTGGCGAAGACTCCCGGCCAGGGCGAGGAGGCGCCGCTGCTGGTCGATCACGAAGAGGCGCGAGCTCGAGCGCCGCAGGCCGGTGAGGATCAGCTCGATCTCCTGGGTCGCGGCCCGCGCGGCCGGGCGGCGGCGCGAGCCGTCGTCCTCCGCGCTGAACTCGAGCAGCCGCGGCCGGTCGTGCAGCGCGGTCGCCACCGCGCGCGCGGTGGCGATCACCCGCTGCTCCTGCGCCGCACGCAGCACGTTCTCCATCTCGCGCACGTAGCCGTAGCCGACGAACGGGATCGCGGCAAGCACGAGCGAGACGAGCACCACCTTCGCGCGGATCGAGAGCCGCGTGCGGGGCGGAGCGGCGGACGGGGTGACCTTGGTCTGCATCCCTGCCGGGCGTGCGCCGCTGTGCCCTCTCTGGCGATCCCGCTATCCGGAGACCCAACGGTAGCCCATGCCGTAGACGGTGTCGATGGCGTCGAACGCCGCGTCCGCGGCGACGAACTTGCGCCGGATGCGTTTGATGTGCGAAGTGATGGTCGCGTCGTCGACCACGAGATTCGCGTCCGACATCAGCTGGTCGCGGCTCTTCACGTGCCCGGGGTACTTCGCGAGCGCGTGCACCATCCAGAATTCGGTGAGGGTAAGATCGACCGCCTGCCCGCGCCAGAGCGCGCTCATTCGCTTGAGGTCGAGCCGCAGCAGCCCGCGGTCGAGCGTCTCCTCGCTCTTCGGCGGCGAGCGCAGCACGTCGGTGCGCCGGAAGAGCGCCGCGATGCGCGCGAGGAGGTGCGGCATGCTGATGTCTTTGGTGAGGTAGTCGTCGGCGCCGAGCCGCAGGCCCGCGACGAGGTCGAAGTCGCTGTCGCGCGCGGTGAGGAAGATGATCGGCAGCTCGGCCGAGAGCGCGCGCAGCTCCCTCACCAGCGTGAACCCGCCGTCGACGTCCGCGCCGAGGCCGATGTCGACGATCGCGAGATCGGGCAGCCGCCCCTGGAGCGCGGCGAGCGCCTGCGGGCGGTCGGCGTGCGCGGCGACTTCATAACCCTGCCGGCGGAGCGTGTCGGCGACGTTCTCGCGGATGGCGGCGTCGTCCTCGACGATGGCGATGCGGCGGCTCATGGGACCTTCTTGCGGGCGCGGCGTGCGATGCGGAGCGACGCGGCGACTATACAACAGCGCCTTGCGGCCTCCGGCGGAGCGGAAGCCAAAGCCATGCTTTTGCCACATTCGGTCGCGGCGCCGCCCGCTTCGCGGCAGCGCCGCGCCCCGTCCGCGCGCTGCAATGGCGGCGTCGAAGCAGACGGAGATCCGGGATGGTCGTGGTGGAGAAGCTCGCGTTCGCGGTCGCGGCGTCCGCGCTGGCGGGGTTCGTCGTGGTGTCCGGCGCGCTGGTTGCGGCGAACGCCGCGCCCGAGCCGCAGGTCGGGCCGGACGGGCGCACGCCGGCGTGGGTCGAGGACGAGCGCTCGTCGTGACGACGGTTCAGTCGCTCTCGCCCGGCGGCGGCGGAACGATTCCCTGCCGGACGTAGGCCGGGCGGAGCGAGCGCCGCCAGCTCTCGTAGTTCGCCGCGAAGAGGCCGGTCGCGAGCGTGAGGCCGACGCCGCAGGCGAAGATCGTCCAGTGCGCGCCGATCGCCTCGGCGAGCGCGCCGGCGAGGACGTTCGAGATCGGCGCGAGGCCGAGGAAGGTCGTGACGTAGATGCTGATGATCCGGCCGCGCTTGTCGTCGTCGGCGATCGTCTGCAGGATGGTGTTGGTCGAGGCGACCGCCGCGATCAGGCCGAAGCCGAACACGGCGAGCAGTCCGAGCGACAGCCAGAGCGAGCGCGACAGCGCGAAGCCGGTCAGCGCGAGCGCGGCGACGAGGCCGGCGCCGGCGATGATGCGGCCGAGGCCGCGCACGCTCGCCCGCACCGCGAGGACGCCGGTCGCGGCGAGCGCGCCGAATCCCACCGCGCCGATGAGGAGCCCGAGCGTTCTCGAGTCCCCGCCGAAGGTCTCGCCGGCGTAGATCGGCATCAGCGACTGCCACGGCGCGGTGAAGACCGACAGCGCCGCGAGCAGGAGGATCAGCCGGCGCATCGCGAGCTCGCCGAACGCGTAGCGGAAGCCGGCGGTGATCTCGTCGACGAGCGGCTTGCGCGCGCCGGCGCCCGGCCGCCGGCCGACGCGCAGGGCGAGGTATGCGGCGACCACGGCGAGATACGAGATGCCGTTGAGGAAGAAGCAGAGCGCCTCGCCGGCGAACGCGAGCACGATGCCGGCGATCGTCGGGCCGACGAAGCGCGAGCCGTTGAAGAGCATCGACTGGAGCGCGATCGCGTTCGGCAGGTCGGCCTTGCTCGCCACCATCTCGAGCAGGAATGCCTGGCGGGTGGGCGTCTCGAACGCGTTGATCGTGCCGAGGACGAGCGCGAACGCGAGCACGTGCCAGACCTGCACCGCGCCGGACCAGGTCAGCGCCGCGAGCGCGAGCGCCTGCACCGCGGCGAGCGTCTGCACGACGATCAGCATCCGCCGCCGGTCGAGCCGGTCGGCCCACACGCCGGCGACCGGCGCGACGAAGAGCATCGGGAACTGGAGCGCCGCGGTGGCGAGGCCGAGCATGAACGCCGAACCGGTGAGGCGGTAGACGAGCCAGCTCGTCGCGATCGTCTGCATCCAGGTGCCGAGGATCGACAGCCCCTGGCCGGCGTAGAAGATGCGGAAGCTGCGGTAGCGGAACGCGCGCAGCGCGGGGTGCATCGCGGGGTGCGTCAGGCCTTCGCTCTGAGGCGCTCGAGCTGCGCGGCGACCTTCTCGAGCGTCGAGCGGAAGCCGGCGAGCCGCGCGCGCTCCTGCGCCACCACCGCGGCCGGCGCGCGCTCGACGAAACTCGCGTTGCCGAGCTTCGCGCCGGCTTTCGCGACCTCGCCCTCGAGCCGCGCCGCTTCCTTCTCGAGCCGGGCGACCTCGGCGGCGACGTCGATCTCGATCCTGAGCATCAGCCGGGTGTCGCCCATCTTGTCGCCGACGACCGCGACCGGGGCGTCGAGGTCGGGCAGGCGGGGCACGACGGTCGCCTCCGCGAGCCGGCCGAGGAACTTGAGGTAGGGGAAGAGCGGCGCGAGGCGCGCCTCCTCGCCTTCGGCGAGCAGCGGCACGCGCTCGCCGGGCGAGAGGTTCATCTCGCTGCGGAGATTGCGGCAGGCGTTCGTCAGCGCCATCAGCGCGTCGGCTTCGCGCTCGGCCGCCTCGTCGACCTTCGCGGCCTCGGATCTCGGGTAGCGCGCGATCATGACGCTCTCGCCGGCTCTGCCCGCGAGCGGCGCGACCTTCTGCCACAGTTCCTCGGTGATGAACGGGATCACCGGGTGGGCAAGGCGCAGCACCGTCTCGAGCACGCGTACGAGCGTGCGGCGCGTGCCGCGCTGCGCCGCCTCGTCGCCCGCCTGGAGCTGGACCTTGGCGAGCTCGACGTACCAGTCGCAGTACTCGTCCCAGACGAACCGGTAGATCGCATTCGCGACGTTGTCGAGGCGGTAGTCGGCGAAGCCCTTCTCGACCTCGGCTTCGGTGCGCTGGAGCCGGCTCACGATCCAGCGGTCGACGAACGACGGCGCGACCGGAGCCGAATCGTCCTGCCCGCAGTCCTTGCCCTCGGTATTCATGAGCACGAAGCGGGTCGCGTTCCACAGCTTGTTGCAGAAGTTGCGGTAGCCCTCGCAGCGCTTGAAGTCGAAGTTGACGTTGCGGCCGAGCGTCGCGTACGCCGCCATCGTGAAGCGCAGCGCGTCGGCGCCGTAGGCGGGGATGCCGTCCGGGAACTCCTGCTTCGTGCGCTCGCGCACGCGCGGCGCGGTCTCGGGGCGGCGCAGCCCCGTCGTGCGCTTCTCGAGCAGGGGCTCGAGCGCGATGCCGTCGATCAGGTCGACCGGGTCGATGACGTTGCCCTCGGACTTCGACATCTTCGCGCCGTCGTGGTCGCGGACGATGCCGTGGATGTAGACGTCGCGGAACGGCACCCGGCCGGTGAAGTGCGTGGTCATCATGACCATCCGCGCGACCCAGAAGAAGATGATCTCGTAGCCGGTGACGAGGACCGAGGAGGGGAGATACAGCTCGTATGCCTTGCGCTCGTCGCCTTCCGGGTCGGGCCAGCCGAGCGTCGAGTGGCACACGAGGGCCGACGAGAACCAGGTGTCGAGCACGTCCGGGTCGCGCACGAGCGCGCCCGTGCAGCCCGCCGCGCGCGCCTGCGCGACCGCGGCCGCCTCGTCGCGCGCGACGTAGACCCGGCCCGAGTCGTCGTACCACGCCGGGATCTGGTGGCCCCACCAGAGCTGGCGCGAAACGCACCAGTCCTGGATATTGGCGAGCCACTGCTCATAGGTGGTCACCCAGTTATCGGGGAAGAATTTCACCTTGCCCGCGCGCGCCGCTTCGAGCGCGACCGCGGCGATCGATTTCCCCGGAACGGGCGTCCCCGCCGGCGCCGGCTTCGACATCGCGACGAACCACTGGTCGGTGAGCATCGGCTCGACCACCGCGCCGGTGCGGCCGCAGCGCGGGACCGTCATGCGATGTGGTTTCACCGAGTCGAGGAGGCCGAGCGCCTTCAGGTCCTCGACGATGCGCCTGCGCGCGTCGTAGCGGTCGAGCCCGCGGTACTTCGCCGGCCCGTTCTCGTTCACCCTCGCATCGAGCGTCAGCACGCCGAGCTGCGGCAGCCCGTGGCGTTGGCCCACCTGGTAGTCGTTGAAGTCGTGCGCAGGGGTGATCTTCACCGCGCCGGTCCCGAATTCCTTGTCGACGTAGGCGTCGCCGATGACCGGGATCTCGCGCTCGGCGAGCGGCAGCACCACCCGGCGGCCGATGAGGTGCCGGTAGCGCTCGTCCTCCGGGTTCACCGCGACCGCGACGTCGCCGAGCATCGTCTCGGGGCGGGTCGTGGCCACCGTGAGCCCGCGCAGTCCGCCGATCGGGCCGCCCGCGAACGGATACGTGATGTGCCAGAGGCTGCCGTCCTCCTCCTCGCTCTCCACCTCGAGGTCGGAGACGGCGGTGAGCAGCACCGGGTCCCAGTTGACGAGCCGCTTGCCGCGGTAGAGGAGGCCCTCCTCGTAGAGCCGCACGAAGGTCTCGGTCACCACGTGCGAGAGCCGCGGCGCCATCGTGAAGTACTCGCGCGACCAGTCGCAGGATGCGCCGAGCCGGCGCATCTGCCCGGTGATGGTCGCGCCCGACTGCTCCTTCCACGCCCACACCTGCGCCATGAACTGCTCGCGCCCGAGCGCTTCGCGCGCGGAGCCTTGCGCCTCGAGCTGGCGCTCGACCACGATCTGCGTCGCGATGCCGGCGTGATCGGTGCCGGGGAGCCACAGCGTGTTGAACCCGCGCATCCGGTGGTAGCGCGTGAGCGCGTCCATGATGGTCTGGTTGAACGCGTGGCCCATGTGCAGCACGCCGGTGACGTTCGGCGGCGGGAGCTGGATCGAGAACGCCGGCTTGCCCGCGTCGAGGCCGGCGGCGAAGTAGCCGCGGCGCTCCCACTCGGCGTACCAGCGCGACTCGATCGCGCCGGGGTCGAAGCTCTTGGCGAGTTCCATCCGCTCGGGGCGCGCGCTCGATCGCCGGGCGGGCCGCCGGCTCAGCCGCCGGCCTTGAGGCGCGCGGTCTCGGCGGTGATCACGTCCGCCATCGCGTCGCGCACCGCCGACCGGACCTCGGCCTCGATCACCTTGCGCGTGAGCCCCATGATCTCGTCGACCTTCGCGCCGAGGCGCTCGTGCACCTTCGCCTCGACCAGGCGCTCGAACTCCGGCCCGAGGAGAGCGAGCAGCTCGAGCCGCAGATCGCGCTCGATCCGCGCGAGGTCCTCCTCGCTGAGCGGTGCCGACGCGGCCGGTGCGGCCGCGGGCTGCGCCTCCCCGACCACGTCGGTGAGCACCGGAAACTCGACCGGCGGGTCGGGCCGCTGCGTCGCGCGCGCCGCGCGGTGGCGCTGCAGCAGCGCATCGGCCTTGCCGAGGACGTCGTTATCGGCCATCGCGCCCGGGGATCATGCCGCCGCCGCGGCGAGGTTGTGGGTGCGGATCTCGTACCCGCGGTCGCGATAGAAGCGGTAGCGGCTGCGCGCGGCCCGCTTGTCGTCCTCGTCCCGGGTCACGATCTCGACCAGACGGTCGAAGCGCGCGAACGCCGGGGGCCATTCCGCCGCGAGGTTCACGAGCACCTCGTGGTGCGGCGCGTCCTCCGCGCCGCGCGCGATGATCACCGGCGTCTCGGCCGCGAGCCGGTGTCCGGCGGGCACGTGGGGCAGGAAGCCGATCGCCGGCGTCGTCCACAGCAGCTTGTCGATCGCCGCCGCGGTGTCGCCTTCGGGCGCGTAAACGAGGACGCGCAGGTTCTGCCCGACCGCCTTCGCCGCGAGCCGGCACGCGACCCGCAGGCGGTCGTCGGCGTCGACGTAAAAGTCGATCCTCGTCACTTCCCCGCCCGGTTGAGCAGGAACGTGGTGAGGAGCGGCACCGGCCGCCCGGTCGCGCCCTTGTTCTTGCCCGAGGTCCACGCGGTGCCGGCGATGTCGAGGTGCGCCCAGGGGTACTTGCCGGCGAAGCGCGACAGGAAGCAGGCCGCCGTCACGCTGCCCGCCGGCCGCCCGCCGATGTTGGCGATGTCGGCGAACGGGCTCTTGATGCTCTCCTGGTAATCCTCCCACAGCGGCATGTGCCAGGCCCGGTCCCAGGCGTTGCGCCCGGCCGCCGCGAGCTCGCCGGCGAGCGCGTCGTCGTTCGCGAAGAGCCCGCTCGCGACGTGACCCAGCGCGATCACGCACGCGCCGGTGAGCGTCGCGATGTCGACCACCGCCGCCGGCGCGAACCGCTCGGCGTAGGTCAGCGCGTCGCAGAGGATGAGCCGCCCCTCGGCGTCGGTGTTGAGGATTTCGACCGTCTGGCCCGACATGCTGGTGATGATGTCGCCGGGCTTGGTCGCCGCGCCGCCGGGCATGTTCTCGGTCGCCGGCACCAGCCCGACGAGGTTCAGCTTCGGCGCGAGCTCGGCGATCGCGCGGAAGGTGCCGAGGACGCTCGCCGCGCCGCACATGTCGAACTTCATCTCGTCCATCTCGGCCGCCGGCTTGATCGAGATGCCGCCGGTGTCGAAGGTGATGCCCTTGCCGACGAGCACCACCGGTTTCGCCTTCTTCGGCCCGCCGCGGTAGGAAAGCTCGACGAACTTCGGCGGCTGGCGCGAGCCGTTCGCGACCGAGAGGAAGGTGCGCATCCCGAGCTTCTCGAGATCGCGGCGCTCGAGCACTTCGACGCCGAGCTTCCACTCGCGCGCGAGCTTCACCGCCTGGTCGGCGAGGTACGTCGGGGTGCACACGTTTCCCGGCAGGTTGCCGAGGTCCCTGGCGAGGCCCGCGCCCGCGGCGATCGCGCTGCCTTCGGCGCTGCCGCGTGCGGCCGCCGCCTCGCCGGTCCTGCGGGCGAGCACGAACGCGACGCGCGCGAGCGCGCGCGGCGGCGATCTCTTGCTCTTCATCGCGTCGAAGCGGTAGAGCGCTTCGGCCGCGGCAAGGGCGGCGTGGCGGGCACGCCAGGCGACATCGCGATCCTGGACCGGCAGCTCGGCGAAGCAGAGGTCGAGCCCGGCCGCGCCGGTGTCGGCGGCCGCGCCCACCGCCGCGCGTACCGCCTCGCGGTACTCCTTCGCGCCGAAGGACTTCTCCGCGCCGAGTCCGACGAGCAGGACCCGCTCGGCGGCGACGCCGGCGAGCCCGAAGAGCATGCGCGTCGTCCCGGCCTTGCCGTCCATGTCGCCGCGCTTGAGCCGCTCGCGCAGCGCGCCGCGTGCCGCGCGGTCGACGGCCTCGGCGGCGCTCGAGAGCTTGCGCGTCTCGAACACGCCGACCGCGAGGCAGGGCGCCGCCGAGCGTTCCGGGGCCAGGACTTTCGTGCTAAATTCCACTCGACTCTCCGCGTTGCGCGCGCGTGGTGCGCGCGCCGGATTATCCCCGCTCCGAATCACCGGCGTCAAAGCCGCGTCGCGACCGGCGATCGGGCACAAGCGCCGGTCCGCCAGCAGCAGGTGCGACCATCGGCCCCCTGATCTTCCAGCGCTCCCTGCTCCGCGAGGTCGGCGGCTACGCCGCGGCGGTGTTCGCGGTGCTGTTCGCGATCACGGTCACGAGCCAGCTCGTGCGCATGCTCGCGCGCGCGGCCGGCGGCAAGATCCCCTCGGACGCGATCTTCGCGCTGATCGGGTTCACCGCGCTCAACTACCTGCCGATCCTGCTCGCGCTGACCTTGTTCGTGGCGGTGCTGATGACCGTGTCGCGCAGCTACCGCGACTCCGAGATGGTGGTGTGGTCGGCCTCGGGCGTGCCGCTCACCGCCTGGGTCCGGCCGGTGCTCGTCTTCGCCGCGCCGATCGTGCTGGTGATCACGCTGCTCGCGCTCTTCCTCACGCCGTGGGCGAACGGCCGCGCCGACGAGTACCGCCGCAACCTCGAGAGCCGCGAGGACGTGTCGCGGATCGCGCCGGGGGTGTTCCGCGAGTCGTCGAACGCCGAGCGCGTGTTCTTCGTCGAGGGCGTCGACGGCCAGGAGAACGTGGTGCGCAACGTCTTCATCGCGAGCAACCAGCGCGGCCGCAGCGGCGTGACCGTGAGCCGCGAGGGGTTCCTCGAGACCGCGCCGAACGGCGACCGGTTCGCGGTGCTCCTGAACGGCCGGCAGTACGACGGGATCCCCGGCACCGGCGAGTACCGCGTGATCGAGTTCGAGCGCTACGCCGCCCGGATCAAGGCGCGCGAGGTGCGCAGCCCCAAGCAGCGCCCGAAGACCGCCTCGACCCTCGAGCTCCTCGAGTCGCCCGACCGGGAGCTCCGCGCGGAGCTGCTCTGGCGCATCGGGCTGCCGCTCGTGGCACTCAACCTCGCCCTGCTCGCCATCCCGCTCGCGTTCGTCAACCCGCGCGCGAGCCGGTCGGTGAACCTGATCTTCGCGCTGTTCGCCTACATGGTGTACTCGAACCTGCTCGGCATCGTGCAGGCGTGGGTGGCGCAGGGGCGGGTGCGGTTCGAGGTCGGCTGGTGGGTGCTGCACGCGGCGATGCTCGCGCTGACCGCGTTCCTCTTCCTGTGGCGCAACACGCTCGGCTTCAAGCTCTGGCGCGCGCGATGAGGACGGTCACCCGCTACCTCGGGCGCGAGATCTACAAGGCGACCGCGTTCGTGTTCCTCGCCTTCCTCGCGCTGTTCGCGTTCTTCGATCTCCTCGGCGAGCTCGACGACGTGGGCAAGAGCCGCTACCGGATCGCGCACGCGCTCGTCTTCACCGCGCTCTCCGTGCCCGGCCACGTGTACGAGCTCTTCCCGATCGCGGTGCTGATCGGCACGCTGGTCGCGCTGTCGACGCTCGCCGCGAACAGCGAGTACACGGTGATGCGCGTGTCGGGGCTGTCGCCGCTCGACGCCGCGGGCACGCTCGCGCGCATCGGGCTCGTGTTCGTGGTGCTCGCGGTGCTGTTCGGCGAGCTGATCGGGCCGGAGGCCGAGCGCGCCGCGAAGCGGCTGCGCCTCGACCGCCTCGGCGCCTCGGTCGGCACCGATCTCCGTTCCGGGCTGTGGGTCCGGTCGGACACCCAGTTCGTGAACATCGGCGAGGTCGCGCCCGACTCGACCCTGAAGGCGGTGCGGATCTACGACTTCGACCGCGATTTCCACCTGCAGTCGATCAGCACGGCGGCGAGCGGCCGGTACACCGGGTCCAGTACGTGGCAGCTCGGCACGGTGGTCGAGACCCGCTTCGGCGCCGACGGCGCGACGGTGCGCAGCCTGCCGAGCCGGGACTGGGTCTCGGTCCTCACGCCCGACATGCTGAACGTGCTGCTGGTCGTGCCCGAGAAGCTCTCCGCCTGGGGGCTCTACCAGTACATGCGCCACCTCGAGGCGAACAAGCAGCGCTCCGACCGCTATGAGATCGCGCTGTGGAAGAAGCTCGTCTACCCATTCGCCGCGCTGGTGATGATGGCGCTCGCACTGCCGTTCGCGTACGTGCAGATCCGCACCGGCGGCCTCGGTGTGAAGCTCTTCGCCGGGCTGATGATCGGCGTCCTGTTCCACTTCCTGAACACGCTGCTGTCGCACATCGCGGTGCTCGAGCGGTGGCCGCCGTTCGCCGCGGCGGCCGCCCCTAGCGCCCTCTTTCTGCTGGCGGCAGTGGCGATGATGTGGTGGGTGGAGCGGCGCTGAGCCCCGCGGCGGCGTCCGGGCCGGTGGCGGCGGGTGCGGCGGGGACGATCCGCGTCCCGGCGAGCCGGTCGTGCAGGAACTGGCGGTCGCCGTCGACCAGGCTCCAGAGGATGGTAGCGAGGCCGGGCGCGAGCGCGAGCAGCCCGCCGAGGGTGCGCGAATGGCGCCAGAGCACGAGCAGCGCGACCGCGCTCGAGCCGAGCGCGAGCGCCGCGAGCGCGTAGCGGAGCATCGCGCGGTGCGTCGGCGGCGATCCGCCGCGGCGATCGACGAGACGCAGCCGCCACGCCTTCATCGGCAGGGTCTGGCCGCCGCGGCGCCAGCACCACACGAAGTAGAGGCCCAGGACGAGGATGAGGTAGGCCTGGAAGAGGTGGCGTGCCGCGCCCTCGAGCCGGCCGGTCGCCGCGCCGGCGAAGGGCAGGCTCGCGACCAGCAGGATCGCGACGACCACGAGCGACTCGTAGGCCATCGCGGCGAGCCGGCGCGCGAGCGAGGCGGCCGGCAGCGGCATGCCCGCTCTGCCGGCGTCGGTCATTCGCGGGATCGCGCTACTGCTGGGACTGCGGCGGGGACTGCGGGGACTGCTGCGGACTCGCGGCGACGGGCTGGGTGCCCTCGGCGGGTGCGCTTTCGGCCGGCTTTTCCGGCGCCTGCTCGGCGGCGGGCGCGGCCGGCTGGGCGGCCTCCTGCTGCGCCTGCCCCTCCTGCTGCTTCTGCGCGAGCTCCTGCTTGTACTTGTCCCACTTCTCGCGCATCGCCTGGCGCTCGTCGACGGGGAGCTGCTCGAACTCCTTGTACTTCTCGCGCGCGGCACGGCGCTGCTCGGGGGTGAGGCTCGCCCACTCCTGCATGCGCTTCTGCAGCCGGACCTGCTCTTCGGGCTTCATCCCGGGATAGCGCTGCGTGATGCCGATCCACTTGCGCTTGCGCACCGGATCGAGCTTGTCCCATTCGCCCCGGATCGGAGCGAGGATCTTCTGCTGTTCCGCGGTGAGCTGGCCCCAGGCGGGGCTCTGCTTGCTGGACTGGGCGTGGGCGGCGGAGAAGCCGAGGCAGACGAGGCAGAGCGCGAGGGCTATTCCGCGGAGCGCTTGAGCCATGCCTGGAAATCCTCGTCGAGGTAGGCCTTGATCGGGAGGTCGCCGGTGAGGAGCCCGCTGTCGATCTCCTCGATCTCCGCGACCTGCTGCGCGAGCGAGCGCGCGGCGCGCTGGGTGTCCTGCCATTGCTGGAGCCCGAACGCCGCCGCGACGAGGATGGCGGCGGGGAGCACGATCCGGGTAAGGAGCTGATGCGGGCTGCCGCCGATCAAGACCCCGGTCCGGCCCGAGCCGCCCCCCGTGCTCGCCCCCGCCGTTGCGCTCACCGCCACCGGCGCGCGATGGCGCTCGAGCGCCCGCTCCCGGGCGACCCGCAGGCGCGCCGACGCTTCGGGCGTGAGCCCCAGGCCGGCGTCCAGTACGTCCTTGATCTTGCGGGCGATGTGCGATTCGTTCACAGCTCGATGCCTCGGGCCTTCAGCGCGGCCGCCAGGGCGTGGGTGGCGCGCGAGCAATGCGTTTTCACGCTGCCTTCCGAGCATCCCATGGCGGCAGCGGTTTCGGCTACGTCCAATTCCTCCCAGTAACGAAGAAGGAAGGCCTCGCGTTGACGTGCGGGCAATCTCCGGATTTCTTTCTCAATTAATTCAATTAGTTGCGACTGCTCCAGCCGGGCTTCCGGACCTGCGTCGCGGGTAGGACCGGCGGCCGTTTCCAAAGTTTCCAGCGGATCGGCGTCCTCGTCCTCGCGGTTCGGCGTCAGGGCCGAAAGCAGAGTCGTCCAGAGCGAGCGGACCTTGCGCCGGCGGAAAAAGTCGCGGATCGCGTTCTGGAGGATGCGCTGGAAGAGGAGCGGCAGCTCCGCGGGGGCCTTGTCGCCGTAGCGCTCCGCGAGCCGCATCATCGCGTCCTGCACGATGTCGAGCGCCGAGTCGCCGTCGCGAACGGCGTAGAGCGCCTGCTTGTAGGCGCGGCGTTCGACGCTGGCGAGAAAATCGGAGAGTTCGGCGCGCGATGCCAGGGGTTGATCCTTATTGTCGGCGCGCCCGTGGCGCCACCCGCTGGGGAAAGGCGAGCGATGGTAGCGCAAAGCCTGCCGGGGGCCCGCGGAATCGACGCGGTGGCCGGGCGCGCTTGACCAAACGCGAGCCAGCCAGTAACTTCGACGGTTTTCGCCGCATATTCAACGAATAAGGATCGACGAGGGTTCGCGATGGGAGCTGCGATGGAGCCAGGCACCAAGCTCGCCGTGCCCGAACTGACCGGTGCCGAGATCGTCATCCGCTGCCTGCAGGAAGAAGGCGTGGAGTGCGTGTTCGGCTACCCCGGCGGGGCGGTGCTGTTCATCTACGACGAGCTCTTCAAGCAGGACAAGGTCAGGCACGTCCTCGTCCGCCACGAGCAGGGGGCGGCCCACGCCGCCGACGGGTACTCGCGGGCGAGCGACAGGGTCGGCGTCTGCCTGGTCACGTCCGGCCCGGGCGTGACCAACGCGGTGACCGGGATCGCCACCGCGTACATGGACTCGATCCCGATGGTGATCATCTCGGGCCAGGTGCCGACCCACGCGATCGGGCTCGATGCGTTCCAGGAATGCGACACCGTCGGCATCACGCGGCCGTGCGTGAAGCACAACTTCCTGGTGAAGGACGTCCGCGACCTCGCCGCGACGATGAAGAAGGCGTTCCACATCGCCACGACCGGGCGGCCCGGGCCGGTGCTCGTGGACATCCCGAAAGACGTGACGACGCACACCTGCCGGTTCGAGTACCCGGCGACGGTCGGGATGCGCTCCTACAACCCGACCGTGAAGGGCCATCCCGGCCAGATCAAGAAGGCGGTCCAGCTCCTGCTCGAGGCGAAGCGCCCGATGGTCTACACCGGCGGCGGGGTGATCCTGTCGGACGCCTCCGCCCCGCTCGCGCGGCTCGTCCGGACGCTCGGCTACCCGTGCACCAACACGCTGATGGGGCTCGGCGGCTACCCCGCGACCGACCGGCAGTTCCTCGGCATGCTCGGCATGCACGGCACGTACGAGGCGAACATGGCGATGCAGCACTGCGACGTGCTGCTCGCGATCGGCGCGCGGTTCGACGACCGCGTGATCGGCAACCCGAAGCACTTCGGCGAGGTGCAACGCCGGATCATCCACGTCGATATCGACCCGTCGTCGATCTCCAAGCGGGTGAAGGTCGACATCCCGATCGTCGGCAACGTGCGCGAAGTGCTGGAAGAGATGAACCGCCAGTTCGACGGCCAGGCCGGGAAGGGCGACCAGAAGGCGCTCGCCGCGTGGTGGACGCAGATCGAGGCGTGGCGCGCGAAGGACTGCCTGCGCTACGACCGCTCGTCGAAGGTGATCAAGCCGCAGTTCGTCATCGAGAAACTGTACGAGGTGACCAAGGGCGAGGCGTTCGTCACCTCGGACGTGGGCCAGCACCAGATGTGGGCGGCGCAGTTCTACAAGTTCGACCGGCCGCGGCGCTGGATCAACTCCGGCGGCCTCGGGACGATGGGCTTCGGGCTGCCGGCGGCGATGGGCGCGCAGTTCGCGAACCCGGGCGCGACGGTGGCGTGCGTGACCGGCGAGTCGAGCATCCAGATGTGCCTGCAGGAGCTCTCCACCTGCAAGCAGTACCGGCTGCCGATCAAGATCGTGAACCTGAACAACCGCTACATGGGGATGGTGCGCCAGTGGCAGGAGTTCTTCCACGGCAACCGCTATGCCGAGTCGTACATGGATGCGCTGCCCGACTTCGTGAAGCTCGCGGAGGGCTACGGCCACCGCGGCACGCTGGTCGAGCGGCCGGAGGACGTCGAACCGGCGCTGCGCGATGCGTTCGCCCGCAAGAGCGAGCTCGTGTTCCTCGACTTCGTCACCGACCAGACCGAGAACGTGTTCCCGATGGTCCCCGGCGGCAAGGGCATCACCGAGATGATCCTCGCCGAGGAACTCTAGCATCGCCCGCGCGCGCCCGACCCCGTGAACGCCCCGACCTCTCCCCCCGGCGCGAGCCCGTACGCGCTGCCCGCCGCCCCGGCGGGCGCGATGCGTCACATCATCTCGATCCTGCTCGAGAACGAGTCGGGCGCGCTGTCGCGCGTGGCCGGCCTCTTCTCCGCGCGCGGCTACAACATCGAGTCGCTGACCGTCGCGCCGACCGAGGACGCTTCGCTCTCGCGCATGACGATCGTGACCGTCGGCTCCGACGACGTGATCGAGCAGATCACCAAGCAGCTGAACAAGCTGATCGAGGTGGTGAAGGTCGTCGACCTGTCGGAGGCGCCGCACATCGAGCGCGAGCTGATGCTGATCAAGGTCCGCGCGACCGGCAAGGACCGCGAGGAGATGAAGCGCATGGCCGACATCTTCCGCGGGCGCATCCTCGACGTGACCGAGACCACCTACACGATCGAGCTGACCGGGACCGGCTCGAAGCTCGACGCCTTTCTCGAAGCGCTCGACAAGACCGCGATCCTCGAGACGGTCCGCACCGGCGCGTCCGGCATCGCCCGCGGCGAGCGGGTCCTGCGCGCCTGAGCCGGCGGCGCGCGGGGCGCGAGCCTCGCGCACCAACTCACTGCAACATCCGCTGAAGAAGAGGACACCATGAAGGTCTACTACGACAAGGACGCCGATCTTTCGCTCATCAAGGACAAGAAGGTGGCGATCGTCGGCTACGGCTCGCAGGGCCACGCGCACGCGCTCAACCTGCGCGACTCCGGGATCGCGGTGACGGTGGCGCTGCGCAAGGGCGGCCCGTCCTGGGACAAGGCGAAGAACGCGGGGCTCGCGGTGAAGGAGATCGGCGACGCGGTGAAGGGCGCCGACATCGTGATGATCCTGCTGCCCGACGAGCACCATCCGGCGATCTACAAGGACCACGTCGAGCCGAACATCAAGAAGGGCGGGTCGCTCGCCTTCGCCCACGGCTTCAACATCCACTTCGGCCAGATCCAGCCGCGCGCCGACCTCGACGTCTGGATGGTCGCGCCGAAGGCGCCCGGGCACACCGTGCGCTCGACCTACGCCCAGGGCGGCGGCACGCCGATGCTGATCGCGCTCCAGCAGAACCCGTCCGGCCGGGCGCGCGACGTCGCGCTCTCCTACGCCGCGGCGATTGGCGGCGGCCGCGCCGGCATCATCGAGACGACCTTCAAGGAGGAGACCGAGACCGATCTCTTCGGCGAGCAGACCGTGCTCTGCGGCGGCTGCGTCGAGCTGGTCAAGGCGGGCTTCGAGGTGCTGGTCGAGGCCGGCTACGCGCCGGAGATGGCGCACTTCGAATGCCTGCACGAGCTGAAGCTGATCGTCGACCTGATGTACGAGGGCGGGATCGGCACCATGAACTACTCGATCTCGAACAACGCCGAGTACGGCGAGTACCTGACCGGGCCGAAGATCATCACCCCGGCGGTCAAGGAGGCGATGCGGGCGGCGCTCGGGCGCATCCGCGCGGGCGAGTACGCGCGCGAGTTCGTGCTCGAGAACCGCGCCGGCGCGCCGATGCTGCTCGCCCGCCGCCGGCTCACCGCCGAGCACGAGATCGAGAAGGTCGGCGCGAAGCTGCGCGAAATGATGCCGTGGATCAAGCAGAACCGGCTCGTCGACACGTCGAAGAACTGACGCCGTTGGGGGCGTACCCGCACCCGCTCATCGCCCGGGAAGGCTGGCCGTTCATCGCCGCGGGCGTCGCCGCGGCGGCGCTGGCGGCGTCGATCCTCGGCGCGTGGTGGTCGGTGCCCCTCTGGCTCGCGGTCGCGTTCGTCGTCCAGTTCTTCCGCGACCCGCCGCGGACCATCCCGGGCGACGGGCGCACGGTGGTCTCGCCGGCCGACGGGCGGATCGTCGCGGTGGAGAGCACCGAGGATCCCTACCTCGAGCGCCCCGCCACCAAGGTGAGCGTGTTCATGAACGTCTTCAACGTCCACTCGAACCGCGCGCCGGTGGACGGCGAGGTGAAGCAGTCCTGGTACCACCCGGGCGCGTTCGTGAATGCCGCGCTCGACAAAGCCTCGGTCGAGAACGAGCGGAGCGCCCTGTGGTTCAGGGCCGACACGGGCGCCGACGTGACCTGCGTGCAGATCGCCGGCCTCATCGCACGGCGCATCCTCTGTTACGCCAAGGCGGGCGATCGCTTGCGCCGCGGCGACCGCTTCGGCTTCATCCGGTTCGGCTCGCGCGTGGACGTCTACCTGCCGCCCGAGGCGCGCGTGCGCGTCGCGCTGGGCGAGAAGGTCCGCGCGGCGAGCACCATTCTGGCGGAGCTCTGATGGCGGAGATGCATCCGCCGCGCAAGGGCCTGCTCCGGGGGACGCTGCGCCGGCGCGGGATCTACATCCTGCCGAACCTCTTCACTACCGGCGTGCTGTTCGGCGGCTTCTACGCGATCGTCCAGGCGATGAACACGCGCTACGAGCACGCGGCGATCGCGATCTTCGTGGCGATGGTGCTCGACTTCCTCGACGGGCGGATCGCGCGCCTCACCCGCACCCAGAGCGAGTTCGGCGCCGAGTACGACAGCCTCGCCGACGTGGTCGCCTTCGGCGCGGCGCCGGCGCTGGTGATGTACGAGTGGGCGCTGCGGCCGCTCGGGCGCCTCGGCTGGATCGTCGCCTTCGCGTACTGCGCCGCCACCGCGCTCCGCCTCGCGCGGTTCAACGTCCTGCACGACGTCGTCGACAAGCGCTACTTCCAGGGGCTGCCGTCGCCGGCGGCGGCGGCGCTGGTCGCGGGGCTCGTCTGGATCATCGAGTACTTCGACCTGCAGCGCACCGAAGCGCTCCAGGCGACCGCGTGCGTGGTGACCTTCTTCGCGGCGATCACGATGGTCACCAGCGTCCCGTTCTACAGCTTCAAGGACATCAACTTCCGGCGCAGCGTCCCGTTCTGGGCGGTGCTGGTGATCGTGGTCGGGCTGATCGTCGTCTCGGTGAGCCCGGCGCTCGTCCTCTTCGGGCTGTTCGTGGGGTATGCGCTCTCCGGCTACGCGATGTGGCTGTGGCAGCGGCGCCGGCCCCGCGCCCCGAAGTAGCGCGCCGCACGAAGCGCCGGCGGGGGCCTTGCCGCCGGGCCCGGTTTGCCGCTATAGTTCCCGCATGCGTTCCTGCATCCTCACCCTCCGTCCAGCGCAATCGCTGACGCTCCAGCTTCTCCGCAGCCTGCTCCTCGGGCTGCTGCTGCGCCCCGCGCGCTAGCACACTCCACCCCCCATCCGGTTTTTGCGTTCCGCGAGCGCGGCCCCCCGCGCGAGTGGGATACTTTCCGCCCCTACGGGAGACGACCATGAAGAGCGACCGCCTCATCATCTTCGACACCACGCTCCGCGACGGCGAGCAGAGCCCCGGCGCCTCGATGACGCGCGAGGAGAAGCTGCGCATCGCGAGGCAGCTCGAGCGGCTGCGGGTCGACGTGATCGAGGCCGGCTTTCCCGCGGCGTCGAACGGCGACTTCGACGCGGTACGCGCGATCGCGAACACGATCAAGGACTCCGTGGTGGCGGGCCTGTGCCGCGCCAACGACCGCGACATCGCGCGCGGCGTCGAGGCGCTGAAGGGCGCAAAGGCGTGGCGCGTCCACACGTTCATCGCCACGAGCGCGCTGCACATGGAGAAGAAGCTGCGCATGACGCCCGCGCAGGTGCTCGAGGCGTCGCGGCTGGCGGTGAAGTTCGCGCGCAATCACTGCCCGGACGTCGAGTTCAGCCCCGAGGACGGCAGCCGCTCGGAGGTCGACTTCCTCTGCCGCGTGCTCGAGGCGGTGATCAAGGAAGGCGCGACGACGATCAACATCGCCGATACCGTCGGCTACGCGGTGCCGCAGCTCTTCGGCGAGTTCATCCGCACGCTGCGGGAGAAGATCCCGAACTCGGACAAGGCGACGTGGTCGGTCCATTGCCACAACGACCTCGGCATGGCGGTGGCCAACTCGCTCGCCGGCGTGATGGTCGGCGGCGCGCGCCAGATCGAGTGCACGATCAACGGCCTCGGCGAGCGTGCCGGCAACACCTCGCTCGAGGAGGTGGTGATGGCGGTCAGGACCCGCCGCGACGTCTTCGGGCTGGAGACGCGGATCGACACGACCCAGATCGTGCCGGCCTCGCGCCTCGTCTCGCAGATCACCGGCTTCGTCGTGCAGCCGAACAAGGCGGTGGTGGGCGCGAACGCCTTCGCCCACGCCTCCGGCATCCACCAGGACGGCGTGCTGAAGGCGCGCCAGACCTACGAGATCATGCAGGCGGAGGATGTCGGCTGGACGACCAACAAGATCGTCCTCGGCAAGCTCTCCGGCCGCAACGCCTTCAAGCAGCGGCTGAAGGAGCTCGGGATCGACCTCGAGGGCGAGGACGCGGTCAACATCGCCTTCCAGCGCTTCAAGGACCTGGCCGACAAGAAGGCCGACATCTTCGACGAGGACATCCACGCGCTCGTCTCCGACGAGGCGGCGACCACGCAGCGCGAGCACTGGCACCTGGTCTCGATGCGGCAGGCGAGCGGCACCGCCGAGCGGCCCCATGCCGCGATCGTGCTGAACGAGGCCGGGGCCGAGCGGCGCGCCGAATCGAACGGCGACGGCCCGGTCGACGCGACCTTTAAGGCGATCGAGAGCGTCGCGAAGAGCGGCTCGGAGCTGCTGCTCTACTCGGTGAACGCGGTGACGCAGGGCACCGAATCGCAGGGCGAGGTCACGGTGCGGCTCGCCAGGGGCGGGCGGATCGTGAACGGCGTCGGCGCCGACACCGACATCGTCGTCGCCTCCGCGAAGGCATACGTGAGCGCGCTCAACAAGCTCGCGAGCGGCGAGCGGCTGAACCCGCAGCACGGCACGAGCGCGCCTTGAGCGGCCGGGCTCAGGCGCGCGCCGGAAGGGCGCGGGCGCCGAGCACGGTGCAGGCGAAGAGCGCGACGGCGAGCGCGATCTGGACCGCCGCGAGCGTGCGCACGGGAGGCGGCTCGGCCCACGCCCGGACGACGCCCTCGGTGAAATAGGCGAGCGCCAGGAACGGCGTCCACTGGAAGGTGTAGCGGCGGCCGTGCAGCAGGCCGCGCAGCGGGGCGAGCAGCGGCACCGCCTTGAGGCTCAGCCACGAACCGCCGGGCCGCAGCGGCGCGAGCCAGAGCTCCCAGGCGAGGGCGAGCGCGATCAGCGCGAGCAGGCTCGCGACCGCGCCGGCCTGCAGTGCCCGGGCGCTCATCGAGGTGCGCGCTTGGGGCGGCCCGGCGCGCTCACGGCGTCCTTGCCGCGCGCGCCATCGCGACCAGCGCCTCCCGGGCCTTGCCGGGATTGGTGACCTCGCCGTCGAACTCGAAGCGCAGCAGCCGCCCGTCGGCGCGCACGTCGAAGCCGTCGCAGTCGATCCCGGTCATCGCGACCTCGAGCGCGCTGATCCCGTGGTGGTGGCGGCAGTAGTCCGCGAGCGCGACCGTGTGGTCGGCGTTCATGTGCGAGAGGATCTCCGCCTCGGCATCGGCGAGGCTCCCGCCGGGCGGCACGAATTCGGCGGCGTCGATCCATTGGATACGGCCGAAGCCCTGGATGAAGAGGAGCTGCCTCGGCGCGATCGCCCAGAACGAGAAGTCGCCGAGCGCGAGGAGATCGGCCGCGGCCGGGAAGGCGCGCAGGTAGCGCTCGCGCTCGACCGTGTCGTCGGCGAGGCGGGAAGCCTCGCCCGCCAGCGTGAGGCGCGAGCCCGCCTGCACGTCCTCGGCGTAGTCGTGGACGAAGAGGCTCGTCCGCAGATCGGCGGCGAGGTTGCGGGTGTGCTCGGCGAGCGCGCTGATGAGAATGACCGGCCGGCAGTCGCGGTCGAGCACGAACGGCACGATCGAGCCGAACGGGTAGCCGCCGAGCTTCGCCGACAGGGTGGCGAGCACGCCGGCGCGATGCGCTCGCAGGAACCTGCGCGCCTCGCGGCCCCGGGTCGTCGACCCGGTCATCCGGCGAGGCGCCCGGCGATCTCGGCGAGCCGCCGGCCGAGCGCGATGCACAGGGTCTTCTCGGACTCGTCGACCGGTCGGTCGGACGCCGCGCCGGCGACGTGACTCGCGCCGTAGGGCGTGCCGCCGCTCGCGGTGGTCATCAGGCCGGGCTCGGTGTACGGCAGCCCGACGACCAGCATGCCGTGGTGGAAGAGCGGCAGCATCATCGAGACGAGCGTGGTCTCCTGGCCGCCGTGCAGGCTCGAGCTCGAGGAGAACACCGCCGCCGGCTTGCCGGCGAGCGCACCGCGCAGCCACAGCTCGGCGGTGCCGTCCCAGAAGTACTTCATCGGCGCGGCCATGTTGCCGAAGCGCGTCGGGCTGCCGAGCGCCAGCCCGGCGCACGCCTCGAGGTCGGCGAGCTCGCAGTAGGGCGCGCCCGCATCGGGGACCGCCGGCTCGACCGCTTCGGCGACCGTCGACACCCTCGGCACCGTGCGCAGCCGCGCGCGCATCCCCGGCGTCCGCTCGACGCCGTGCGCGACCCAGCGCGCCATCTCGCGCACCGCGCCGTAGCGGCTGTAGTAGAGGACGAGGATCTCGGGCATTCGTGCACGGGAGCAGGCGGAGGCCGCTGCTATTATACGAAGCGCCTTCCGACCTCCCTCCCGACGCTGGTGCGCACCCGACTTCCGCTCCTCGGCCGCTTCGCGGACCACGTCGGCCGGCGGTTCGTCGGCGACGGCTGCTTCAGCCTCGCGGCCGGCCTCGCCTATACGTCGCTGCTCGCGCTCGTTCCGCTCGTCACGATCGCGCTGACGGTCGTCACCGCGTTCCCGGTGTTCCGCGAGTTCGTCCAGGGCGTCGACGCGTTCCTCGCCGAGCAGATGCTGCCGCCGACGGTGGCGAAGGCGGTGACCGGCTACATCAACCAGTTCGCCGAGAACGCCGGCCACCTCACCGCGGTGGGCATCGTGTTCCTCGGCGTGACCGCGATCATGCTGATGCTGGCGATCGAGGCGGCGCTCAACTCGATCTGGCGCGTGCAGCGGCCGCGCCCGGTCGCGATCCGGGTGCTCGTGTACTGGGGCGTGCTGACGCTCGGGCCGCTCCTCATCGGGATCGGCCTGACCGCGACCTCGTATCTCGTCAGCGCCTCGCTCGGCCTCGTCGGCCAGGTTCCCGGCGGGGCGGCGTTCGTGCTCGGCGTGGTGCCGCTCGCGCTCACCGCGGTCGCCTTCACGCTCGTCTATCTCATCGTGCCCAACCGCCGGGTCGAGCTGCGGCACGCGGCGATCGGCGGCTGCATCGCGGCGGTGATGTTCGAGCTGATGAAGCGGGGCTTCGCGCTGTACATCGGGCGGGTGCCGAGCTACACGCTCGTCTACGGCGCATTCGCCACGATCCCGATCTTCCTGCTCTGGATCTATCTCTCCTGGGTCGTGACGCTGCTCGGCGCGGTGATCGCCGCGACGCTGCCGGATCTCCGCGTGCTGCGCGACCGCGCGGGCTCGCCCGCCGGGGCGCAGTTCCGCGACGCGCTCGAGGTCCTGCGCGCGCTCGTGCGGGCGCAGGGCGAAGCGCGCGCGCCGCGCACGCGCGAGGTGATCGCCGCGGCGGGCGTGCCGCGCGAGTCCGGCGAGCCACTGCTCGAGGATCTGGCCGCGGCCGGCTGGGCGGCGAGAGTCGTCGGCGACCGGTGGACGCTCGCCTGCGATCCCGACGCGGTCACGCTCGCGCAGGTCTACGAGCGGCTGGTGTTCGCGCCACCGGCGGCCGGACAGGGCGACGTGGCGCTCGACGGAGTGATGGCACGGGCGGCGGCGGGCGCCGGCGCGGCGCTGGGACTACCGCTGCGGTCGCTCGCGGAGCCGGAGCGAAGCTCGCCCCCCGCGCGCCAGGGACGGCCGGTCCAGAAAACGGCGCACGAAGCCGGGAGGGAGAAGTGAGAAGGAAGTACTCGAGCCTGCGGCCAAACTGTCCAAGGTTCGCGCGCGAAGGGCGACGCTGAATTCGATGGCTTATGAGGCGGGGAGGGAGCGCTAGTGGAGTCGCGAGGAACAAGCGTGAGGCGTGCATTGGGCGTCGTGGTCGCGTTGGTCGCTTGCGCAAGCGTGAGCGCGTGCCTGAACTACATTCTCACGCCGTCATATACCCCGGAGATTCGCTGGAAGGAGGAAGTGAGGTTGCACGACGGCCGCATCATCGTCGTTGAGCGATGGGAGAAGCGAGGAGGGCGCAGCGAGCCCGGGCAGCCGCCTATGGCGTTGTGGTCGGAAATCAAGGCGAAGAACCCGGTCACCGGAGCCGAAGTTGCGTGGCGCGAGGACTCGGCGAGCGGCGCGTA
>Ga0187892_10004109_pt1 | contig 25029 bp, 23 predicted proteins | sample MA1701073metaG_FD_139345 | JGI IMG/M metagenome (GOLD analysis project Ga0187892, IMG submission 139345) | Bio-ooze microbial communities from a basaltic lava cave in the Kipuka Kanohina Cave System on the Island of Hawaii, USA - MA170107-3 metaG ... | reverse complement strand
GGTTGCGACCGAGTAACGCTTCGATCTGGTGCCGGCCGGAATCGCCGCTGCCGACGGGCGAGGTACTCGCAGAGCTCGCGCTCGAAGTGATCCCCGCGGTGCAGGTTCATGCGTGGTCGAGGCAACACTCCCGGGGCTATCGGTAGAATAGGCCGAAGCCGATCCCGGCGAGCAATCTCCTTCATGGACAAGACTGACATCCGCAACCAGCCGGCCTATTCCGTGGCCGAAGCCGCACGCTATCTGAAGGTGGCGCCGGCGACGTTGCGCTCGTGGGTCGTCGGCCGTCCGTATCCGACCGGAAAGGGGACCGCGCATTCCAAGGCCGTCATTCGTCCGGCGAAAAGCCCGCCGCCGTTGCTGTCGTTCTGAAACCTGATCGAGGCCCACGTACTGCGGTCGCTGCGCACCGATCACGGCGTGACGATGGATGCGCTGCGCCGCGCCGTCGCGTTCGCCGAGAAGAGTCTGAAAGTCGATCGACTGCTACTGAGCCCCGAACTGCGAGCCGAGGGTGGCAGGCTTCTGCTGGAACGGTACGGCGAATTGATCGACCTCTCGGCTTCGGGGCAGATCGCCATGCGCAGGCTGTTCGACGCGCACCTCGCGCGCGTGGAATGGGACGAGTGGAAGTTCCCCGTTCGCCTGCACCCGCTCACCTCCAGCAGTGAAGGCAGCACGGCCAATCGGCCCGTCGCGATCGCAGCGAACATCGCGTTTGGGCGCCCGGTGCTCGTCCATGGCGGCATAACCACCGCCGCCATCGCGAAGCGCATCGACGCGGGAGAAACCATCGCCGCGTTGGCGGAGGACTACGACCTGCGCCCCGAGGACATCGAAGAAGCGGTGCTGTACGAGCGCGCTGCCTGAGGCGCGCGCTTGACTCCGGTTTTCTTCACCGACCGCGACCTCGGCAAGAAATTTCCCGGTCTCGTGCGCGACGGAGGCCTAAGCGTCGAGCGCCATGCCGATCATTTCCGGCACGACTGCCCCGACGCGGAGTGGCTGCGCACGATCGGCGAGCGGGGCTGGGTTGCGATCACTCACGACGGTCGAATCCAAGTCAATGTCGGGGCTGAAGCCCCTCCCACGGTGACTTTGAGACTCGGCTCGAACGTCAGATTTCGAAGCGGTCCAGGGCTTTTTCGGCCTGGCCGCGCTCGAAGTCGCCCATCTCGCGGGCGACCTGGCGGTAGCGGCGGATCAGGTCGGCGTCGGCCGGCATGCGCGCCGCGAGCTCGACGAGCGCGGTGCGCTTCTCGAAGTCCGAGCCGATTCCGGCGATCGCCTCCAGCACTGCACCCGCGAGCTCGGCATCTACCGGCACCTCCTCGACCAGCGTGACGATCGCGGTGCGACGCTCGAAGTCCGAGCCCATCTCCGCCGTCGACGCCGCGTAGTCGCGCACCAGCGCGGGATAGCGTTCGACGTGCGGGGCGAGATCCTGGAGTGCCGTGCGGCGCTCGAAATCGGAGTCGATCTGCGCGGTGTTCGCAAGCGCCAGGCGCACGTGATCCTGCGGCAGCGAGCGGCGCTCAGCTAGCGTCTGGATCACGACGCGTGCTTCGAAGTCGGAGTCGATCGTCGCGAGCGCCGCGCCCCAGGCGTGCGCGGTGCCGCCTTCGAGCACGAGCTTCGGGGCGAGCGACTGCATCACGGTGCGCTGCTCGAAGTCTGAGCTCATGCCTGCGACAGCACGCAGCAGCGCGACCTGCGGCACGGCCGCGAGCTTCTGGTTCTCGACGATCGCCGTCAGCGAGGCGCGCTTCTCGAAGTCTGAGCTCGATTGCTCGACGAGCTCGATCAGGCGGTCGATCTCTGCCGGCTGGAGCGGGCCGCGCTCGGCGAGCGCGGTAACGTAGGCACGGCGCGCGTAGTCGCCGCTGATGCGCTCGATCTCGGCCAGCACAGCCGCGACGCCGCCGCGGCCCTTGATCCGCTCGACGCGCGCTTCGGCATCAAAACCGCTTTCGCGCAGCACGGTCGGGATCACGCTCGCGAGCCACTGCCGCCCCGCTGCGTCGATCCGCTGCTCGCGTCCGTCGACGAAATAACGGCGCGCGACCGTGCCGCCGGCGTTGCGGAACTCGATGCGGCGCTCGACGCCGCCGACGTCCTGCTCGATCGACGCCTCGTCGTCGAGCGACGCGACGTCCGACTCCGAGTCGTTGAATGCAACGTCGCCATCGATCTCGACCTCGAGCCCGAGCCGGTCGCTCGACATCTCGAACGTCTCGCCGAACAGCGACGAGCGATAGTGGATCGACTCGTTGCCGAAAGCACGCGGCTTCGCCGGCTTCGTCGGTTTCGCGGGCTCGGCCGGGACCGCGGGCTGTGCCGGCGCATCGCGCTCTGCGGCGTAGGCCTCGAAGCGCACGGCCGGCAGCGCGCCGATCGCGATGCTCAGTGTCGCGAGCGCGAACGCGCGCGCGGCGAAGACGGCGACGGGACGTGTCATGGGTCGATCCTCGATCAGGGTTTCGATGCGCTCGACGAGCGCCGAGCGGCGCCGCGCCATCGCGGCGGCAAATTCGGGTACGGCGGAGGCGAGATGCTCGGCGCAGCTCGCGAGGCAGCTCGCGAGCCCGCGGCCGTCGCCCAAGGCTTGTGCGGCACGCGCGTCGCAGACGAGCTCGGCGAGCGCTTCGAGCCGCCGCTCCGCGAGACGGTTGAGCGGCTGCAGCCATGCCAGGCGCGTCAGCGCAGCCACGACGAGCCGCCATTGCGGATCGCGCCGCGCGAGATGCGCGAGCTCGTGCGCGAGCATGCCGCGGCGTTCGTCGGCACCGAGGTCCGAAGCCCAGCGCGGCACGCAGACCCGCGTCGCGCCGCTCGCATACGGCCCCTCGCCGGTTTCGGTGTAGCGGACCGACGGCGACGGCACACCGAGCTTGACGGCGAGCGCGTGCGCCTCGTCCGAGAGCACCGCGTCGTCGCAAACCGGCAGCGCCGTCGAGGCGCGCCGCTCGCGCACGGCCGCCCGCACGAGCTGGACGAGTGCGATCAGCGCGATCGCGGCGATCAACATCGCCAGCGGCGTCGCGACGTCGACGGACCAGCGCGGCAGCGCGAGCACGGGGCGCGCGCGCAACGCCGGAAGCGTGAAGGTGCGCGGTGTTTCGTTCGTCCTCGCGGGCGCATCGTTCGGCGCGGCGAAGCGAGGCTGCGCAACGACATCGCGCGACGCGGCCCCGACCGTGGAGGCGCGCGCCATGACGCGGTCCGCATCGACATTCCGCGTCACCGCGGACGGCGTCGCGGCGTCATCGCGCGGCCACGACACCAGCGCCGTTGTCGCGAACGCGCCGAGCAACGCGAGGCGCCAGACGAACTCGCGAACCTCCGGAGCCCGGACGCGCCCGCTGGCATCGACCAGCCAGGCGCCGCCGAGCAGCAGCGTGCTGTGCACGAGATACGTCGCAACCAGCGCGAGCAGCGACTCAGCCACGGCGGCCTCCCTTCGAGCCGATGAGCTCGCGGACGCGCTCGAGATCGCGCGGCGCGATCTCGTCCTCGCGGATGAGATGCGCGACCAGCGCCTTCGCATCGCCGCCGAACAGCGCGGAGAGGAGCCCGCTCACCATCGAGCGGCGAACTTCGTGCTCGGCGACACAGGCGCGGTAGCGCAGCTCACGGCCGTCGCGGCGCGCGACGACGAGGCCGCGTTTCTCGAGGCGCGAGAGCATCGTCGCAACGGTGGTATGCGCGAGCTTGCGCTCGGGCGCGAGCGCGGCGGCCGCATCGGCCACCGAGATCTCGCCCGACGCCCAGAGCACGCGCATCAACGCGAGCTGCGGGTCGCTCAACGCGACCGAATCCGCTTCGCTGCCGGCCACGGCCGTTCCTTCTACAGTTGTCGTACTACAGTTGTAGAAGAAACGGCGGAACGACGCAACCGGCCGAAAGTCACAGGTCAGTGGGTGCGGGCCGCCGCGCCGCGGATCGCCTCGCGGCTCCGGTACATCGAGGCGTCGGCGTCCGCGAGCGTCGCCGCTAGGGTCTCGCCGCTGCGCCTCAGCGCGGCGCCGAACGAGAACCCGCAAGGAGCCGAACCGGCGTCGGCGCGAAGCCGTTCGACCAGCGATGCGAGCGTCGCTGCGTCGGCGTCGGACAGCAGCACGACGAACTCGTCGCCGCCCGAACGCACGACCGCATCGGCGTCGGCGTCGCGCACGCGTGCCGAGAGAAACTGTGCGAACGCGATCAGCACCTGGTCGCCGCGCTCGTGCCCGTGCTCGTCGTTGATCTGCTTGAAGTGGTCGAGATCGATCGCGACGACCGCGAAGCTGCGGCCGTGACCGTGCTCGGTTTCGAACGCTTCGAGCTTGCGGCGGTTCCAGGCACCCGTCAGCGCGTCGCGCATCGACTGCTCGCGCAGCGCGGCCTCGTGCGTCATCTGCTGCGTCACGTCGACCGCGGTGCAGATCACGTACGGCGCGGAGCCCTCCGGCTGCGAGCGCCGGCTGCTGTAGCGCCACCAGCGCTCGGCGCCGTCGCGGCGCCGAAGCGCGAAGGTGCCCTCGTCGATGCCGCTGTCCGCAACGCGCGCCAGGTAATCGGCGAACGCGGTGCGCTGGGACGGCGGCACGAACTCCGCGAGCGGACGCCCGATCAACGCGGCCGGCGTCGCGCCGATGGCGTCGGCCGTCGCCGGATTGACCATGGTGAAGCGGCCGTCGGCGTCGTGCAGGAACACGTAGCCCTTGCTCGACTGCAGGAGGTCCGTCGCGCGTGCCTCGCTCTCGCGCACCGCGGTCATCGCGACACGCAGCCGGTGGTTCGAACGGCGCTGGAGAAAATAGAAAACAGCGAGCACCGCGACGAGCAGCACGCTCGCGACGCTCATCATCGTGGTCGTCCGCACGCGCTCGCGTGCGAGCGCCGCTTCGCCTTCGAGCCGGGTGACGTCGAGCTCGCTCTGCGCGTAGTCGAGCCGCGCGTCGAAGTCGTCGGCCGCCTGCGCACGGTCGCTCTGGATCACGGTTCGCTCGAGCTCGAGTGCGCGCCGGACCAGCGGTGCGACGTCGTCGACGCGCGTGCGCAATCCGAGCTCGAGCTCGATGAGATCGCGCGCGACGCGCAGCTCGTCGCGCGCAAGCCCGAGATCGCGGAACAGCGCCTGCGCGGTACGCAGCTCGGACTCGGCGCTCGGGCCGTCGCCCGCGGCGAGCGCGGCACCGCCGAGCACCTCGTGCCCGATTCCGGCGAGCTGCGTGTTCGAGAGCGAGCGGCCGAGCTCGAGGATCCTGAGACCGTGCTCGCGCTGACCGGCGTGGTCACCGCGCAGCCCGGCGAGCCGGGCGGACTCGCGGTGGAGCTCCGCCGTGAGCTTCGGGTCGAGCACACCCTGCATGACCTCGAGCGCCGCGACCAGCGAACGCTGCGCGCCGGTCGCATCGCCGATCTGCGTCTGCGCACGAGCGCGGTTGCGCAGCAGGCGCGCTTGCGTCGCACGGGCCTGGCCGCGCTCGAGCGCGGCGAGCCCGCGGTCGGCGTACTCGATCGCGAGCGCGTGCTTGTCGATGTTGATGCTGAACGACGAGTACGCGAGATAGACGTCGGCGAGCAGCACCGGCGAAGGATGGCGCTCGAGCTCGGCGCGCGCCTGGCCGAGCAGACGTTCGCCGCGGGTGTAGTCCTGAAGAGCGAGGCTGCCGCGGCTTTCGGCGATCAGCGCGCGGATCTCGAGCACCGTGTCGCCGGCTCGCTCCGCGGCGGCGCGCGCTTCACGGCCGGCGTCGCGCTGACACGCCCAGTCGGCCTTAACGCGACAGGCGTTCGCATGGGCGAGATGCAACGCGGCGAGGAGCCTGGCGTCGCCGGCGATCTTGGCGGCCTCGAGCGCGATCGGAAGCTCGCGCAGCACCGCCTCGGGCTCGACCAGCGCGCGCACCTCTAGCGCATGGCGCGGCACGCCGGCGTCGTCGGCGTCCTGCGCCGACGCAGCGGTCAACGCGAACCAGCAGACGGCCGCGACGCTCCAGCGTCGCGTCGTCGTACCACGTCCCCTGCCCTGCACGAGCTCGCCCTCCGGTCCGCCCGATGCCAGTCTAGCGTTGGGCGAAGCGCGGTGGGCGAGCGACGGGCTCCGGTTGCCGGGCTATGGCGCCCGGCCGTCGATCAGTAGCGAAAATAGCGGCCGTAGATCTCGATTGCGGCGCGCGGGCGGCGGCGACGGTCGTCCCAGTCGCGGTCGTACCGGACGTCGTCCCGGTCGTAGCGATCGTCCCAACGGTCGTCGTCGTAGCGGCCGTAGCGGTCATCGTCGTAGCGCCCGTAGCGGTCGCCACGCCAGCCACCACGACGCTCCGCCTCACCGACGACCGCGATCGAAGTCACGCAGCGCCGTCCACCCGCGAGGTCGATCCAGCCGGTTTCCTCGCCGCGCGGAAGCACGTCGCGGATCGGGATCACGTCGCGCTCGCCGTTGCCGTAGGTCACGGCGATGCGGCGGACTTCCGCCGTGCCGGCGACCGAGCGCAGCTTGATCGCTGCGACGCGGGGCCGGCAGGCGACGGACACGAAGTCGCGGCCGCCTTCGCGGTGATCGAGTGTCGAAACGCCGAGCAGCCGCACGCGATCCTGCGCGCTCGCAGTGCCGGCAGCGAGTGCGGCGAGTGCGATCGCCGCGGCCATGAGGGTCCTCTTCATCGTCTGGCTCCGAAGTCGTGACGCTGCACGCGGCAGCCGCATCAGACTGTTCGGCGGCGCCTGAAGCGACGACGAACCGCAACCGCGCGCAGAACGCTGCGTTCAAGTACCTGACCCGTGCGCAAGCGGGCGCGACGTAGAATCGCAACCTTCCGACGCTCGGAGAGATCGATGGCACAGCAGCTCGCGCACGTTGCGATCGTCGTTCGCGACTACGACGAGGCGATCGCGTGGTACACGGACGCGCTCGGTTTCACGCTGGTCGAGGACCGCCCGGCCGCGCCCGGCAAGCGCTTCGTGCGCGTTGCTCCCCGCGGCGGAGGCGCGACGCTGCTGCTTGCGCGCGCCGCGAACGCCGAACAGGCGAGCCGCATCGGCAACCAGACCGGCGGCCGCGTGTTCCTGTTCCTGCACACCGACGATTTCGCGCGCGACTACGCGCGCATGCAGGAGCGCGGCGTGCATTTCGTCGAAGCGCCACGGCACGAGGAATACGGCACGGTGGTCGTGTTCGAGGATCTCTACGGCAATCGCTGGGACCTCATCGAGCCGCGCGGCTAGCGCCGGTTGACGCGGCCGCGCGTCGCGCCGCGTTGCGTTCCGCCGAAGCTCGCGTAGAGCGCATCGAGTAGCCGCGCCGCGGCGGCGAGCCGCGCGGTATCGTCGCCCTCGCCCGCGACGATGCCGGTCACGGCGGCCTTGATGCCTGCCGTTTCGGGCGGCACCTCGCGGCCGTCCTTGAGATCGAGCTCGTGCACGATCTTCGCGATGCGCGCGAGCACCGGGTCCTTCGATCGCATGGCCGCGAGCAGCGTCTCGAACGTGCAGCCGCCGTCGCGATGCGTGAACTCGGCTTCGAGCATGTCGAAACGCACCTCGCCCTCGCGCGCCTCGTGGCGGCGCGACGGCACGAAACGGAAGCGCGCACGCGGGTCGACGAAACGGCGCACGAGCCAGGCCGACGCCATGCGGTCGACGCCGACGCCGGCGCGCGTGACCCAGGTCGAACCCGGCGGCGGCAAGGTCGGAGCGACGGCCTTGGCCCGTGGTGGCGCCGCTTCACCGGCGGCGCCGGCGATCGCCTCGGCGAGCGACGAGCGCGACTGCGCCGGGAAGTAGTCGCGTGCCCGGATCTGCTCGAGCTGCCGACGCAGGCGCGCGCTCGCGTCGGCCTGCCCGGCCGCGCGGGCCTTCGGGCGCTTGCGGTGCGCGGCAAGCAGTGCCGCGTACTCGGCGTCGCGCGCGTCGACGAATGCGCGCTCGAGCTCCGCGTCGCGTTCGTCGTCGACGAGCTCGGCGCGCAGCACCAGCGCATCGGCGCCGCCGTCGCGGAGCTCGCGCACGATCCAGTCGAGGTCCTCGAGCCGCTCGACGCCGTCGGGCAACACGAAGGCGCCGCTCTTGAGCGGCAACGCCCCGAGCGCCTGCAGCCGCCGCCACAACTTCACGCGCAGCGTCGACTGGCCCTTGGCGAGTTGCGGGAGCAGCACCAGCCACCGGCGCGGAGCATCGGGCCGTTGATCGGCACGGCTGACCTTCGCGTTGCGCATCATGCCGCGCCGAGCGCGACGCGCGGCGCGGCGGGATCCGCGAGCGCGATCGCGTAGACCGCGCGCGCTGCGGCGAGATCCTCGATTGCCGTGCCGGTCGAATCGAACACGAAGCGCTCGTCGTCGCGCGTGCGCCCCGCGATGCGGCGCGAGACGAGATCAGCGAGCTCGGCGTGGATGTCGTCGGCTCGCAACGCGCCCGCCGCGACCGCCGCGCGGAGGTCGCCCATCGCGACGGCCTGTGCGAGCACGTCCGGCACCACGCGCGCGCAACGCAGCAGCTCGACCTCGAGCTCCTGCTTCGACGGATTGTCGGCGCCGACGGCGGCGACGAACGTGCCCGGCGCGACATCGCCGTCCGCGAGCACCGGACGGGTCGAAGGCGTCGTGGTCACGATGATCGACGCGTCGTGCGTCGCCGATGCGACGCTGTCGCAAACCCGGACCACGAGGCCGCGTCGTCGGATCGTGTCCGCGAGCGCTTCGGCGCGCGAACGCTCGCGATCGTGGCAGCGAACCTCGGCGAACGCATACCGCTCGGCCAGCGCGTCGATGTGACAGCGCGCCTGGACCCCGCAGCCGATCAGTGCGAGCACGCACGCGTCGGCGCGCGCGAGATGGCGCGCCGCGAGCGCCGAGGCCGCCGCTGTCCGGCGCGCCGTGATCTCGATCGAGTCGATCAGCGCGAGCAGCGCGCCGCATTCCGCGTCGAACAGCGCGATGAAGCCCTGGATCGTCGGCAGCCCGCGCAGCGCGGGATTCTCCGGGAAGTTCGCGTTGACCTTGATGACCGCGAGCCGCGCGCCGCAACGCTCGGCCGCGGTCTTGATGTGCATCGCGCCGCCCGCGCCGGGAACGTGCCCGACCGCCGGAGTCTCGAGCTCGCCGCGCGCGAGCGCGAGGAACGCCGACTCGACGGCGTCGAAGTACGCCGCGGGCGGAACCCGCGACGCGACGTAGGCGCGCGGCAGGATCAGCGTTTCGATCCGTGCGGCGTTCACGATCACCCCCTTGCGGCCTTTCCGCGCGTAATGTAATACGTATTACATGAAGCTGGAAGCCGCCGTGCGCGACCCCGCGCCGCCCCCCGCGGCGCGTTCGCTCGACGCCGGTATCTGGCTCCGCATCGGGCTGCTGTCGTTCGGCGGTCCCGCCGGGCAGATCGCGCTGATGCAGCGCATGCTCGTCGACGAGCGGCGCTGGATCGATCCCGAGCGCTTTCTCGCGGCGTTGAACTTCTGCATGCTGCTGCCGGGCCCGGAGGCGCAACAGCTCGCGGCTTTCATCGGCTGGCATCGCGCCGGCCCGCGCGGCGCGCTCGTCGCCGGCACCCTGTTCGTGCTGCCCGGCGCGCTCGTGATGCTCGCGCTCTCGGCCGCATACGTTGCGTGGGGCCGGCTGCCGCTGGTCGAGGCGGCGTTCCTCGGGATCAAGTGCGCGGTCGTCGCGATCGTGGTCGAGGCGCTGATCCGGATCGCGCGCCGCGCGCTGGTGTTCCGCGGCGCGGTCGCGGTCGCGATCGCGGCGTTCCTCGCGACGTTCGTCGTGTCGGTGCCGTTTCCGCTCGTCGTGCTGTCGGCGCTCGCGGTCGGCTTCGTCGCGGCGCGGGGGGAGCCTGCGCCGAAACCGCCTGCGTCTGCGCCGCGCGACCGCTCGCACCTGGCCCGGGGCGCTGCCGCGGCGCTTGCGTGGCTCGTCCCGACCGCGCTGCTCGTCCACATGCTCGGGTCCGCGCACGTGCTCTCGCGGGTCGCGACGTTCTACGGCGAGCTCGCGTTCGCGACCTTCGGCGGCGCCTACGCCGTGCTCGCCTACGTTGCGGAACGCGCGGTCGCCGACTACGGCTGGCTCGACGCGGCGACGATGGCCGACGGTCTCGGGCTCGCCGAGACCACGCCGGGGCCACTGATCCTCGTCCTGCAGTTCGTCGCCTACGTCGCGGGACACCGCGAAGGTGGACCGCTCGCGGCGGTCGCCGCGAGCGCGGTCGCGCTCTGGGTGCTGTTCGTGCCGAGCTTCATGTGGATCTTCCTCGGCGCGCCGTACGTGGACCGCCTCAACGCGAATCCGCGGCTGCGCGGCGCGCTGCGCTGCGTTACGGCCGCGGTCGTCGGGGTCGTCGCGAGCTTGTCTGTCTGGTTCGTCTTCCACGTCGCGTTCGCGCGCGTCGGGCGGCTCGAAGGCCAGGGCATCTCGATGCCCTGGCCGGAGCTTTCGAGCTTCGAGCCGCGCACGATCTTGCCGCTCGCGCTCGCGTGCGTGATCCTGCTCGGGCTCAAGCGCGGCATCGCCCCGACACTCGCCGTCGCGGCGCTCGCCGGTCTCGCGGTCGCTCGAGGTTGAGGTTCCAGCGAAGCGCGACGCCGGCGCCCTCGTCACGGGTCCGGCGTCGCAGCGCGATCGCTCAGCGCAGCGTGAAGCAACTTTCGACCGCGGTGTTGTTGCCGGCTGCAGTCCTCGCAATGATCTCGAACTTGAACGCGTCACCGAGCGCGATCACGTCGGCGGGGACCTGGAACTCCGTCACGTCCGGCGGAAGCTCGACCGCGAGCTTGACGTCGCCGTGCTGGACGAAGAACTGGTACTGCGCAACCTCGATCGCGCCCGGCCTGCCGACGTCAGGGTGCGATTCCGTGACGGGTTCCCAGGCGATCGTGACCGGCGTCGTCACGGCGGGCAGCGGTGCGTCGCAGTTTTCCGCCGCCGGCAGGCCGGACACGGTGATGCCGGAAGCCGGCGCCGCCATGACGTGGCTCAGCTCGACCTCCGCTTCGAACTCCACGCCGCTCGCCGATTCCGCCGAGATCTCGTAGGTTCCTTCGGGGAACCGCCGGAAGAAGGCAGGCGGCGGCAGCTCGGCAAACCGCGGCTCCGCGCTTTCGAAGAAGAGCTGGGTCAGGCCTTGGCGCGCGAGCGCTCCTTGCGCCGCGATGTACAGCAGCCTGCGGCCGTTCGGGCCCTCGATCTCGAGCTCGGTGTACGGACCGCCGTCGATCGATGCATGCAGGCCGAGGTCGCCGTCCGTGTGGTTGAGCTCGAAGTAGAGCTCGGCTTCGGAAAACTCCGCGGCGGCGGCCGGGGCGGTGCCGAGGACGAGCGCGGCTGCGAACGCAGCCGCGTGACGCGTGTTGCGCAGGGACGAGTTCATGGTGCGTGCTCCTTCGCGTGGTTGGGCGTCGGACGGAGCGGGTTCACTCCATCCGCGCGGCAGCCTGGGGCGGGAGCACGCGCGACGCATCCGCACTTCGACGTAACGGCGGCACGCAAGCGCGCACGTCGCATGCGTCGCATGTCGTACGTCGCATGGACGCAGCGTCGCGGATCGCGCCTCGGCGCCCCTTTCACGCCCCACCGACGGCAACGGCGTAGCATGCCGGCAGGGGGAAGCGCCGCATGCCCGTCAACACCGTGATCGTGATCCTGCGCGCTCGCGCCGGCGAGTACCCGCCGATCGCGCCACCGCCGGAAGTCGGCGACCTCGCGTTCGACGGCGCGTTCGACGCGCGCGGGCTGCAGAAGGTCGCGCGCATCGAGCCCAACGTGGTGATGCTCGACCTGCGTGGCCTCTCTGAGCCGATCGGCATGCTGATCGGCGCCGCGCGGCTCGCGTGTCCCGCGTCGCGTATCATCGCGATCGGCATGCCGTACGACGAGCACATGGCTGAGCAGGCGATCGCCGCCGGCGCAGCCGGTTTCCTGACGCGCGACCTCGGCGACAGCGCGCTCTCGAACGCGGTCGTCAACGCTTCCCGCAGCGCGCTGCATCTCACCAGCACGGGCATGCGCGCGATGTCGAAGCTGGTCGATGCCCACAACAAGAAGCAGCCCAAGCCGTGAGCTTCGACGGCTCGATCGCGGCGTTCACGCTCGCGGCGCTCGTCGTGACGCTCGCCCCCGGCCCGGACACGTTCCTCGTGATCGGCAACGCGCTGCATGGCGGCACGCGACGCGGGCTCGCGACGGTCGCCGGCATCGTCTCGGGGGGCGCGTTTTACGCGGCGCTGTTCGCGTTCGGGCTCGCGGCGCTGCTCGTGCACTCGCCGGGCGTGTTCTTCGCGATCAAGCTCTGCGGCGCGGTCTATCTCCTGTGGCTCGGCTACGGTGCGCTGCGCTCGGCGCTGCGCCCGCGTCGGCCCGCGCACGAGACGACCGATCCGGTCGCGCCCGCACCGGCGCGCTCGTTGCGACGCGCTTACGTCCAGGGCCTCGTGACGAACACCTTCAACCCGAAGGTGGCGGTGTTCTACCTCGCGTTCCTGCCGCAGTTCATGGCGCCGGGCGATCCGGTCGCGGCGAAGTCGGCGCTGCTGATCGGCATCCACTACGCGCTCGGCCTGGTCTGGCTCTCGCTCGTCGCGCTCGCGGTCGACCGCTTCGGTGCCTGGCTCAGGCGCGATGCCGTCGCGCGCGCGCTGGACGGCGCGATCGGCGTCATGATGACGGCGTTCGGGGCGAAGCTCGCGCTCGCGAGCGCGCGCTGAAGCTCAGATCACCCGCAACGTGATCGCACGCAACACCGCATGCGTGCGATCGCGTGCGTCGAGCTTCACGAGGATGTCGGAGACGTAATTCTTGACCGTGCCTTCTGCGAGATGGAGGCTGCGCCCGATCTCCTTGTTCGAGTAGCCCCCGGCCATCAGCTTGAGGATGCTCGCCTCGCGCTCGGTGATCGGCGCCTGCGCGGGCTTCGCGTCGCCGTCGCCGAGCGCCGCGCGCACGGCCTCGGACGCGATCGGCTCGTGCGCGGTGCCGCCGGCGTGGACGCGCTGGATCGCGTCGATCAGCGCCTCGGGCGAGCCGTCCTTGCGCAGAAAGCCCTGTGCGCCGGCCGCAACGGCCTGTTCGAACAGCATCGCGTCGGCGAAGGTCGTCAGCATCACCACCGGCAACGCCGAACCCGCGCGACGCAGCTCGCGCAGCGTCTCGATGCCGTCGAGCACCGGCATGCGGATGTCCATCACGAGCACGTCGATGCTCGCGGCCGGCAGCGCGTCGAGCAGCGCGCGGCCGTTCGCGGCCTCGAGCACGACGTCGACCTTGCCCGAGAGCGCGAGCAGGCTCTTGATGCCCTCGCGCACCATCGCCTGATCGTCGGCGAGCGCAATGCGGACGCGTGTGCTCATGTGACGGGCACGCTCGCCGCGACGACGAAACCGCGTCCCGGCGCGGTCGTGAACTCGACTTCGCCGCCGATTGCGGCGAGCCGCTCGCGCATGCCCGCGATGCCGTTGCCGGGCGTGAGCGCGGCGCTGCCTCGGCCGTCGTCGGCCACGGTGAGAAGCACGCGGTCGTTTTCGCGCCGTGCGCGAATCACGACGCGCTTTGCCTGCGCGTGCCGCGCCGCGTTCGTCAGCGCTTCCTGGACGCAGCGCAATACCGCTTCACCCTGCTCGACCGTGGCGAGCCGCAGCACCGGATCGAGATCGAGCTCCACCGCGATCGACGGCATGCGATGCGCGAGCGCCGCGATCGCGACACCGACGTCGATGCCGTCGTGGCGCCGGAGCTGGCTCACGACCCCGCGCAGATCGGCGAGCAGCTGCTCCGCGAGATCGATCGCGACCTTGATGCGCCGGCCGCGCTCAGGCTCGGCGGTGCGGTCTGCGAGCTCGAGGTTGAGCTTGAGGGCGGTGAGGCCGTGCCCTGCGACGTCGTGGAGCTCGCGCGACATTCTGAGGCGCTCACCGGCGCGCGCGCTCTCGTCGAGCAGGCTGCGCGTCGCGACGAGCTCCGCGTTCGCGGCGGCGAGCTCGTCGCGCGCGCGCTCGGCCGCGACCGCGAGACGCATCGTCATCACGGCGAAGGCCTGGAAGCCCGCGTAGAGCAGCGTTGCGAACAGCGGACGGCTCGACCACGAGCCGCTCGCGAAGGTCCAGTAGACCACGGCGTTCGTGACGAGCAGCACCGCGATCGTGGCCGGGATCGAGAGCGTCCCCGCGAGCTGGGCCGCGAAGATGACGAGCAGCACCGGGGCCGCGTTGCTGCCGGAGAACCAGATCGCAACGAGCGCTGCAACGCCCTGCAGCACGAGCATCGCGGCGCGCAGCACCGTCGCCCTCGCGTCGCGATCGGTGATTTCGCGCACGACGAAGCCCACGAGCAACGCGGCCGATGCAGCGAGGCCGAGCCAGCCGTTTCGTGCGTCGTCGTCGAGCTCGAGCCACTGGTCGCTCATGATCAGAAGCACGGTCGCGTAGGCCGCGATCGAGAGCGGCGAAAGCGGTCCCCGGTCGAGCGGCAGCCGGTTCGCTTCGGTGTCGGTGTTTTCCACGGCGAAAAGTATAGGCCGCGGCCCGGCGCGCGCACCGGCACCGCGCGAAGTGGTGACTTCCGTCACCCGCATCGATGACGGCCAGCACCTCGGCGTCCAGCGGCGTGCCGACGAGACTGTGCACCGTCGATTCGCCCGACGACCCACTCACCAGGAAGCCCGTCATGAAGAGCCTCATTCTCGTCCCGTTCGCGCTGATGCCCGCGTTCACCCAGGCGGCGAGCCTCGACGTCCGCATCGAAGGCCTGCGCTCGACCGAAGGCCATCTGCTGTTCGCGCTGACCGATTCGGCGGCAGCGTGGGACGGCGACGCCGAAGCGCGCGCGCGCGTGCGCCAGCCGGTGAAGGCCTCGACCGAGGTCGTGCGAGTCGACGATCTGCCGCCCGGCAGCTACGCCGTGCAGGTCGTGCATGACGCGAACGACAACGGTCGCATGGACACGAACGTGATCGGCATGCCGACCGAGAACTACGGCTTCAGCCAGAACCCGAACGTCATGCGCAAGGCGAGGTTCGAGGAGGCGCGCTTCGAGCTCGCCGCCGACGGCGGCACGATCGTGATCGAGCTGCGCTGAGCGAGCGCCTGCCATGACCGTCTCGCGCCGTCGCTTCCTCGAAGGTTTCGGACTCGGTGCCGTTGCGACGGGGTTCGCGCCGCTCGCGCGCGCGAACCCCGCATTCGACGGTTTCAATGCCGCGCGGCCGGGCCGGCCGTGGCTCGCGGGCTGGGAGAACGTCGCGGTCGACGAGCTGCCGCGCCGGCGTCTCGCCGTCACCGGCAAGCTCCCGCGCGAGCTCGCCGGCACGCTTTACCGCAACGGTCCCGGGCGTTTCGAGCGCGCCGGATTCCGCTACCACCACTGGTTCGACGGCGACGGCCTGGTGCAGGCCTGGCGCGTCGCCGACGGCGCGGTCACGCACGAGGCGCGCTTCGTCGCGACCGACAAGCTCGTGCGCGAGAACGCCGCGGGTCGCTTCGTCGTTCCCGGCGCCGGCACGACCATTCCCGACGCGAGCACGCCCGGCTCGCCCGACGGCTTCAACGCCGCGAACACCGCGGTGATCGAGCACGCCGGCAGCCTCTATGCGCTGTGGGAAGGCGGCTCGGCGTGGGAGCTCGACTGCGCCACGCTCGCGTCGCACGGCGCCAAGACCTGGCGCGACGACCTCGCGCACCTGCCCTTCTCGGCGCATCCGCAACCCGACACCGACGGCACGCTCTGGAACGTCGGCTCGATGAGCTGGCTGCCCGAGCCCAAGCTCGCGCTCTGGCGTGTCGGCGCCGACGGTACGCTCGCGTCGTTCGCGCTCACCGAGCTGCCGAACCGCGGCTACGTCCACAGCTTCGCGATCAGCGCGCGGCACCTCGTCGTCATCGTCGCGCCGCTGATGGCGGGGCGCCCCGGCGAAGGCTCGTTCTTCGAAGCACAGCGCTGGACGCCCGACGCCGGAACGATCGCGCTCGTCGTCGACAAGAACGACCTCACGCAGATCCGCCGCTACGAGCTACCGGCCGGGCTCGCGTATCACTACGGCGCAGCGATCGAGCGCGGCGGGCGGATCGAGCTCTTGGCCTGCTGGCATCGCGACGGCGGCTCGGTCAACGACGAGTTCGAGGCGATGATGCGCGGCGATCCGGACGACGCGAACGGTTTCGACACCGAGCTCATGCGGATCGAGCTCGATCTCGCGACCGGCCGCGGGCGCATCGTCGACACCGGCCGGCGTGCGCTCGAGTTCCCGACCTTCGACGTCCGCACCGCATCGCCGCGCTACACCTGGTTCGCGCACCAGGCCAGGCAGAACGCGGCGAGCATGTTCGATACGCTCGCGCGCTGGGACGCGAAGGCCGAGCGGCTCGCCACGTTCCACTACGGTCCGCACTGCATGGTCGAGGAGCATCGCTTCGTGCCGCGTCCGGGCCGCGCCGGTGAGCTCGACGGCTGGGTCGTCGGGACGGCGCTCGACTGGAAGGCCGGCGAGATGGTCTGCTCGGTGTTCGACGCGGCGCGCTTCGAAGACGGCCCGCTCGCGCAGGCGCGTCTGCCGCGGACGCTGCCGCTCGGCTTCCACGGCTGGTTCGGTTCACGCACCTGAGGCGTTCCGCTAGTGCACAATCCGTCCCTCCCACGAGCGAGGTGACGGTGACGTACTGGGTCTACGGCCGCGATGCGGCGAGCGGCGAGCCGGCGCGACGGATCTACAGCCGGGCGATGGACGAATCCGGTGCGCGCGCCGAGGCCGAATCGCACGGCATGTTGGTCGAAGCGATACACGAGGCCCGTGGCGAGGAGCGTGGCGACACGCCGCCGATCACGGGCTTCTACGAGTTCACGCTGCCGCAGAACGCGACGATCGCCAGCCTCGCGCGCTACATGCGGCTCGCAGGCATCGCACTCGTCACGTTCGGCGTCGTCCAGCTCGCGGCCGGCGTGCTCGCGGCGCGCAACGCGCCCGGTCTCTTCGTGCAGGGCACGGTCAGCCTCGTGCTCGGCGCGCTGTCGATCGGCATCGCCGCGCGCTTCCGCCGCATCGTCGACTCGCGCGGACGCGACATCGGTCATCTCATGGACGCGCTCGGCGGCCTGCGTCTCATGTACGCGATTCAGGTCTGGACGATCGCCATCGCGATCGTTCTGATCGCGGGCGTGGTGCTCTACGCCAAGCTGAGCTGATCGCTGCGTGAGCGAACCGACTTTCCTCTGGCACGACTACGAGACCTTCGGATCGGACTCGCGACGCGACCGCCCCGCGCAGTTCGCCGCGATCCGTACCGACGCCGAGCTCGTGCCGTGCGGCGATCCGATCGTCGCGTACTGCCGCCTGCCCGAGGACGTGCTGCCCCACCCCGACGCCGTGCTGCTGACCGGCATCACGCCGCAGCGCGCCGCACGCGAGGGCGTGCCCGAGCCCGAGTTCGCGGCGATCGTCGACGACGCGCTCGCGGAGCCCGGGACGTGCGGCGCCGGCTACAACTCGATCCGCTTCGACGACGAATTCACCCGCAACCTCCTCTACCGCAACTTCCACGACGCCTACGCGCGCGAATGGGAGAACGGCAATTGCCGCTACGACCTGATCGACGTCGCGCGGCTGTGCTACGGGCTCAGGCCCGACGGCATCGAGTGGCCCCGTCGCGACGACGGCACGCCGAGCTTCCGGCTCGAGGACCTTGCCGCCGCGAACGGGCTCGCGCACGCGCGCGCCCACGACGCGCTCTCCGACGTCGAAGCGACGCTCGGCCTCGCGCAGCGGATCCGCACGGCGCAGCGACGGCTGTTCGACTACTCGCTGACGCTGCGGCGCAAACGGCAGGCGCTCGCGCTGCTCGACTGGAATGCGCGTCGGCCCGTGGTGCACGCTTCGTCGCGGATCCCGGCGAGCCGCGGCTGCGTCACGATCGTGATGCCGCTCGCGCCGCTGCCGGGTCAGGACAGCGCGGTCGTCGTCTACGACCTGACGGTCGATCCGACCGATCTCCTCGCGCTCGACGTCGACGCGATCCGCGAGCGCGTGTTCGCTTCGCGCACCGATCTCCCCGAAGGCATCGAGCGGATTCCGCTCAAGATCGTGCGTGCGAACAAGTGCCCCGCGCTCGCACCACTCGGCACGCTCGCAGGCGTCGACACGGCGCGGATCGCGCTCGACGTCGACGCCGCGCTCGCGCATGCGGAGCGTCTCGCGCGCGACCCCGAGGTCGCCGCGAAGGTCGCGCAGGTGTTCGCCCGCGACCGCATCGAGACGCCGACGCCCGATCCCGAGCTGGCGCTGTACGGCGGCACGTTCCTCTCCGACGCCGATCGCGCCCTGCTGCCGCGCGTGCGGCGCGCCACGCCCGACGAGCTCGCGCGCGGCTTCCCGTTCCAGGACGCGCGCTACGCGGAGCTCCTGTTCCGCTATCGCGCGCGCCACTTCCCCGCGACGCTCGCGCCCGACGAGCAGGAACGCTGGCGACGCTTGCGCGAACGCCGCCTGACGCGCGAGGACGGCCTCGCCGCCCTCACGCTGCCGCAGTACCACGCCCGCATCGCCGAGCTGCGCGCCGACGCGACGCCATCGCAGCACGCGCTGCTCGATGCGTTGGACGCGTGGGGCCGCGAGATAGCCGCGACGCTCTGAGCGAAGCGCCGAAGGACGGAATCACTGTGGGAGGGGCGGAAGCCCCGACAACGCGACGCTGCGAATGTGGCGCCACGCTGTCGGGGCTTCCGCCCCTCCCACAGTGAACCCGCCGTCGCCCAACCAAGGTTTGAAACACGCGTTTGACAATAGTCGAACGAGCGTTTAAGGTCCGCCCAGCGTCGCGCTCGGTGGGGAGCGCCGACGCGTACGCCACCGGAGTTCGCGTCGATCGCGGGGTTCGGAAGTAAGGCGCCAGGGACGACACGGTCGCGCGACTCCTTCCAGCAACGGGAGGGCAACACGTGCGCAACATCATCCTCGGCCTCGTCATGGGGCTCGCGGCGTCGGCGTCTTTCGCGAATACCGGCGTCGCCTTCGTCCATGGCACCGGAAGGCAGACCGATGCGCTGAACGTCTACTGGACCAGCGCGATGGTCAACTCGGTGCGGCAAGGCCTGCCGAATCAGGCCAACTACGTCGTCGTCAACTGCGACTTCGAGCAGTACATGTGGCACTCCGCGGCCGCGGGCTGCCTCGCCGGCCAGCTCACGAGCTTCATCGCGTCGAAGACGATCACCGACCTCGTCATCATCACGCACTCGAACGGCGGCAACGTCGTGCGCTGGATCATGTCGAACCCGACGTTCGACAGCCGCTATCCGAGCATCATCGCGAAGATCCGCTGGGTCAACGCGCTCGCGCCGTCGTCGGCGGGTACGCCGCTCGCGAACGCCGTCATCGCCGGCAACGTGTTCGAGTCCTCCGTCGGCTGGCTGCTCGGCTACAAGAGCGACGCGGTGCGCCAGCAGCAGACGAGCTGGATGGCGCAGTACAACGCGCAGAACCTCTACGGCACCGCCGGTCGCCCCGCCCTGCCGAAGGGCTTCTGGACCGTCGTCGGCACCGACGTCGACTCCGCGATCTGGGACGGCGACAGCTATTGCGGCGGCTACTTCGAGAACGTCGGCCTCGAGACCACGCAGCTGTGGCTCAACGCGTGCTCCGACGGCTTCCTCGACTGTTCGAGCCAGTCGGCCGCAGGCCGTGTGTGGTTCCAGGACAAGTCCCGTATGGCGGGCCAGGAGCCGCTGTCCCACAACCAGAGCCGTCGGCCGTGCTTCGGCCTCGACGTGATCCTGCGCGACGACGTCTGAGGAGCCGACCATGACCACGATGCTGAAACTCCCGCTCGTCGCGGTGCTCGCGCTGGCCGCGGGTCCTGCGTTCGCGAACGAGATCGCGCTGCTGCCCGCCGCCGACGGCGACCAGGTGCCGTCGACGCTCGTTGCCGCGAAGCGCGCGCTGGCCGATGGTATCGAACGCGCGCCCGTCGAGTTCTCGTGGGCGCTCGATCCCGCGGCCAAGCTCGATGCGCCCGCGCCCTACGTCGCGGATAGCCGCGAGTTCTGGACCGAGGTCGAGGGCGCCGCGCTCGCCAAGGGCGTGACGCTGCGGACGACCGCGTCCGGCGCGGTCGTGCGGTTGAGCCCGCGCGCCGGTGTCGCGGCGCCCGAGCTCGCCGCGGACGACGTCGTCGTGCGCCAGGGTGGCCGCACGCTGCGCGGCGCCGACGCGATCGTCGACGCCGATGTCGCGCTCGAGTTCAAGTCGCTCGGGATGGCGATGCCCGAACGGACGCTCGCGTTCCGTCTCGGCGCCGGCGTCGACGCCGGCGCGTTCGAGCTCTCGATCGCGAAGGCGCGCGGCGCGTACCTCGTGCACGTCTTCGAGCCCGCAAGCGCCGAGCGGCTCACGCTGACGAGCGATCGCGCGACCGCGGTGGCCGGCGGCACGATCGAGCTCGTCGCGGCGCTCGAGTCGCCGGCGGGCCGCACGCTCGGCCGCGTCGGCGGGCTCGCGACCTCCCCGTCCGGCGACGCGATCGAGCTTGCGTTCGCGCGCGGCAGCGACGGTGCGTGGCGCGCGCCGTTCGCGCCGCCGGCGAATGCGACGCCAGGGCTCTGGGACGTCCATGCGTTCGCGGCGAGCGCCGACGGCGAGCTTGCGCGCGATGCGACCGTCGCGATCGCGGTCGGCGCGCCGACGGCGCGCATCGTCGGCGCTTCGCGCAACGGCAAGGGTGCGGCCACGGCCCTCGACGTCACCCTCGAAGTCGCGGCGGCGGGACGCTACAACGTCTCGGCCGTGCTCTACGCGACCGACGCATCGGGCGCGCTCGTGCCCGCCGCGATCGCGCACAGCGCCGCGGTGCTCGGCGCCGGACGCCACGCGCTGACGCTCGCCTTCGCGCCCGAGACGCTCGCGTCGGCCGGTCTCGGCACGCCGTACGAAGTGCGCGAGCTCGCGCTGACGAACCAGGGCGACCTCGCCCCGATCGAGAAGCGCGCACGCGCGTTCGCGTTCGAGTAGAGCATCGCGTTGGAGGGGAGAGTGGGGAGGGGCCCAGGTTCGCCTGGGCCCCGCTGTTCTTCCGCCAAGGGCGTCGCGGCTGATGCGCTTCGATATCGAGGATGGCGCCGAAGACGAAGCGCGATCATACGGAGGCACTGTGGGAGGGGCGAAAGCCCCGACGGCGCGGCGCTTCGATCGTGACGTAACGCAGTCGGGGCTTCCGCCCCTCCCACATGTCCTCGGACGTCCGCGGGCGCGACGACTACAATCGCGCCGGTGCGCGACGTCCCGTACTTCCGCCTCTCGTTCTTCTACTTCGTCTATCTCGCGGGCCTCGGCGCCTACTCGCCGTACTTCGGGCTCTACCTCGACGCGCTCGGCTACTCCGCGACGACGATCAGCATCGTGATGTCGCTCTGGTACGGAACGCGCGTCGTCGCCCCGGCGCTCTGGAGCATGCTCACCGCGCAGAGCGCACGGCCGATCGTGTGGCTCAGGATCGGGACGCTCGCGTCGTTCGTGCTGCTCGCCGGGTTCCTGTTGCCGCTCCGGTTCGCGGCGCTGTTCGCGCTGATGGCCGCGTTCGCGTTCTTCTACAACGCGACGATGCCGCAGTTCGAGGCGATCACGCTTTCGCACCTGCGCGGCCGCGCGGCGCAGTACAGCCGGATCCGGATCTGGGGCTCGATCGGTTTCGTGCTGTCGGTTGCGGCGCTCGGCCTCGTGTTCGACCACGTCGACGTACGCTGGCTGCCGGCGATCATGCTGCCGATGTTCGCGGCGCTGGTCGCCGCAGCCTGGCTCAACGACTACGGCCCCGACGCCGCGACGCGCAGCGAGCGCGAGTCGCTCGCGACCAGCCTCGCGCGGCCCGGCGTCCTGCAGTTTCTCGCCTGCGCGTTCCTGATGCAGACCGCGCACGGCGCGTTCTACGTGTACTTCTCGCTGTTCCTCGAACAGAACGGCTACCCGGCCTCGGCGATCGGCGCGTTCTGGTCGATCGGCGTGCTCGCCGAGATCGCGATGTTCTGGTTCGCGGGACGCACGCTGATGCGGCACGGCACGCTCGCGGCGATGCGGCTCTGCCTCGCGGTCGCCGCCGCACGCTTCGTGGCGATCGGCTGGTTCCCGGAGATCACGGTCGTCGTCGCGCTGTCGCAGATCGCGCACGCGCTCGGCTTCGGGCTGTTCCACGCCGCGCTGATGCAGCGCACGACCGAGCTGTTCCCGCCGCATCTCGTCGGACAGGGCCAGGGGCTGCTCTACGGGCTGGGCTCCGGGCTCGGCGGCGTCGTCGGCGCGCTGCTCGCGGGGCTCGCGTGGGAGCTCGGCGGCGGCGAGATGGCGTTCGTTGCGTGCGGCCTCGTCGCGCTGGCCGGCTTCGTGGTGGCGGCGCGGCCGGGCAACGCAGCATCGACCTGATTGGGCTACGCCCGATCGAACGGGAACGCGAGCACGTCGCGGATCTCGCTCGTGCCGAGCATCGTCATCAGGAGGCGATCGATGCCGAGCGCGACGCCCGCGCAGTCCGGCAATCGGTGCTCGAGCGCGGCGATCAGACGTTCGTCGAGCGGGGGTTCGACGAGGCCGCGATCGCGCCGGCGCGCGCGATCGACGATGAAGCGTTCGCGCTGCTCGGCGGCGTCGGTGAGCTCGTGGTAGCCGTTCGCGAGCTCGACCGGTCCGAGCAGCGCTTCGAAGCGCTCGGCGACTGCGGGATTCCCGTCGCGGATCCGCGCCAGCGCGGCCTTCGACGGCGGGAAGTCGTGTACGAGCAGCAGCGTATCGCCGCGCAGTGCCGGCTCGATCCGGTGCGTCAGCACGAGGTCGAGCCAGTCGTCGCGCGCGAGCCCGTCGGTGCAGATGCCGAAGTCGGAAAGCGCGTCGTGGAGGTCGCGCGTCGATGCCGTGAACGGATCGAGCGCGGCGTGTTCGAGGAAGAGCTCGCGGTACGTCGTGTCGCGCACGGCGACCGTGCGTCCGACGAGCGCGAGCGCCGCAATGATCAGCTCGGCGACTTCGGCGCCGAGCTTGCGGTGATCGAAGCCGACGCGGTACCACTCGAGCATCGTGAACTCGGGATTGTGGCGTCGCCCCGCTTCGCCGTTGCGGAACACGCGCCCGAGCTCGAAGCAGTCGCCGATGCCGGCCGCGACGAGACGCTTCAGCGGAAACTCGGGCGAAGTCCGCAGCCAGCGCGTGCGCTCGCCATGGTCCGCATGGCCTGCGAAGTCGGTGCGGAAACTCTCGATGTTCGGGTCGGTGTTGCCGGCTTCGGAGAGGATCGGCGTTTCGACTTCGAGGACGCGGCGCTCGGCGAAGAACGCGCGGATCAGGGCGTAGAGGCGCGCGCGCAGCAGCAACGCGTCACGTGTCGCTGAGGGGCGAAAGCTCACGATCGCCGCGACCGATCTGTGGGAGGGGCGGGAGCCCCGACGGCGCGACGCTGCAACGGAGCGAAGAGCGTCGGGGCTTCCGCCCCTCCCACAGTGATTCCGGCCGCGATGCCCTTGGCGATGCTCACGCGACTCCTTGCTCCGCGAGCAGCGCGATCAATCCCGCCTCATCGAGCACGCGGATCCCGAGCGACTCGGCTTTCTGCAGCTTCGATCCCGCTTCCGCGCCCGCGACCACGAAGCTCGTCTTCTTCGACACGCTGCCCGCGACCTTCGCGCCGAGCGCTTCGAGCTTCGCCTGTGCCTCCTCGCGCGTCATCGATTCGAGCGTGCCCGTCAGCACGACGGTCTGTCCCGCGAGCGCACCCTTCGGCTCGCGCTGCGGCTCGAATTCGGCCCAGGTCACGCCGCGAGCGCGCAACAGCTCGATGACCTCGCGGTTGTGGCGCTCGCGAAAGAACGCGACGATTCGCGCTGCGACGATCGGTCCGACGTCGGGGACTTCGAGCAGCGTCGCCTCGTCGGCCGCCATGATCGCGTCGAGCTTGCCGAAGTGGCGCGCGAGCGTCTTTGCGGTCGCCTCGCCGACGTCGCGTATGCCGATCGCGAACAGCACGCGCTCGAGTGTCGTGCGGCGGCTCTGCTCGATGCCCTCGAGCAGGTTTTCCGCCCAGCGCGTCGCGACCTTGCCCTTCTTCATCGTCTCGGGGACGGTGCCGTCGCGCTCGTGCTTCAGTCGGCGCAGCTCGACGAGGTCGTCCAGCGTCAGATCGTAGAGATCGGCGACGCTCTCGAGCGCCGCGCGGCGTTTCGCGCGCACGCGGAACGGCAGCTCGACCATGTCGTCGATCTGCTCGCCCCCGAGGCCTTCGATGTCCATCGCGCGGCGCGACGCGAAATGGAAGATAGCCTCCTTACGCTGCGCCGGACACAGGAACCCGTTCGGGCAGCGCGTCGCAGCGACGCCCTCCTCGCGCACCAGCGCGGTCCCGCATTCGGGGCATTCGCGCGGCATCTGCCAAGCGATGCGGCCTCGGGGCCGATCGTCGACGACGCGCACGATCTCCGGGATCACGTCGCCGGCGCGGCGAACGATGACCGTGTCGCCGATGCGGACGTCGAGGCGCCGCACCTGGTCCTCGTTGTGCAGCGTCGCGTTCGTGACCGTGACGCCCGCGACCTGCACCGGCGCGAGCCGCGCGACCGGGGTGATCGCGCCGGTGCGGCCGACCTGAACGTCGATCCCGACGAGCTCGGTCATCTGCTCCTCGGCCGGAAACTTGTGCGCGATCGAGAAGCGCGGCGCACGCGAGACGAAACCGAGCGCGCGCTGCGCGTCGAAGCGGTCGACCTTGTAGACGACGCCATCGATGTCGTACGGCAGCTTCGCGCGCTTCGCCTGGATCTCGCGGTAGAACCCGAGCAACCCGTCGAGCCCGAGCACGACGCGCGACTCCGGCGCGACCGCGAAGCCGAGCGCGCGCAGCAGCTCGAGGTACGCCGACTGCGTCTCGACGCCACCGAGCCCTTCCCCGCCGACACCCGCGCCGTAGGCGAAAAACTTGAGCCCGCGCGCTTTTGCCTCGCGCGGATCGAGCGCGCGGATCGCGCCGGCCGCGCCGTTGCGCGGGTTGGCGAGCGGCTTGCGCCCTTCCTCGAGCGCGCGCAGGTTGTAGCGCTCGAAGCT
>Ga0187892_10004107_pt1 | contig 25053 bp, 20 predicted proteins | sample MA1701073metaG_FD_139345 | JGI IMG/M metagenome (GOLD analysis project Ga0187892, IMG submission 139345) | Bio-ooze microbial communities from a basaltic lava cave in the Kipuka Kanohina Cave System on the Island of Hawaii, USA - MA170107-3 metaG ... | reverse complement strand
GCGGCCAGCCGCAGGGTGGCGTTGCGGAGTCGCCGCCCGGCGAGCCGGCCACGAGCACTCGCGAGAGCGGCCCCAAGGCCGGCCTCCGCCAGGATCCCCCGGTCCCCCCCAAGCGGCGCTGACGTTCGGGGAACCAAGGGGACAGGCGATTTTCGGGGACAGGAGCTGAACCCCAAGGGGGGCCTGCGCTCGACCGCCGGCTGTGCAGTGTCCAAGAGGATCCGGTCCAGGGGATTCGTCCATCCGGCGCCGAACCCGACGGAACCCCGGTGGACTTGACGGGTCCCTCCATATCACAATGCGCTCGGCTTTCGGAGAGGGATGAGCCGAGCGATGGGGCAGCAGCGCTGGGGCACGCGAGTCGGGCTCATCCTGGCCATGGCCGGCAACGCGGTCGGGCTCGGCAACTTCCTGCGCTTTCCGGCGCAAGCCGCGCAGAACGGCGGCGGAGCGTTCCTGATCCCGTACCTGGTCTCCTTCCTGCTGATGGGGATCCCCCTGCTGTGGGTCGAGTGGGCCATCGGCCGACACGGCGGACGGTTCGGCCATCATTCGGCTCCGGGCATGTTCGATCGGCTGGGACGCTACCGCTGGCTCAAGTACGTGGGCGTGTTCGGCCTGTTCACCAATCTCACCGTCGCCGCCTACTACTGCTATATCGAGTCCTGGACGCTGGCCTACGTGTGGCACTCGCTCGTCGGCACGTTCAAGGGCACGAGCCCGACGGAGTTCTTCCCGGCCTACCTGGGCCAGCACCAGTCATCGCTCTTCGCCGTTCCGCTCGAGGCCACGTTCTTCTTCGTCGTGACCTTGGCGCTCAACATATTCGTGTTGTCGCGCGGGCTGACCAAGGGCATCGAGTTCGTGGCCAAGATCGGCATGCCCTGCCTGATCGGGTTCGCCGTCATTTTGGCCATCCGCGGGTTGAGCCTCTCGACGGGCGACCCCGGAGTAGTGCAGAGCCCGCTCGAAGGGCTGAACTTCGTCTGGAGCCCGCAGCTCGAAGGGCTGTCCAACCCCCGCACCTGGCTCGCCGCGGCGGGACAGATCTTCTTCACGCTATCGGTGGGCATGGGCTCGATCCATTGCTATGCGGCTTACTTGCGGGAAAAGGACGATGTCGCGCTGAACGCCGCGTCCGCCGGCTGGATGAACGAGTTCTGCGAAGTCGTGCTCGGCGGCTCGATCCTGATCCCGATCGCCACGGCCTACCTGGGCCTCGAAGCGGTGCGCGCGGCGACGATCGGCGGCAGCGGTTTCGTCCTGGGCTTCCTGACGCTGCCCACGCTGTTCAACAACTGGGGCTGGTTCGCCCCGGTCGCCGGGGTACTGTGGTTCGGCCTGCTGTTCTTCGCCGGGATCACGTCATCCTTGGCCATGGGCCAGCCCGTGCTGGCCTTCCTCGAGGACGAGTTCGCCGTGCCGCGCAAGCGGGCGGCCCTGCTGTTCGGGCTCGCCGCGTTCGCCCTGGGCTACTTCACGGTCTGGCTGTTTCCGGGCGGCGCGCACGACGAGTTCGACTTCTGGACCGGGACGTTCGCTCTGGTCGTCTTCGCCCTGCTCGAATCGTTCATCTTCGCCTTCATCTTCGGGATCGATCGGGGCTGGGCCGAGATCACTCGGGGCGCCGACATGGTCGTGCCGCGGCTCTTCCGCTTCGTGATCCAGTACGTCACGCCCGGGTTCCTGCTGGTCATCTTCGTGGCGTCGATGATCAAGCCGGCGGGAGAATGGGGCGCGGCCCTGCAATCGCTGCTGTCCGGAGATGGCTGGCCGCTGGCCGCCGACAGCGTCGTGGGCAAGGTGCTGCACGTCGGGGATCCGGACTACCGCTGGATCTCCGCGGAGGGGCGTCTGACCCCGGCGTTCGTTCAGGACCTTTCGCGGCTGCTGCTCTGCGGGGTATTCATCGGCTGCGGGGCCCTGGTCTGGTGGGCCTGGCGGCGTAAGCGGAGACCCGCATGACGACCCCGGCCTGGATCATGATGCTGCTGACCTGGGGCGTCGTGCTGTTCTTCACCGGGAAGTTCTTCCTGATGGCCATGCGCAAGCCCCCGGGAAACGGCGAAGAAGAGGACTGACAAGAAGGGAGGGGCCGGAGGGCTCTCCCCTCACGGGGGTTGGGCCTCGGTCAGGTTGTCGAAGGCGTGGAACTCCATCGTGAACGTCGCCCGGCCCTTGGTCAGCGAGCGCAGATCGGTGGAGTAGCCGAACATCTGGCGCAGTGCGGCGAGGGCCCGGGCCAAGCGCACTCCGTGGCTTGCGCCGATGTCGAGAATGACCGCGCGGCGCTGCTTGAGGTCGCCGATGACGGCACCGAGGTACTCCTCGGGAACGGCGACCTCGACCGACATGACCGGCTCGATGCGGAAGGGTGAGGCCCGGGTCAGCGCCTTCCGCAGCGCCTCGCCCGCGGCGACCTTCACGCCGACTTCGGGCTGCGCGTCCTCGCGGAATTCCGCGGCGAGCAGCGTGACCTCGACGTCCTCCATGCGGTAGCCCTCCGGACCGCTCTCCAGCGCCTCCTCGAGACCGGCCAGCGCCGCGCGAACGATCGGTGGCGATACGGTTCCCTCGGCCACGAGCGATGCGACGCGCACTCCTGTTCCACGTTCGCGGGGAACGACACGGCAGCGCACGGCGCCGAATAGCGTCGCTTCCTTCAGCTCGCGCTCGAAAACGACCGAGGCTTCGGCGGACGCCGCGATCGTCTCGCGATAGACCACCTGGGGCCGGCCTACAGCGGCCTCCACGTTGTATTCGCGACGCAGCCGCTCGACCACGACCTGCAGGTGCAGCTCCCCCATGCCGCTGATCAGCGTCTGACCGGTCTCGGGGTCCTCGCGCACGCGAAACGTCGGGTCCTCCTCGACCAGCTTGCCCAGGGCCAGGTCGAGCTTCTTTCGGGCCTGCTGGTTCCGGGGCTCGATGGCGATGGAGATGACCGGCTCGTAGGTGTCGATGCGCTCGAGCAGGATCGGATCGCTCTCGAGGCAGAGCGTGTCGCCGGTGGTTGCCAGCTTGAGTCCCGCGGCGACTACGATGCTGCCAGCCCCCGCGCGGTCGAGCCGTTGGCGCTGGTCGGCGTGCACGCTGAACAGCCGCGCCACTCTCTCGCTGGCGCGGGCGCGCGGATTGTGGACCTCGAGGCCCGGCTCGATCGTGCCGCTGAACACGCGCAGGAACACGGTCTTCCGGCCTTCGTCCATCGCCACCTTGAACGCCAGCGCGGCCAGCGGCGCGCGGTCGTCGGGCGGCCGTTCCACGACGCGCAGCGGATCGCGCGGATCGATGCCGCGCACCGGCGGCAGATCGGCCGGCGAAGGGAGGTAGTCGGCCACGGCGTCCAACAGCGGGCGGATCCCCTTGTTGCGCAGCGCGGCCCCGCACAATACCGGAACCACCCTGCGCGCGATGCAGGCCCGGCGCAGCGCCTGGACCACGCGCTCCGGCTCCGGCTCCCGCTCCTCGAGAAAAGCCTCGGCGATGGCGTCGTCCTCCTCGGCCAGGGCTTCGATCAGGCTCATGCGGGCGGCGCGGGCCCGGTCCAAGAGTTCCCCGGGGATCGGCTCCACGGTCTCCGCGTCATCGATGCCGGCGCCGAAACGCAGCGCCTGCATGCGCACCAGGTCCACGATTCCGCCGAACGTCTCTTCGACACCGATCGGCAGTTGCAGCGGAATCGCCGGCGCGCCCAGGGTGTCCCGAATCTGCCCCACGACGGATTCGAAATCGGCCCCGATGCGGTCCAGCTTGTTCACGAACGCCACTCGTGGCACCTGGAACTTGTCCGCCTGGCGCCAGACCGTCTCGGACTGCGGCTCGACGCCTCCCACGCCGCAGAAGACGACGACGACGCCGTCCAGGACGCGCAGGCTGCGCTCGACCTCGATCGTGAAGTCCACGTGGCCCGGCGTGTCGATCAGGTGGATCTCACGCCCCTTCCACGCGAAGCTCGTGGCCGCCGCCGTGATGGTGATGCCGCGTTCGCGTTCCTCGGGCATCCAGTCCATCTGGGTTTGGCCCTCGTGGACTTCGCCGACTCGGTGGATCTTGCCGCTGTGGTGCAGGAAACGCTCGGTGACGGTGGTCTTCCCGGCGTCGATGTGCGCGACGACGCCGATGTTGCGGACGCAGCCCAGCTTCGCCATGGCCCGCAGACTATAGCGCAGCGGTCGCTTTGCGGAGCGCGAGCGCGCCCCGACCGCGGGCGCTCGGAGGGCCCGCGGACCGAGGTCTCGGACTCCGCGCGATCAGCGGCCGGTGCGGCGGGTCCTCAGGGGCTGGCCAGAACGATGTTGCGAATGGCGAGGCGCACCTCCTCCAGCTTGACCCAGGAGGTGTCGGTCCAGGGCAGGGTCGCCGTGGGCGTCCAGACGCCGGCCACGGACCTCGAGTACGCGAACTGCGCGTCGGAGTGGCGCCAGTCCAGCCACAGCTTGCCCTGCTCGGCGTGCAGGACCACGTTCAGCGCGCCCTCCTGCGGCGCGCTGCCGATGCACTGCGTGGTGTAGTTGTTCGTGCTCAAGCGGGTCGAGAGCATGACCTTGCCGCCCACGCCCTCGTCTTGTTCCGAGGCCACGAGCACGGTTCCGTTCCAGGTCGCCACCGAAGGTCGCAGGACCTGGGTGCCGATCTGCTCCACGGCCTCCCACGAACCCGCCCGCGGACGCTTGATCATGCGTCCCGTCTTCGTCGCCGGCTCCCACCAGACGACGTAGAATTTCGACTCGTCCACGAAGATCCGCGGATCGACCTCGTTGACGGTGCTGGCCGTGAGGAACTCGGTGGGCAGCCACTCGCTCCCGGTCCAGCGACTGTAGGCGATGTCGTGGTCGCTCCCGGTGTTGTAGGACCAGACCACGTGGGGCCAGCGGGTCACGGGGTCCATCGCGATGTCCGGCCGGCCGTCGCCGCGCACGGCGCCGGAGGGGTTGAGGAACCGGACGGGCGGCACGTTGCGCACGGGCTTCCAGAGCACCTGAGGGATGGGATCGGGGCCCTCGATGATGCCGAGCACCAGGACGTTGACCTGATTGGAGCCCGGCTCGGCGGAGACCTCCCCACGCACCGACTCGGCACAGGCCCAGAGCAGCGCCACTGCGAGACACGCCTTGATCGGCCTCAGAGTCGGTCGCATCGTGTTCCCCCTGGCCCGGATCATTCATCGAGCAGCGGCTGCGCCCCCAGCTTCACGTCAACCCATGCGGCTGCTTCGGCAATGACTCGAGCTACATCTCCTTGGTGGCCCGCGCGTTCTCCCGGTACTCCACGATCTCGTCGATGCCTTCGTGCCCGTCGAACAAGCGGAACAACTCGCTCAACCGCTCCAGTCGCTCCGGATCCGGATCCCGCGGATCGACGCTCCGCCGGACGCGGTGGCGCAGCCACTCGGCGCGGAACACCGTCAGATTGTGCTCGCGAGGTCGCGCCAGCTCGAGCGCCGCGCCGGCCAGTCGATCGGCCTCCGCGTAGTCTTCCCGCTCCAGAGCGAGGCGGCCCAGTTCGACGAGCCAGCTCGCCTCCAGCGCGGGCTGCCCCTGCGCACGTGCGAAACCCACGGCGCGCTCGATCCAGTCACGGGCCTCGACCGCGTCTCCCAGCGAGCGGCAGCAACTGCCGATGTTCCCGGCGATGTGCGAGAGGTGCTGCCGATCGTCGTGTGCCTCGGCCAGCCGCCGCGCCTCGAGGAAAGCCTGCTTGGCCGCCGCGAACTCGCGGGCCAGATGCAGGGCCTGACCCTGGACGATATGGGCCCAGACCAGGCAGCGGGGATTCGATTCCCGCGCCAGCTCGATCGCCCGCGCCGCGGCGTCCCTGGCCAATGGCAAGTGCCCGCGCTGGGCCTGCAGGTCGGCCAGCACGACGTAGGCCTGGGCCTGAATCGCCGGGGCCTCGACCGACAGCGAGATCGCGCGCTCGATCGAGGCGATGGCCGAGATCAGCGCCCCGATGCGCTTGAGCGCCGTCGCACGCCGCAGCTCCAGCGTGGCGAGCCGGGATACCGCTTCCTCCCGCTCCGGCGCCTCGAGCGCGAGCTTCTGCACCATCGCGTCGTAAACCGCGAGAGCGCGCTTGAAGTCCCCGGCCCAGAAGTACTGGCCGGCGCGACTTTCGAGCTCCCGGTCGCTCGAGCCCGTGAGGTCCACGGGCACGACCGCGGTCAGCCGCGCCCGCTCGATCAGCTCCTTCGGGTCGATGTGCAGCACGTTGGACAGCGCCAGCATCGCCTCGAGCCCCGGGAAGTTCTGACCGCGCTCGATGGCGCTGATGGCGGCGCGGGAAAGCTGCCAGGAGGAGCCGTACGTCTTGCGCGCCACCTCGGCCTGCGTCAGCTGCAGCGCCTCGCGCGCCGAGCGCAGGAAGTTGCCCACGGAGATCTGGGCCTCCGCGAGGTGGCTGGAGCCGGGGCCAGCTCGGCGCGAGGATCGCAGGCGCGGCTGGTCCTTGACGCGCGGTGGGTGTCGACGAGTCGTCGGCCGCTCGCGTGGCATCGCAGACCTCTCGGAATCGCCCCCGTCCCTGAGCGGGCCAACTGTAACCCTGGCCCGGCGAGCGTGTCAATCTTCCTTCGTTTTTCCTCTTCCGTTCTGCTCTTTTCTGCTCTTTTTTTCATCGGCTGGCGGGGTCGTGGGCCTTTTTTGGCCTGGCCCCTCCGCCGCCCTCAGAGCCGGGCCTCGAGGCGCGACAGCGCTCTCGCCAGGTCGGGAGCATGGTCCAACAGCCCGGCCCAGGGGTCCACGCGCATCCGGCGCAGCCGGTCCGGCAGGCTGTGGATCGTGAACTGGCCCGGCTCGAGCCCGGCGCGGACCTCCGGCCAGCGCAGCGGGGTGGAGACGGGCGCGCCGGGCAGGGGCCGGACGCTGAACGGCGCTACCAGCAGGCGCCCGTGGCCGTTCTGCAGAAAGTCCACGTAAACCCGCCCTTCCCGCGCTCCGATCGACCGCGCGATCGTCGCGATGTCCCGATGTCTGGCCACGACCACGCGAGCCAGCACCTCGGCCAGCCGCCGGGATTGCTCGTACGTGCACTGCCCACCGAGCGGCAGCAGCACGTGCAGTCCGGTCGAGCCGCTGGTTTTGACGAAGCTCGCGACCCCGAGCTCCTGGCACAGCTTGTGGATGGTGCGGGCGATCTCGACGACGTGCTCGAAGGGGGCCCGCTTGGGATCGAGGTCGAGGATGCACCAATCGGGATGCTGCAGCGCGCCGACGCGGCTCGACCACAGGTGCAGCGGAATGGTGCCCAGGTTGGCCAGGTAGAGCAGGCTTTCCACGTCCTCGCAGATGAAGTAGCGGATCTCGCGCTGAGCGTGCTCGCTCCACATCTTCTCCGTGCGGATCCAGGCAGGGACGAACGCGGGAGCATCCTTCTGGAAGAAGCTCTTGCCCGAGATGCCGTCCGGGTAGCGCGTGAGCACGACCGGCCGTTCCGCGAGGAACGGAAGCAGCCATCGGGCGACGGAGCGGTAGTATTCGATGAGGTCGCCCTTGGTCGCGCCCGACTCGGGCCAGAACACCTTGTCGAGGTTGGTGAAGCTCACCGCACGGGGCGCGGCGCTGGGTGTGACCGCAGGCGGGTCGGCCGGGCCGGGCGGCTCGTCGCGACTCTCGCACTCGTCGATCGTCTTGTCCTCGCGCATTCGCAGGAAGACCGGATGGCGCAGCATGCCCGATGCGGTGCGCTCCTTGTATCGCACCTCGGCGACCTGCGCGGGCTCGACCCACACGTGATCGTCGCCCCGCGGGACGGGGCCCGCGCAGGGCGGGCCTTCGCGCCGCGAGCCCTCGAGCGACGACTCGATCTCGTCGAGTTGCCGCGTCGTGAACCCGGTCCCGACGCGCCCGGCGTAGGTCAGTCCCGATCCCGTGCTGACGGCGAGGTGCAGGGCACCGATGCCCGAGCGGGAGCCCTTGGGCCGGCTGAAGCCGACGACGGCGAAGTCTCCCACGCGATCGGCGCGGATCTTGAGCCAGTCCGGCGAGCGGCCGGCGCGGTAGGGTGCCTCGGCCAGCTTGGCCACGATGCCCTCGAAGCCGAGCCGCCCCACTTCCTCGAACATCGCTTCGCCCCGCTCTTCGAAGTGCTCCGCGTAGCGGACGGGGCCGGCCGGGGGAACGATGCGGCGCAGCAGGCGCTTGCGCTCCACGAGGGGCAGTGGACGCAGATCGAAGCCCTCGCAGGCGAGCAGGTCGAAGGCGAACAGTGTGGCCGGAAGCTGAAGCGTCGCGGTCTGGATCTCGGCGGCGCGCGCGAGGTGCACGCGCTGCTGCAGACGGCCGAAGGCGGGCTTGCCGAGCGAATCCAGCACGACGACCTCGCCGTCGAGCACCAGGCGATCGTAGGGCAACATGCGCAGCGCGCCCGCGATCTCCGGGAAGCTGGGCGTCGCGTCGCCGCCCCCGCGGTAGCGCAGCACGGCCTGGCCCCGCTCGCGGGCGGCGATCAGCCGGAAGCCGTCGTACTTCAGCTCGAACAGCCAGTTCGGCTTGGAGAAAGGGCGCTCGGCGGCGCGGGCCAGCATCAACTCGACGCGCCGGGGATCGACTTCGCCGCGCGGCGCCCGCGCTCGCGCGATGGAGGCGCGCAGTTCGGCCGCCCGATCGGCTCCATCGCGCAACTCCTCGACCGTCAGGCCCGACAGGATCGATTCCTGCGGCAGATCGGCGCGCGGGTCGGCGTGGCCGTCGGGTTTCTTCACGAGCAGCCAGCTCCGCGGCCCGTCCTTGGTGCGGAACAGCGTAAAGCGGCCGCGCAGCTTGTGGCCTTCGAGGTCGAAGAGCAGCTTGCCCTTCTTCAAGCCCTGCTCGGGATCCTCGACCGGGATCCAGCGGCCGCGGTCGAACACGATGACCGCGCCCGCGCCGTAGTTGCCTTCGGGGATCAGACCCTCGAAATCGGCGTAGTCGACCGGGTGGTCTTCGACGTGCATGGCCAAGCGCTTGACCGCCGGATCCAAGGACGGCCCCTTGGGGACGGCCCACGACACGAGGACGCCTCCCCACTCGAGGCGCAGGTCGAAGTGCAGGCTGCGCGCCGCGTGCTTCTGCACGACGAATAGTCGCGAGCGCCGCTCGAGCGCGGCGGCGCCGAACGGTTCGGGAGTTCCCTCGGCCGAGCGCTTGCTTCGATAGGCGGCGAGTCGGTCGGGATCCTGCCCGGCCCCCGACCGGGCCTTCTCCCGGCTCGTCCCCCCGTCGTACTTTCGCTTCATGTTCGCGCTGGGCTCCATTGCCGGATTCCGTGCGCCGACCCTATGTTAGGATCTCCCGCCATGAGCGCCCGCGCCCTAGCGACCGCCAACGTGTCCTTCGGCCTGGTCTCGATCCCGGTCAAGATCTTCTCGTCGGGAGAGTCGTCCGCCGGCGTTCACTTCAACATGCTGCACAAGAAGTGCGGCTCGCGGCTCAAACAGCAGTACGTCTGCCCGGCGGACGACGAAGTCGTGGGCCGCGCGGACATCGTGAAGGGCTACGAGTTCGCCAAGGGCCAGTACGTCATGTTCAGCGACGAGGAATTGAAGGCTTTGCAGGAGCGGGCGACCCACGCCATCGAGATCACCGAGTTCCTGCTCACATCCAAGGTGGACCCGATCTACTTCGACAAGTGCTACTACCTGGGACCGGACAAGGGGGGCGACCGGGCCTACAAGCTGCTGGCCCAGGCGCTGGACAAGAGCAAGCGTTCGGCGCTGGCCAAGTACGCCGCGCGGGGCAAACAGTACGTCGTGCTGCTGCGCCCGGTCGGGGGCGCCCTCGTCATGCAGCAACTGCGCTACGCCGACGAGATCCGCCCGATCTCCGAGGTTCCGCTGGGCGACGCCGAGGTCAAGCCGGCCGAGCTCAAGCTGGCCCTGCAGATCGTCGACCAGGCCGTGTCGGACAAGTTCCAGCCCGAGAACTACGAGGACGAAGTCCGGCGCCGCATCCTGGCCCAGATCGAGAGGAAGGTCGAGGGTCAGGAGATCGCGGTGGAGCCCGAGCAAGAACCCAGGGCCCAGGTGATCGACCTGATGCAGGCCTTGAGATCCAGCCTGTCCAAGACCGCCGGCGAGCGCCGGCCGGCCAAGCGTTCTCCCCGCACCACGGCCAAGTCCGCCGACGCCGACAAGTCCGGCAAGAAATCCAAGTCGTCCGCGAGGTAGAATCGCGCCGTCCCGCTCGCGCGAGTGCGGAGCCTCCGGGGCTTCCGTATGAAGGTCTACACCGCCAAGAACGTCGCCAAGATGCTGGACCTGTCGGTCGGACAGGTTCGCGCCTACGCGCGCTCCGGCTTGCTCCGTCCGGAGCGCGGGACGCGCGGCGAGTATCGCTTCTCGTTCCAGGACCTGGTGCTGCTGCGCACGGCCAAGGGACTGCTGGCGGCGCGGGTGCCGCCGCGCAAGATCCGCAACGCGCTGCGCAAGCTGCAGGACCAGTTGCCCCAGGGCCGGCCGCTAACCGGAGTGCGCATCTCCGCCCAGGGTGACCGGATCGTGGTCCAGGACGGCGGGGCGATCTGGAATCCGGAAACCGGCCAGACCCGCTTCAACTTCGAGGTGGCGGATCTCGCCAGCCGGGTGGCTCCACACGCGCGTCGCGCGGCTCAGCAGGCGCTCGATTCCGACGAGGAGATGAGCGCGGACGAGTGGTACGCCCTGGGCGCGGATCTCGAGCCCGCGGCTCCGGACCACGCGCTCGAGGCCTATCGTCGCGCGCTGGACATCGACCCCGACCACTTCGACACGCGGGTCAACCTGGGCCGGCTGTTGCACGAGCGCGGGCGGCTGCACGCGGCGGAGACGCACTTCCGGCTGGCTCTGGGCGTCAAGCCGCATGACCCGACCGCCCTGTTCAACCTGGCGGTCTGCCTGGAGGACCTGGGCCGAACCCACGAGGCGCTGCGCGCCTACCAGGACACGATCGCGGCCGACGCCGCATGCGCCGACGCCTTCTACAACCTGGCTCGGCTGTACGAGGCCCTGGGGGACTCGGCGGCGGCGCTGCGCCACTTGCAGACCTACCGCCGGCTGACCGGGGACTGAGGCGCCTGCGGGGCGGCTTCGCGCCTCATCGGCGCTGCGCGGACCCGCGCTCTTGGACCCGGCGCCACGATTTGGCTAGGATGCGCCGGAAGGCGGGAACGATGAGACTTCCGAAACGAATCGCTGCGGCGGCGTGCCTGCTGGCGTGGGCCCTTGTTTTCCCCGCCTGCGGGAAGTCGTCGAACGGACAACCGGCCGAGTCCGTCCCGCCCGCCCTGCCCCCGTCGATCGAGGAGTTCGAGCGGGCCGTCGAGCAGGGTCCCGACGATCCCGTGGCCCGGCACGATCTGGCCATGGCCCTGCATCAGGCGGGGCGGCGGGAGGAAGCCCTGCCCCACTTCGAGAAGCTGGCAGAGCTGCGGCCCGAGTCGATTCACCTGGTCGAGCTGGGTGTCGCCTATGCTTCCCTGGGGAGGATGGAGCAGGCCGAGGACGCCTTCGAACGCGCGCTGGAACCGGCGCCCGACGATCCGATCGCGCTGCACCACCTCGGCAACATCGCACGGGGCCGCGGGAACGCGGCCGAGGCGATCTCACTCTACCGCCAGGCCCTCGAGAACGATCCGGCCTACCTGATGGTCCACTTCCACCTGGCCGAGGCGCAGTTGCAGGCGGGGCAGATCGAGGAGGCCTACCGCAGTTACGAGCAGGTCGTGCGGCTGCAGCCGAAAGAGCCGGCGGAACTCGCGGCCTTCGACGCGTCGTTGCTCAGGCTGGCCACCATCGACCTGCAGATGGGCGCGACGGAGCGCGCCGTCGAATTCCTGCGAGTCCTCGTCGATTCCGTGCCCGATCATCCGCAAGCTCACCTGCTGCTCGGCCAGGCGCTGATCAAGCTCGGCCAGAACGAAGCCGGTCAGCAGGAGCTGCGAACCCACCAGGAACTCGCCGGCCGTCAGCCGCGCCCGGCTCCCGCCGCCGCCGGAAGCTCCGGGCGCTCTGCCTCAGCGCCGTAGGTCCGCCAGCGCGAGGGCCCGGGTCAGGTCGCGCCCCCGCTCGCGGCGCCACCACGCGCCGCCCTGGCGGCGCTCCTCCGCGGTCGTGAACTCGTAGCGATAGTAGGTCAGCCGCAAGTATCGCGGCGGCCCCGCGGGAAAAGGGTTCCGGCCCAGCAGGCCGAGCACGGCCGGGGAACCCTCGAGCAGTCGGCCCATCAGCCCCTCGAGCCAGGCTCCCTGGCGGCGGGGATCGAGCGCGGCGAACCACATCTGCCAGTCCAGCCGCGGCATGTGCGGGGCGACGAAGGGTGGCGGGCGGGTGGGCTCGCCGGGCTTCCAGCGGAACTCGTAGGCCTTCCAGACGCTGCCGTCGTCGCTACCTTCGATGACGATCTCCGGCCGGCTGGTCGTCATGGCCCGAAACAGCCCATAGCCGTTGATCGTCCGGAACGGATCGGTAGAACGCAAGAGCCCGCGGGACCCCGAATCGACCAGCGCCTGATCGGCCGCGTCGAACAGCCTTCCGGCGAAACCGTCGATGCGGCCGGCCGGTCGGGTGCGCACGATCTCCCGCACGAAGACCAGCGCGCTCAGAGCGATGAGGCTGGCCACGCCAGCCGTCCGCAACCCGCGCGCCAACTGGACGGTCCAACGCCGGCCGGGCCGCTCCGTTCGCGCGCCGGGGCCGCGACCGAACAGCGCGTCGTCGAGGAGCGGGAGGCAGAGCACCAGGGTCAACACGTTGAAGAACCCGTAGTTCCCGGTCGCGCCGATCGCGAGCATCAGGAGCGCGACCGCGGCTGCAGCCAGCCTGCGCCCGCGGGATCCACAGAAGGCGAAGAGCGGCGCGCCCATCTCGATGGCGAACATCAGCAGCACGGATGCCTTCTGAAACCAGCTCGGCAGCCGCTGAGCGTGCCAACTGGTCCACGTCGGGAGCGGTTGCGTGTAGTAGTGGAAGTCGAGCGCCGTCAATTCCCACCAAGCCCGATCCAGGCTGACCAGCTTCACCGCTCCCGAGAGGAACATCAGCTTGAACAACAGCAGCCACATCAGCCACAGGCCGGCCCGGCAGGGCAGCGGCTCGCGGCTGGGCCGCCGCGGAAGCAGGGCCGCGGGGGCCAGGAACAGCGCGCAGAACCCGGTCTCGAGCAGCAGGCTGTCCCACTGGAAGCCGAGGAAGGTCTGGCCGCCCTGGACGAGCGAGAGATAACAGGCCCAGAGCAGAAACAGCACGGGGATGGGAGCGACTCCGGCGACGAGCAATGCCGCGAGCAGCACGCCGACGCCGCACAGCGCGTGCAACGCGGCGTCGCCGTGGCTCAGCCAGAGCAGCGTCGGCACCTCGAAGTAACGTTCGACGCCGAGGTTCTCGCTCAACCAACCGAAGAAGCGCTCGGTGGGCAGGATCCCTCGCGATCCGACCAGGCCCTCGATCTGCACCCACAGCGAGAGGAAGGCGCCGAGGTAGACGAGGCCCAGCAGCCGCAGGAACGTCCAGCATCCGAGCCGGTAGCTGGCCGCTTCCCGACGCACGCCGTTAGAATACCGATCGGGAGGCCGGCATGCTGCGGCTCTGGACCGTCGGGCACTCCACGCGCACGCTCGAGGAGTTGATCGGGATCCTCGCCGCGCACCGCATCGAGTGGCTGGCCGACGTGCGCAGCGTGCCCCGCTCGCGGCGCCATCCCTGCTTCGACCGCGCGACGCTGCCGGGCCCGCTCGGGCGCGCGGGTATCGGCTACAGCCACGAACCGGGGCTGGGGGGCCTGCGCCGGCCGAGAGCGGATTCCACCAACCTGGGCTGGCAGAACCCCGGGTTCCGCGGCTATGCCGACCACATGGAGACCGACGAGTTCGAGCGGCACTTCGGCGCTCTCATGGCCCGCGCCGCGGCAGCCCGCCTGACCGTCATGTGCGCGGAAGCCGTGCCCTGGCGTTGCCACCGCTCGCTGATCGCCGACGCCGCGACCGCGCGCGGGATCGAGGTGCGGCACATCCTGACCGCCGGAGAAGCGCGCCCGCACCGCATGACGCCGTTCGCGCGCGTGTCGGACGGCCGCGTCCGCTACCCCGGCCTGGCCCACGGCTCCACGGATGGCGGGATCCCGCCTGATCGACTCGATCGCTCCTCGTAGGCATCCGCTCCTCCACGCGCGACGCAGCGGAGTCGCCCGGGCGGCTCGCCGTCCTCTCCGGCCCTCCCCGGCGGCCGGGAACGCGCGGAACGGCTACGCTGTACAAGCCGGTTCGGTGAACGAATCCGACAAGGAGAGGCGATGAAGCGACCGTCCATCGCGCTGCGTTCCCTGCCACTGCTCGTGCTCGCTGCGTCCTGGCCCGCCGCCGGGGACGCTCCCGCTGCGAGCCGGCCCGTGGCGATCTTTCTTGTCCGGCATGCGGAGAAGGCCGGCGGAGACCCGCGGGATCCGGCGCTCGCCGACGCCGGCCGGGAGCGCGCAACGGCTCTGGCGCACGCGCTGTCGGCGGCCGGCGTCACGCACCTCTACTCGTCGGAGTTCGCGCGCACGCGCCAGACGCTCGAGCCGCTGGCCGCGCTCAGTGGCGTGGAGATCGAAGCGATTCCGGCGGGGGAGTCGCGGGCCCAACTCCAAGCCCTGCGCGGTCTTGGCGCGGGAGCGGTTGCGGTCGTCGCCGGACACTCGAACACGGTTCCGGCTCTGGTCTGCGACCTCGGTGGCCGCGCGGACGACCTGGACTGCTCGGAGTCCGGCAGGAAACTGGACGAGGCCGACTACGACAAGCTGTTCCTGGTGCTCCTCCCGCCGCCCACCGCCGCCGAACGCACTCCCCTGCGCACGCTGTCCCTGCGCTACGGCCGCTGACCCCGCCGGCCTGGGCCGGATCCAGCACCGTCGAGCGACCGCTTCGCGACGCTGCCGGGTCCCGCGTCGCGCCTCAGCGCGTCAGGCGGGACGCGGCGGGATGCGCGGGATCGAGGCGGACGGCGGCCTCGAAGTGGGCCCGCGCTTCGGGAGCACGGCCCAGCCCTTCGTAGGCCAGTCCCATGACGTGATGTCCGTCCGCGTCCGGCGGCTCGAGCCGCGCCGCGCGCTCGAGTTCGGCGATCGCCTCGGCGAAGCGGCGCAGTTCGACGAGCAGCGCCCCCAGCTCGACCCGCGCCCGGACCATCCCGGGCTGCAGCTCGAGCGCGCGCGCGAGGTGCTCGGCGGCCCGATCGGGGTGGCCGAGCCTGCGCAGGGCCAACCCCCTCCAATAGTGGGCCGAGGGGTCGTCGGGCCGCGCCTGCAGCACCAGCGCCAGGTCCTGTTCGGCCTGGACCCAGCCTCCGAGGCGCAGGGCCGCCTGGGCTCGCGCGAAGGCCCGGCTGGAACTCACGCTGCGCATGAAGACCCGCTCGCCGTACACGGGATCTTCGAAGGCGTTGATCGGCTGCAGTCCGGCGGCCTTGGCCGCGATCTCGCCCGCGCGGCCTGGCTGGCCCAGCCGCAGCAGGGCCTGGGCCAGGCCGGATCGCGCCGCGCGGTCGCGCGGCTCCAGCTCGACTGCGGCGGCCAGCCGCTCGGCGGCCCCCGCAGCGTCGCCCAGCGCCAGCAACACCTGACCCAGCCCGCGTTGGGCCACCGCGTTTCGCGGCGCGAGCTCGACCGCGCGGACGAACGCGCGCCGTGCCCCTTCGTGATCGCCGCGCAGCGCGAGCGCCGCGCCCAGACGGACCGGGATCGGTGCGTAATCGGGTCGCAGCGCGGCGGCGCGCTCGAAGCGCTCGACCACCTCGGGCGCCTCGGCGCCGCGGATCTCCCGCACGACCGCGAGAAGGTAGGCCCAGGCGAACTCGTCGGGATCCAGCTCCTGCGCGCGTGCGTAACAGGTCTGGGCCTCGGCCAACAGGCCGTGGGCGTCGTAGGCGGACCCCAACTCGCCCCATGTTTCGGCGGAGTCCCTCTGGAGCGCCGAGCGCCGCACCCGACCGAGCAGCTCAGCGACTTGCGGCTCCATCTCGGTCAGGTCCGGGTCCGGCACGCGCGCCCCGCGGTCGCCCGGCGAACCGCCGGGACCGCAGCCCGTGACCGGCAACCCGGCGATGGCCGCGACCAAACCGCACAGGAGGATGCTCGGGCGCCGCAGCGGACGGTTTCTCACCGGCCCCACTCCGAGAACGTGGACCGCGGGCCCGCGCCATGCGGTCCGCTGACACGCAGCTGCGCTACACGGGTCACGGCGCGCTCCCCTCCCCACGCCGCAGGACGACCGCGCGGTCCACACCAGGGACGTCGAACCTCTCTCGCTGCCCGCCGGGCCACACTACGTCGACCCTGTCCACGGCTCGGGCCTGACCCAGCCCGAAGTGAGCCCGAGGGTCGTGGCTCGACAGGTACGAGTAGCCCGTTGCCACCGTTCCCAGGCGCTGGCGTCCCCCCGCCGAAACGACGATCCGCGCGCCGATCGTGTCGCGGTTCAACCGGGGATCCCACGCGCGCAGGCTCAGCCAGTGGCCGGAGCGCGGCGCGACGTTGCGCACCAGCCGGGCCGGGCCCTGCGCCTGGGTCAGCAGCAGATCGAGATCCCCGTCGTCGTCGACGTCGCCGAGGGCCAGGCCGCGGGAGACCTCGACCGGGCGGGTGAAGGGCGCGGCGACCTCGGCTGCGGCCTCGAACCGGCCGGCCCCACGATTCAGGTAGAACAGATTGGGCTCGGCGAAGAAACTCCACGGCCGCTCCGCGGTGGCGCCGGGCTCCCGCGGGCCGCGGAAAACCCGGCCGTTGGCCACGGCCAGATCCAGGTCGCCATCCAGCTCGGCGTCGAAGGCCACGACGCCGAAGCCGGTGTAGGGCAGGCTGCTCGCGGCCAGGCCGGCGCCGCCCGTTGCGTCCTCGAACACTCCGCCCCCAAGATTGCGGTACAGCGTGTTGGTCTCCCCGCCCATGTTGGTCACGAAGAGGTCGAGGTCGAGGTCGGAGTCCAGGTCGGCGGCCACGACGCCCATGCCCGCTTCCTCGCGCCCCTCCAGGTTGTACGCGGCGCCGAGCAAGAGAGCCCGCTCGTCGAACGTGCCGTCGCCGCGGTTGACCCACAGGTGGTTGGCGTACTGGTCGTTGGCCACGTAGAAATCAGGCCACCCGTCGTCGTCGAGGTCCTGGCACACGACACCCAGTCCGGCGGCGGCCGCGACCCCGTGCAGGCCGGCCCGGCGACTGACGTCCCCGAAGGTGCCGTTCCCGTTGTTGTGCAGCAACACGTCGGGTGCCGGATTGAAAGCCTTGGGTCCGCAATAGTCCCGCTGACCGGCGGAATTGTGACAATACTGACTGGGATCGTAGCGCACGTATCGCGCGACGTAGAGATCGAGCCAGCCATCCAGGTCGTAGTCGCAGAAGACCGCGGAAGTCGAGAAGCCGGCGACGCGGATGCCGGCCGGTCCGGTCGCGTCCTCGAACGTCCCGTCGCCGCGGTTGCGGTACAGCCGGTCCTCGCCGTAGTTCGTGAGGTAGACGTCGGCGTCGCCGTCGTTGTCCACGTCGCCGATGGCAACGCCCAGGCCGTAGCCGGGGTCGCCCAGGCCCGCGGCAGCGGTCGCGTCGGTGAACGTGCCGTCGGGCTCTTGCCGGAACAGTCGGTTCACCGGCCGGCCGTGCTCGCCTGGCGGGTCGAGGCTGAAATTGCCGTTTGGCAGGTAGAGATCGAGCTTGCCGTCGCCGTCGAAATCGAAAAGGGCCGCCCCCGAGCCCAGGATCTCGGGCAGGTGCAGACCTCCCGTGGCGCCGGTCTCGTGGACGAAGTCGAGGCCGCCGCCGGGGCCGGTTTCTACGAACCAGGGGCTCGGCGGCTCGCCCGTTGCCGCTCGGGCACCGTGCTCGGAGGAAGGCGTGCACCCGCTGGCCGTGGCGAGGGTGGCCAGGAGCGAGGCGAGCACCCATTCGACGCGTCCGGACGCTCCCGGCGAGCGAGGCGTCCATGGTGGTGCGGAGATTGTGAAAGAAGGAGCAGCGGCAGCGCCGCTTCGTGCCGCGCTCTTGCCCGTCGGGCGGGCGCTGTCCCTGCGGCCAGGGCTCAGCTCGATCGGCGCCAATGACCCACCCAGGTCCCAGTCCCACCGCGCCGCGACCCGGCCCGCGCCGTCGGCCTCCCTCGAACGTCGCTCCCCCACACCCCCGCCAGGGGTGCCTCCCTTCCTCCCAAAAAGCAACACTCTCCGCACCACCATGCAAGTCTATCGCAGCGGAGAGGCCCTTCCGGGGCCCCTCTCGACCACGCCGCTTCGATGGGCTCCGCCTTCTGAGGGCTTTTTCCGGAAAACGGCGGTCGGGCCGAGCCTCCGCCCTTGCACAGCCTGACCCACGGTGGTAGATTTTCGATGAATCAAAATACGAATCAGATACCGGTCGAACTCCTGGATGAGGCATCCCGAAAAGGCGAGGCGCATGGCGGAGTGCAGCCCCAAGAATGTAGCGACGAGGCGGCCCGAGCGGTTGGGGCGAGCGTGCCTCGTGGCCGGCACCGCGCTCCTCGTCGCAGCGGCGGCGCTCGCCACGACCGGTCCCGGCTCGGACAGCGGCCTGGCCGAGCCGCTCGACTTCGACCTCGGGCCGTACCAGAACACGACCGTCGGCGACGTGGACACCGAGCGGCTGGATCCGGACGCGTATCTGACGAATACCTTGCCGAGCACGATCGAACGGCTCGAGGACGGTACGATCCTGCGCAAGTTCGAGGTCGTGGCCCTCAACAAGGAGATCGAGATTGCGCCGGGTGTGTTCTTCCCGGCCTGGACCTACAACGGGCAGGTGCCCGGACCCACGCTCCGAGCGAATGAGGGCGAGCGGATTCGGGTCACGTTCACGAACCTGGGCGACCGGCCGCACTCGATGCACTTCCACGGCTTCCACCCGGCCGAAATGGACGGGGCCATGCCGATGCAGCAGGTTCCACCCAACGGAGAGTTCGTCTACGAGTTCGAGGCCGAGCCTGCGGGCCTGCACCTCTATCACTGCCATGCCGCGCCCTTGACGCAGCACATCCACAACGGCCTGTACGGACTGTGGATCGTCAATCCAAGGGCGGGGCGCACGCCGGCTCGCGAGCTGTACATGATGATGAACGGCTTCGATCCGAACTTCGACGAGGAGAACGAGATCTACGCCGTCAACACCGTGGCCTTCCACTACATGCGCCATCCGATCGAGGTCCTGCAGAACGAGCTGATCCGCATCTACCTGGCCAACATCACCGAGTTCGATGCGCTCAACTCGTTCCACGCGCACGCGACGTTCTTCGATTACTACCCGACCGGCACTCAGGATCGGCCGCGGGACTACACGGACACGATCGTGCAGGGCCAGGGCGAGCGCGGCATTCTGGAAGTGCGCTTCCCCCACCCCGGGGAGTACATGTTCCACGCGCACAAGACCGAGTTCGCGGAGCGGGGCTGGTCCGGCCTGTTCCGCGTGCTGCCCGCGGGCGGGGACGGAACGAATGGTTGAGGCCGCCCGCCAGAACCCGTTGGCCGCGCTGCTCTTGGCCCTGGTGCCGGTGGCCTTGCTGGCAGCGGTGCTGTACTACCTGGTCACCGCCGGACCACAGAGGCTGTTCGCCACGGAGCTGCCGCCGGTCGAGGAGATCCACGTCCTGCGCCATGCACTGTCGCGGGACGCGATCCGCTTGGACGTGGTCAACTCGGGCGCCGACCCGACGACGATCGCCCAGGTGATGGTGCGCGGCGCGTTCTGGGACCATCGGGTCGCGCCGCGCCGCGAGCTGGCGCCGCTCGAACGGGCTCGCGTGACGATACCTTTCCCCTGGAACTCGGGAGAGCCGATCGAGATCGCGCTGTTGAGTTCGACGGGGTTGACCTTCGACTACGAGATCGAGGTGGCCTCGGACACGCCGCGGGCCACGCTCGGGGCGCTCGGGCGCTTTGCGCTTCTGGGCGCGTTCGTCGGCGTGATCCCGGTCGGACTGGGCATCACCTGGCTCCCGGCGCTGCGGCGCCTGGGGCGAAAGTCGCTCGGGTTCTTCTTGCACCTGACGGTCGGCCTCCTGGCCTTCCTCGTCGTCGATGCGCTGGACGAAGGGCTCGAAGTGGCCGGCGCCTTGCCCGGGATCTACCACGCCAAGGCGCTCTTGGCTTTCGGCTTCGCCGGCGCGCTCTTGTTGCTCGCCGGAGTACAGGTGCGAGCGCGCGAGCGACGCGGCTCGGCGGCGGCCTCGGGCGCGCTGCTGGCCTGGCTGATCTCGCTGGGCATCGGGCTGCACAATTTGGGCGAGGGCCTGGCCATCGGCTCGGCCTACGTCTTGGGCGAGCTGTCGCTGGGGGCGCTGTTGATCGTGGGATTCACGCTGCACAACGCAACCGAGGGGATCGCCATCGTGGCTCCGATCCTGGAGGAAGGAGCGGGGCTCCGGCGGCTCGTGGGGCTGGGGCTGTTGGCCGGCGCGCCGACGATCGTGGGCTGCTGGATCGGAGCCTTCACCTATTCGCAGGTATGGGCGCTGTTGTTCCTGGGGCTGGGCGCGGGAGCGATCGTCCAGGTCATCGGCGCGATCGTGGGTGGGCGCCCCCTGGCCCAAACGCTGGCACCGCTGAATGTCAGCGGTCTTCTGGCCGGCTATCTCCTGATGTACGGAACGGGATTCCTCGTGGGTGCGGCATGAGCAAAGGCATGAAGCGCGGCCTCGCGGGTGGGTCGATCGCCACCCTGCTCGTCACGGTGCTGATCGTGACGGTGTTCTCGAACCGCTTCAGCTCGGGCGAGGCCCCGGAGGTTCGGGAGATCGTACTCGAAGCGCGAGATCTCGCCTTTGCGGGCGACAACCCGACGTTGCAGGCCAGCCCCGGCGAGCGCATCCGCCTGGTCGTGCACAACACCGACGGCGGGGTCGTGCACGCGATCTCGATCCCCGGCATCGACTCGCAGATTCGGCAGGTGAAATTCGGCGAGACGATTTCATTCGAGATCACCGTCCCCCAGGGAGGCACCTTCGACTACGTCTGCCCGCACCACGCGCCCAAGATGCAAGGCAAACTGGTCGTCGCGCCCGCCCGCTGACGCCGAGAGCGACTGCGAGAACCATCGCTTGTCCTGAATGTCTCCGGTCAGAAGCCCAAGACCGTGCCGACGGAGACTCCGGTCGCGTCGCCGGTGTTCCGGCCGTCCAGCGTGTCGAAGACGCTGGCGGCCAAGCCGAAACGATCGCCGATTCGCACGTACACTTTGGCCCCCGCTCGATCGTACTCCTCTTGGTTCTCGGGGAACGAGTCGAAACCGGGACCCATGATGTCCGTCCCGTCGCTGGCCACGAGCTTCTGGTAGAAGCCGCTGACCGTGGTCCGGCCCATGGTGTAGCCGAGTTCGGTGTAGAGCGGCCAGCCGTCAGGAGCGTCCTCGCCGCGCACCTCGTAGCCCACTTGTTGCGCCCCGTAGAAGCCGCCGACCCGCAATAGATAGACGACACGCAGGAGCCCGTCCGTGGTCCCGTCGCCCACGTTGAGCGCGCTCACCCCAGGATCCTCCACGTCGTAGCCCGCGGGCACTCGCAATCCGAGCGCTCCGACCAGATCGTGCCGCACGGAAGAGTTCTTCTCCAGCAGGCGGTAGGCCCCCAGCAACGTCACGTCCTGAAGGTCGCTGGCCTCGAAGCCCATGGTGCCATCGCTGTCGGCGTCGACGAAGGGCAGCGAAGCGATCAGCGTCAGATCGTCCGTGATGCCGTAGGACAACCACAGGGAGATGCTCGTCGTATCGACCTGGCCCACCTCCGGGGGTGCGACCGACGTCTTGCCAGCCCAGAACTCGTCGTAACTCTGCGAAGTGAACGAGAGGGCCACGTTGCCCTGCCGCTTCTCGCACAGGAACCCGTTGAGGTCCGAGGCGGCCGCCGAGCCGGCGACCTGCAGGCCCGCCACGATCGACAGATAACCCAGCGCTGCTCGGCATCTGGTCGCCTTGCTCACCGAACCCTCCTCGAGAATTGGCGTCTCGAGTATCCGGTGTGGCTACCCACGGGTCCAGTCGCTGATTCCTCCAAGTGCTTGTAGTGGAAATCCGACAGCGGTTCAACCGACGATGTCGTTCTCCAGCGCAAAGCGGAGGATCTCCGCAGTGCTGCGTAGCTTCAGCTTCTCCATGAGGCGCGAGCGATAGGTGGAGGCCGTGCTCGTGCTGATGCGCAGGTTGTACGCGCACTCCTTGAGGCTCATCCCCGAGCCGAGAACGCGCAACATGTCGAACTCTCGCTGGGAGAGTGACTCCAGACCGACCCGGTGGGTCCGGGGTCGGCGAAGTTGGTGCAGCACCTTCTGGGAAACGCGGGGCGAGATGTAGATCTCGCCTTGGTCGACCGCGGCGATGGCCTCCAGCAGCTCCTTCGCGGCGGCGGACTTGAGCAGGAAACCTTGCGCGCCGTGCTCCAACACGCGGACAGCGTAGTGGATGCTCTCGTGCACGGTCAGCACGAGCACCTTGACCGAGGGCCGATCGCGTGCGATCTCCGAGATGACTTCGAGCGCCGGCGTCCCGGGCATGCTGTAGTCCAGGATCAAGACATCCGGAGCGGTCCTGCGCGTGATCTCCAGCGCCTCGGTGCCGTCCGCGGCCTGCCCGACAACCTCGATCCGTCCCGACTCGGCGAGGACTTGACTCAGCGCCTCGCGCACCATCGTATGGTCGTCTGCCAGCACGGCTCGCACGAGCTTGTCTTGTTTCATGCTCGCTCCGCGACGGGTAGCACGATCTCGATCCGCGTACCCGCATCGGGCACGGAACGCAGAGTCAGCGACCCACCCAGCAATTCGACGCGCTCGCGCATGCCCAACAACCCCAAGCCCGCGGTCGGAAGCTCCGGATCGAAGCCGGCGCCCCGATCTTCGATACGCAGGCTCAACCCAGGATCCTCCACGCTGAGCACGACCTCTACGCGAGAACAGCGCGCATGCTTGGACACGTTGGTCAACGCTTCCTGGAGTATACGATAGACGTTCTCACTGAGCACGCGTGGAAGCGGGCGCTCGTCGAGGTGCAGTTCGGCTTTCACGAGAATTCCCGTTCCCTCCTGGAATTCCGTCAAATAGCTACGGACCGCATCGCGCAAGCCCAGCTCGTCCAGGATGCGTGGACGTACGCGCGTCGCGATCGCGTGGAGCCGGGCCAACAACTGCCGCGCTCCGAGCAGAGCGCGCTCGATCGCCTGCGCGCGCCGGCCATCCGGGACCTGCTGGGCGCGCTCGAGGTCCAGCGTGATCGACGTCACGAGCTGCCCCAGATCGTCGTGCAGGTCGCGCGATAGAGCGCTGCGCTCCCGCTCCCCCGCCGCCAGCAGTTCCTGCGACAGAGTTCGCAGCCGCGACTCGGACTCCTCGACTCGGCGCTCGTGAGCCCGCTGCCGATGGCCCGCATAGGAGACGTACCACGCTCCCGCCAGGACCAAGGGCAAGAGCGCGCTGCCGGCGTAGAGCGCGCGCTCCCGCCACGATTTGGCCGCCCGCCCCATCACGCTCTGCGGCACCCAGGCGACCACGGTCAAGACGTCCTCTGGAAAACGGCCGATGCGCACCGGGCGGAAGGCGTACAGCCCCTGCCCGTTCACGAACTGCCGGCGGTCGCCTCCGGACACGAGGCGCCAGGCCTGCGGATGGTCCTGGCCGAACGAGCGCTCGTTTCCGAAGACGAAACCCCACTCGGAATCGCGGTCCGGCCCCTTGAGGTAATACCCCTCCTCGTTGATCAAGAACAGCGAACCCTCGAAGCTACGGGAGCTATCGGCAAGGGCCCGCAGCAGATGCTCGCCCAGGAAGTTCAGGATCACCATCCCGCGCCGCTGACCCGCGCGATCGAATACCGATGCGGAAAACCGGATCACGGGTTTGAGCGGCTCCTCTACGCTCCCTTGCTCGACGTTCAGGTCGAACGCCGACACATGGATCTCACCGGCTTCGATCTCGACGGTCCTGCGCAAGTATTCTGGCGTGGCTCGGACTTGCAGCTTGTCTCGCGGCACGATCGCGGGTCGGCCACGATTCGAATTCACGCGCAGGACCTCCTGGCCCGTCCGATCGATGACCCGAACCTGGTCGTAGATCTTCTTCGAGCGGCAGAAATCGAGGTACTCGGCCTCGAGCGCCTCCCGACTGCCGGGAGTGCCGGAGAGGAACCGGTCCAGCAGGTTCTGGTGCTGCAGGAACAGCAGATCGGATTCCACGACCCGGGCATGACGTGCGATCGCCTCGGCACCGACGTCGACGACCGACAACGCCTCGCGCTCGTGAATCAGGCGCTCGCTGGCCCGGTCGTGGCGGTACAGGTAGGCCGCCAGGGCGCAAAGCGGTACGACGACGACCACCGCGAGAAAAAGCGTGCGCATGACGACGGGGCGACTTAGCGCTTCGCCATTGGCCATACCGCCGGCCAGCATAGCGCAGGTCCGCTGCCGACCGACCTCGGCGGTGCGGGGGGTGTGCGATGCACTCTCGGCCGACGTTCGCGGACGGGCTGAGCGGCGGGTGCGGACTGTCGCCCGTGCAGAGCTGGGTGATCGCGCCGTGGTCCAGGAGCCGCGCCGGGCTTCGAAACCGGCCGGTTTTTGCAGGTTCCGACTGCCGATCGCTGCCGCGACAGCCGCGGATCCCGCGACCGCCTCGGCGGATGTCGTTTTTTTTCCGACTCACGTCACGTTGATTGAACGATGGTCGTCCCTGGGTCTCTCCCGTAAATATGACCGCTGACATCCAACACTGGCGGCGTTCGGGGGGTTGGGGCTCTCCGGCAGCGCCAGCGAGGCACAGGGGAGAGAATCATGAAACATGGAATCAGGTCTGGGTGGCGAGCCGGCGGCGCGGCGGCCCTGGCGTTGTCGTTCGTGGTCAGCTCGGGCGCCGGCGCGCCGCGGCCGATGAGCGGCATGGCGCAGGATCCGGCGGCTGAGGAGTCCTACGCCCCGCCCACGGTCGTTCCGGAGCACAGCGTAGCGCGCACGTGGGACGACGAGCTGCTCAACGCCATCCGCATCGACCGCCCCAAGCCGCCGGTCCATGCGCGCAACCTGTTCCACCTGTCGGTCGCGATGTGGGACGCGTGGGCCGCCTACGACCCGATCGCGATCGGGTACCTGACGGCG
>Ga0187892_10004106_pt1 | contig 25057 bp, 21 predicted proteins | sample MA1701073metaG_FD_139345 | JGI IMG/M metagenome (GOLD analysis project Ga0187892, IMG submission 139345) | Bio-ooze microbial communities from a basaltic lava cave in the Kipuka Kanohina Cave System on the Island of Hawaii, USA - MA170107-3 metaG ... | reverse complement strand
CGATTCCGAGCGGGTTCGCCCCCGCGGACCGTTGAGCCAGAAGCTTGAAGGTGCCGCCACCGCGGTTAAGCAATAATGAAACGTATTGCAAATCCTGATTGGCAGCGGCAATGTCCATCGACCCATTCCCGTCGAGGTCGCCCGCGGCCAGCCGGATTCCCCAGCTACCACAGGCGGTCACGACATCGTGGGGCTCGCTCGCGGCTACCTGGCTTTCCGAATCGTCGGGGCGACTTGGAGGCGGTCGTGGCGGTGGCGGTGGGTCGGGCCGAGGGGGATCGCGCTGCATGGGTAGGATCATCACCGACGTCCCGAAGTTCCCGATCGCCAGGTCCACGCCCGGCCGGCCGTCGAACTCGGCGGCGACGAGCGAAAGTTGCTCCCGGCCGACCGGGATGCTCGCGGTGCTGTCGAACAGACCGGTGCCGTTGTTGAGCATCAAGGTCAGGTCAGAGGAGTTTTGGCTGCCTATGGCCAGGTCGGTGTCGCCATCGCCGTCCAAGTCGGCGGCCGCCAGGGCCTTGGGGGCGTCGCCGACGGGGTCCGTCGAGGCGGGGGCGAAGAAGTAGAATCTACCGTCTCCGAAGTTGAAGAAAATGGAGACGATGTTCCCGCCGATGAGGTTCGGCGAGAAAGGATTCCCGAAGTTGGCGACGGCGATATCCAGGTGGCCATCGCCGTTGAAATCGCCCAGGGCGACACTCTCCGGCGACTGCCCGCCGGAGCCATAGTGTTCCTCTTCGAAATACAGCAATGGGTGCAGGGACGCGAGCGCTGTTGTTGTATTCACCAACCCACCTTGACCTAGGAATCCGACGCCCAGGACGGTGAATACGCCCGTTTCGCGCAAAAGCCATTGATATTTCATGGTTCGTTCCTCCCATCTAAGGGTTCGGGTTTCTTTCGTCCTTTCCACGTTACGATCGAGCGCTCTATTAGAATAAAAGGACAATCGCAGACCGCGCGCCCGCAAAAAACGTGAGTGACGGTGCGCAAATCCGTAACCGCGCCGCATGGGGAACATCGCGCGGGCTAAAGGCCCGCGACTCGGCGATGGGTCATCAGGGTTGGGCAGCGTCAGTGTTCCTTGCATGATCCGATTGGTCGGCGTAACGTGAGAATTCCGGGCCGGAACTTTTGGGGTGGGAGTTTTGAAACCGGTGTGCCCACCACTTGAACGTGTTGCGAAGGGCCATTCGATGGATGATGAGGGCCAGCTTGAGTTCATCCAACGCGCGGTGCGGGGAGACTTCGACGCCCTCACCCATCTCCTGGAGCAATCACGCGGCTCCTTGCAAACCTGGCTTCGTGAGAAAATTCCCGCGGAATTGCGAGCCGTCGTGGCCGTCGATGATATCGTTCAAGAGGCCCATGTGGAAGCTTTTCGTCATATCCGTACGTTTGAGCCGCACCATACCGAAGCCTTCTACCATTGGCTGGGCACGATTGCCGCTCGCAAGCTGCGCGACGCCGTCAAGAAGCAACATGCGGCCAAGCGAGGGGCCGGTTACGTTCCCCGCGACTTCTCTCCGGCGGAGTTGGACGATTCGCTCCTGGCGCTGGCCGATCGTGTTCAGTCCGCTGACCCCAGTCCGAGCCGTTGCGTATCCCGCCGTGAGGCGGCGGCGGCCGTACGGTCGGCGCTGGCGGCGCTTCCACAGGATTATCAACAAGCCTTGTGGCTGGTGTACATCGAGCGTCAACCGGTTGCCATCGTGGCGGAGGAGATGGGGCGTTCGGAGCGAGCGGTGCACGGCCTGTGCCGCCGTGGTCTTAGGCGTCTTCGCGATACTCTCGGCGATGCCTCGGGTTTTTTAACCTGGACGGGGTAAGGCGAAGGCGCGGAAAATCGTCGCCAACGATCTACGCGGCGGGCGCACGGGGTGGATGTCGCGTCAGCCGTCAGGCATCCCGATAATATCCACTCGAGGCAAGGCCGCGGGAGGCTATTTTTCTTTCTTCACGGCGGATTGCATACTTCCCGTTAGCATTTCAACTTTTTTTTGGGGAAGGGGTCGAACTACGCTAAAGGATCATGGACTCACCGGTTGGAAGCCGGTGCCATTCGACGCTGAGCGGGTAGACCCAGGGGGAGGGGGAAAAAATGAGACGACTGCTAACGCTTCTGGCAAGCGTGGCGCCGGCGGCGGCGTTGTACGCCCAACCGGCGCTGTTGGAACCACCGGATTTTCCCGGCCGCTCGCCGGGTCCGACCGCCGCATATGCCGGCGGGGGCTGCTATCTGCTCGCAACCGGAACCATCTCCCCAGGCGACGTCGACTGGGTGCAGGTCTCCATTCCATGGGCCGGCACTCAAACGGTGGTCGACGTCGACTTTCCCGCGGGCACGAGCGGCAGCGCCCTGCTGGCAGCGGTGGCCGGCGGAAGCAGCAGCTTGAATGTCAGCGACGGCAACAACACTCGGGACGCTCTGTGCGGCCTGGGTGGCTCGACGGTGCCGGTGGGCAGCCCGCGCGACTCGGCCGTCGATCTGGGTGCCACGGCCAGGAATGCGGTGGTCAACATCGGTGTAACCGGCGCCGAGGACACGGGGTTTGCCGGCCGCCACGGCCAGTCCTTTGTTTACAACGTCTGGGTGTTCGTCAATTATGTTCCCTGCCGATCGGATGGCGACTGCGACGATGATGTCCAGTGCACGGACGATTTCTGCGATGTGCCCAGCGGCATTTGCTCGAATACTCCGGATGACTCCGCCTGCGACAACGGCCTCTTCTGCGACGGGCCGGAAACGTGCGATCCGGGGGAGGGGTGTGTATCGGGCCGGGATCCGGATTGCGATGACGGCGTGGACTGCACCCTGGACTCCTGCGATGCCGAGACGGGCGAGTGCGTGCACGAGCCGGATGATGATTTTTGCGGTGACGGGGTCTTTTGCAACGGCGCGGAAACTTGTGACCCCGCCGAAGATTGCCAGGAGAGCACGCCGCCGTGCGAGGAATGTGATGAAGAGTCGCAATCTTGCGGGTCGGGCCGGGTCGGGCTGGATATCAAGCCGGGGGTCTGCCCCAACCGCGTCTATCTCCAGGGTTCCAGCTACCTACCGGCGGCGATCGTAGGTTCGCGGGACTTCGACGTTTCCCAGGTCGATGTGAGCTCCGTGCGTCTGTCTCGAACCGACGGTGTCGGTGGAGAGGTCGGCGGTGGCGGAAAAGGACGCGGACTCAAGTTCGCCGTTGCCGACGTGGCCGCGGCCTTTGACGGCGAACCCTGTGAATGCCACGACTTGACATCCGATGGCGTCGCCGATCTTCACTTGTGGTTTGACGCGGAGGAAGTCAGGACTAAACTGCGGCTCGCATCCTTCACTGGAAGCACGCTCGAACTGCAAGTGGCCGGGCGTCTGCGGGATGGAAGCGCATTTGCGGTCACGGATTGCATCCAACTCCACAAAGTCAAGGCCAAGTGACCGTGCGCAATCCGTAGCCGCGGCGCATGGGGGAAACATCGCGCGGGCTTCAGGCCCGCGGCACGGATGGCGCCTGATCGCGCACGGTTCCCACGCCGGCAGCCGGCATCGACCCGCTTCGCACCTGCAGCGGGCCGGTGCGGGACTTTCAGGCAGGTTCCGTGACGCCGGTCGGAAAAGCGGGGAAGGGAACGGATGCCGCCGCGGAGGGCGAAGTCGGAGACCAGAAGAACCGGTAACGGATCATGGCCCGCACGTAGCGAAAGAAATCCGTAACGCGGATTTTCTTGCCCGCGTGCGCGGTTCGCGGCTCGTAGCGGATGGGCCGTTCGACGATTGCGACGCCTAGTCGGGCGAGTTTGGTGGTGATCTCCGGTTCCATGGCAAATCCCTTCTCGGAGAGTTGAAGCCGCCCAAGCACTTCGCGGGTCAGCATCTTGTAGCACGTGTTGAAGTCGGTGATGGCGATCCCGTTCAAGAGATTGCACAGCCCGTTGAGGATGCGATTGGCCCAGTAAGTCAATCGCATCGCCGACGACTGTGGTCTTGGCTTCAGAAACCGCGAGCCGAAACAAACCTGGGTGTCCCCGGCCAAGATGGGTTCAAGCAACGCCGGCAAATCGTGGGGATCCAGCTCCAGGTCAGCGTCTTGAATCACCAGAACCTGGCCGTCGGCCTGTCGGGCGGCGCTTAAAATGGCCGCCCCTTTTCCCTGATTGCCGGGGTGAACCAAAACACGGATCCAACCTTCGCCCGCGAGTCTTTGAAGGATTTCTCGTGAGCCATCGGCGGACCCATCATCCACCGCGATGATCTCTCGCTCGATGGGGAAATCGACGGCGGCCAGTCGGCGCAACAGCTTCTCGACGGTAGCCGCTTCATTGTATACCGGAACCAGGATGCTGAGCTTAAGGGGCATGGCTTCGTCGAACTTTGTCCAATCCGCAACTGCCGAAGGGTTATCGGCGTGCCTTGGTTCTCAGTTGAGAATTCCATTCCGCTTGACATTGAGGCCATTTCCACGGAAGCTGAGGTCCACCTTCCGGTAAGAGTAACTATTGATGGGCGTAACACCACATTCGGAGCCTTCCGGAAATCCGCGAGGTGATCGCGGTCTGATTGACGCCGCCCGCCGCCAAGCCGAAGACGTGCTGCGTCGGGCCTCGGCCGGCCGGCCGGGCACGTCGAACGAGGCGCCGCCGCCTGACACCGATCCATCGACGGCCATCCCAATTTCGATCAGCGGCTATGAATTGATCCGTGAGATTCACCGAGGCGGGCAGGGGGTCGTCTATCAGGGCATACAGAAATCCACCCGGCGCCGCGTGGCCATCAAGATCATGCGCGAAGGCCCCTTCGGCGGAAGGGCCGACCGCAACCGCTTCGAGCGCGAAGTGCAGATTCTCGGCCAACTGCAGCACCCCAACATCGTTACCATCCACGAAAGCGGTACTGCCGAGGGCCACTTCTATTTCGTGATGGATTACATCTCCGGGCAGCCGCTCGACGCCTTTCTGGCGGCGGGCAAGTGTCCCATCGACGACACGCTGCGGCCGTTCGTCAAGATCTGCGACGCGGTCCACGCAGCCCATCTTCGTGGGGTTATCCACCGTGACCTAAAGCCTAGCAACATTCGAGTGAACGCCGCCGGCGAGCCGCACATTCTCGATTTCGGGCTAGCCAAGGTGTCCACGGAACTGAGCAGTGACGACAGGGCAACGCCGGTGATGACCCTCACCGGCCAGTTCATCGGCTCGCTGCCGTGGTCCAGCCCCGAACAGGCCGAAGGTCACCAGGGTAAAATCGACGTGCGGACCGACGTCTACGCCTTGGGTGTGATCCTTTATCACATGCTCACCGGCCGGTTTCCTTACGCGGTCGTAGGGAGCATGCGCGATGTCCTGGACAACATTCTCAAGGCGGAGCCGCGCCGGCCCGGTGCGTTGCGTCGCCAAATCAACAATGAGGTCGAGACGATCGTTCTCAAGTGCCTCCAGAAGGAACGCGAGCGCCGTTATCAAAGCGCCGGCGAATTGGCCCGCGACATCCGTCATTACTTGGCCGGCGAGCCGATTGAAGCCAAGCGTGACAGCACTTGGTACGTGCTGCGAAAAACGCTTCGGCGGCACCGCGCCGCGGCGCTGACCACGGCGGGCGTGCTCGTGCTTGGTACCGGCGCTGGCATCGCCATGTCTGTCCTGTACTTCAAAGCCCGCACCGAGGCGCAAAAAGCCGAGCGAATCAACACCTTCCTCCAGACCATGTTGGCCTCGGCGGACCCCTTCGAGGAGAAGGGCCCGAATGTGACCGTACGGGAGGTCCTGGACGCCGCCTCGCAGACGATCGAGGACGAGTTGATCGACGAACCGGAGGTCGAGGCCGCTGCCCGCGCCACGCTGGGGAAAACCTACGCCGGCCTATCCCTCTACGAAAAAGCCGAGCCGCACTTGCGCGCCGCTCTCACGCTTCGCCGCAAGACCTTTGGCCCGCGAAATGTCCATGTCGCGGCCAGTCTGCATGACCTGGGCGCTTTTCTGCGGGCCAAGGGAGACTACGCGGCGGCCGAACAAACACTTCGCGAGGGTTTGGCCATGCGTCGCGACCTGCTCGGCGGCCGGCACATCGACGTGGCCGAGACATTGAGCGAGCTGGGCTCCGTGCTGCACGACAAGGGCGATTACGACGCCGCGGAGTCCATGCTGGGCGAGGCCCTCGACTTGCGCCGCGCCCTCCGCGGAGAGGATGACGTCCTGGTCGCCGGCGATCTCAATAACTTGGGGCTTTGCAAGCTCGACAAGGGCGATCACGAGGCGGCCATCCCCATGTTTCGTCAAGCGATCGCCGTGCATCGAAAACGACTGGGCAAGCTGCACCCGCGGGTGGCCAGCGAGCTTAGCAACCTGGGCATGGTGCTGTACACCCAAGGCAACTTCGTCGAGGCCGAATCGCTCTTTCGTGAAGCCTTGGATCTCGACCGCAAGCGCTTCGGCGATGAGCATTTGGAAATCGCCACCGACCTCAACAACCTGGCGGTTCTTTTTTTCGCCCAAGGCAATTACAAGACCGCGGAATCATTTGCCCGCGAAACGTTGGCCGTCCGACGCAGGCTGCTCGGCGATGATCACGCGGATGTTGCCCAGGCCTTCGGCAATCTGGCAAATATCTTGCAGGCCCTGGGCGACAATGAAGCGGCCGAGCCGCTGTTTCGGCAAGCACTGGACACGTACAGCAATCAGTTCTCTGGCGAGCATCCGGCCGTGGCCGCCACGATGAACAACCTTGCGAGGCTGCTTTATGAGAAAGGCGACTTGGCCGCGGCTGAGCCGCTCTGCCGCGGAGCCCTGGCAATGCGCCGCCGGTTGCTGGGCGACGAAGACCCCCAGGTGGCCATGAGCCTCAACGACCTCGCCAATCTGCTCATGCTCAAGGGAGCGCTGTCCGAAGCGGAACCGCTCCATCAGGAGGCCTTGGCTCTACGACGGAAAGTGCAAGGCAACGAGCACCCTCATGTGGCCCAGAGCCTGCATGATCTTGCCGGCCTGCGGCACCGACAGGGCAACGGCGCGGAAGCAGAGTTGCTGTATCGCCAGGCTTTGGCCATCCGGCGCAGCAAACTGCCCGCCCAACATCCGGAAATCGCCGCAACCCTGACGGGACTGGGTATCGTGCTGGTAGATAAGGGCCAGGCGGCAGACGCCGAGCCGATGGTTCGGGAAGCGCTGGATATCCGTCGCCGCGCCTTTCCTGAAGCCGATTGGCGAGCGGCCTGCACGGCCAGCGTCCTAGGTGCCTGCAGGTCCGCTCAGGGCCGCTACGCAGAGGCCGAGCCGCTGCTGAGCGAGAGCTTCTCGCAAATCCGCGCCGCCCGCGGCCCGAAAGCCGAAGAAACCTTAGAAGCCCTCCATCGCCTCATCCGCCATTACGAACGGCTGGGAAGGCCAGATAAAGCAGAAGAACATCGGGATCTGCTCCACGCCTCGGATGAATGAATGAAATACTCTCACACATCTTGACGGGCGTAAGCCTGCCAACCCATCACACGTACCCTGCTAATCCTGTTCACGGCGATATTGGGCTTAGCCAACTCGAAGTCAGACTCGTCGACACTCAGTCGTTTCAACGCCTTCGGCGCCTCAAGCAGTTAGGATTGGCGAACTTGGTTTATCCTGGGGCGAGTCACTCGCGCTTCGCCCACTCGGTCGGCGTCTTTCACATCATGAGCCGCGCCATTGATTTGATGGTTCGCCGGGACAAATTTGATGAGACTGAACGACAGCGGCTGCGGATCGCCGCGCTATTGCATGACAGTCGTCGAGGAGGACGCGAAAAAAGTCGAGAAGGCCCGGAAGGAGGTGCGTGCATGGCTCGACCCATGAAAACCGGGCCTCGGCGCGGCTCCAGAGTAACGGCTACAAAACCGCCTTGCTATTTGGCCACCGACTCCGGCGGATCGCTTTTCGACATTGCCATGACAGCGGTCTCCGGTCACGTAGGCCTGGATTTCGGGGCAGGTTTCGTTTATGGGCGCGGGTCGGATAAGGTTACGAGACTTGGCGAGTGGGTTTCCGCCAAGCCGGTGCTCGATTCTCGTGCCGTGAAGGGGTGAGGTTTTGAGGCCAGCCATAAGCCACAGAAGAAAACGGCGAAGCCGATCATAAGCGGATAGAATGGTAAATGGCCCGCGGCTTCCTCGCCGATGCCGATCGTTTTTTGCCAGGGCCAGTAGACCGACGCGATCGACGCCCCATTGTGGAGCGCGTGCACCAGCATGCCGGGCAAAATCGAGCGTGATTGCCAGCAAAGGTAGCCAAGCAGCAGACCCAAGGCGAAGGTCGGCACGAACTTGAAGGCCACGAAATGATACACGCCGAAGATGGCTGCCGAAGCGATGATCGCCGCGGCGGGGCGGGCGCCGGCGGCCAGGCCGCTCAAGAGGATGCCTCGGAAGAGCAGCTCTTCGCAAATAGCCGGAATCAGCGCCAAGTATAGCAGGCCTTCCTGAGGCCGCAGTTGCTTGACCGACTCGTGCAGGCGTGCCAATGCGTCCAGTACAGGCGGCGGCAGAGGCAGCACCGATTGCTGCAAGGCGTTTAGCTCATAGGCCGGCACCCAGGCCGAAACGCCCAGCAGGACAGCAGCCAACCAATACCGGCCGCTCGGCCAATGCAGAGAAAAACTGCCTCGCGGATCGACCTTGCAATACGCCAGAATCATCAAGGGGGCGAGAACGAACAACAGCGGCATCCATATGCCCGTGCCTACAAGCTGGGCCACCATGGATTCATTTTCTCGCGGGGCGAGGGCCGACTGGATGAAAAACCAGATGGGAAAGAGCAGAGCCACCAGCATCAGAGATAACGAGACCGAGGGCCGCGGCGCCGGTCTGCGAAATCGGCGCGACAATACCGTCCGCAACGACCCGACATCGGCAAAAAGCACCGCTTCCTGCCCAAACAAGTTGGCCGCGATGGCCACCGCCGCCGCTGCGTACAGGATCGTCGAAAACAGGACCAAGGCGACGTGGCCCAACGGAACCATCGCCCCCATGAGCACGTCGCGGGCCAGCAAGACCATGTTTCCCACGGGCATCACCAGCATGATGCCTTCCAACCGAGTGGCCGGCAGGGCCGCGAATCCGCCCGGAATCAGCACGGCGAAGATGACCGGCGTCACGTAATTCTGGGCCTCCTTGAACGTTCGGGCGAAGCTGCACACGGCGATCATGATGGCCGACATCAGCACCGCGAAGGGAATCAACGCGGCCAGGATGAAGAGCATCTTGCCCAGCGGCACGCTCCCGCCGGCCGTGGCGATGACCTTTTGAAAGCCGCCGTAGTACACCGTGGCGCTAACGCTGGCCAGGTTCAACGCCGCCCCGACGATGGCGATGGTCGTGACAACCAGGAATTTGCCCACGATAAGCTCGAAGACCGAAACGGGCGTGACCATCAACGATTCCAGCGTTCCGCGCTCGCGCTCGCCCGCGGTCAGGTCAATGGCCGGGTAGATCGCCCCGGTGATGGTCATCAGCACGAGAATCAGGGGCAGGATTTGTCCCAGAATCGATGGCGGGGCGGAGAGATCAACCGTCGAAACGACAAACGGTTCCGCAAGCTGCGGGGGCAGCCCTTCCCGGCGCAGGCGGACCTCTTGCGTTCGTTTGTTGATCCGCGCGATCATCTCGCTGAGGCGATGGGCGGCGGTGGCGCTTCGAATTTCTTCTCTGTCCAAGTGCAGGTTGATCAAGTTTTGGATGTCGTAGCGATCGATCAATGCCTCATTGGCAAAGATCACGCCAACGTGGATCTGCCGGCTGCGGATGGACTCCTGCAAGGCCTCCAGCGATTCCACCAGCCTTAGATCAGCCTTGTCTAAAGCGGAGGGGAGTGCCGGGGCTTCGTCGGACTCCGTTTCAAGGGCGGCCCGCCTGCGTTCGAGGTCTTTCGCATCGTCCATGATCAACTTGGCCAGGGAAATCTGTTGCTGCGCTCCGACCACGCCGATCACGATTTTGTCCTCCTGCAAGGTGCCCGCTTGATAGGTGACCGCTTGAAGCGAGCCGATCATCAGCAGCGGGTACAGCAAGATGGGGACGACGATCATGGCGATCAGCGTTCGCCGGTCGCGCAGGATGTCGATCAGTTCTTTTCGATAGACCGTCCAGACTCGGCGGCGGAAGGTCATGAAGCCGCAGCCTCCTGCAGGGCCGGCTGCTGGGCTTCGATGATCTTGAGGAAAATGGAGCTTAGCCGCTCTTCGCCGGTGGCCGCCCGCAAGCTATGCAGGTCGCCTTCGGCCACCAATCGCCCGTCGTGCAGTAGGCCGATCCGGTCGCAGAGGGTCTCGGCCTCGTCGAGGTAATGGGTCGAGAGAATGATCGTCTTATCCTCCTCTCGCTGGCGGCGGACGAATTCGAGAATCAAGCGGTTGGAAAGCACGTCGAGGCCCAGGGTCGGCTCGTCCATGACGAGAATGGGCGGATCAGCCACCAGCGCTCGGGCGATGTTGACCCGCTGTTTTTGGCCCGTGGAGAGCGCCCCGCAAGCCAACCGGGCGAATTCGCCGATCTTCAACCACCGGATCAAGTGCTCCGCCCGGGCGGTGGCCACGCCGGGATCCATGCCGTACAGTTGGGCGAAGTAGATGAGCAGCTCTCGCGCCGTCAGGCGTTGATACAAGCCGGTGTTGGCGGTGAGGAAACCCAGAAGTCGTTTGACCTCGTGGGGATGCCGGGCCACGTCAAAGCCGGCTAAGGTGGCAGTGCCGGCGGTTGGGGTCATCAGGCCGCTGAGCATGCGCAGCGTGGTCGTTTTCCCCGCACCATTGGGGCCGAGCAGGCCATAGATTTGCCCGCGGCCCACGGTGAAGCTCAAGCCGTCCACGGCCCGTTTTTCCCGCCCGTCCGGTGCCGGAAAGACTTTCGTTAAATTGACGACGACAACCATTTCCACGCCCGGCCATTGTAGCTCGAACCCAAATCCCCGAAACGCCGCGCGATGTCGCCAGCGTCCACGGCCCCCGCAGAGCTGCTGCCGTAGGAAGTTGCAATCCGTCGGGCCTTTGCGTAGAGTAGGTCGGTGCGGCGAGCCGCGAACTTCAGTTCCCGCGGAGGTTCCGGCTGATTGCGGGCCGAGCTGACTAAAAATCAGCGGCCCTCAGGACGCCGGCAGCCCACATCGGAAAGAGAAGGCGAGGGCGTTTTAATTAAGGTAAGGGGATTCACAGTTACGGTCGAACAATTGCGCCGCGTGCAGAGCGCTCGACCATTTCAACCTTACAAACGCTCTTGGCCGACGGAACCACGATTTCCGTGCCGCACCCGGAGTTTTCGCGAACCAATGCCGTGGCCGTCCGCGACGGGACTTTTCACATCATCGATCTTCTGCTCGTGGCCGCCATCGAAGTAGGCGACGGCCGAACCCGCGGCCGAAATTCGCGGACAGCGTCGTTCTCACTGCGGGCAGGGGTCGGGACAGGCTGCGGTGCCGGCGAAAGCGTCGAGGGCGGCCAGAACGTCGCCGACGTCGACCTTAGAGTCTCCGGAACATGGAGTCAGGTCCACACGCTCCAACGGACAGCGAAAACAGCCGCTGAAGCCGTCCAGGACGCACAGGATGTCGCCAACGTCCACGGCCCCGCTGATGTCCGTATCACCATATTGCAGGAGGGCGATGGCATCGTGCGTACAAGCCAAGCCGGGAGAGCAGATATCGTTTGTGCAGATATCCGCGTCGGCGCAGTCCGCGGGGCTGCACTGGCACTCATCGGGAACGGCGTCGCAGTTGATATCCGGGGAGCTGCCGTTGGCGCTGTCGCAAACGTCGGGGAAGTTGTTGCCGTTGCAATCGGCGTTGGCCTGGGCGGCCGGCAGATTCGTGAATCGCAACGTGAAGTGAGCGGAGTCCGCGTAGTTCGTGGAGCCGTCATCGCGCACGAAAAACGTCCCTTCCCAGACGCAATCCTGCGTTTCGAACTGGGGCGAATCGGAGTTGATGTGCCAGGTCAAATGGCGGTCAAACTGGTGGTTGCCCAAAAACGTGTCCTCGCCCGGCTGGTCGAGAACGATCAGCCCGGGGGTGACGACCTGAAGGGCCGGATCGAGTGCCACCACCTCCAACCAGATCGTCGCCCCCGGCTCCAATGGATACCAGTCGTTTTCCGGCTGGGCCACGAAAAGAGAAACAAAGCCCGGCTGGTTTTCCGCCCAGCCGTTGAGGATGCCCGAAGTGGGGTCCAGCGGGATTATGTCCGCGAAATCGAACCCGCCAACTTTAAGTTGCCCGGCGGCCGTGCGGCCCACGGGAATGTCGATGTCCTGGGCGCGAACCGCAGAAGCCGCGAATGCCCAGCCCGCCGCAACCGCAGTGAGAATGCAATGATCGTTTCTTATCATCTTTCATTCACTCCTTTGCCCTTGCGAGCCGCGATCTAGAAGTGTAGCACCGGTTTTGAACCGGTGTCTTCACCGCTTACAAAGCGGCGCCACACTAAGGAATCGCGCAGAAATAACATAAACGAATCGATTTCGCGAAAGCCCAACAAATAGGGCCGTCCGTAGGAACAATCGTGTAAGGAATTCATGCGCGATTTCTAAAGTCCGCGACTGGCCTCGCGCGTTTCCACGCCAGAGCCATTGCAGCCAAGGCCATGAACACAAACGACGCCGGCTCTGGCACATTCGTGAACCGCACGGTTAATTCGTTGGTGGCTGCATAGCCCGTGGCGCCCATATCGATCAACCGAAAGGACGCTCGCCATTCCATCTGGTTAGGGTCGAAAGCCGGATCATCACTGTTGATGTGCCAGAATCCGTGCTCATCAAGCGCTGGCTCGCCGATCACCCAGGTGTCGCCGGGATTGCGAAAGACCGAGGCGAACCCCGGCGTGATCCCACGGAAGGCCGTGTCGAACGAAACAACCTGTAGTGCCACCACCGCGCCGTCGGCCAAGGTAAAAATCCCCTCAGCCGGCTCGTCTTTGGCCAGGCTCACGAACCCCGGTTCGTCGGCACCCCAACCGTTGAGCAGGCCCTCGATCGGCGGGAGCAGCACGGACTCCTTGAAATTAAACTCGACGATAAGCTGTCCGGTTGCGCTTCGGCCTATGACGAACTCAGCATGCCCGTGACTGTCGCCGCCGCGTGCGATACTCGTCGCCAATGACAGCACAAGCCACCAGGCCGGCCGAAAATGCTTCTCTCCCATCGAATACTCCTCTCTTTAGTCGCCCGTAAAGGCCGTCTGGAAGGGGGGCCCCCGTCCTCAAGGTCCACGTCGTCGTCACCGTCGAAGTCGAACGTGATTTCGATCTTCAGCGCGCATGTCTCTTCCGGATTCGGCCGGCTGTCGACTCCCGCCAGATAATCGACGAAAAACGCAAAGTCCCTCCGATCGACGTCTCCGTCCTCGATCAAAGTCCCCATCCGCTTCGTGCAGGATAACATCGGTGAGCCGCATGGTGAAGGGGTCGGATGCCGAATAGCGCCGTCGCGCCCAAGTCCCGAAGAAGAAACAAGCGGGGGGAATCTAGAGGTTCTTGAGGCGTTGTTCGGTGTCGTAGGTTTGGAGGGCGGCCACGAGCTCGTCGAGGTTGCCTTGCATGACTTGATCGAGCTTGTAGAGGTCGAGGTTGATGCGGTGGTCGGAGACCCGGTTCTGCGGGAAGTTGTAGGTGCGGATGCGCTCGGAGCGGTCGCCGCTGCCGATCATCGTGCGGCGGGCCTTGTCGCGCTCGGCCGTGGCCGCGTGGCGTTGCTCATCGTATAGGCGGGTGAGCAGCAGGCGTCGGGCCTTGGCCCGGTTTTTGTGCTGGCTCTTCTCGTCGCGCATGGAAACGGTGATGCCCGTGGCCTTGTGCACTAGCCGGATGGCCGATGACACCTTGTTGACATTCTGCCCGCCCGGTCCGCCGGCGCGGGAAACGAACTCCTCCACGTCGGTTTCCCAGTTGATTTCGATGTTGATCTCCTCCGGCTCGGGCAGGACGGCCACCGTGGCCGCGGAGGTGTGAATGCGGCCTTGGGCCTCCGTTTCCGGCACGCGCTGCACGCGATGCCCGCCGCCCTCATAGCCCAGTAGGCGGTAGGCCTCCGGACCTTTGATGGTCATGACGACTTCTTTCAGCCCGCCGAGGTCAGAGCCGCTCTGATCCAGGACCTCGACGGTGAGGCCCTTGCGCTCGCAAAAACGGAGGTACATTTCGTACAGGTCGCGGGCGAACAGGGCCGCTTCATTGCCGCCGGTGCCGGCGCGGATCTCCATGATGACCGATTCGATGGCCGCGTCTTCGTCGCTGACCACGGCCTGTTTAAGCGATTCGAGCATACGGTCGTGCCGGGCCTGAAGGTCTTGGGCCTCGGCCTCGGCCAGGGCCCGCAGGTCGCGGTCTTGCGAGCGGTCGTCCAGCATCGCTCGCGTCTCTTCGAGCTGGCCGCGGACTTTGCGAAAGTCGCGGTACGGCCCCACCAGTCGCCGCAGGCGCCCCAGCTCCTTGGTGATGGCCACAACCTTGGCCGAGTTGGAAGCCACGGCCGGATCGGAGAGCTCCTGATTGAGCTGGTCACTGCGGTCGCTGAGTTCCTGCAGCTTGGCGAAGAGCCGGTCCTCTATCTGTGTGGGCATGGTTATTCAAAAAGAAACACGCGAAAGACCGGTTGGCCGGTCGCCCGCGTGATCCTACGCACCGCTAGGGGCTAAGCTAACGCCGTACGGTTTTCTTTTCGGTCTTCTTCTTGGGGGCGGTGAAGTACTCGCCGCCGAACTTCTTGGTGAATCGGTCGACGCGGCCCAGGGAGTCGACGATTTTTTGGGAGCCGGTGAAAAACGGATGACAGGATGAGCAAATCTCAACCTTGATTTCCGGGATCGTGCTGCGCGTCTGCCAAGTGGCTCCGCAGCCGCAATGGACGGTGCAATCGACGTATTTCGGGTGAATTCCCTTTTTCATTGAGGCAATCCTTCTTTAGCGACGCTCAACCATTTGAACAGTATAGTCCGCCCTCAAGTTCCATCAAGCGTCCGGTTTCGGTTGCCACCATCCCGTGCGCCGAGCCAATTATTTATACCCCCAAGGGGACTCGAACCCCTGTCTTCAGGTTGAGAACCTGATATCCTAGGCCACTAGACGATGGGGGCGTTTTGCGAGAATCGTAGCGACGCTGCCGCCCGGCGGTCAAGGGGCCAAAAACCGCGTTCTCCCAGCGCGCGTCGTGAACCGCCATCGGCGCCCCAGATGAAGCGAGCCGCCTTATGCTGGCGGTGCGTCCCGCAGCAATGCTCGGAAGCCCGCCTGTTCGAAGTCTTGATCGTAAATGGGGGCGTCGGTCACATTCTCTTCGCGCATGACCTCGAAGGAGATGCAGTTCGTCAGCGACCAGGATTTGTCGGGGCGCGCCGCGTGCAGTTTCAATCCACGTTGGAACCAATCCGCCGTCGCGGGCACGACTTGAATCTCGTCGTCCGCATAGATTGAACTCATGGCCGTGTGCGCGCGGGCCCGCAGCTTCTTCGACGACAGGAGGTTTACAAACTCGAGAAGGACAAATTCCGTGGTCAAGAAAGGCGCCGAAACGGCGGTGCTCCACTCGATCGCCGCCTGGTGCAGACCGTCCGCCGGCACTGCCACGGCAACGAAATACGCCGTATCGATGAAAATCACGAGTTCTTCTTGGGAGTACCGTAGAGATAGTGGTCAATCTCGGCGGCGCCATCGGCCGGCCAATCGGGATCGTCCGGCAACCCTTCGAGCGCGCGAGCCAGGGGGTGATCCCCCCGGGGAGGAAAACCAGAGATCAGCCCAATTCGACCCAGACCTGAAAGGCACAAGGAATAAGGCACAAGTCATCTAATGCCTGCCTAATGCCTTGTGCCTTCAAATCACCGGTATTCGACCCTTTAGGGTCGGGTTTTCCGTGTTCTCAGGCCACCGGTCGGGAAACATGCGGCTTTCCCGGCGTTTCGTCGTGAACCAGCGGATGCTCCCCTGCCGATCCGACATCATCCGCTTCGTGCTGTTGCTGTAGCTCCTCCATGATGCGTTCAAATCCGGCCAATCGAGCCTTCGCGATCTCTCGCACGAACGGAAAGCGGAAAGAGTCGTTCAGTCGAGCGGTCCAAAAGTGATACTCCTTTCTCCGCCGCCAGGTGTCCAGAACCGCCTTGACACCTTTGCCATCGAGCGCCCCGCGGCGTATGGCCGGCCAAAGGGAGATCACCCCGAATTCTTCGAGGTTCTCGGCCTCGGTGACGATCTGCCCTTCGAGCAACGGAATATCGCGGTCGTTGAGCGTTGTGATCGCCGAATAGGCTCGCTCCAGGCTCTCGGCCGGAAGCAGCCCCATCAGGCTCTGTTGCATCAAGCGTGCGCCCTGTTCATGGTGGGCGTCGGGGGGAGGGCGAGTAAGAATCTCCGTTCGGGGAATCTCACCGGCCGTAAACCGCACCGCCCAGCCAGAGTCATGGTACAGGCCTGCAGCGAAAACGGCGGCCACGTCGGGTGATTGTTCCAGAAGAGGGGGTTGTTGAGCGATTCTTTTTGCGGTCGTGGCTACGCGAACCGAATGTTCCCATAAATACACGTCCGGGTCGCCGTGCTCACCCGGAATGAGCAAGTCCGTCCGCGCACGAGCCCAAATCGGCTCCAAGTTCACCATGTACCGGACGTCCGTTTCTGGCTGGGGGGCGACAGAATCGCGACGACGCCTTCGCCACTCAGGGGGATGATGGCGAGACCCGTGGCTCTCGACCAAAGTACGGCACGCTTAGATACCCCCTCGCTTGGTCACCCCGTTAAAGACCTTCTAATACCAGCCATGACTTCGACCACGCGGCAGCTCTAGCACCCCGTGTCCGAAATTGAAAAACAAAACTCCCGCCGGGCAGGCCCCTACACCCCATGCACTACCCAAAAAAGACCGAAAACCGCAAGTCCTATTGTAGCTATTTGTTTAGCGAAAGTCCCGCAGAAAATCCGGTTGATGAGCCGGAAAATACGCTATTATCGATCTGAACGAAGGTTACGTAAGGTTTCCGGCTCGGGACATCAAATGGGTCGGTAGAAGAAGTCCCGTTTTCGGGGTTCCCATCCTGCATCTAGTATGGCCTGTCTGATTTCCTGCTCGGAAAGCCGGTAGGTGGTCCCCGCGGCGGAGACGACGTTTTCCTCCATCATGACCGAACCCATGTCGTCGGCTCCGAAAAATAGAGCGAGTTGACCGATTTTGACGCCTTGCGTTACCCAACTCGACTGAAGGTGAGGGACATTGTCCAAGTAGATCCGCGATAGGGCGGTCATTCGCAAATACTCATGGGCGTCTGCTAAAACGAGATGCTTCCCGTCGGGAAGTCCGTTCAAATCAAGATCGAACGCTTTCACCCGCCCCAGCGGCGTCCGGCCCGGTTGAAATGTCCAGCAAATGAAGGCCGTAAAGCCGCCCGTTTCGTCCTGCAGTTCGCGGATTCGCCTCAAGTGCTCGATTCGCTCCGGTATGGTCTCGATATGCCCGAACATCATTGTAATGCTCGTTTTCATGCCGATGCCATGGGCTTGCCGCATGACGTGCAGGTACTCTTCGCTATTCGTCTTTCCTTGGGCAATCTTGCGGCGGACCCGGTCAACCAGAATCTCCGCCCCACCGCCGGGGATCGAATCCAACCCCGCCTCCTGCAGCCGCAGCAACACGTCCCGAACCGGCAGGCCGAACTCGAGGTGGAACGCATGGATTTCCGGCGGACTAAAGGCATGAATATGAATGCCCGGATACTCGCCTTTGATGAATCGCAAGAGGTCCAGATACCAGTCAAACGGCAGCATCGACCCGGGCACGAGGCCGCCCTGCATCAGAATCTGCGTGCCACCGATAGCAATGAGCTCCTCCACCTTGCCGCCGATCTCCTCGAAGCTGAGAACATATCCCGGCGGCAGCTCGGGCCGGCCGGTGTCCTCACCCGGCACATCGGCCTTGAATTCGCAGAAAATACACTTGGCGGTGCAATAGTTGGCGTAATTGATATTCCGGTCAACGACGTAGGTTCGATAGGGCCCCGGGTGCAACCGCATGGTATTGGCATGGGCACGCCGCCCGAGCTCGTGAATCGAACAGTCCCGATAGAGTTCGAGTGCCTCTCGATCGGAAACCCGAGGGACCGCAACTCGCGGCAGCTCTGGGGCAAGTACAGTCATACCAGCACATGGCCCCGGCTTGACGGAATAATCTCGTGCTTGCGCGCCAACTCGAAGAACTTGGCCATCCCCTCGCGGTGTCGCGGACCCAGCGTGAATTTCAGCCGGTTGGTTAGATACCGCTTCGCCAGGTTAACCGGCCAACCCATGCCGGGGCCGAAGTCGGCCGCGATCAGTTCCGCCGACCGAACGCCAGCGTCTCGGGCGGCAGAAAGCCGCTGGGTCAAGGCAAGCTCGTCTGGCACATCCGAGCCGCATGCCCAGACGGCGAAAACGAAGGGCAACCGGGTGAGCGATTTCCACGCCTGCCCGAGGTCGGTCTGAACCTCGAAGTCAACCAGGTTGTTGTTGACGACCTTATCTCCAATCAAGAGCACGGCCTCGCAATGCTCGCTTGTTTGCGGACCGCGGTAGGGCAGGATATCGAGCCGTTGTCCGAAGACTTCCCGCCAAATGATATTGGCCAGCGCTACCGACGTATGGGAATGGCCGTCCACGTGCAGGCGCCGAACCCCCTTCGGCGAAACCCGCGAGAAGACGCGAACGGTCAGTGTCTCACCGTCGCAGCCGATGCAGGCATCCGAAAGAATCCGCCAACCGCGATCCGGATGCACCAAGTCGATGACGGGAATGAGCGCCGCGTCCACGCCGCCGCCTTCCAACAGTAGTGGCAGGCTTGCGGGGACGTCGAAAACCAATTGCACCGCCGGATCGGCCTCCAACCCGGCGATCAACGGCCGGGCATTCAAATAAGAAACGACGCCCAGCCTCCATTTGGGTCCTTGCTGATCGCTTGCTGTTTTTGCCATTCGTTCCGCGCTCAATGCCGCCGCTTCTGCCGTTCTGGAGCTCGCTGGTATCGTAATCAACGGGCCTCCAGCATCCAACAAGCCGTGCAAGTGCGGGCGGTTTTTCACTCTTTTTGAAATGATCTTCCGTCCGAAAGCGGTCGCCGGTGCGCGGCCTGCCAAAAGCCGGCACATACGCTTGCCCGCCTCCGTGCCCACCCTAAACTTTAGTGATGATGTCAGTCAGTCGGCAGCACCAGGATGGCAGCAGCCCTCAGGACCCAGCCCGAAGGGGAAGCGTCGTGATCCGACTTGCCGTGGCCGGAGCGGCGGGGCGCATGGGGCGATGTGTCTTGGACGTGGCCTCGCGCGACCCGCGATTTGAGGTGGTCGCCGCCCTGACCCGTTCCGACGACAAGTCATGCCACTCCGTGATCCACTTCGGGGACAATCAATCCTGCCTCACCGATCGATTGGTGGTCCCCTGCGACGTGCTCATCGACTTCACCGTCGGCTCGGGTACGCTGGCCTGGCTGAGCGTCTGCGAAGCGCAACGGATTCCCATGATCATCGGGGCGACCGGGCATCACGAACCGGCCTCTCAGCGAATCCGACAGGCGGCAACGGCTCTGCCGATCGTCCAGGCCGGCAACTTCAGCACGGGTATCAGCGCCATCGTCGGCTTCTTGGCAAAGTTGAGCGAGCAATTAGGCGACTCGTACGACGTGGAGATTGTCGAAACGCATCATCGGCACAAGGCCGATGCCCCCAGTGGCACGGCCTGGTCGCTGGCCGATGAGATTCTGGCCGCCAAGGGCCGCACCCGCGCGGATGTGATCCACGGCCGTCAAGGACAGACCGGGGAGCGACCGAAGGGACCGATCGCCATCCACTCCGTTCGCATGGGTGACGTGGTTGGACAGCACGAGATCCACTTTAGCGCTCCGGGAGAGACGCTCACCATCCGGCACATGGCCCATTCTCGTGAAGTTTTCGCCGTCGGTGCCCTTCGGGCGGCCGCATGGGTGATCGGCCGGCCGCCGGGCCTATATTGCATGGGCGACGTGATCGCGTCACCCGAGCCCGTCTGACGCTACGGCTTCACTTGCATCGGACATTCGGTTTGGCGAGAATGTCGGGAAAGTTTGGTTGCGAAGAAACGGATGGGCGAAATGTCAGGCCGCTTTACGTCCCGCGTGTTGCTTAACCTCGTGCTGGCCACGAGCGCTTTGCTCTATGCCGGTTGCCCCACGGTATCCCTGCCGGGAGATGGATCAACCCCCTCTGACGATCCGCCCAGCGGTGCGGGCCGGCCCCCTCTTCCGCCAGCTAGATTGATTGGCGTGCAAACCGAAGGGGCCGGGCGCGTTGAGCAGGAGATCGTCGGCTCCTTCGTGCGTCTGACCGCCGTAGCCGAACCCGGTTGGCGTTTCGACGGTTGGTTGGATTTGACACGCGAAAACCCGCTGACCATCCTGCCGGATGATTCGACCGCGATCACGGCTAAGTTCGTGGCCATAAGCGACGCGACTACCGACAACGGCGACCCGGACGATTCCGGCGCCGCGGATGACGATGACGACGGGGTTGCTGACGCCATCGATGAGTGCCCTAATACGCCCGGCGGGGCCGCCGTTGACCATCAAGGTTGCTCAACCGGCCAAGGCGATTCTGACAGCGACGGTGTACCCGACGCGGCCGACGATTGCCCAAGGACATCCGCCAACGTCGAGGTCGATGCATCGGGTTGCGCCGACGCTCAACGGGATACCGACGGCGATGGAGTACCCAACGGCCGCGACGAATGTCCCGGTACGGCGGCCGGCACAACCGTGCTGGCCAACGGCTGCACGGCTCGGCAGTCCGACGGCGACGGCGACGGAGTGCCCAATGACATGGACCGCTGTCCGGAGACTCCCGTGGGCGGCCGCGTGGATGTCCACGGCTGCACGCCGCCCGGCCCCGCCGTTTGTGGCAATCGCCGCGTGGAGACGGGCGAGCAATGCGACCCCCCCGACGGTTTTTTCTGCGGGAGCAACTGCCGGTTTCTTTTTGACATTAGCATCTGCGGGAATCAGATTCTGGAACCGGACGAAGAGTGTGATCCGCCCAACGGCACAACCTGTGATGTGGATTGCACCTTGACTGCGGCGGCGCCGGTTTGCGGCAACGGCGTTGTGGAAACGGGCGAACAATGCGAACCGCCCAATACGTCGGTGTGCAATGCCGCGTGCCAGCGCCTTACGCCCGGGAACGCGATGTGCGGGAATGGTACCGTAGAGACGGGTGAGGAATGCGATTCGACTAATCGGGCCGTTTGCGGCTGCAACTGTCGGCGGATTGCGGCCGCGGCGATGTGCGGCAATTGCGTCGTGCAAGGCAGCGAGCAATGCGACCCGCCGGACGGCACTCAATGCGGCTCAAACTGCCTGCGTTTCGGCAGCGGGGGCGAGGCCGTTTGCGGAAACGACCTTGTCGAAGTGGGCGAGCAGTGTGATCCGCCCAACGGAACGACTTGCGACGACACGTGCCAACTGGCTCCCCTTCGGCCGATGAACGATCGCTGCGCCGGCGCCGCTCCGATCACCGAAGGCACCACGGTTTTCAGCAACATCGATGCCCTGAAGGATGGAGTCAACGAGGCCGGCGGCGATTGCGCCTCGTCGGACTTTGGCGCGGACATTTGGTATTGCCTCACCGCGCCCACCGATGCGCGTGTCAACGTGAGCTTGTGCGGCAGCTCCTACGACACCATGCTGGCCGTTTATGAGGGTTGCGGCTGCCCAACCGCTCCGGCTTTTGCCTGCGATGATGACGGCTGTACGGACGGCTTGCGCTCCGATCTGACCTTCGCGGTCGAGGAGGGCCGTTCCTACATGGTGCGCGTCGGTGGATACCGCGGGGCCATCGGCCGCGGCGCGGTTACCGTGACCTATCGGCCGATGAACGATTCATGTGCCAGCCTTCGGCCGATTTCCGACGGGATGACGGATTTCACGAACATCGACGCGACCATGGACGGGGACAATGAAATCAGCGGCGGTTGCCGTTCGGGCGACTTTGACACCGACATCTGGTATTGCCACAGGGCTTCCTGTACCGGGACGCTGACGGTGAGCGTGTGCGACAGTTCCTTCGACACGATGCTTGCGGTTTATCGCGGCTGCGGCTGTCCGAGCCTCCGCGCCGCGGCCTGCAACAATAACAGTACGGAGTGCGATAGCGGCATCACTTCGCGCCTATCCGTCGAAAGCGCCTTTCAGCAAGAGTTTCTCGTGCGAATTGGAGGTCTGGACGGCGCTCAAGGTGAGGGCACGGTTGAAATCTCTTGCGAGTTGGGGAATACGTGCGGTCCCGGCAACGGAGATTGTTTTAGCGCCCATTCCAATCCCGGTTGCAACGACCCCCGATGCTGCGAGGCGGTTTGCGCCGTCCGCGGGGCCTTGAGCTGCTGCACGGAGACCTGGGATGAAGAGTGCGTCTTCCTGGCCTCGCGTTTGCACAACTCATGTGAACCGTAGCGTGGCGTCCACCTATGGCTTCAAAACTCCGCGTTTTGTTCTTGTGCACGGGCAATTCCTGCCGTTCGCAAATGGCCGAGGCACTCTTGCGGCACCTGGGCGGTGACCGGTTTGAGGTTCACAGCGCCGGTTCCCACCCCGCGGGATTCATTCACCCCTTGGCCGTCGAGTGTCTGACGCGACTGTCCGTACCCATGATCGACCTTCGCTCGAAAAGCTGGGACGAGTTTCTTCAAACCCCGGTCGATGCGGTTATTACGCTTTGCGACTCAGCCGCCGCCGAAACGTGCCCGGTTTGGCCGGGGGCCCCGATTCGTGCTCACTGGTCGATTCCCGACCCGACGTATCATCTTGGGGTCGCCGACGAGCGGATCGAATTCGCCCTCCGAATCGCCTCCCGATTGCAGACCAAGATCCAGGGCCTCGTGGACCTGGATTGGTCCGTCAACCCCCAAGAAATCCAAAAACGCCTCGAATTCCTGGGAGAGATTTGAATTTCCAAAATAAGCCATGTGGGAATCCTTGCCCTTGATAGGCCGTGCATGTCTTCCCCCCGGTATGGGTCGGACGCAGATTCGACTGCCCGACCTTTCGAAAGGAAGGATGACTGAAGACAATCATTTCATGGGCGCGGCCCTGGCCGAGGCTCACGCCGCGGGGGAAGACGGCGAGGTGCCGATCGGAGCCGTGGTGGCCCGCGGGGAGCGCATCATCGGACGAGGCCACAACTCCCGCGAGCGCCTGGCCGATCCCACCGCACACGCCGAAATGCTGGCCTTGACCGCGGCCGCTGCCGAGGTGGGCAACTGGCGTCTGGAGGATTGCACGCTCTACGTCACGCTGGAACCGTGTGTCATGTGCGCGGGAGCCATCGTGCTGGCCCGCATTCCGCGGCTGGTCTACGGACCCAGGGACGTGAAAGCCGGGGCCTGCGGCTCACTTTATTCGATTGTGACCGATCCGCGACTGAACCACCGCGTGGTGGTCACCGAAGGCGTGTTGGCCGATGAATGCGCCGCCCTGCTCCATGATTTTTTTGCCGCCCAGCGCGCCGCGGGAAAAAAATAGGGGCCGCCGAGCCGGCCATTACGGCGGGTTCACCTTGACGAGGATTTTGATGTTCTCCGGCCGGGCGGCCGCTTCAAATGCCGAAACGCCCTGCGCCAGCGGAAACACCCGCGAGACCATCGAGCGAACCTCCACTGCCTGCCGGGCCAGGGCGTTAATCGCATCACCAAACGGCCCGTCGCGATTGCCGGTCAAGCGGATTTCGTTTCGCACCAAACCAGATAGGTCCAGCCGGTCCGCGTCGAAAAGCTTGCTCTTCAAGACAATCGTTCCACGAGGCCGAACCAGGGCCATGGCCAGACGCAGGCCTTCGGCCGAGCCGCTGCACTCCACTACCACATCGCGGTCATGCTTGGGAGTAAGATCCCCGACGAGGACGGCCTGAACCCCCTTCTTCTCGCAAAGCAGCAGCTTGTCGCGATTCCGCCCGACGACGGTCAGTTTGCAGCCCGTGGTTTTGAGGACCTGAGCGACCAGAAGCCCCAGTCGCCCCGCCCCGACCACACTCACCTGGTCCCGAGTCTCGATCGGGCTCTGGGCGAGCACCTGATACGCGGCCGCCACGAGCGGAACGAAGACGGCTTCTTCGTCCGAGATCGTGTCGGGGATCGCGTGCAAATTCCTTTCCGGCACGGCCAACCAATCGGCGAGGCAGCCATCCCGGCCCTCCACACCGATCACGGTCCGCCTGCGGCAATGGCTCGCCAGGCCTGATAGACACAGGTCGCACTGGCGGCAAACGCAATGCCCTTCGCCCACGACGCGCTTGCCATTCCAGGCCGGCGGCCCTTCCTCAACCGTGCCAACAAACTCATGCCCGGGTACGCCGCGAAAGCTCGTCGCTCCCGCCGCGATGCGCAAGTCATCCGCGCTGATCCCGGCCAGATGAACGCGAACCAACACATCTCCCGGCGCCGCTCGCGGGTCGGGATACCGCGGATCAAGACTCAATCGTCGATCAAACGTAAGCGCCCTCATGCCAGCTTACATCCTATCCCAACGAGAAAGGAATACGCGACCCCGCGAAAGACGTGCGGGCGATCGGCCGATTCGAGCCGCGACGGGGCCGACCTTCCATCAAGCGGCCAACTCGCGGGTCGCTAAATGTGACTCGATCGTCGAAACCGTCGAAAATACCGGATCCGAAGAGAATCGAACCGCCCGTACCTTGCACATGGCTCACGATTGCCGGATTCGGACTCGATTCCCAGTGGTATTCGGCCCGGCCATGAGTTCAATGAGGGCATCGTTTGTCATGACAACGGCCACGGCCTTGAAATAGGCCGTGGTCTTACTCCAATTTGCGAGTCCGGCGGCATCAAGGGTCTGGGATTCAAGATCATGAAGGGACGTCACCCGGATGAAGCTACCGGCGGGAAGAGTTGCTTCGGCAACAAGTACGCGGAACCAGGCAAAGTCCGATCCAAGATCCGCCGCGTGCGCAAAAACTACGACCCGTTGACAAAAAGGCCCCGACGCGTAGAATAGCGGCAGTTCGGGTTTTCAACTACTTGAACCGGAGGATGATGGCATGTTTGCAGAGAACACTTTCTGTCCGTTTCATCGGACGGTGG
>Ga0187892_10004104_pt1 | contig 25065 bp, 19 predicted proteins | sample MA1701073metaG_FD_139345 | JGI IMG/M metagenome (GOLD analysis project Ga0187892, IMG submission 139345) | Bio-ooze microbial communities from a basaltic lava cave in the Kipuka Kanohina Cave System on the Island of Hawaii, USA - MA170107-3 metaG ... | reverse complement strand
GAGCGTCAGGAGATCAGTCGGCTCGTCGCCCAGGCCGAACTCGATGCGGGCGAGGAGGACGGCTCGCCATTGCCGGGCCTCCGATCTCTCGGCAGTCTCTATTCCCGCCCGCAGAACGCTAGCTGTCTCGTCTGGGTGTCGAACGCCCGCCTCGCAGAGAATCACGTCCGCTTTCACGATCGCATCTTCCTCGCTCCTCCCGCCGCCGCGCGCGGCATCGTACCGCGGCTGATGCGGGAGTGGGGGAGGGCGCGGGCTAAGCCAAAATCGTCAGCCTAAAAGCCTTGACTTTGGCTGACGTCAACCGTAGAGTCCGGTTCGCTGCGCTGGTTCGCGGCTTGCCCTGGGCCGCGGGCCGAACCGCCCTGGAGGTCCGTTCGTGGTCGAGACGGTTAGGCTGGAGTTTGGGGCCGGGAATGGAGCTGTTGCAAATCCTTTATTCCCCGGTTCAAATCCGGGTGCCACCTCCATTCCCCCCGCTCAGCGAAGCTCTCCCTCGCCCGCGAATCCGCATTCCTCTCGCGCACGCCCTCCGCGCATTCCCGCGTCGTCCTGCCGCGTGGTCGGAGATCCTCGTCCTCTTCCGTCGAGGCGCCGTCGGGGACGCTCGCGGCGCCGTGCGGAGAGCGAGCGAGCGAACGAGCGGACGGACTCGCCGGAGATCTTCGTGCCGATCGACCCAATTCCGAGGTAGAGTCTCGGCGACGAGTTGGGAGCGGACTTTTCCGGTCCGGAGGACGCGAGTCCTCCGGTCGAGAATGGAGAGTCCGTCATGTCGACCATAAGGAGGATGATCGGGGTCCTGTCGTCAGCGGCGGCGCTCGTCTTCGGCGCGGCCACGCACGCCCACGGAGCCGGGGGCGAACTCGTCCTCAGGACCGACAACGGCGCGGACGGCTACTACTACGGTCTCATGCCGGGTGGACGCCACATTTCCGAGTACCTCGCGGGCACGTATTCCCGGGAGGCCATCATCTGCGGGGCGCGCGTGCGCGAGCTGAATCAGGGAACGATCCCGCCGCCGGGAATCATGGGAGGGGACCTCCGGTTCGAGGGCCCGCTGAACGCGGGATACCCCGACCTCGCCGCGCCCGGCCTCATCGCGGAGGCCGACGCCTCGAGCCTCGGCACGTGCTCCATGTCGAGCGCGGTCCCGCGGATCTTCACGTTCGGGAGCGGCGCGGGCGTCCCGGATCCGGGGACGAACCACTACGTGTCCGCCATCGCCCCGCTGCGCGGCATGGCGGGGATCGACTTCTGCGGCATCCTCCTCGACACGAGCAGCGCTCCTCAGCGGTTCTCGAAGATCTACAACAACGGCATGTTCAGCACCCTTGCGTGGAACCACTTCGTCGAGCTGATCGTCTTCGTGCCGAAGCGGATGGACCTCGACATGCGCGCGCACGGCTCGGCTCGCTTCCCGGGCGACACAGGCCTTCCGGTCGTCTTCGCGAACCGTCCCAACTCCGGGGGGACCGTGACCGACGACGAGATCACGCTCACGCTGTCGATCGACAACGGCACCGGCGGCGCTGCCACGCGGAACCTCGAGATCTGCGCCGACGAGTCGGTCATCTCGCCGGCAAGAGGCCTTCGGCCCATCACGTCCTTCTTCCGTCCGGTCGGCGGCGGGGCGGCCGTCATGAACCCGCTCACGCTGCTGTCGGGCCGGACGATCCTCAGGCTCGAGGTTTCGCAGGCCTCCACGAAGGCAAAGATCGCCAGCATCGCCGACAGGAGGGTCCTGAACCTGCCGATCCGCGTTCTCGTGGACGATCCGGCCTTCGACACCGACCTCTGCCGTCTCGACGGCGGCGTGGACGTCGACGACGAAGTCCAACGGCTCGGTCTCCGCCGCCGGGCCGGGAGCCCCGACGACAACTCGGCGGAGGCGTTCTTCGTCGTGCAGATCCCGAGCATGCCGGGCGACGCGCTCAACGTGCGCCACAAGGCGGTCGACCTCCCGCGGACGGCCCTCTACCGCGTGAGCGGCTTCGAGGCCGTCGGGGGCGAGTTCGGCGGCTCGACCGGCCTCCCGGGCCTCGACGCCATCGAGCTCCGAGCGCAGGACCCGGTCCTCACCGCGTCGCCGGATCTCTCCGGCGCGGGCCTTCTCCGGTCATTCGGCACGGCGGACGGCGTCGGCGAGGCTCCGTTCACGGATCCGACAGGGATGGGCATGGTGCCCGTCACGAAGGTCTTCGACTTCCCCGACCTCGCGATCGATCCGGCCGGGCCGCCCGGCCCGGTCGGGAACCTCTACGTCTGCGCGCTCCCGCTTCCGGGCGAGATGGGGACGGTGACCGCGATCGCCGCGGACCAGGCGCCGGGCGAGACGCTGCTCGGCGACTCGTCGAGGACCGCGGGCGGCGCTCTTCCGGTCACCTACGACAACACGTCGAACTACATGCTCCGCCTCCTCCTCGACGGCGATCGCTCGACGCTCGGAAGCGCGCCGCCTTGGGCGGCGGCGGGGCCCGACGGGCGCGCCTTCGTGCGCCCCGCGGGCACGTTCGTTCCGATCGACTTGACCGGCCGGAGGGTCCGCTGACGGGATCGATGCGCGCCGCCGCGCGCGAGCGGAAGGTCGCCGCTCGGAGACGAAGGCTCCGGGCGGACTTCGCGTGGGACGCCGCGGCCTCCCTCCCCGGTTGACGCCGGGGGCCGGCGGCGGGTAGCACGGAGCGTCGCGATCCAATCCCGGACCCGCCGCTGCGCCGAGGGAGCCCGAGACCCGTTGATCCACGACTTCGCGAAGTTCACGGCCCCGTACCGAGTCGCGGACGGGAAGACGTTCAAGCTCCGCCGCTTCGACCCCGCCGACACCGGCGGCCTCAAGTCCGAGGCGAAGAAAGAGTCTCGCGCTTGGCTCGAGGCCGGAGTGGAGCGGCTCGCCTCGCTCCAGGAGAAGCTCTACGCGCAGAACAGCTACGCTCTCCTCCTCGTCTTCCAGGCGATGGACGCCGCCGGCAAGGACTCGACGATCAAGCACGTCATGTCCGGCGTCAATCCCCAGGGCTGCCAGGTGTTCTCGTTCAAGGCGCCGTCCACCGAGGATCTCGACCACGACTTCCTCTGGCGCACCGCGCGGTGCCTCCCCGAGCGCGGCCGGATCGGGATCTTCAACCGCTCGTACTACGAGGAGGTGCTCGTCGTCCGCGTTCACCCCGAGCTCATCGAGAAGCAGCGTCTTCCGGGAAAGCTCGCCGGCAAGAACCTCTGGAGGCACCGTTACCAGGACATCGCGGCGCACGAGCGCTACCTCGCGCGCAACGGTGTCGTCATCCGCAAGTTCTTTCTCCACGTCTCGAGGGAGGAGCAGAGGCGGCGGTTCATCGAGCGCCTGGACGAGCCGAACAAGAACTGGAAGTTCTCCCTCGCCGACGCTCGCGAGCGCGACTTCTGGGACGACTACATGGAGGCCTACGAGGACGCGATCCGGGAGACCGCGGCGCCGCACGCGCCCTGGTACGTCGTCCCGGCCGACAACAAGTGGTTCACCCGGCTCGTCGTCGCGGCCGCGATCGTCTGCGCCCTCGAGGATCTCGGCCTCGCGTTCCCCGCCATCGACGAGTCGAAGAAAAAGGAGCTCGCCGTCGTGCGGAAGGCGCTCGAATCCGAAACGAAGCGAACACAAAAGAAAGAAAGGAAAAAGAAAAAGTAATCGCTCCCGGCGTCGCACGGCTCGTCCTCGCGATCGTCGCGCTGCGCGATCTGGCCGCGGGCGTCGGAGGGACGGTTTTCGGCATCGGCGCGCCGGCCGGCGTCGCGGCGACGGCGTTCGCGTCGGGAGCCGCGGCCGCGGCCGCCGTCGTCCTGCCGCGCTTCGCGAGGCCGGCCGCCGCGCTCGCGATCGCCGCGCGGCTCGCCGTGCTCTTCGCCTGCGCCGGTGGGGCGATCGCGCCGGAACGCTTTCCGCTTCTCGTCGGAAGCGTCCTCGTGCCCGTCTTCCCTCTCCTCCTCGTCGCCGCGAGCGGGCGATCCGCGGTCGCGGCCGCCGTCCTCGTCCACGCGGCCGCGTCGGTCGCTCTCTTGGCCGTGGCGCCGGGCACCGCGGCGGAGCCGTCGGTCGAAGCGCGCCGCCTCTTCGTCGCGGCGCACGCGGGAGCCTGGACGCTCGCGTGGACGCTCTGGTCGCTCTCCTCGCTCTCGTACGGCGCCCTCCTCGCCGTGTGGTGGAGCCGCGTCCGAGGAAGCCGGCTCGCGCTCCTCGGGCTCTCTGCGGGGATCGCCGGGTTGCCGCTCGACCTCGCCGGCGAGAGCGCGTGCGCCGCGCTCATGGCGGGGGGCGGCGCGTCGGCCGAGGCCTTCGCGTCGGCGGAGGGGACTTTCCGCTTAGCGAGCGCGCTCGCCGCGAACGGGCTCTACACGGCGGGCGGCGCCGCCCTCACGATCGCGTCCGCTCGGTCGGGGTTTCTCCGCGGGCCGGTTCTCGTTCTCGGCGGCACGGTGTGGGTCGCGGGGCTCGCGCTCTCGATCGCGGCTGTCGTCGGCTCCGGCGGCGCGATGACGGCGTCGGGCGCCGCGCTCATGGCGCTCTTCATTCCGTTCGCGGCGGGCTTGTGGCTTCGCCTCGGACGACCGTGATCCCGTCCTTCTCGAGCTCCGAGAGGAGCGCCTTCCATCCGAGGAGTTCCGGCGCCGTCAGCGCGCCGACCGAAAGGCCGGCCGAGCGCTCGGCGAGCGCCGCCGCCGCGACGGGGCCCCGCGCCCAAGTCCGCGCGAGGAAGGCGAGTGCGCGGCCGATCGCGTCCCGCTCGAACGCGACTCCCACCTCCACCACGCCGGACGCGCCGAGGAGCGCCGGGAAGAGATCGAGCTCGGGGCTCTCGATGAAGCGTGCCGTTCGCGTCCCGACGGGCGGCGGGAAGGGCGCCGTGAAGCCGGAGCGGAGCGCGACGCGCGGGCCGCCCGGGGCGGCGAAGCGGCGGCCGGCCTGCGCCACGATCGTTTCGACCGACGCCCGGCCCTTCTCGTTGTCGTTCCCGACGAAGAGCGCGACGCGTGCGGAGCGGAGCGGCCCGTGCCTTTCGCGCGCGGCGAGGGCGAGCGCGAGCGAGACGCCGGGGAGCGCGGATGCGCCCGTCACCGCCGCGAGGCCCTTCGACGCGAAGCGCGGGCCCATCGCGCGGACGGCCGCGACGAAGGCGCGGTCCTCGGCGATGTCGACCGCGTGGCAAGCGCTTTCGAGAGCCGCCTCGTGGAAGGCGAGGCCGAGCCGGGAAAAAGGGCCCGCCGCGAGGACCGCCACGTCGTGTCCGCGGAGCGCCGCGGCGCAAGCGAGGCGATCGGCCGCGTCGAGCGAGACGGCGCGCCCGCCCGCGAGCTCCGCCGCGAGGCGCTCGGCCCGCGCGCGGCGGCGCGCGGCGAGGGTGACGGCGAGGCCTCGCGCCGCGATCGCGCGCGCGACGATCCCGCCGAACGTCCCCGAGCCGCCGACGACGATCGCTCGTGGCATGATTCCCCTCCGCCCCCCGCGCCGTCCCGCCCGCTCGTCCTTTTCCCGGGGGGGCGGCCGTGCGGACACGCGGGCGGACTTTTGAGTCATCACCCTGTCTTGATTCAGCGAAGAAGCTCGAGTCCTGCCTCGGCCTCCGATGACGCCTGTCTGGCGAAGCGTTGAGGCGGGACGTCCGAGCTCGGTTGCGGCTCTGCGGCGTTACAGTATTCACCTCCGACCGATCCGGTCTGGACCTTGCGAAGAAACGGAGTCCTTTTCTCGGCCGCCGATGACACGTGTCTGGCGTCGCGTCGAGACGCGACAGCCGAATTCGGTCGAGGCTCGACGGCGTCAGCCCGCATTATTCCCAAGGTCAACGGCCGAGCCGAGCAGAACGGCCGCGAATCGCAACGCAGAGGCGAGGCGGGCGGGTCTGCGAGTGGCGCCGCGAGCTTCTGGCCGAGACCCGGCCAGAACCGCTCGGCCTCATGAATGATGCGGGCCAGGATGACGCTCTCGCGCTCCGCGCTCCTCGTCCACTTCGCGGCGCTCCTCGCCGCCTGGGTCGCCGCGTGGCTCCTGAAGCGCGGCCTCGATCGCGTCGTCTCGTTCTCTCCCTTCGGCGCCGTTCTTTTCTGGACCGCGATGAAGCTTGTCGTGTGGATCGCGCCGTGCGTCGCGCTCCTCGTTCGGGCGGGGCGGCGGCCGGTCTCGTATCTCCGCCTCGTTCTCGACCGCCGCGCGATCGCGTGGGCCGGCGGCGTGTCGCTCGTGCTCGCGGCCGCGAATCTCGCCGTCCGGCGTGCGGAGGGCGAACCCCTTGGCTTCCCGGAGTGGAGCGCCCCGCTCGCGAGCGTCCTCGTCGTGACGCCCGTCCTCGAGGAGGTGCTCATGCGCGGGTACTTCCTCCGGGCGTTCGAGGACGCGGGGGCCGCGCGCTTCCGGGCGAATCTCGCCGTGTCTCTCCTCTTTCTCGGGCTCCACGTCCCGGGATGGGCTTTCACCGGCGCATTCTCATCGCCCGACATCCTGCGGCACGTCCCGACGATCTTCGTGCTCGGCCTTCTCTTCGGCTTCGTTCGGCAGCGGAGCGGCTCGACGCTCGCCGCGGTCGTGGTCCATTCGGTGAACAACCTGTTCGGGCGGTGACCGGCCGCCTTGACAGGAACCGCACGGCTGGGAAGATCCTGTCTTTGCGCGAACATCCTCAAGCGGAGAATCCATTCGTGCCCCAGACCCTCGCGAGCGACCGGGCGCCCTTCGACCCGAACGGCCCGCTCTGTCCGCTCCTCGACGACGCGCCGTTCCTCTTCCGCGTCTATTCCGTCGATCCCGAGACGCGCGACGCCATCAAGCGGACCATCAAGAAGCTCCTCCCGGCCCGGCCGGGCCAGAACTTGAAGAAGGACGATCCCGCGCAGATGGGGGAGGCCCTCCGGGCCCTCTTCAACTCGCCGCGACGGCGCGCCGAGATCGCGGCGAAGGACGGCGACGGGACGACCCCGCTCCACGCTGCGCTCTACCAGTGGCTCCTTTCGGGCAGCAAGGAGTTCGTCGAGAACGTGACGAAGGAGTCGGGCGCGGAGGTCGTGGGCGACCGCGTCTTTTTCCGGCCGCAGCACCTCGAGGCCTACCTCGAGAAGCACGGCGTCCCGTCGGAGGACGCGCAGAAGCGGACGCTCGCGGTGCTCGCCGCGGCGTTCGCCTTCTTCGAGCCGGAGCACGCGAAGGGGCTGGTCGTCGCGCTCGCGTCGCGCGGCGAGCCGTTCCTCGGATGGTTCGGCGTGAAGGCGGGCTCGTGAGGAGGGGGAGCGGCGTCGACCGAAGGACGTTTCTCGGCCTCGCTCCGCTCCTCACCGCGGCCGGGCTGGCCCGCGTCGAGGCCGCCGTTCGCGCGCTCGGGCCTCTGCCCGCGGCGGCCGCGGCCCTGGCCGAAGAGGAGTCCTTCTGGCGCGAGATCCAGTCGGCGTTCGACGTCGACCGGAGCCTCGTCAACTTGAACAACGGGGGCGTGAGCCCGTCGCCGCGGCTCGTCCAGGAGTCGTTCCGGCGGCATCTCGAGTTCTCGAACCGCGCGCCCTCGTACACGATGTGGCGCATCCTCGAGCCGCAGCTCGAGAACGTCCGCGTGCGGCTCGCCCGCGCCTTCGGCTGCGACCCGGAGGAGATGGCGATCACCCGCAACGCGAGCGAGGCGCTCGAGACGTGCCTCTTCGGACTCGATCTCGCGCGCGGCGACGAGGTCGTCGCCACCGATCAGGACTATCCGCGCATGCTCACCGCGCTCCGCCAGCGCGCGGCCCGCGACGGGATCGTCCTGAAGCTCATCTCGTACCCGAGCCCGCCTCCCTCGCCGGACGACGTCGTCAAGCTCTACGCCGGCGCTATTGGGCCGCGGACGCGGGCGATCCTCGTGAGCCACATGACGTTCACGGCGGGCGAGATCCTCCCTGTCCGCGAGATCTGCGCGCTGGGGCATGAGCGCGGGATTCCCGTCGTCGTCGACGGCGCCCACGCCTTCGCGCACCTCCCGTTCCGGCGCGACGACCTCGGCTGCGACTACTACGGCACGAGCCTCCACAAGTGGCTCATGGCGCCGATCGGGGCGGGGTTCCTCTACGTGAGGCGGGAGAGGATCCCGTCGCTCTGGCCCCTCATGGCGGCGCCGGAGTCCATGAGGGCCGACGTGCGAAAGTTCGAGGAGATCGGCACGCATCCCGCCGCGAACCACCAGGCGATCGCCGAGGCGCTCACGTTCCACGAGGGGCTCGGCGCCGAGCGGAAGGCGGCACGGCTCCGCCATCTCCGCGACCGCTGGGCGGCGCGCGCGAAGGACCTTCCCGGCGTCCGCTTCCGCACCGGTCTCGGCGAGGGCCGCTCCTGCGCGATCGTGAGCGTCGGCTTCGAGGGCGTCGAATCGAGCCAGCTCGCGACGCACCTCTTCGAGAAGCACCGGATCATCGTCACGTCGGTCGACGTGAGCGGCCAGTGGGAGGCGATCCGTGTGAGCCCGAGCGTCTACACGACGCTCGAGGAGATCGACATCTTCTCGGACGCGCTCGAAAAGGCGGTTCGCGGCGGCCTGCCGGGCTGACGGAAGAAACGGTACCTGGTCCCGTTTCCGCCGCTTCCGGGCTTTCTACTTCGTCAGGTCGAGCCAGACGCTCTTCGTTTCGGTGTACTGATCGAGAGCGTAGGCGCCGAGCTCGCGGCCGAAGCCGCTCTCCTTGTACCCGCCGAACGGGAGCGCCGGGTCGAAGAGGTTGTAGGCGTTGATCCAGACGGTGCCCGCCTTGATCGCACGCGCGGCCTTTATCGCCTTCGTCACGTCGCGCGTCCACACCGCGGCCGCGAGCCCGTAGACCGTCTCGTTCCCCTGCGACACGCCGGCCGTGAAGTCGTCGAACGAGATCGTCGAGAGGACGGGCCCGAAGATCTCCTCGCGCGCGATTTTCATGTCGTTCCGGACCCCGTCGAAGATCGTCGGCTTCACGAAGTAGCCCTTCCCTGTGCCGATGTCGACGCGCTCGCCGCCCGCGACGAGCTTCGCTCCGTCCTTCTTTCCCGCCTCGATGTAGGAGAGGACCGAGTCGAGCTGTGCCTTCGACACGACCGGCCCCATGCGCGTCGCCTTGTCGCGCGGGTCGCCGACCTTGAGACCGTCGATCTTGGAGAGGAGGCGGTCCATGAACTGGTCGTGCACGGACTTCTCGACGAAGAGCCGCGAGCCGGCCGCGCACACCTCGCCCTTGTTGTAGAAGATGCCGGTGAGCGCGCCGCGCGCCGCCGCCTCGAGATCCGCGTCCGCGAAGACGATGTTCGGCGACTTTCCGCCGAGCTCGAGCGTCACGCGCTTCATCGTCTTCGAGGCCTCGACCATCACCTGCTTTCCGACCTCGGTCGAGCCGGTGAACGCGATCTTGTTGACGCCGGGGTGCCGGACGAGAGCCATGCCGCAGCCCGATCCCGGGCCCGTCACCACGTTGAAGACGCCGGGAGGGAGCCCGGCCTCGAGCGTCAATTCGGCGAACCGGAGCGCCGTGAGCGGCGTGATCGACGCCGGCTTCAGGACCATCGTGTTCCCCATCGCGAGCGCGGGCGCGATCTTCCACGACGCGAGGAGGAACGGGAAGTTCCACGGCGTGATCGCGGCGACGACGCCCACGGGCTCCCGAAGGGTGAACGTGAACGCGTCGTCGCGGACCGGCAGCGTCTCGCCGTGCGCCTTCCCCGCCCAGCCGGCGTAGTAGCGGAAAACCTGCGCCGCGAAGGGGATCTCGATCTTCTTCGAATCGAAGTAGGTCTTCCCGGTGTCGAGCGTCTCGCGCTCGCCCATGTCGTCGATGTTCGCCTCGATCAACTCGGCGAGCTTCCAGACGGTTTTCGCGCGCTCGGAGGCGGGAAGTTTCGGCCACGGCCCCTCGTCGAAGGCCTTCCGCGCCGCCCTGACCGCAGCGTCGACGTCGTCGGGGCCCCCTTCCGCGACCTGGGTGATGACCTCCTCGGTGGCGGGGTTTATCGTGGCGAACGTCTTGCCTGTCCGGGCCTCGACCCACTTTCCGTCGATGAAGAGGCGTCCGGGAGCGATGGCGGTCGGCATGGGAGGAGTCTCCGAGAAGATGCGAAGCGAAGCGGGGGAGATTGTAGGAGAGCGCTCCCGCGTTGCAAGCGGCGCGGGCGAGCCCCGGCCCCTGATCTCGTTCGTCGTCCCGGCCCACGACGAGGAGGCTCTCCTCCCCCGGACGCTCGAGTCGCTCCACGCGGCGGCGCGCGCGGCGGGCGTCGCGTACGAGATCGTCGTCGCCGACGACGACTCGGCCGACGCGACGCCGCGGATCGCGGCGGAGCGCGGCGCGCGGGTCGAAAGGATCGCGGCCCGCTGCATCGCGGCCGCGCGGAACGCCGGCGCGAGCGCGTCGAGCGGCGAGATCCTCGTCTTCGTCGACGCGGACACGGTCGTGCCGGAGGAGACGCTCGCGGCGCTCGTCGCCGCGGTCGAGCGCGGCGCCGCGGGCGGCGGCGCGACCGTCGTCTTCGACGGCGAGATCCCGCTCTGGGCCCGGGGCTTCCTTTTCGTCCTGAACCCGCTCATGCGGCGAGCGAGGCTCTCGGGCGGCTGCTTCCTCTTCGCGCGACGCGAGGCGTTCGACGCCGCGAAGGGCTTCGACGAGTCGGTCCTCGTCTCCGAGGAGATCGGCTTCTGCCGGCGGCTCCGGCGATGCGGCCCGTTCGTCGTCCTCCGCGAGCGCGTCGTGACGAGCGGCCGGAAGCTCCGAGCGCATTCCTTTCGGGAGATCCTCGCCGCCTTGGGCGCGATCGCGCTCCGCGGCCGAGCCGGAGCGCGCAACCGCCGCCTCGTCGGCCTCTGGTACGGGCCGCGCCGCGAGGACCCGGGCGCCCGCCTCGACTTGCCGCCGGGGCGATGACAGAATCCCGCCGCATGTCCGCGACCTCGCCCTCGCCGTCGTCCTCGTCGGCGCCGTCCGGGCTCAAGAGGAAGGCCGACGCGCGCGGCTTCTTCGGGGACTTCGGCGGCCGCTTCGTGCCGGAGACGCTCGTCCCGGCGCTCGACGCGCTCGCCGCGGAGTACCGGAACGCCTCGCGCGACCCCGGGTTCAGAGGCGATTTGAAGCGGCTCCTCTCCGAGTTCGTCGGCCGGCCGACTCCGCTCACGCTCGCGCGCCGGCTCTCGGACGAGGCGGGCGGCGCGCGGATCTGGCTCAAGCGCGAGGATCTCGCCCACACCGGCGCGCACAAGATCAACAACACGGTCGGGCAGGCTCTCCTCGCGGTCCGCATGGGCAAGCGCCGCGTCATCGCCGAGACGGGAGCCGGCCAGCATGGCGTCGCGACCGCAACCGCGGCCGCGCTCTTCGGCCTTTCGTGCGACGTCTACATGGGCGAGGAGGACATGCGGCGGCAGGCGCCGAACGTCGAGCGCATGGGCCTCCTCGGCGCGCGCGTCATCCCCGTGGCGACGGGGACGAGGACGCTCAAGGACGCGACCAGCGAGGCGATCCGCGACTGGATGAAGAACGTCCGCGACACCCACTACATCATCGGCAGCGTCGTCGGGCCAGCGCCGTATCCCACGATCGTGCGCGATTTCCAGCGCGTGATCGGCGACGAGGCGCGCGCGCAGGTGAAGAAGGCCTGCGGGCGCCTCCCCGACGCGGTCGTCGCGTGCGTCGGCGGCGGCTCGAACGCGGCGGGGATGTTCAGGGCGTTCCTGAACGACGACTCGGTCGCGCTCGTCGGCGTCGAGGCGGCGGGGGACGGACTCTCGACCGGACGCCACGCTGCGACGCTCGCCGCGGGCTCGGTCGGCATCCTCCACGGCAGCCGATCGCTCGTGCTCCAGGACAAGGACGGCCAGACGCTTAAGACGCATTCGGTCTCCGCGGGCCTCGACTATCCCGGGGTAGGGCCGGAGCCCGCGCACTGGAAGGCGATCGGCCGCGTCCGCGCCACGACCGCGACGGACGCCGAAGCGCTCGACGCGTTCGACCGGCTCGCGCGCTCGGAGGGGATCATCCCCGCGCTCGAGTCCGCGCACGCGCTCGCCGAGGCGGTGAAGGTGGCGCGCTCTCTCCCGTCCGCCGCGATCGTCCTCGTCTCGCTCTCGGGACGGGGCGACAAGGACCTCGCGCACGTCCTCGCGACGCGAAAGGGCCTTGGGGGGGCGTCGTGAGCCGCGTCGGGATCGCCTTCACGCGCGCTCGCCGCGAGGGCCGCGCCGCCTTCATGCCGTTCCTGGTCGCGGGCGACCCGACCGTCGACTCGATCGGCGCCTTCCTCGACGCCTACGAGTCGGCCGGCGCCGACGTCGTCGAGATCGGCTTCCCGTACTCCGACCCGCTCGCCGACGGGCCCGTGATCCAGAGGGCGAACCACCGGAGCCTCGGCTCAGGCGCGACCGTGGCGGGGATCTTCAGCGCCGTGAAGCGGTTCCGCGAGCGGTCGAACCTCGCGCTCGTCGCGATGGCGTCGGCGAGCCTCCTCGAAAGGAAGGGGCCGTCGGCGTTCGTCCGCGACGCGGCGGAAGCGGGCTTCGACGCGATCATCGTCCCCGATCTCCCGTTCGAGGCCGTGAAGGGCTTCTTCGCCGGCGGGAAACCGGGCCTCCCGCTCGCGCTCCTCGTGGCGCCGACGACTCCCGCCGAGCGGGCGGAGGCGATCGTGCGGGCGTCGCGCGAGTTCGTCTATGTCGTCTCTCTGACGGGCGTCACGGGCTCGACTCTCGGGCCCGAGGCCGAGTTGTCCTCGACGATCGCCCGCGTGCGCGAGGGCGCGGGGCGAAAGCCTGTGGCGGTGGGCTTCGGCGTCGCGACCCCGGAGGACGCCGCGCGCGTCGCGCGCATCGCCGACGGCGTCGTCGTCGGGAGCGCCCTCGTCGCCGTGGCCGAGCGCCGCGACCCGGCCGCGCTCCGCGAGGCGGCGGCGTCTTTTTCGTCCGCGCTCCGCGCCGCGGCCGTCGCGACATGATGCTCCGCCGCGGGGACGCGTTCGTCGCCGACACCGCGCGCGTCGTGGGCCGCGTGACGCTCGGGACGGGGGCGAGCGTCTGGTACGGTTCCGTCCTCCGCGGCGACGACGGCCCGATCGTCGTGGGGGACGCGGTCAACATCCAGGATCTCTCGGTCGTCCACCCGAACGTCGGCGTCGAGCTCGTCATCGGCGATCTCGTCAGCGTCGGCCACGCCGCCGTCGTTCACTGCCGGCGCGTCGGCGCACGGACGCTCGTCGGGATCGGCTCGCGTCTCCTCGAGGGGGCTGTGATCGGCGAGGGGTCGATCGTGGGCGCGGGCGCGGTCGTGACCGAGGGAACGGTCGTGCCGCCGCGATCGGTCGTCCTCGGCATCCCCGGCCGGGTCGTGCGGAAGACGACGGACGAGGAGATCGCGGCGCACGAGGCGCTCGCGCGGAAGTACGCCCGCGAGGCCGCGGCGCAAGCGGCGGACGCCGCGGCGCGGCGGCCCGGGCCGAACGCATGACGCCGCGCGGCAAGGGGCTCTTCGTCGTCGCGGCGCTCGCGGCGGCGGCGCTCCTCGTCGCGGGCCTCTCGCCGCACCTCGTCCCGACCGGCGACCAGGCGACGTTCGTCCTCCTCGGCCGCGCGATCGCGTCGGGCGAGGGATACGCCGACGCCTTCCGGCCGGACGCGCCGCCGCACACGAAGTTTCCGCCCCTCCTGCCGCTTCTCGTCGCGCCGATCGCCGCGCGCGACATCGAAGCCCGGAGTTTCGTCCTCTCGCAGTCGATCGTCCTCGCGATCGCGGTCCTCGGGGCGGGGTTCGCGTACGTCTTCTTCCGCCCGTCGGGGAAGGGGGTCGCGGCTCTCCTCGCGGCGCTCCTTCTCTTCAACGCGCGCTTCTACGCGTCCTCGCACACGCTCATGTCGGACGTGCCGTTCATCACGGCGAGCCTAGCGGCGCTCGTCGCGCTCCGCGCGGCGGCTCGCTCGGAGCGGGTCCTCTCGCGCGCGGCGATCGCCGCCGGCGCGGCGCTCGCGGCCGCCGTCCTCTTCCGGACCGTGGGCGCGGCGCTCGCGGTGGCGGGGGCGCTCTTTCTTCTCCTCGGCGTCGAGAGCCGCGGCGAGGTCCCGTTCCGGATCCGGAAGGCGGCGGTCGTCCTCTTTCCGCCGGTCGCGACGCTCGCGGCGTGGCTTCTCCGGAACAACGTCGTCGCAGGGCGGTCGACCGAGTACCTGCGGCAGATCGGCGCCGCGAACCCGGAGGACGCCGCGGCCGGAGCGCTCACGCCGGGCGGGTTCGCCGACCGGATCTGGAGCGCGTTCTACGACTACTTCTTCCAGTCCGGGGACCTCCTCTTCCTCCGCGCCGAGGCGGTCGGCCTCGTCCCGGCGCTCGAGGTGCCGGCTTTGTTCGTCCTCGCCGTCGCCGTGGGGGCGATCGTTGCCGCGTACATTCCTCTTCTGATCTCGGGCCGCGGCCCGGCGGAGCTCTGGGTGCTCCTCTACGTGGGCGCTCTCGTCGTCTACCCGTATCGGAGCTGGCGCTACGCGCTGCCGCTCCTTCCCTTCCTCCTCCACTACCTCTGGATCGGGCTCGGGCGGCTCGTCTCGCCGATGGCGTGGAAGGCCGCCTCCCGCGCGGCCGTCCTCGGCGGCTTCGCGGCGGCGAATCTCGCCGCGATCGGCGTCTTCCTCGCGGAGGGCGACCGCCGCGAGTTCGGAGGGCACCGCATCGCCGGCGTCTCGGCCGAGGATTTCTACCTCGGGGGCTACGGCGAGCTTTTTCGAGCCGCGCGCTGGGCGCGGGAGAACGTGCCGGAGGACGCCGTCGTCTTCACCGACAAGGCCGAGTACGTCGCCCTGTGGAGCGGAAGGAAGACGATCCCGTATCCGGGCTTTCGCGAGCCCGAGAGGATCCTCGAGGACGCGCTCGCGCGCCGCGCCGATGTCCTCCTCACCGACGACCTGACGAAGCGCGATCTCGGACGGAGGCCGGATCTCCTCGCGCCGCACTTCGCCGAAGCGCGGCGCTTCGGCAGGACGATCGTCTGGGAGAGGCGATGACCGCCGCGGCGGCGGAGGGCTCGCCGTCGCGACTCTCGCTTCGATCGCGGCTCGCTTCGCTCGCCCGGGAGGAGCGGGCCCGCGCGGCGTGGCTCCTATCCGACTCCGCCGGCGGGGCGTTCGCGTGGTTCCTCGCGGGACCCTCGACGCGCCGCCGCGCCGTCTTTCTCGGCGCGCCGGGGGCCGGGGCCGTCGACGGGCTCCTCCGGTTCGCGAGCGGAGCCGCGGTGACCTCGGATCCGGCGGCCGCCGACCTCGCACGCTCGCTCTTCCTCGAGGCGGGGCGGGGTTCCTTTCGCGTGATCGCTCCGGAGGGCCCGCGCGTGCCGCTCCCGGACGCGTGCGCGGACGCCGTGATCGTCGGCCCGGGCGCGCCCGCGCTCGGCGTCGATGTCGCGGGCGAGACGCGCCGCCTCCTCGCGGAGGGGGGAGTCCTCGTCGCCGAGGCGGAGCGACGGGCGCTCCTCGCGCCGTTTTGCGCGCCGCCTCGAGACGATCCCGGCCGCGTGAAGCTCGCCCAACTTCCGCGAGGGCTCAGGACGCTCCCGCTCGAGCCGGGGCGGCGCGGCCCGATCGCGATCCGCGGGCTTGGCCCCCGCGCGCGCGCGCCGCGGGGCCGGCTCTTTCGCGAGACGCTCCTCTCGAGGCTCCCGCTCGCCCGGCTCGTCGTGGCGACCGACGCGCGGCGGACGCCCGTCGATGCCATCGCGGAGCGCTACCCGCCGTCGAGCCCCGCGCTCGAGATCACGCCGACCGGTCTCCTCGCGTGGTTCGCGCCGGGCGTCCGCGTCGAGGTGCCGCTCACTCGCGCCGCGAGCGCGCGCGCCCGGCGGAGCGCGGAGCGGCTCGCCGCCATCGCGTCGCGCGAAGGGACTCTCGGCCCGGCCGCGGCGCTCGCCCCGCGGCTCGTCGTGCGCGGCGACGAGGCGGGGGTCGAGTTCTTCGCCGAGAGCCTCCGTCCGGGCGTGACCCTCGAGAGCCTTGCGAATCGGGACTTGTCCGCGGCGCGCGCGATCGATCTCCTCGCCGATCTCCACCGCCGCACCGCGCGGCCGGTCGCTCTATCCAGGGAAGAGATCGAGCGGCGCGTGCGCCGTCCGGTCCTCGATCTCCTCGGATTCGCCGCGGCGGAGGAAGGCGTAAGAAAGCTCGCGCGGCTCCTCGCGCGCCGGCTCGAGGGGCGCACGATTGCGCTCGTCCTCGCCCACGGGGACTTCGGTCCGCAAAACGTCCTCGTCGGCGGAGTCGACGGCGACGTCACCGGCATCCTCGACTGGGATCTCGCAGACGACGAAGGCGTCCCCTTCGCCGACGCGGCGCACCTCGCCGCGCGCCTCGCTGGCCTTCCGCTTGATCGCTGGCGCGAGGCGGGCCACGCGCTCGTCGAGCGGTACGTCGCCGCCTTTCCGGTGGAGGAGGATCTCCGAGACGCGTTCGTCGCGCTCCTTTTCGTCCGCGCGCGGCGCGCGCACCTCGACGGCGACCGCCCGTACGATCCCGAATGGGTCCGCGTCGAGTTCGCGGAGCCCGTCGCGCGGCTCGTGACGAACCTCGAGGCGTCCTCCCGATGACGGGCGCCGCGCTTCCCGACCGGCTCGCGCTCCTCGGCTCGATCGAGCGGACGACGTGCGACTACTGCGTCTTGACGCCGCCGGAGGAGATCGAGCGCGGGCCCGTCCTGGACCTCCTCGTCGAGGCGCGCGGCGAACGCGAGGTCGCGGCGATCTTCACGGGCGCCTCCTTCCGCTCGCTCGGCCGGACGGACGTGGCGCGGCTCTTCGCGGGCGAGACCGCGCAGGGCTCGCTCATCCTCGCGATCCGGAGCGAGTTCCTCGACCGCGGCATCCCGTACGTCAGAGAAGGCTTCGTCATGACGCGGCGCCGTCCGGCGGAGAAGGCGCCCGTTCCCGTGCCGGTTCCCTCGGACGAGGACCGCCTCCTCATGGCCCTCGGCGCGTGGGCGAGGGAAGAGGGGGCTCTTTGCGATCCGGCTGCGCGCGCGCTGGCGGCCCGGGGCGACCTCGACCGGACCTATCTCGAGGGCCACGCGAGCGAGGTCGGGCTCGGTCCCGTCTACGCCGAGCTCCGGGCGCTCGCGTCGGGCGGCGTCGAGCGAGTGCCGAGGGCGCTCCGCGCGCGATTCCGCCGCCGGCTCGTCGCGCACTCGGGCGAGAACGCGTCGCGGCTCATCCGGCACGCCTTCTCCGGTCGCCCGCGCCGCGGCGCGCTCGTCGCCCTCCTCGGCCCGGACGGGTGCGGGAAGTCCTCGACCGGGCGCGCGGCCGCGGCGATCCTCGGCGCGGTCCCGGGGGTCAGGGTCCGCGTCGCGTACCTCGGGCCCTGGGGCCAGATCCGGCTCCCAACCACGCGACTCTGCTACAAGCTCGGCCTCGTGCCCGAGGCGATCCCCTGGGGACGGCGGCTCCGCGCGCGGCTCCTCGGGCGGCCCGAGACCGGCGACTCGCTCGCGCGCTGCGCGTGGAAGGCGGCGAAGGCGGAAGCGCGCGGTCTCGTCTACTACGCCGCCGTCTGGATCGAGCTCATCTTTCGCTACGTCCGCGACGTTCGTCCCGGGCTCCGCCGCGGCGGCGTCGTCCTCGCCGAACGCTACGTCTACGACCTCGCGTTCGTCCACGACAGCCGGGCGATCGAGGGCTATCGCGTGCTTCGCCGCCTCGTGTGCCGCCTCTTTCCGCGCCCGGATCTCTCGATCCTCCTCGACAACGAGCCCGAGGAGATCCACCGCCGGAAGCCGCAGCTCGAGGTCGAGGAGATCGCCCACCAGCGGCGCGCCTACAGGGAGGCGCTCGCGGGTCTCCGCCACCGGGTCCTCAAGACGGAGCGCGGGCTCGATGCGGTCGCGGCCGAGGTCGCGGCGGCGGCTCTCGATCCGGAGAGGCCTCTCGGTTCGAGCGTCTCAATCTGATCGCGAGAGGGCGGAAGGGCGCCGGGACCGGGGTCCCCGGGGCGCGCCGGGGCCTAGATCTGTTCTCCCGATCCGAGGCCGCGGAATGCGTCCCCGGGCCGATCCGGGCGCAGGCGCTCCCGCGCTTCCTCGGCTCGACGGCCGCCGCGGCGATCTCGATCCGTGCGGGAACGGGGGTTGCGTCCGGTCAGTCCGTCTGCGTTCAGGACAACGGCACAGGAGAAGAATCCCCATGAAGAAACACGCCCTACTCGTTCTATCGGCCGCGTTCGCGGCCTCGATCGGCGCGACGGCCTCCGCGCAGCCGATGCACAATCAGCCGGGCAGCATCCTCGTCTACCCGCGGTTTGACTCGCAGCCGGCGACCGCCACGATCATCAACGTCACCAACACGAACACGGACCGCACGGTCTGCGAGGGCAACGACAACCTCCGCGTCGGCGACGTCCGCGTGCACTACGTGTACTTCGGCGCTCTCGAGTCCGATCTCTCGAGCGGCGTGCCGTGGCTCGAGTTCGACCGGTTCGAGGACCTCACTCCCGGCGACACGCTCTCCGTCCTTGCGAGCGACCACAATCCGGAGGGCGAGATCGGATTCCTCACGGTGAAGGCGCTCTCGCCGGATCTCGACGAATCGATCGCGTTCAACTACCTGATCGGCTCGGCGTACATCGCGAACTCGAACCTCGACATCCTCTGGTGCTACACGCCGTTCTCGTTCCAGGGCTTCCGCGACGAGGGCGAGTCCACTTGCGGGCACGGGATCACCCAGAGTGACCCGGGGTCGAACTTCGACGGCCGCGCCTACAGCCAGTTCCCGGACCGCCTCTTCATCGACTCGTTCTTCGAGGAGAACCCGGGCCTGTTCGAGAACCGGCTCACGCTCATGAGCACGTCCGGCCAGGACTTCATCAACGAGGTCGACTTCCTCTTCTGGAACAACAAGGAGGATCGCTTCTCGCGCACGTTCAAGTTCGTGTGCTGGACGCAGGTCGCCCTCTCCGACATTTCCGCGGTGGTGCGGAGCTTGAACGGCGATCCCGACGAGTTCATCAAGGAGACGGGCTGGGCCTCCATCAACGGCCGCCGCGTCCTCGATCTCTCGGGGAATCCCGTGAGGCAGGGCCCGTTCGAGTTCGGTCCGGCCATTCTCGGCGTGTTCGAGCAGACGGTCCGGGTTGATTTCGTGTCCGGCCACGCGCTCCACTACACCGGGTACCAGGACGCCGCGCTCCCGAACTGACCCTTGCCCGTCCGCGGCCCCGATCGGGCCGCCGGGCGCCCGCGGCCTCCTCTCCGCGAGGACGAGGAGGCCGCGGGCGCTTTTTGCTCTCCCTTCGGACGCCGGCCGGCCGCATCCGGACTCTTGCGTCGCGCCTCGTCGCCACGCCCGACGGGTCTCATCGGAGGCCGAGAAAGGGCTCCGACTGACTCGCAAGACGAGGAGAGGCCGGGGCTCGAGACTCCGACGCCGGCCGGCCGCAACCGAAGTCGGACGTCGCGCCCGATCGCGACGCCCGGCAGGCGTCGTCGGAGGCCGAGGAAGGGCTTCAACTTCTCCGCAAGATGAGCGGATCTCGGGTCGAAGACTCTATTCCCCGCGCGGGGCGGGACGTCCCGATGCGGGGGGGGCTTCGGGCCCGCCGCGCCGGCGCCGCGCGGTATGTCGATCGAGGCCGACGGCGCCGTCGAGCGTGGTGAACGCGCGGCTCGCTCCGAGGCGGGCCCGTCCCCCCGCGCGCCCCGCGATCTCTCTCGCGCGGGAGGCGGATCCCAAGGGACCGGCGGAAGGGAACGCGGCTTGCACCCTCGCCTATCCCACTGACTCACGGCAGAGGCAAGAGCAGACGGGCTGGGCCTCGATCGACGGCCGGCGCGTCCTCGACCTCGCGGGGAACCCGGTGACGAACGGAGAGTTCGAGTTCGGGCCGGCGCTGCTCGGCGTCTTCGAGCAGGTGGTCCGCGTCGACTTCGTCTCCGGCCACGCGCTGCACTACACGGGCACGCAGGACGCCCGCCTGCCGAACTGACGCGCCCAGACGGGAAGCGCCTCGCCGGCGGTCCCGACGCCGCGGCCTCCCCGCGCGAGTCTTGAAGGACTCCCGCGCGGGGAGGCCGCTTCACTTCTACGAGGAACTGCCGTGCGTCAGTTGTTCGTCACGCGGAACACCCCCCACATCCCGGCGTCGAGGCCGAATGACGCCATGTCACGGTAGAGATAGTCGCCGCCGAAGTAGGCGTGCGCGACCGGCGAGAGCCAGCGCCGCGATCCGTCCGGCTGAAGGAGTCCCCCGATCGCGTTGATGGCGTCGATCCGCTCGAGGACCTCCTCGGGCGCGAACGTCTCGTCCTCGTAGTTCCAGCCGTTGGCCGCGCCGTCCGAAGAAGTGGGGTCGCATTCGGCTCGGAGCTGTCGCTCGGCGCTCGGGAGAGCGCGCGGCAGCGGATGACGCCCGACGAGGCGCTCTCGTTCGCGTGGTCGGTCTTCGAGAAGCGCTACCGGGCGACCGAGCCGGTCGCGATTGACGTCGAGGGCTCTCCGCGCCGCGGGTCGGCGAGCCCGGTCCTCTCCCGATGTTCTCTCGGCGGCCGTAGTCCGCGCCCTTCACGAAGCCCCGCGGTTCCGAGCGGGTCTCGGCGCCGGCCTCGACGCCGAACGAGCGGCCGCGCGCGGCTCCGCCTCCTCGCCGATCCCTCGCCCGGAAGATCGCCGTGCCGTTCGTCGGGCTCCCGGCTCTGCCTCGCCTTCCCGGCTCGCCGTCGTTCCGCGCGGCTTTGACGCCGTCCTCGTGGACGGCGCGGGCCGGCGCGGGCGCTCACTCGCCGACGGCGATCTCGGTCTCGTTCCCGGCGAGGTCGGTGAGGGAGGCTTTCACGGCCGCCCGGTTTTCCGGCAGCGCCACGACGTGCGTCGTGAGGAAGCCGGCGGGACCCGCGACGCGGCGGCCGCCCGCGTCGATCGCGATGCGGCACGGCTCGTCGGTCTCGACGCGGAGCGTGCCGGCCTCGACCGAGAGGACCGAGACCCGGGGAGGGGCGCCGTCGCGCCGCGGGTCGCTCTTCTGCAAGACATAGCGGAGCGGCCGTCCGGGCCTGAGATTGAGCGCCGCGTTCTTGGCCGCGGTCGCGATCGTCGTCGTGAAGTACGCGGGATAGCGGTGGCGCGGGATCGCGTGCTCGAGCGCGCTGCGGCCGGTCTCGAGGAGGCTCGGGTCGCCGGAGAGAAGATACCCGTAGGCGAAACCGTCCGAGAGCACCTGCGAGAGGTGCGCGCTCTTCGGCCGCGGCGTTCGCGTGGCCGAGTCGTAGACGTACGGGAAGAGGCCCGTCTCCGCGTCGAAGACGCGGTCGCGGAGGAACGCGAGCATCCGGAGGAGAGACGACTCCGCCTCGGCGTCGCGGTCGCCGCGGCGCGCGCGGGCGAGCGCGTAGCGCCCAAGCCCCTCGCACGCGATCCCCATCTGCCACGGGGAGACGTCGCCCGCGTCCTTCGCGCGGTACTCGGGGCTCGCGAGGAAACCGTCCGCCGAGAGCGCGCCCGTCACGAGCGCTCCGGCGGCGCGGGCGCCGATTCTGAGATACTCCGCGTCGCCGGTCGCGTCGTAGAGGTCCGCGAGCGCGACCAAGTACCAGCCGCGCGAGCGCACCTCGCCCGCGTACGCGAACTGACGTGGCGACCGCTCGCGAGCGCGGAGGTGGGCGCCGATCTCGAGGAGCGCCTCGAGGGCCGGCGGGTCGGGTCCGAGAAACGCCTGAAGGCTGAGCCCGCCCACCCAGAAGTGCGAGAGCGAGGGCTCGCGCCGGTGGTCGATCACGCCGGAGGCATCGTGCTTCCGCACCCCGTGGTTCGCCCAGTCGAGGTCGCGCGAGGTGTGGTAGACGTCGACGTCGGCGAGGTGGCGCGCCATCGCGGCGCCGAGCCGGCGCCAGCGCGGGTCGATCCGCGGCGAGCGCAGGTCCTGAAGGAGGAAGACGGACGAGAAGTCGAATTCGTTGTTGCCGAAGTAGCGCGACGACTTGCTGCCCGCGCGGTAATGGTCGCCCCAGTCGAGCCAGCCGTAGAGGTCCTTCCGCTCGATCTCGCGGAAGACGTCGCCCTCGCGCGAGGGGAGCGGCCCCCGGTAATCCAGGATCGCGTCGATCGCGCTCTCGTGCCGCGGGAAGAGATCCCCGTCTTCGATCGAGTAGAGGCCCGCGGCGAGGGAGTCGCGCGCGAGGCTCGGGTCGAGCTTCACGAAGGGCGCGTCCCTCTCCTCGGCCGCGAGCTGCCCGGGGCGCTCGAAGCCCCTCGACGCGAACGCGAACGAGAACCGGTGAGTCTTCTGCAGCCCGCCCCGGAACCGGTGCGGCACGCTCCACTCGCCCGGAAAGAGCCCGACGTCGATCGCGCCCCGCGGCGACGCGCGGAGGGCCTTTGGGTAGTTCTCCGCCATCTCCGGCTGGAAGACGGCGGCGGTCGATCCCGCGCCCGGCCGCTCGAGGACGCCGTCGAAGCGGAGGTCGCTTCCGATCTCCTCGGGCTCGCCTTGGCGCGACGGGCGCCGGAAGATCTTGAAGCCGCGAAACGCGGTCGCGTGGAACGAGCTCCCGTCTGGGCTCGGTCCCCAGTTTTCGCCGCCGCTCGAATCCTGGTAGACGACGACGGCGTCCGCTTCGGCGCCGTCGCCCTCGTCGCCTCGCGCGCGCTCCGGCGGCAGGCGGAACGTCACGTCCTCGAAGACGTGCTCGACGTCCGGCCCGCCCGCGTGGATGTCCTTCGCCTTCATGCGGTCCGGGTTCCTGAGCGTGAGGGTCACGCGGACGAGCGGAAGGCCGGCGAACGCCTCGTAGCGCGTCACAGTCTCGAGGACGTCGAGAGCGCCGGGATACGCGGCGTTTCCCGTGCCGGGGCGATGCGTCGTGCGGAACGTCAGCGCCGCGCGGACGGGTCCCGCGGCGTCGACCGTCACGGAGTCGGGGCAGACCGACGCGCCGAGGTGCGGCTCGCCGCCCTCCCGCGCGAGGACGCGGAGGCCGCCGGCGGACGAGGGGTCGATCGCCTCGGCGAACCCGTCGCGCGCCTCAGTCCGGACGCCGGAGAGGAACGCGTCCCTCTCTGCGGGAAACGTGAAGCGCGCGGCGCCCGCGTCGACGACGATCGCCTCGGGCGTCCTCTCGAGGCGGAGCGGCACGGGCGGCGGCGCCGGACGGCCCCGCACGAGATCGAGCCGGACGCGCTCGTGAGCTGCGAGCGGGACCACGGCGTCGACCCGCACGAACCGGAGCGGCGCCCGCGTCTCGCCGAGCGGCGCTTCCCACCGCGCGAGCGGCTCGACCTGGCACGGGATCGGCGAGCCGTCCCGGCCCGTTCGGACGAGCGCGAGCTCGGAGGCATCGGAAACGAGGGCGCTCTTCGCGATCGGGACGCCGATCGTGACAGGGGCGAGGCGCCGCGCGGCTCCCTTCGTCTCGATCACCTCGATGCGGGCGAGCGGCGGTCCGGGTTCGCCGGTCGAGGGGAACGGAGCGAGCGCGAGAAGCGCGGCGAGGAGCCCGCATGGACCCGTCATGCGGGGCATACTAGAATTCCCGAGCGCGCCGCAGCGACCCGGCGCCGGCGAGATCCGGCCTTCTCCTTTTCCCGAAGGCGACTCCGAGGCTCCGACCCCACCATGATCGCAACCCTTCTCGCACTCGCGGCGCTCGCGTTTCCGCAGTCCGGCGCCCGCGCGGACGAAAGTCCGGTCCTACTCCGCTACCGGTTCCACCCCGGCGAGACGCTCCGCTACCGCCACGAGAAGACCGAGCGGCGCGTGCAGGACGTCGGCCCGTCGATGGAGTCGCGGCAGGAGACCGTGATCCGCCAGAAGACGATCTCGGTCGGCGACGACGGCGTCGTCGGGCTCGAGATGATCTACGAGTACATCTCCCTCGAAGGGCGCCTCGGCTCGGGACAGTCGTTCCGGTTCGACTCCCGGACGGACGCCGGCTCCGCCGACGACGCCCAGGCCCAGGTCCTCCGGGCCATCGTCGGCCGGCCGTTCCGCGCGACGATCGACGCCTCCGGGAACGTGCTCTCCGTCGCGGGATTCGACGAGGTGATCGAGGGCGTCGTCTCCGACGGCCCCGGCGAGGATCGCTCGAACCCGTTCAGCGCCGAGATCGTGAGCCAGATGAAGGCGTCGATGGGGAACGAGTCCGTGAGGCAGGCGCTCTCGCAGGCGTTCCGCACCTTCTCCGATCGTCCGGTCGCTCCGGGAGAGAGCTGGTCGACCGTCTCGGAAAACCGGGTGCCTCTCGTCGGGACGTTCCGGGTCGAGACGCGCCACCGGCTCGCCGGCCGCGACGACGTGCCGCCGCTTTCGTGCGTCGTCGTCGAGAGCGCGGGGACCATATCGCTCGCGCCGGAGAGCGGATCGGGCTTCGCCGGCATGCTGATCCGCCACACGCTCGAGGGTGGCACGGTCGCGGCGCGCCTCTGGTTCGCGCCCGAGCGCGGCATCCTGGCGAGAAGCACGATGCACAGCGAGACCTCGATGCGGATCGAGTTCCCGCAGAAGCCGGGGGACGGCGGCCGTCCGCGCGGGCCCGACTACTTGCCGCAAGGTCCCATCCGGGAGACGTCGAGCGTCGACCTCATCATGGAGCTCCTGCCGGACGAGGCCAAGTGACGGCGCTCGTGGCACTTCGAGCGTCCGCTTGCGGTGGCCCCGGCGGCGGGTAGAATCCGCCCCCGAAAGGCGTGTCTGCCCCGACCCTCGTCCGTCTGCCGTTCGACGGAGCGGCTTGCGTCGAAGCCGCTCCGGGCCAGGAACTTTCCGGACGCCGCCGGGAGCCGGTTTGACTGGCTTCGGTCAAGGGGTAGATTTAGTCCGATCTGTACAAGTCGTCGCAAGCATCAGAGGGGATATCGCGGACCCGGAGCGGGTCCGTTACCGCCGCCCGCAGCGCGGCGCCGCCGCATCGCGGCTCCGGACGTCGCAGTCTCCTGCCGCCCTTTCTTCCCGGCGGCGGCCCGCGGCGGCAGCCGGCCCGTTTCGCGTGCGCGTGCGGAAAAAACGGAATGAGCGTGGACGTTCGACGCTCGGAGGTATGAAGAGCTTGATCGAGAAACTCGACGCGAACGGAGCCGCCGGATGCCGCCGGCTCGTCTCACGGAGTTCGGCCCTCGCGGGCCTCGTG